>Ga0315900_10005504_pt1 | contig 17364 bp, 35 predicted proteins | sample LakEriMetagenome_FD_203521 | JGI IMG/M metagenome (GOLD analysis project Ga0315900, IMG submission 203521) | Freshwater fungal communities from buoy surface, Lake Erie, Ohio, United States - Buoy 12 MA114 | ecosystem: Environmental > Aquatic > Freshwater > Lake > Lake biofilm | place: USA: Lake... | reverse complement strand
GGGGACATAGAGACGATGACGCCGCGTTGTTGCGCGTGTTTGTCACTCTCTACTGTTGCATCCGTAAGGATGATGCCGCTTTTTGTCCGTTCCTCAATAGGGTCGGGCCTTACCAGCACGTTGTATTCAATCGGTCGAATCATGCATCTTCCTCACATCTTCGAGGGCTATTTCAGACAGTGCGCGGTATGCGTCTGCCCGTGTTCTAAGCGTCGTCAGCAACAGCGGGTCACTCTCACCCGCTTCCCACGACGCCGCTACCCAACCGTCAAGCTGGGCCGAAGCCGCCTTGTTCAGCGCCGCCAAAACCCATTCCGTCACCGGGTGGTTGCGCCACTGTTCCCAGTCCTCCAGTTCCATTCATCACTCCTCGCTCTGCCACTAGGGAGAGTTTATCCATCGCATCAGCGCGATTCTTTGCCGCCGTGGCCTCGTTCAGGCCGGCCTTGCTTTCCTTCTCCCGAATGTCCGCAATCATCAGCGGGTTAGGTGGGGGAGGGCCTTCAGGCTTAGGCGGAAACAGTTTCTCAACATCAGGAATGCCCGCAGCCTCAAAGATGCGCTTGAGGATTTCCTCGTCGTTCAGCCCTTTGCCGAGGAACCCTTGCAGAAACCCGGCCTTGGCCATCCGCTGCATATTCGTCACCGAGGCAGGGTCAGCGACCGGCTGGATGTCCAGATCAGCCTCATTAAAGTCTGCCGCCAGCGTCGCGCCGGGGATATCCAGAACCCGTGCATACTCGTCCGGGTCGCCGTATCTCGACACGCAATCATACAGCAGTTGGAACTCTTGCTTCGCCGCCCGGTAGATACGTTTGTAGATCGCCGTGAACGTCTGAAGCCCTTGCTCGATCAGGGCCAAGGTCGCCGTGGCCGTCTGTGACTTGCCAGCCTCGCCCGTCAGCACGTCCTTAACCGCCGAAATATCCTTCGCCGCGTCCATGAGCATACCAAGAAGCTCAAACAGGACAGGGCTAGGCGAGGGCATGGGCCGCTCATAGATCGCCTTGGCAATGTCCCCGCCCGGCGCGTTCACCACCTTGTATTCAGACGGGCTAAACCGCAGCACGTTCGTCTGACCCGACCCCTGAAGCCTCAGACCCGCCGCAAGGAACCCGCCGCCCGCAACCTGTGCATGGCCAGCGTCCAGAAGCTGATTAATGATCGTATTAACCACCGCATTGATCGGGGCCAGCAGATGCCCGAAGCCAATGTCATAGAACCCCCCCTTTGGATCAGGCAGGAAGCTATACTTGACGAACGGGCACCACCGCTCAATCCGAATGACCGTCTGGCCATCCTCCGCAATCTCCAGATCAAGTTCGTCGTAAGCCGCCTCGATCCGCATGACCTCCGACGATTCAACGTCAACCGTGATGACGTAAGGCTCCTCAACCCCGTCACCATCCAGATCATGCACGCGGTGCTGCTCAATGAAAACACGCGGCGTTTGGTCGTCCTCGTTCCCGTCCAGCAAAAGCGGCACGTCACGATACATCCCCGACCGCTGGCGTTCTGTCACCTGATAGGGGAAGACCTCGAAGTCCTGCGTAATCCGGGGCGCTTCTTTCAGCGACCTAGCGTCGCTCGGCACCGTCAGGTGCAAGGCATTCACGAACTCGCTGCACGGACGGCGCTTGTGCGGGTCGTAATAGACCTTGCGGAACCCACATCCGCTGATCGGCAACTGGTTAAGCAGAACGTCCGTATCGCCTTCCCAATCGGCAATGCGGTAGAACAACTGATAGTTCAGGTAATCCTTGACCCGGTCAGCCCGAGCCTGCTTCTGACCCGATTCATCCCGACCCAGAACCGCCACGCTCACCGCATCACCCGGCTTCACAATGGCCGGATAAGCCCTCGCCGCGAACTGTTGCGCCGCCACCGTCACCAGCGGGTATTGAACGTTCGCTGACCTGTCGAAGGGATAGGTCTTATCATCCGGCGTATCTTGAGCAGCAGCAGCCAAGGCCGCTTCCGTCTGTGTCTTCCATTGATTCCGCGCGCCGTCGTCCATGCGCCAGTCTTCGACGCATTGCGAGCCAAGCGTGGCCAAGGCCGTCTCGCCCAAATACCGGATGATGATGTCCGACACGTCGCCAGTGGACGCAGCGAGCAACAGAACAAGCGGGCGCTCATCCTCCATGCCACCGGCATCGTCCAGATCGACACCTTCCGGCATCCCTTCGACCTGTTCCGTCTCCGGCGTTTCGTATTCGCCGCCGTAGTCTTCGACCATGCTCATCTAGTATCCCGTCACGCTGGATTGACCGCGCGGCGCATGGCCACGGTCGTCTTCTTCAAAGTCATACCCTACCGGCACGGCAAATGTAAGCGCAGCAGCATCGCCCAAGTCAGGGCTAAATCCAAGCCGCTCCCTAATCTTGTCCTTCGACTCCAACGTAAGCTCATTGTTCGAGCTATGCCGTGTCGCGCCAGAACCCCACACCGCCGAAGTCTCATCAGCATGGAACACATCGTCATCCGGCACTTGAACCCCTGCCGGGTCCATATACCAATCCCGCTTGATGTCCCACATCTCAGCCCGGCGGTTGGCGTAAAGCTCATCACCTGTCGGACCAATACCCAACGGACTGGACCCAAAGTTCACCGCGTTCACCCGATGGCTTAGCCCCATCTCCGCAAGCCTGTCGTAAACCCCCGCACCCAGACCGCCTACGTCGATGTTCATAATCGCGCGAGGGTATTTCTTGAGCAGCGCAAACGCTTTGCCAGCGACCACCATCAAATCACGGTCATCCCACCGCTCGCAGACCAGCGAACCCATAACCCGGCCCACACGATCCACCACGCCTGTTTTATCGCCCCCGCCCCTCGCAGGGTCCAAGCCGATCACCATAGCCCCAATGGGCGGTATCTTGTTCTTACGCGCCACGGCCACGGCAGGGGATGGGATGAAGCTATTACCCGCCGTCTGGAATGCCTCATCAGCACTGGCAGGGAACTCTTGCATGAACTTCCAGCACGGCTTGTCATCCGGCTCGCCAAGGGCCGACGCCATGTCGCGGTTCTTGCAGAAAGCCCAATAAAGCTGGGCTCGGGTCAGCGAGTTATTGTGCTGATAAAGCTCCCACTCACCGGGCGGTGTCCACCCCTCGGGAACCTCGCGCTCATAGTCCTCGCCCCAGTACCACGGGATGAAGATAGCCTCCTCGTCACCATCGCCCCGTTGCGCCGCCGCATAGCGCCGCTGGAACACGTTGCCGATCCCGTTTGCCGTGCTTTCCAACAGGCGCTCAGTCCCCGCCACATCGGCAATCGCTTGGAACGCACCGTCGATATGCGTCTCAGCGTTAGGCCAGAAGGCGACCTCCGAGCCGTGAAAAAGCTGAAGGGTCGATGATCGGCCTACGCCCTTGGTCCCTGCCGTGCCGACTGAATACGAACAGTCATTATCCGCAAAGGCCAGTTCCTTCGCGTTCGCGGCTTTCGTCCGGGGCTTCACGAACACAGGCGCGCCGTCATGGAACCGCTGGGCCATCGCGAACATATTGTCAGTTGCGGCTTGCTCATGCGTCAGGATGAACGCCTTGAGGCCCTGACCACCCCACAGACGCCAATAGAAACGGCCTTGGATATAGGTTGAGGCCCCTAGCTGGCGACCCTTGAGGACGATAGCCCGGACCTTGCCGCCCTTGCGTCTCTGGTCCTCTAGCCGCTCATGGAGAAACCGCTGCGCCCGGTTGAGGACGAACGGCTTGACCTCACCAGTCTTTGTGCGGATGCGAAGGACGTTCCGGGCAAAGAACTCAAAGTCATCGCGGAGCCGCTGAACCTTGGCTTGCTCCTCGGGGCTTAGTTTGCCGTCGAAAGCCATTCATGCACCGTAACGGAACCAGAATGCTCAACGTCGATCTTGTCGCCGTATTTCTTCGGCAGGAGCTTTGCAGCAACCCACTTACGAGCATCGACGCGGAGGCGGTCACGGGCAGTCAAGGCGACCTTTTCCTCACCGCCAAGGCTAGAGCCATCGGCAATCGTTACGATGTCGTCAGCGTGTGTCTCGGCCTGAATTTCTCTGGCCCTCACGTACTGCTCTTTAAACTCATCCTTTTCAGCGACCCAACGCAGTACGGTTCCGACCGCTGGCATTGCGTCGTCACGGCAAACGGAACGCAGCGACTCACCATCCGCGAGCCTTGTGCAAATCTCATCAGCCAGAGCGGGTGTAAAATCAGATGGGCGACCACCAGCCATCAGACACCTAGCGCATGAAACAGGCGGTCAACGGTGTCGCGGTTTTTGGTTCGGAGGTTCATCCCGCCTTCAGTGTCGTGAAACACTCTGACGGTTCCGGTTGAGCCGGAAAGGATGACGAAGCCGCGAGGGCTTACATAGGCGATGGAATCTTCCGCTGGACGGCGAAAGGTCGAAACGTCTCGGGCTATTGCTGGCGTGTAATCGCTAGGGCGTCCGCCGGGCATTAAGCCACCTCTGTCCGTCTATTCCGTTTGGTTGCTTAACCTAGGCCGCAGCGTTCGATGTAAGCTGTAGGGAATATGGACTAGGTGGGGGGATTAGGCAAGCGGGTTAGGCGGCTTGCAGAACCGTAATGGTCGCGCCTTTCCAGTAAGCCTTCTCGATGCGAATGAGGCCCTTGGCAGCCAGCCCGCGAAGCGTGGGCGATTTGTAATAGCCGCAAGCCTTGGCGCGGAAGTCCGGGTTGACGTTGTGAATGTATTGGCTGGTGAAGACGCTGATCGTTTGGCCTTCGTATTGAGCCAGAACTTGCATCGCTTCGGCTTGGTTGGCGGTCAACTTGGTCATCTGCTTAGTTCCTGCCGGGTGCTGCTTGATTGCCGCGCCCCGGTGATTTGTTATCCCATATGGGCAGAATGTGCGCAATAGGGAAAATGCAGAAAGGACGAAAAAAGTTTGCTGCCCTTATTCGGTCAGGCCGTGCTTAAGCGCCATCAGGATAGCGCGGTGCGCTGGACCGCTTGGGCCAAGCTTGGCGTAGTTCTGTGCGGTCTTAGGGCTGACCATGAGCCATCGGCCCGCCGCTTGTTGCGACAGGCCGAGGGTTGCGAGGGCGGTGCGGTATTCGAGGGCGGTCATGCAAAGCCTTTGGCGAGCGACTTGCGGAAATGGATCGAACGCTTGGCGGCCATGAAGGCAGACAGGGCGTGTTCGCCGTAGGGCGCCGATGCGTAGGATTTTTCCGTGCGTCCGCTTTCATAGCGGGTCAACGTCCCGCCGCCTTCGGCAATGACCTTGGCTTGGTGCGCGCGGGCCTGTTTGTAGTAGTGAGCGGTCGGGGTCATCTGTCTGTTTCCGTCCGGCTAGTGCTTGATTGCCCTGCGCCGGTATCTATGGATAGCACATTCTACCCATACGCCAACCCCTAAAATGCATTTAGGTCGATTTATTTTGCGGCCTAATCCTGACAAACTTTTTTCGGTCAGAACGCAGGCTCGCCGGGCTTTGGCATGTGCGGCTCAATCAGCGCCTTAACAGCATCCGTTGCGTTTCGCAGGCCACAAGCAACCCGGAAGGCTTCTAGCGCCTTCGCTTCCTCTTTGGTTAGATACAGGTCCAGACGTTTGCCTCCTTCGCTCGCCAGCCTTTCGCGCATGGCCAGAACCCTACTTGTCGAGGACATCAACCGCCTCCTGTAGGCCATCAAGCATAAGCAGCCGAACCAGCGCCTTACGCGGCTCCACGCCCCATCGGATAGCCAACGCCGTCAACGCCTTGTGTGCTTTTGTCGGCAAGATTGCGGTAACGGTTCGTCGCTTGGTGGCCGCAATGCTGCCTGCGATTAGCGGCGCGTGGCGACCCTTTTTGACCATGTCGAGAGAGTTGTCAGACGCAGTTCCGACCCAAAGATGATCCGGGTTCACGCATTGCGTGACATCGCAAGTATGGCAAACAAACAGACCTTCAGGGATCGGCCCCTTGAACGCTTCGTAGCTAAGGCGGCTCGCCCTTTTGCCCTTGTAGCACCCATAGCCCTTAGCCACTGGCCAAAGCCAGCAACCGCCGTTGGTATCATACTGGACGCGGGATCGGATTTCGTCTTGCGTTAGCATCGTGACCTCTTTTGCTAAAGGACAGGATGACAGACCGCTTCCGGCAACACAAGGTCACGCAACCCCTTTGTGGGATTTATTTTAAACGCCGTCCAGACGCAGCCAGCCGATGCTCACAAGCTGGGCCAGAAGCCCCGACGATTGCGGCCAGTCTCGGCGCGTCACCATAGAGCGCAACGCTACCCGGACGGCTCTGGATCGCATCTGCCGGGTCATTCCATCTCCCTCAACACCGTCACCGCCGCTGTGATGCAACAGGCAATGGCGATGATTGTCAGGAGGAATGTCGTCACTTTTTGGCCTTCGCCTTGAGCTTTTCAGGCTCGGCCTCTTGACTGGCGCGGGCAATCTCTCGCCAGAACTCGCGCTGGGCCTCCGTGGCACCTTCCCAATCCGCGTAAGGGGTATCGGTCAGAATGCCACGGAGCGCGCTTGCCTTGTCAGCTAGACGCCTTGCAACCCGGTCCATTGTTAGACCGGGACGGCGTAAGCGACATACAGCACGACAGAACCGTCCTGCGAGGCAGCAGTGCCGCCAGACGAGGCCACCGTGTAATGAACCGTCGTTGCCGGTTTGCGTCCCGCGTAAACCACCGTGGCGTTAATCCAGCCTTGGGTTTTCACGTCCACATCAGCGACGTATTGCTCGCCGTTGGCAGCAGAACCGAGACGCAGATTCGTATTGGTCGGAGTGCCCGGAATCGTGGTCGGAGTGTCGATGTAGTAATGTTCGACAACAGAGCCGGTCGGAAGCGTGAACGTACCAGCAGCAGCGCCGTCAACGATGGTCACCGTTACCTTTTTGAGGACGGACGGACCAATCCCGCCAATGGTCGAAGCGCCGCCAAGCGTCGCGGCCGTGGCCGTAAGCGCGGTAATCGTCGCTACGTCAGCTTCAACGCTACCCGTGCCCTGATCGTTTCTAAAGCTAGTCATCTTTGTTCCTGAATGTGAAAAAGCCCCACGAAGGGGCTAGGCCATGCCGTAGGGCTTGCCGGTAGGGCCTCCAACTTTCGTCGGGATTCCCATTGCGAGACGCTTGTGTTGCGGGATCAGCTTCGGTTGAAGCTTGGGGCCGGTTTTCTTCATCGACTAATCTCCACCGAAGACCCGGCGAGTATCGGCTCAACCGCCTAAATAGTCAATGCCATCACTCTGCTGTCCACTCGCCAGACAACGCCTTAAAATCAGGCCGTTCCTGAAACGGCTCTTTCCACATGGCCGGTTCAATCCAGAGGACTTTTGTATTTGGGAAAGCCCCTATCGTCCCGTCATCCATCTCCATAACGTGCAGGTGCTTATGTTGCTCGCTCATGTCGGCCAGCGATGAGCCGGTGAAGTCGATTGAGAACCTGTAGCGAGCGCCGCGCCTGTCTGGCAGGATTTGCGCCTTCATCCGGCGATGGAACTCAAACGCGTGAACGCCAAACTCACTTGAGAAACAATCCCACGGCTGGACGTATGTATAATCGACGGCCTCACCCGGAGCGCGGGGCTTGTCGGGTATCTTCCAACAGAACGCCTCAATGGGGGCGAGGAACCCGGCTCCTGCACCATACTCGGTCAGGACGCATTGGAACTGTAAGGATTGGCCTTGCACCACTCTCAGCCCGTGAATGATGCACGGGAGATACTGACCATGACCGTCCTCTAGGTCGCGGGTGTATTCCTTGCGGATGTAGCCGGAGAAGAAGCGGTCGAATGAGCCGATGATATACACGGGTCAGAAACCAGCGCGCGGTGGGTAGGACAGCATACCTACGGCGCGACGAGAAGCCATCTCGGATATAGGCTTTACGGGGCACTCTGTAAGCCAAACGGTTTCGATCATGCTTATGGTCGGGCTGTCGTCCGGCGACAGATCAAAATAGCGACGCGCCATTTCGATCAAATCAGTTTCAGTCATCTTCAATCCTTTTGGTTCACGGCTTCGCCGTACCTATTCAACTGAGTCGCCAAAGACCGCCGCATGAACGTCAGCCAAACACTGCTTGATGACCTCGGACTGCGACCCACTCCGGATAGCGCGCAGATTTCCAATCATGGCCAACTCGCCAGCGTCTAGCACTACCTCAACGCGCTTACTTCCTGCGGCAGACAGAACCCCTCTACGGGCTGCTTTCTGTACTGCGTGGGGATAGGGCTTGGCGGTCATTAAAACTCATCTCCTTGCCGAAAACCGGGGGCGACACAAACAGGTTGCCAATCAGTAAAGTCGCTGACTTTGTTGCAGAAGGTCGAGCCTCCCCCTTCGTTCCGGTGCCCTCGCGGCATAACCCATCCATCGCGCAACTCGATGTAGTGCCGGTACTCATCCGCGCCCTCGTCCAGAGCGGACGTGCATGACAGCACAGCAGGATGATTGATAATTGCTTTCGGTGCTTTGTAGGTCATTAGTCTGTCTCCCTTGTTGAGACCAACATACACTATCGGACCGGTCCGTCAATACACCTCTATGATTTATTTTCGCGCCTTTTGCCATTGGCGGATAAACGCGCCCGGCGGCTCTGCGTGCTTCTCAACCATCTGCCGGACTGGCATTCCTTGGCTGTCTCTGAAGGCGAGCCACGAATCTCTTGCGGCCCTGCTTTTCGCACAATCATAGCTGCGAAGCGCATAGAGGGGATCGTGTCCGTCGTTCATCGGCTATAGTCCTGTTTGAAAACGGTCCACGGGGTCCAGAATATCACCCGGATAGGCTTTGGCTTGTTAGGGGTCATCCGACGCGTCCCATTGCTCTCATGTCCGACTGCTGCGTTCTCCAAGCGTCAATGACCGACACAGCCGCCTCACGCTTGTCCCGCTCCCGGTAATAATTCTCCGCGAGGGAGCGCCATTCGGTTAGGGCGGACTCATATTCCGGCGAGGTTAGGGCGGTCGCCTGCCTTTCCCCAACTGTCTTTCCGTTGGCTTGCATCTCAGCGCGGGCCAGCGTGACTTTAAGCTGCTTTTCGGCCATCTCATACCCGGCGCGAGCCAAGGCGTGATCGGTTGAGCGAAGGCGTTCAAAGGCTTGCTCAACGAGGCGTTCGGAAATGTGCATCAGGCCCTCCGCACCGTAAGACCAACGCCGCCGTTGGACAGCGACAAGCCGGGGATAGTCTTTCCCGCCTCTAGCGCCGCCTTGATAGACGGTTCATGCTTCACCCGATGGAACTTCACGCAATGGTCGGGAAGGTCAGCGGCAGATGGAATGTCCCCTACGATTTGCGGGCCTGTGTGACGCCACGAGATTGTTGCCTCTGGTAGTCGCAGAGACTTCTCCCCGACTTCCTGAAGGAATGCCGCCGCCGACTGGCGATAACGCTCCGCACGGCCCTCTAGCAGCTTTTGCCGGTCCCTGTAGTCGGACGCCAGCGCCTTGGCGGCAAGCGCGTTAGCCTCGCACTCAATGGCTAGCCGGACCGCATAGCGGAGGCCTTGTATAGCATCGCCCTCGCCATCCACCGTGTCGATCAGGGCTTGATCGTCGTCCTCGCCAACGATAGCGCGGACGGATTGCCAAAGCGCAGCCGTCTCTCGACCTCGCGTCTTTAGATCAGCACTCATGGTCGTAAGCCTTGCGAGCGAACGGGATGTCGTCCGACAGGTCGTATTGCGCCCGCGCATCAGCCTTGCCAGCCGGGCCGCTAAAACCTTCGCCGCCACCGCCGCCCGCCGCCTTCGGAGCGCCTTGCAAGGTCAGGTTATCAACGCGGACGGTTAGGTAGATCTTGCCTTCATGCTCGCGCTTGGACAGGTCGCCACAGACCGTCACGCTTGACCCTTTCGTCAGGTATTGCGCCAGACTGTCGCCCCGCGCACCCCACAGGTTGCAGTCGAAAAAGATCGTGCCTTTCTCTTTGCCTTGGCGGTCATCGACAGCGACGGAAAACGCCGTCACCTTGTCGCCTCCCGCTGTCGTCCGTTGTTCGGCGTCTTTGGTGATGCGCCCGGCAATCGTGATGTTTTTCATGTCGTCCTCAAGTGAAAGGGGTTTCGGTCAGGTCAGTCAGACCCTTGTAAAGCTCTTCAAGTTCGACCAGTCGCTCCGGCATGGTGGCGTCCAGTTCGGCACACAAGCCGGAAGCCTTCGCCCATACCTTCGACAGATCGTCCGGTTTCGTCCGGCGCAACACATCCTCGAAACGGTCAGCTCGTTCGGAAAGAGTCAGGGGCTTGACAGGCTCAGGCGGGGTCTCAACCACGTTCGCTTGCGCCTTGTCGTAAAGCGCCAGCCCGAAGGCATTGCCGAAGGTCATAAGCGCCCGCTTCATTGCATCGCTCTCAGCCTCTTTGACGGCGCTTTCGTGGGCTTGGTCAACGTCCCGGTCGATACCAGACCCAAACCCGCACCCCTCGCGGACGATAACCGTGTCACCCGCGCGAACGGTAATCCGAACGCGGGCAGAATAGCCGACGCGGGACTTTCCATCGACTAGGCGCGGTTCGCCAAGTTGGCGCATCTCAACCGTTTCTCGGTCCCATTCCGCAAAGCCGAAAATCCGGTTGGCCTCCGCGATAACGTGCCACGCGGCGAGATACGAAAGCGTCTGCCCGGCTTGCTGGCGGGTGGCCACATGAGCTTTATTGAGCGGCGCAATGAGTTCTTGTCGCTGTGTATTCGAGAACGTCATTCGGCTTCCTCCATTGCCTTGTCGTATTGATTGATTGCCTTTGAAAGCTGGCGTTCATATTCCGCGCTCAACGGGGACAGAACGGGCGAGGCTTTGGTATGGCGGGCGAACCCGGCGCGAAGGATATTGACCTCCGACCGGGACACCGGCTCATAGCCTGTAAGGCCCTTGTCCAACCACAAGCGGCCATCGCGGCAGATTGCAAGCGGGCGGTCAGTCATCGAACCTTCACCATGTCAAAGCCACGGACGATGTTGTGGCAGCTTTCAAAGCTCCAGTGTTCGTATTTAGTGCCCTTGTCGCGGATGCAGATGACTTCACGTCGAATGTCTGACACCAATAAACCGTTAACCAGACTCGCGCCCCACTTTGCGTCAACGGAGTCACCCTCAACCAAAACCGCGCCGTCTTTGTCTGTAAGCGGCTTGTCGGTGTCGCGCTTTCCATCGTCAGGAACCGGCGAGTTGATGTCCGCAATAACGCGGTGTCCGGTATCCTCGCCACTCCATTCTTTAATGAACGACGCCACAACGCTGTCTGGCCACTGCGGTGCACGCTCAAAGTCGTTGTAGCTCACCATTGGCGGCTCGCAGATGGCGGTGACATTCGGCGTTAGCCGTCGCGGGTAGCTGGCCAGAAAATCTGCAAATTCTTCCCTAGATACCGAACGAAACAAATCACCCACGGCTATGTTTCCTCTCTGCATTGGCCAGCCTGATTACAGCTTGGCGCAAGCGTGATTGTTGGTCTGGGGTTAGATTAGTCAGGCGCTCAACGTCACCAATCGCGACAGTAAGGGCGGACATACACGGTTCGAACTGGCCTGAGTGACGGATGGTGCGGATTGCATCGATTACATCGGTCACTTCGCGGCTCCCGTAATGTCAGTGGCAATGGCAAAAAAATCGGTCTTGGCGGGCTTGGCGGGATGCGGAATATGCCGCCCCTGCACCCGGTCCCATTTCCCAAATGCCGCTTCGATCACCGCCAGCGCAGCATCGACGGCCTTTTGCGTTTCAGCGTCGCCGCGCCGATAATCCAGAACGTCTTTCGCGGGATACCAGTCCGCCCGATCACCGCCAACGGAATAGCGGCCTTCTTTGCGGTCATTGTCGTAGTTTTCCGCATCGCGGCCCGCGTCTCTGTCTCTAATGCTAGTCATGTCGTTCTCCCTTGTTGAAGAGACAAAAGCACGGCACCGGGGAGGGCGTCAAGCGATATTTGTTCAACACGGCGTTTGACAGATGCGCCGCTTTCGGCCTTTATGTCGGTAGCGGGATTGGCCCGCGTGGAGACGTTAGCCATTGCCTAACCCGACAAAACCTATCGGCGTCAGGCCGAAACAGGGGACTGCCCTGCAACGCATCATTGACAGGGCGCGAGAGGATAACACGCCTCTCAGCCCTATCGTTCATCAAATGGCGGAAGCGCATGAACGCGCGGAACGTCGGAAAGCTAAAAAGGGAGAATGACCGTGCTTGCTTTTATCCGCCGCCTGTTCAGCCGCTACGGCTTTCATCGGTCGCCCGGACCCAAAAAGCCGGACGACTGGCAGGCCCACCCTTTCTATACGAGCGTGGAAGGCGCTCGCAACGTCGCCAATGACCCTGCGTACCGTGCATCCGTGGCTTTCCAGCAACTCAACATGGCCCCCGGTGCTGTGAAAGCCCGACGCCTTGCCGAGATTGCCCGCCAGCGTGATGTGCTTAAGGACCAACTGGCAAAGGCTATCAAGGCGAAGAAGGCAAGAGCGCCGATCTATGCGGCTCTTAGGGCTTTGTCGGTGGAAGAACTTAACTTGGAGGCGGGGAAATGAGCATTTCGCAGATACACCAGCCGATTGTGCGCCGGACCTTTCTTATCGCAATCTGGCCGATTTGGGCGTTGTTTATCCTAGTCGTTTGCGCGCTTTACGCAGTGGTCGAGGTGTGGCCAAAAATCGTTGAGGCCACTTCGGACGGCTGGGAAGGCCCCAAGTCATGACCACACCCCCTTGGATAGATGAGAGGGCTTGGCGGTGAAGGCTCCGAAGTATGGAAACCGGCGGACTGTCGTTGACGGCGTGGCCTTTGCCAGCGCGAAAGAGGCTCGGCGATACAGTGAGCTTCGCTTGCTAGAGCGCGCCGGGAATTTGTCGGAGCTGGTTTTGCAGCCGCGCTTTCCTCTTGTGGTGAACGGCGAGAAAATCTGCACTTACGTCGCTGACTTTTCCTACCGTCCGTTGCGATCCGACACGCTCACCATTGAGGACGTGAAAGGAGTTAAGACCCCGATTTATAACCTGAAAAAGCGCCTAATGAAAGCGGTTCACGGTATCGAAGTTCGGGAGACATGACCGACAAGCCCAAACGCCCTGCCATGACCAAGGCTCGCCGCCTGCGAATATGGGAGAAGGAAAAGGGCGTCTGCTATCTCTGCGGCCACAAGGTTCTAGCTGGCGAGGCTTGGGATGCCGAACACGTCAAATGTTGGGAACTGTACCACGACGACAGCGACCAAAATCTAAGGGTCGCTCACAAGGAAGGTTGCCACCAGACAAAGACGAACGCGGACGTTAAGATCATCCGCAAAGCCGACCGGCAAGCTGGCAATAAAGGCCAGTGGGCCAGACGCCAGAATCGGGGCCACGGCCTTATCACTTCACGCGGGTTCGACAAGAACGTCCCGAAACAGAAAATCCAATCAAGAGGTTTCCAGCGGAAGCCCAAGGGGGAAACATGAGACAGACAGTCGCCAATATCTTGCGGGAGGTCGCGCAAGAACACGGACTAACCGTTGCCGCCCTAACCGGGCAGGCTCGCTCACGCCATATCGTTGTGCCGCGTCATGAGGCGTATTATCGCGCCTTTACCGAATGCCCGCACGTTTCTTATCCAGAGATTGCGCGGCGGATCGGTGGCCGCGACCATACCACAATCTTGCACGGCGTTCGCGCTCACGGTGCCCGGATCGGTGTCACATACGAATATGCCGTGCGCCTTCGTAAGAGCGGTGGTCCTAGCTATGCCTTCTACGCGCTGGCCAAGGACTATGAGCGAGCCATGAACAAAACCCGCGCGGGAGGCCCATATGCGTGCGCCGCGTGATTGGTTTACGTCCGTACAAGATAACACGCTTCGGAAAATGAAGCGACTTGGCTTCACGCCAGTTGAGATTGGCGAGAAGCTGGGCCGTGACGAGAAGGTGATCCGTGAACGCGCCAGGACGCTAGGCATCCCTTGGCAGAAAGACCTTGGCCGTTCTGCGCTTACGTCACAGTACGCCAGCGGGTTTGATAAGGACCGGGAAACCGAAGCGAGGCAGCGGGCAGCAGATAAGCGGTTCGTCTATGCCCTTGCGCTGGCCATTCAACGGGGCGACCACTTAACAACGCCAAGGCCAGAACCTGAGCCAGAGCCTGTCAGGACAAGGCCGGTTCCGCCTAAGCGTCATTCGCTGTTCAGCATCTGGGAGGAGTTGTGATGCGTAAACCACCGGGCCGCTGGACCGACGACGAGGACCGCCTCGTCAAGTCCGGCTCACTTGCCAAGCGTCCTGTAGCGGATGTGGCAAAGACGCTTAACCGGCTAGAGGAAAGCGTAATCATCCGGGCTAAGGTGATTGGCTTTCCGTTTGATGAAGCGGAATGAAAAAGACCCCGGCGAGCGCAAAGCATCACCGGGGCCAGTCTAACCACAACAAGGGAGGGAGAGCGTCGTGGGTGCCGAGATACTATCATTCCCCATGCGTGAAGCAAATACGTTTGACGAGGCTTGGCAGGCTCGCGCTGGCCAAATGCGTAAACGCGGAGACGGTCAGGACAAAACCCGTAAGCTATGGAACCGTCACGCTGCTAAAGTCGGTCAGGAGCGGCTTCTAGAGGCTTTGCGGGGGTATCTGAGGGAGAAGGAGCCGACTTGCGGTTTCTGCGGCCTGAGCGTTTGGCTAAACGGCGAGAAATACGACCATTGGCTTCCGTCTGCGGAGGCTGTGGCGAAGATCGAGCGCCCGCCCTATTCGCAACGCCCGGCGCTGATAGCAGCCCTTGGGGAGCCGTTCGTGGTTAGCTATATCGACCCGGCGACAATACACCCGGATGGCTGGATTACGCCAGCGACGGAATACGCAAAAGGCAAGCTGCGAGAGCGTGGCCGTGATTTGAAAGCGGCAGGGCTTGTCGGGATACGCGCGAAAGAGTAGAGTTTCTGACCTTCGCAAAAGGTCACGCCCCGCAGAGCCTTAAAGCCCGATCAGCCTTGCGCCGGTCGGGCTTTTTGCTGTCCGCTTGACGGCTTGGCAAAACAGGTGCTTATTAAGGGCGAAGGGACGGAGCCGCCAAAGCCCCGTCCCTCCTAAAATCCGTGTGTCGGCACGGAGAGCTAAGCTCAAGTTGAAAGATAGAGCGAAGGCACTCCAAACGCAACATACGGCTTTAGGCTCCTGAAGGCCGGTCGGTTAACGACGGCGGCTCGGGTGCACGGCTACCGTGGGTTTGACCAAGCCAAGGCGATTCCGAAAGGGTGAGCGCCGGTCAGGGGAGCGACGCAGCTCTCAAAGCAGCACCCAACCGAAAGGCCAGCGTCGGCACTTTCGGGTCTGTAAGCGCCGGTCGGCTCCATTGAGCTTATCGTCCCCAGACTGGAACGCCCCGAGTTGTTTTGGTTTTGGCCAAACGCTCGGGAGTGTTCCTATGTCTGGTCACACCGATCTCACCATTGAGCTTATCTGGTAGGTAAGGGGGAAAAGAGAGCATGAAGGCGACGAAAGGGAGCAACAAAGACCTGAAACGCCGCGAGCGACGTCATCGGAAGCTGCTGACCAAAACCGGCTGCACGGTGTACGGGCTTCGCGCTAAGTCAGACGGCGTCACGATGTACGTTGGCCAGACCCGGTGTCTTCTCGCCAAGCGGTTCCGCTTTCACCTTCGCAAGATTTCGGAGGGCAAAACCCGGCTTTACCAGTGGTGGCGCTGGCGCTTGCAGGACGGCGACGCGGTTGAGATTTTTAGTCTGGACGACAACGCAACGTGGGACGTGAGCGAGGTCATCTGGATTGAACGCCTGAAAGCCGCTGGAAATCCGCTAACCAACATGACTCGCGGTGGTCGAGACGGGCCGCTAGTCAAGGGCGGCAAACGAAACCCGTGTGCGTACTAGCTATGGGAGAACGACACGATGACCACGCAACATCACAACGCAAACAGCTTCTAAGGAGCTTGGCCATCACCTAACCCCAGTGTTTTTTAAGGGGAGGGTGGAGATAGTGGGTTGACGTGGTGTAACCGTGATGTAGGGTGGTGTCACCAACAAGGGAGAAACCACATGACTTTTGAAGACCTCACTTTCAACAGCCGTCCCGGTCATCCGATGGGCGAGCAGGCCAAGGCGTTCTTTGCAAACGGCTACGGCGTTTCGGTCGTTCGCGGTCCGCAAAGCTACGGCGGCGCGTCTGGCCTTTACGAGCTGGCCGTTCTGGCCGGAACCGCAGACGGCTTCGATCTGACCTACGACACGCCCGTCACGGACGACGTTGAAGGTTACCTGTCGCCCGACGACGTGTCGCGCTTGATGGCCGAAGTTCAGGCTCTTTCGGCTCGGGAAGTCGTCGCGGCGTGACCAAAAAGCGCAAACACATCACCATCCGCCCCCGCGTCAACAGCGACCTAGAGCGCATCCACGACGAGCGGCGGAAAGACTTTCCAAACCTAGTGCATGATTGGGCGACGACATTCTCGCTCATGACAAAAGCATCAGAACAAAAGGGAGAAGACAAGTGATCGACCGTTCCGACTACGTTTGCCACCGCATGAAAGCAGCGCAGGCGACCAACCAATCCAATCGCGGGTTTGACTTCCGCCCCTCCGACGAGCCTCACATCGCCTTCCGCGCCGTGGCCGAGGTGCTGCGCCCGCGCAGTCTCATCATTCTGGCCGTGCTGGCCGGGGTTATCTCGCTGTTTTGGATTGCTTGATATGGCGAGGGTTCGCGGCGCTTACGCAATTATCAGCCAAGATGGCAGGGCATACGTTGGCGGCTCCAAAAACATTGCGGCCCGCTGGAGGCAGCACAAATACTTACTTCGAAAAGGTCGGCACCCGAACAGCAAGCTGCAAGGTGCGTGGGCAGAAAGCGGCCCTGACGCGTTTTCGTTTATCGTTCTGGAAATAGCGCTTCCTGACGACGAACTGTTGAGCATCGAACAGCGATGGATCGACAAAATGCAGTCTGTAGCCACCGGCTTCAATCTTGCCCCTAACGCCGGTTCATCGGCTGGCCACAAACTTGGTCCCGAGGCGCGGCAACGGCTGTCTGATTTTCGACGTGGAAAACCCAAAAGCGCCATTCACCGGGCTGGCATTTCGGCATCCAAAACAGGGGCAAAAAACCCCGGCGCAAAACTGGCTATTGAGGACATTGTGGCCATCCGAAAACTTGCCGACGCCGGAACGCCTCGTCGCCAATTGGCTGCACAATTCGGCGTTTGTTACATGACAATTTCAAACATCGTGCGGCGCATCAACTGGCAGTCACTTTCGCCATCAGTCGAGGCGCAACTATGCACAGGAGAAGCATCATGACCGAACTCCACGACGATATGGAGGGACGGTTGGAGGGCGACCTTCGGTTTGCCGGAAAAGACCGGCTTGCCGTTACACGAACTGCCGACCTCCGCGCCCTCCTGCTCGCATACCAAGAGCGGGGGCGGGCTTTGGAGGC
>Ga0315900_10005503_pt1 | contig 17365 bp, 26 predicted proteins | sample LakEriMetagenome_FD_203521 | JGI IMG/M metagenome (GOLD analysis project Ga0315900, IMG submission 203521) | Freshwater fungal communities from buoy surface, Lake Erie, Ohio, United States - Buoy 12 MA114 | ecosystem: Environmental > Aquatic > Freshwater > Lake > Lake biofilm | place: USA: Lake... | reverse complement strand
GATTCGGCACAATGCATAGTTGATGCATGTATCTCTACACTCAGAGATGATATTTCAGATCAACTCATGCATCCTATTACACTCATTATAGGTTTTATGTGCACAGATATAAATTTAGAAATTGATGGAAATGATTGAAATTAAATCATTATGAGCCCCTGGCCTTACGTCTCAATAGTAGCAATTGCAATCTTTATTATCGGTATCTCATATGAATCAGCTCGAGTAAAAGCTCTGAGACATCAAGAACTCAAGACGATTGAAGTTGTGTGTGGTAATGATTTATCTAACGACGCTACTAGAGCGCTAGTATGTTATAACATGGTCAACGCATTATTTCGATGAAAACAGTATCAACTTATGAACTCAGAACTAAACATGTGATATCGTCATACAGTAAACTACCCAAAGGTTGTCATGATATCGAGCTTCGACTAGTCAATGATGCTAGGTATGACATACTAGAAGAACTATGGATAGCATATAGTGAGGAGTATCATGGATAAAGTAGTACGTAACGGACTAGTAGCTGTTTTATATTCACCTGGTCATGGCTCTGGATGGTATACATGGAATACCGAGTATCCACAGATCCTATATGATCCTAAGATCGTAGAGTGGGTTGAAGCAGGTAAACCAAAAGATCAACTAGATTCGATCGAAGCATATATGGAATCGACTTATCCTGATACGTATGTTGGTTCTAACTTGACTCAACTGAAAATCGAATGGATGCCAGTCGGTACTCAGTTTCGAGTACATGAGTATGATGGTTTTGAAAGCATTAAATATGCTTCAGAACAAAAATGGCAAACGGCTTAAGGGTTGACTCTTCGTCTTAATCGTGATATAATCTGACTGCACAAACAAAGGAATATACAGCATGAAGACTCTACTGATGGCTACCGCACTGGTTATTACTGCAACCTCTGCTATGGCACAGACACCAGGACCAAAGTCAATCAATACAGGTGGAGTTGCAGGTGCTTATCATAGCACCTTTTGTCCACCCATTCCAAATGTACTGACTAATGCATACTTCCAGGGTTATAGCTGCACACCGTCTGCGGGTACCGTAGAAAACATTGCTCGTGTACTAAAGTCACCAACAAACATCAGTTTCGTTCAGTTTGATGTATTTGCTCGTGAGGCAGCTGCTCGTCCTGAAGAGTTTAAGCGAATCAGTGTTATTCGTACTGATGTGGCTTGTGAAGGTCTCTGGATGGTCACTAATAATCCAGACCTTGATTTTGGGCGAGTTCTTGCAATGAGTCGTCGAATTAAGTTTGTTCTGCCACCTCAGGCTTCTGGATCAACTGCTAGCTTTAACTACCTACGCTCCATTGATCCGGATGGACTTGGTCGTACACCTGATTCTAATATCTCTTATGTGAAAGATGCTACTACTGTTCTTGAGACTGTAGCTAACTCTACAGACGGTTCTGTAGGTTTCTTTGTACAGTTCGCGGACCCACGAAATACTAACATCAAGCTTATGGTAGAAAAGAAGCTTCGAGTCGTTCCAGTAATCTCCCGCGAAATTCTTCGTGCTCGAGTCGGTGAAAACACCGTGTATCAAGCTCAAACTTTCAAGCTCTCAGAGGGTGGTATGTTTGGTATCGGTGGTTCTGCTCAGACAGTGACTACTTCTTGTACACCGGTCTCACTAATCACCGGTAGTCCAGACGCTTTTGAAGACCGTAATGGTAAAGACGATGCAGCTGAACTTATTCAGCGTGTTAGTTCCGTTCCTCGTGCTAATCTCCTTCCTAAGGATAACACGATCGCCGCTATCCTTAACGGAGCTACTCGACTAAGTCAAGCTGCTCTAGAACAAGCCGTCGCTGGTGTAGAAGCGGCTAAGAAGGCAGTGGAGAATGCTCGATGATTAAGAACATCTCCTTCTGGGGATGGTATGCTATTATCACTGTGGGGTTATTTGCTATCTTTAACCCCACAGGATATAGTATCTGGCATCTCTGGACTTTGTATCCGGCTATTGACTTCATGCCATGGAATCTACTATTGACTGCTTTTATTCTAGGTCCAATGTCATTGATTCTATATGGCACTTATAAAGCAACTAGTTGGATCGGTCTTATTATGATTTTAGTCATGATTGCTATTTTAGCATGGTGTACAGTAGTAGTGATTCCTGGGATTCTTATTAACACTACGATTCTTTCTTGGGTCGTACAACCTGTCTTGAGTATCATTCTCACTCTAGGATGGCAATGGCCACGAATCTGGCGTCAAGCTACTGGAACTGTAACAGCAGAAGGTATGGAGTAACATCATGAATTCTCTTAGTTGGCTGATCTACTTTGCTGGACTAGTTCATGGTCTGATTCATATCACTGTTATAGTCTCTCTTGTATGTTTTACTATTTGGACTATTGCTAGGCTTGCTTTTATCTTACATCACGAGCGAATGATCACAGAAGAAGATCAAGAACGACTACCATCGGGTAACTATCTAATTGTTGGTTTCATCTGTGCTGGTATCGCTACATTCCTACCGTCTAAGAATACGGTGATGCTTATTGCGGCTTCTGAACTAGGTCAGCGACTAGTAACTAATCAACAGGTAGTCGACGTGGTCGATCCATCTATTGAACTTCTTAAGACGTGGATCAAGAAAGAGACTGAAGCTCTGAAAAAGTAAGTAACTCTCTTTCAATTTAAGTCTATAAGGGATCAGATCCTTAATTGGGTCTGATCTTTTTTTCGTTTACGTCAGACTCATTGGCTGGTCTGAGCCACAAAAAATCTAAAAACCTAATTATATCAATGGGTTAGGCTTCTATAAAAACTCAATGACATCAATGGGTTAGGTTAAGACGAGGCTTCTGGGCAGCCTAAGCTATCCCGGTTGGGTATCTATACCATTAGCACGACCTAGAGAGGGTGGTCTGAGCCTAACCCATTGATATGATTGAGCTTGTGTTTTTTTCAAACTTTTTGCAAAAAAATTCCTAATCATATCAACCACTTAGCTCTAACCCATTGATTTCCTTGGGTTGACTTTTTTATCTGGATGGGTTAGGATCTGACTATGATGAGGAATGAGGTGACTGACTATGAAGATGCCTAAGGAACTCTACGACTACATGCTGATCTGCATGCGCACGCGCGCTCCCGTCCTTCAGGACTACAGGAAGCATCTGCAGTCTCTCGGCACCGTTAAAGACGTCGAGAAGCGTCTCCGTTGGGATGTCTGCTATGACTCAATCGGGGCTCGGTGGATCTGTGACAATGTGTATCCCATGGGCATGGATGATACCCACCTGGACACCGCCCTGCGTAAGATCATGAAGGAGATAGAGCTAACCCATTGACAAATCAGGTATTAACTTTTTTATCTAGATAGGTTATAAAGTGACTATGATGAGGAAGGAACAGACTATGAACGCTGCTACCGTGCTGGATCGGATGTACGACTTCGCTCGTACCACCAAGGACGATAAGCTCTCGAATGCAGTCATGCGTGTCGCGGAGCGCTTCGCCCACTCCAAGGCTCTCTTTGAAGCCCCGCTGACGGCTTCTGAGATTCGGATCGTTAAGAAGTTCATGGATCTCTAAGATGTATCTGGTAAGTTTCACTAACTTTGCCTACACCAAGGCTTTTAATGATAAAGCCTCTGCTATTGCCCATATGGAACGGGCTTGTCTTGAGTCCGTTCTTATGGACTCAGCTGGTAAGATTCTTGGTGGGTTCTCTCCGATCAACGGACTAGCCTTGAAAAAAAGTGGTCGGGATTGAAAATCCCATATTGACATAATTCTCAACCTGGTTTAATATCTGACTATGACATGGGGATGGTCCCCATACAAACAGAGGACACAAACGTGGCTCACAATATCGAATTCGTTAACGGCAAGGCTCAGATGGCTTACGCAGGCGACGTACCCTGGCATGGCCTTGGGGTTCAGGTGCCGGCTGATCTGACTCCCGAGCAGATGCTCGAGGCGGCTGGTCTCGACTGGGAGGTCGAGAAGGTCAAGGCTTACGCTAACGTCAACGGTAAGAACGTAGACGTTGGGCACTCCGCCCTTGTTCGTAAGACGGATCATAAGATCCTAGACATCGTCTCTAACGACTGGAACCCGGTGCAGAACGCTGACGCGTTCGAGTTCTTCAACGACTTCATTGCCGAAGGCGGCATGGAGATGCATACGGCTGGTTCTCTGGCCGAGGGTCAGATCGTCTGGGCTCTGGCTAAGATCAAGGACGGCTTCGACCTCTTTGGTGGTGACGCCGTGGAGTCCTACCTTCACTTCACCAACTTCCATAAGTATGGTTGCTCGACCGATGTTCGGTTCACTCCGATCCGAGTGGTCTGCAACAACACCCTGACGCTCTCGCTCAACACAAAGGTCGAGCGCTTCGTCAAGATTAGCCACCGCCGTGAGTTCAACGGCGACTCGGTCAAGCTTGCTCTTGGTGTTGCTCAAGAGAAGCTGGCTAAGTATAAGGAGATGGCTAAGTTCCTTGGTACTAAGCGCTACACCAACGAGTCGGTGGTCGAGTACTTCAAGCGAGTCTTCCCAGTGTCTGGTGGTCCCGATGCTAAGAAGGAGCTCTCTAAGTCTGCTAAGACGGTCCTGTCTATCCTCGACACTCAGCCCGGTGCCGACTTTGCTCGTGGCACCTGGTGGCAGGCTTTCAACGGAGTCACATACTTCGCTGACCACCTGGCTGGTCGTTCGCAGGACACTCGACTGCAGTCCGCTTGGTACGGTACCAACAAGGTCGTTAAGACACGAGCCCTTGAAATTGCCGTTGACATGGCTGAAGCTGCCTGATATAATACACATACTGAAAACAAGGAGACTGAAAATGAAGACTTTTACCAAGATGGCTGCCCAGGGTGACTTTCTCATCATGCGTGTGGATTCTATCCCCACGAACGTTGAGCCCATCCAGGCTAATAACAAGAACCACATCGTCGTGGCTCACTCCGAGACTGGTCACGATCACGTGATGGTCGCCGACCGTGTTCAGGCTTACAAGCCAGCCGGCGTCAAGGAAGTTGACCTCTACGAGATGTTCCTTGCCGTCGAGGCTCCTACTGAGATCAACCACCTCCGTAGCTTTGATACCCACGAGACCCTGCTGGTTCCGCCCGGCAACTACCGCGTCCGTCGCCAGCGTGAATATGTGGCCGAGGGTTTCCGTCGGGCTCAGGACTAACCATTCTTAACTCTTAGACTCAACTCAGGAAGAACGGAACTTATATTATGAAGAAGATCACTAGCCTGACTCCTGACCAGGAAGCTCAGATGTCTGTGTATCGTGACAAGTGGATCAAGATCGGTCTCAACACCGATCGGATCGATCCCGAGCGTGCTCGCGCGGCTGTCGAGCTTCTCTATGCTCGAGGCGGTCTTTCTGCTCCTGATAAGATCGTATTTGCTAATGGTCCTCGCCATGCTAAGGAACTCCTCGGCAAGAACCATTCTGTTACTGACAGCTGTGTCTATGGCAATCACGAGGCTGCCTGGCTCTCTTTCTACGACTACATGCAGAACGTGTGTGGTATCGACTTCGAGGGTAAGCTAGACGGCCTTATGGCAGTGGCTAATGAGTGTGGTTGGGTATCTTGCTACGACACCATGGCGGTCATCCAGGATCGTCCCCTTCACATCAAGATGGATGAGGACAACCGCCTCCACTGTGAGACTGGACCGGCTATTCTGTATGCCGATGGCTTTACGGTTTATAGCTGGCACGGTGTTCGCATTCCGCATGAGTGGATTGAGGACAAGGCAAGCCTAACTGCTAAGATTGCTCTCACCTGGGAGAACGTGGAGCAGCGTCGAGCCGCCTGTGAGATTCTTGGCTGGGTCAACATCATCAAGGAGCTGGATGCTAAGGTCATCGATGAAGACGAGGACCCCATGATCGGTACTCTTCTCGAGGCTGACATCCCCGAGATTGGTCGCGAGAAGTTCCTCCGAGTTCTTTGCGGTACTGGTCGTGAGTTTGCCCTGCCGGTCCCACCCGATATGAAGACGGCTCTTCAGGCTAACGCTTGGACTTTTGGAATCGATGATCCTAATGAGCTTCTTAACCTAGAAGTTCGCACTTAACAAAAAGGAATATATCATGAACGACGAACGAATCAATATCACACTCTCTTTCAGCCGCTACGGTGGTGAACGTGACGAAGAAGTCTCATTCAACTTTAACCTGAAACAGGACGAGACATACTATCCTCTCCTAGAAAAGGTAGAGCAACTTATCGTGGCTCTTGGTTACGTACCCAGTGGTCACCTAGAATTTGTGAGCAGTGAGACACAGGACACTAAGGTCTCTTTCCTACAAGAGACTCCTTCTAACGTGACTACAATGTTTACCATCAATCCTTGATAGGATCATACCATGGCTAAGTCGGCTGCCACACCAAAGTCATTGAAGGCTACTAAGAAGATCAAGCCTAAGGTTACTAGGACTGAACAGTATCTTATCAACCTCAAGTACATGGGTGACGAGCCGACTTTTAAGCTTGGTATTCAGGTAAACGACACTGACTACAGCTCGGCTCTGACTTGGTACAACTACATGTGCAACAAGTCAGACGCACGATCTTACCTAGAAACTTTTCTGAAAGCGTCTGGTAGGATCGACGAGCTGCAGAAGATCAAGGCTCTACCGGACAATCGTCTGAATGAACACGCTTGCTGGATCGCTAGAATGCTGACTCGTGGTTCTAAGCTTACTCAGCGTTCTATCAACCACATGAATGACAGGATCAAGGACATGATCCTGGCTTCAGATAAGAAAGAAGACGAAGACGTCAAGCGCCTGACTGGTGATAAAGAAGACAAGCCCAGAGAAGAAAGAGTTGTCTCTATCCAGGACCGCGTGCGAGAGAAAGCTTCTAACTTTATTGGGATGTTTGATGAAGAGATTGATCAAGTAGGGTGGAACATCGATACGTATGAGTGGTTGACAAAGCGTGAAGTTCCACCTATGATTGCTTCTAAGTTTATCGACCACTTCAAGCCAATCTCTGACGAAGCTAACCAGCTCTTGGATAAGAACTGTGATCCTCAGCTCCGTGAAGGGTATAACCACCTAACTCGAGACCAGATTAAGCAGAGAGCCACTTTCTACTCATCATTGATCAGTGATGTCGAGCGCTATGTCGGTAACACCAAGAAGCAGAAAGCACAACGTAAGCCTAAGCCAGTCACGGCTGACAAGAAACTTAAGAACTTTAAGTACCTAAAAGAGTCTAAAGAGCTTAAGCTGACATCAGTCTCTCCAGAAAAGATTCTAGGGTCTCAGGGCCTCCTAGCGTACAACACGCGGTATAATACCCTTACCGTGTTCCAAGCTATCGATAGGGGTGGACTAGACGTGGCTGGGACGACTATCAAGAAGTACGATGAGTCTACTACGGCTACGTATCGAGTGGGCTCACGCAAGGCTGAGAGTGTCCTGAGCCTGGCTCTATCTGGTGGTAAAAAGAACTTCGCCAAAGCTCTGAATGAGTGTAAGAAGCTAGACAACGTTCAGGATAGGATCAACGAGAACACTATCCTTCTTAAAGTCAATTGAGGTACAAAATGATCAACACACAACGAGTCCTAAAGCAACCACTAGATGCTCCGCTTGGAAAAAAGATGATGGTTAATACACCATGGGGAACTAAAGAAGAAGCTAATGTCTTTGAAGTGGTAGATGTTCTACACGGTCCATTCTTACAGGCCACTATCTACAACTCACCTAATAACTTCAAGGTTCGTTGTAGTACTTTTCGAGTACGTTAAATAGTGGTTGACAGACTGCGTCTCATGGTATAATATATACATATAAATGACCCTGTATCAGTCCCGCCTTCTAAGCGGTCGTTAAAGCTGTAATTGGAGTATGGGAGTTCGAACCTCTCCAGGGTCGCCATATGGGCCTATAGTTTAATGGTAGAACGCACGTCTTATACACGTGGTATGCACTAGATTGGTGCGCGGTCCTGGTTCGAATCCGGGTGGGCCTACCAAACAAATGGAGAATGACTGTGAAAGTTAAGATCGGTCCATATACAAAATGGATTGGACCATATCAGATTGCTCGAGCAATCTTTTTCTGGAAAGATCATTATAACGATCTAAGTGAGGATGAAGATATTGTACATCGCTTTGGTTCTTATCTATCTGGTCCGAAAGATAAGCCATCACGACTCCTGAGACTTTGCCAGTGGATCTACGAGAAACGTGAACGTAAGATCAAAGTTCATATTGATAACTATGATACTTGGTCAGCCGATCATACCCTGGCTCTCATTATCTATCCTCTGTTAGTTCGTCTTAAAGAGATTAAGATGGGTTCACCATTTGTAGATGATGAAGACGTACCAGAAAACATTCGCTCAATCAATGCAGAACCAAAAGTACATGAATACGATACTGATGAGTTTCATGATGCTCGATGGGACTATGTTCTGGACGAGATGATCTGGGCTTTTGAACAACATAAGAACGGTGATGAGTGGGTTGATCAATACACATCAGGAAACATCGACCTACAGATCGTTAAAATCGATCAAGATGATCCCAATAGTCTATCTACATTAAAGCACGGACCTAACCACACTTACACCAGGGCTGAAGATAAGATTGCGGCTCATCGTGCCAGGATGGATAACGGTCGACGCTTGTTTGCCAAATACTATGAGTCCCTGTGGAATTAATCTTATGAAAAGAGACATCACACTCGGTGCTTTTTGGTTTACTCTAAGTCTATGGTGTATAGTACCCTTAGCTGCTCTTATTACCCAGCCACTCACTGGCTTCATTCACTTCTTTGGAGCTTTGATCTTAGGGTTTTTAGCAAAAGTTTGCATTGATAAATCTAAAGAGTGTTGGTTTCCAGAGAAAGTAACTAATGACAAAAAATGATTATGAAGTTGGTATGTTAAGGACAGCTTTTAGAGTCAACATGCTGAGATACAGCTCTATGTCTCCCAATGAGATAAACGAGTTTCTAGATAAAATTAGTGATAATGCTAGGGAGATGGCTGAGCGTGATGGAAATGATCGAAAAGAAGACTGATAACTTTGCTAATGACATTGAGTTCCTCATTAGTGAGAGAAAAATGGACTGCATTGATGCAGTCATTCACTGGTGTGAGTCTAACGAAGTAGAAGTAGATTATGCAGCTCTTTTGGTAAAGAGTAACGCGGTTCTTTTGTCAAAGATTCAAGCCGAAGCCGAGAGCCTAAATATTTTAAAGAGAACAGCACAACTACCGGTATGATATGACACCATACGAGTGTTACGTAGACTACCTGGCTCTCAAGAGACACTTTACTTCTGAGAGCTACGACTATTTTAAGTACAATGGTAAAGTCTCTGCAAAAAGAGATTCTTTTGATAAGAGAAAAGACAAATTTTTCTTTGAAAAAATATCTAAGCATAAAGACCCACATGAGTTTATAGTCTCAAACTTAGTAAAAAACCCAAGGGCTTGGGTTAGAGACTTAGCTTACTCAGAAGCTGCTGAGTCTAACTACCAGGACTGGATTCGTAAAAGACAATCTCTAACATATGTAGTCAGTAATGACTTATCAAATTTAAAAGAAGACTTTGATTCTAACTTTAAGATAAATGATGGTCAATTGCCACCTATAATTGATATGTACTTAGGTGGTAAGATCTCACTAGAGACTCTCTTGATCTGTGCTGACATCGTTGGGTGCCTATCCTACTGGGATAACAAATTGAGAGACAACGTCGTATGGAGTGAGACTGGCATGATTATAAAAAAGTCTATGCCATTTATGAAGTACGACAAAACTAAGATCAAGAAGATCTTCCTTGACAAGTTCTCTTGATTGATATATAAATATAAGTGAGGAAACAACCTCACTCAATATATACTAATATACTATACATACAATCATACAAGGAATATATAAATGGATTTTTCTGCACTAAAAAAGAATTCTGGTAAGTCTTCACTCGATAAGCTTACACAGGAGCTATCTAAGCTCAATAACACAGAATCTAAGTCTGATACTCGATTCTGGTATCCTCAGACTGATAAAGCCGGTAACGGTTATGCAGTCATTAGGTTTCTCCCCGCACCAGCTAACGAAGATGTTCCTTTTGTTCGAGTCTTTGAACATGGCTTCAAGGGTCCTACCGGACTGTGGTACATTGAGAACTCCCTGACTACTATCGGGCAAACTGATCCTGTCGGTGAACTTAACTCAAAGCTGTGGAATTCCACGACTGATGATGAGTCACCCGCACGAAAGCAGGCTCGTCTGCAAAAGCGTAAGCTAACTTTTATCTCGAACATTTACGTTATTCAAGATCAGAATAACCCAGAGAACAACGGTAAAGTGTTTCTCTTTAAGTTTGGTAAAAAGATTTTTGACAAGCTAAATGAAGCAATGAACCCGCAGTTCGCGGATGAAGATCCAATCAACCCATTTGATCTATGGGCTGGTGCAAACTTTAAACTTAAGATTCGTAACGTTGAAGGTTATCGTAACTACGATAAGTCTGAGTTTGCAGCTGCCGGTCCTCTGTTTGAGGATGACTCTGAGCTTGAGTCAGTCTGGAAGCAAGAGCATTCTCTACAGAGCTTCTTAGCTCCATCTAACTTCAAGAGCTATGAGGAACTATCTAAGCGTCTAGCCGCTGTTCTTGGTACAGACAAGACTCCAGCTTCTTCACGTGCTCAGGCTGCGGCTCGTCAAGCTGATCCTACTTCAGATGATCTACCTTGGGCTGAACCAAAGACCGCTAAAGCGACTGAGACTCGACAAGCACCTGCTTCCTCTGACGAGGATGACGATGATATCGAGTTCTTTAAGAAACTTGCAAAGGACTGATACTTCAAGGGGAACCAAATGATTCCCCTTTTTTTATGCTGCCATATCAAACAACAACGCGTATCTCTGGGCTGCATCTGGTGGTTCAACATTTCCTGGATCACCCATACTAATTGGATAAGACGTGTCACCGACTCCTGGAGAAGAAGATCCAGAACTTGGCATTTCTGGAGTTGGAGCAGATGGTGTCATTGGTGTTCTCTTAGCGACTTCATTCTCGACCGAAGCTGTGGCTACTGTCGGACCAGAAGACGGGGTTGATGGAGTCATAGAAGCACCTGACTCAGCTGTTCCACTTGCACCAGAAGCCATCGCTTCTCCACCAGAAGCTTCACTTGCTACTGGAGTTGCAGTTTCCCCACCACTCTCTGCTTGTTGCCCACCTTCGCTTGATGCAACTGCAGTTGCGGGTGATGCAGATACTTGTGTTGCTGCTTGTTGTGCTCCATCAGTACTGGTATCTGGTGCTGAAGATCCACCGCCTATTCTTTCTACGTGTACAGGATCATTGGGAAATGGTCTATGAAGACCATACTTCCTTAATAGACCCATCCTATCCATTTCTTCAATGGCTGTTCTAGTAACGTCTAAAGCTCTAGCATTTGGTGAAGATCCACCATGGGATGATTTAGCACGACCACCGGGAACGTTAAATGTTTGTCCTTTGTAATTAATAGTAGTTGGTTTATCTGGATTAGCCGGCATATAGATACCGGGTTCTTTAAAAACATTAGCTCTAACCCAGAGTTCCGCTTGCTTCTCGTCACTACGGAATCCAGAATTAATCTTTACTGGCTTACCATACTCTTTAGCTGCAGCATAAAACCTACCCATTAAGTCTTTATCTACTTTAGATACATCTACACCGGAATCTACTGTTACGTTACCAGGTTTTTCTGTGCTAGACATATCACCTGAAGCAGATTCAACACCTTGTACTGCACCACCTCCTGGCGTTGGTGTACCTGATGGAGATGAACCAAAAGAAGGAGTTGATGGTGTCATACCACCGCTGATGTTAGCAAATGATACTGGTGAAGCTAATCCGCCACCAGATAAGTTAGGACTCACGGGTGAGCTAGAGATATTCATGATGGTATTCATAAAGTCAGATAGTTCTTCTTTTATAGCGTCTAAGAATGGTGCTTCCATCTTGTCTGATTTAAACACTACTTCTTGAGCAGTAATAGTCAAACTATCTGTTGAGTCATTAGTTTCTCTTCTCCTCGCACGTACGGGTCTGACTGGCACAGGTCGCGGTGACGGGGTGTCTCCGGCTTTTTGCCAACCTGTGTCACCTTCAGCACCAGCTTCTTGCCAACCAGTATCTATATCTTCTTCCATATAAGATTGTGATACTGGACTCAATAAGTCTTTATCTAATGGTTCAGCATCTTCTAGCTCAGCTTTTTTATCGTCGGCACCAGCATCAGCTCTAGGCGTCGGTCTAATTGGTGACTCAAATCTTTCTCTAAACACATCTCTAGCAGATGGTTCTCTAGTCGCATTTTCTCTGGGTGATACTCTTTTTTCCAATCTTTCAATAGCATCAGATGCTGTATCATAGTCATGTTCTTGAATCATTCTTGTTATATTTTCAAGAATGGTCATTGTTCTGGGGTCTGGAGTCTCTACCTTTTTAGAAACAGCAATTAGTCTATTGACTAACTCAGTTGCTCTAGTTCTGTCTATAACAGATTGTCTAACTTCTGGAGTGGCTTCATTTGGAGGTGATGCTGGTATTGGTGTAATATTTGTTGCTGGCGGTGGTGTAACTGGGGTTGCAGTCACATTAGGTGTTGGTCTTAATAAGACTTCATCCGTAGCTTGATTTCTTATTTCAGCTTTTTCTGCTGGAAGCAAGTTACGACCAAGTGCTTCTTGTTCTTCTTTTAACCTTTTTTCATAAATCTCATCCACCATTTTATTAAATTCTGGTGAAAATTGATCAATTCTAGGTTTATTAGATTTTCTTTCAAAAGCATCAGATATAGATTGACTAACTACTTCGTCTCTTCTTTGTGTTTCTGTGTCCGGTCTAGCTGGTGTTGCTACTTGTCTCGGCGGTGTATAGCCTGACTCTTGTTGAGCTCTTTTTTCTGCATTAGCTATTGCTTCTGATTGAGCAGAACCACCAGAACCTGGTTGAACTAAAGCTAATTCTTCAATTTTATATTTTTGTAATAATTCACTATATAGTTGTTCTTTATTAACACTGGATACTGGTGTTGCTGGTACTGGAGTTACATTAGCACTAGCTGGTGTTGCTGGTACTGGTGTTGCTGGTACTGGAGTTACATTAGCACTAGCTGGTGTTGCTTGTACTGGAGTTATATTACTAGCTGGTGTTGCTGGTACTAGTGCAGCGTCTGGTGTATCTGACGGAGTTTGTTCTCTTCTTTGCTGTGCCCTGCTAAATGCTTCTTTATTTTCTTCAATCAAATTTCTTAAAATATTTTGAGCACCACGCGCCTGTGTTCGGCTACTCAAGTCAATTTGTTCTTCGTCGGAAATAATTTCAAGAATTTCTATGACTTTTGGATCTACAGATCTTCTAAATTCTTCATCTTTGAGTAATTCTTGAATATTTTTTTGATCTTGAACAGTCATATTTCTAGGATTAGGTGGTCTTGGCATTGGCTCACCCATCAGTGATGCTGCTATCGTAGCGCCTATCCAAGCACCTACTTCACCACCAGCAAAAGCCCCCGCAACACCACCTACTATTCCTAGAACTAATGCACCTACACCTGCTATTGGAGCACCTATCGCTGCACCTATAGCACCAAGCGACGCTGCCCCAGCGGCTGAACCAAAAAAGGATCCAAACGCAGCCCCATATCTTTGCTTATATGTATTTGCATCTATTTGATTTGTAGAATATTCATATTCAATTTGATCTAGTTCTGATACTAATTGAAGACCGTCAATTGCTGTAAATACAGCACCCAATCCAACTGACGCAAATCTAGACGCTGTTAATCCCCGACCTCTTGCAGCTGGTCTAGGAGTCTCTGGTGTTGCAGCTGGTCTAGGAGTCTCTGGTGTTGCAGCTGGTCTAGGAGTCTCTGGTGTTGCAGCTGGTCTAGGAGTCTCTGGTGTTGCAGCTGGTCTAGGAGTCTCTGGTGTTGCAGGAGGTGTCACTCGTGGGACACTTCCACGAGCTTGTGGTCTAGAACCAGTAGATGGACGTTGACCTGGTCTACCGCCTCGTCCTCTCCCCCGATTTCTTCTTCTATCTAGATCTATGTCGATATCGATATCTGGTAAGTTATCGTCAGTTTCTTCTAGTTGTCTCTTTAGGTTTTCTATAGTCTCTTCTAGTAGTCGGTTCTGTCTTTGTACGCTTTCATTTATATTTGATAGTAATGATGCAGACCTTTCCAGCGCTTCACCGGTCTCTTCATTTATAATTTTTAATTCTGAAAATTTGGTTTGACCCGATTGAGTGCTTACATAACTGTCTATCTTTTTTACTGATTCTGATACTACGCGAGGGACACTCCTGTTATCGCTTGACCCGGTACTTGTCACGGATGCAGAGGGCACTACTCTTTGTCTTTCTCTCGGTCTCTCGTTACTGTCTCGTCGTGGCTCTTGTCTAGTCTGTTGCAAGACTTGTGATGAAGATACCATAGTAGCACTGCTTGTGGTTCCAGCACCTACAGTGTCTCTCATAGTACCGAGTAGACTCTCTGTTATAGATTGACTACTCAGTATATTAAGCATATTAATATTGTTATCTTGAATGAGTGTATATTCGGTCGACTCACCATCAATATGCTTAGTCAAGAATCTATTTTCTTTTTGATCACTATTGCGTATTGTATCAAAAAGTTTATTAAGAACAGGCGCTGCTGTAGATAAATCAGATCCTTCTGCTATCTTTCTAGTAGCTACTTTATCTTGTTTTTTTACTTCTGGGAGCGCCATTTTATGCCTGCAAGTTTTGGAGTCTAACGTTAATGGGTACTTCACCACCAGACGGCGTTATTGTTGATGGTGTTGGTTGGTTCATTGGTGGTGGTGTTGGCGCAGCTAAAGAACTAATCTGTTGCCCAGCACCCCTCATCTGTGCTTGATCTGCTGCTTCAGTAGTTGCTCCAGCTTGTGATAGTTGTGGACCAGTACTTGGTGTTCCAGGGACTTGTTGTGCTTGCTGTGTAGCGTCACCGCCACCACTACGAATCATAGCTACAATTGTAGGACCACGATTACCTACTTGTCTAAACCATGCACTGTTTTGCATCTCATTAGCAAAAGTCTGCATATCACCTTTAGCTAAAGCTGCAGATGCAGCTGGAAACTTTCTAAACCATGCTGGTCCCATGTTAAACGTTAAATCTATCACCGCAGCCTGACCGTTTGAGTTTAATTTCTCAAACCCTGGTATCCTTTGTGCAGCTGCTTTATGTTCAGCGTAATCTTTTGCAAATAGTTGATCTATTTCCTGTGGTGTGAATTTTCTATTCCACTCACGTGGCAGTGTTGGTCCTATCATATGACCAACACCGACTGTCCATAGCCCGACTGAGTCTTTATAGGGCGTGTCTCTAACGCCCTCATGTTTCTTAATCATAGCCATGATAGAAGCGTCGTCTCCAGACGGCATTGATACTTGTCCACCCTGTGGAGTCATACCTTGTGGCTGTGCACCCGGTGTCATGGGTGAAGCAGACATGGGTGTTACACTCGGCATCTGTGGTGCTACTGATCTAGGGGTATAACCACCCGACGATCCCATGCCACCCGCTAGACCCGCTGGTTGTGACGAATAACTTCTTTGACCACCACTAGCAGCTTGTGATAATGATTGCACAACTGATTGTAAAGAGCTAAAAGCTGGTGGCATTGATGGACTTGGAGATGCCATACTTTGTCCCGTACCTGCGGGTGCGGGAGTCATGCTAGAGACATTTGTAGTCAGATCATCACCACCAGAAAAACTAGGTTGCATACTTGGTCTTTTAAAACCATTGAGTATATCTGATAGCGTGAAGTCTAATTCATCAACATCAAAAACCAAGTTTTGGCTTACTAGTTCTATCTCTGAAAATACTTTCTTTGATAGAAAAGTACTGACTATCTCGTTTTCAGCAATACGCTCAGCATCTCTGTCTTCAGACATTTGAGATGCTTGTGAAGCCATGTATTCAGACAGACTTAATTTATCTGCATCGCCGACTTGGTTTTCTAACATTACCTACCTATACTCTGTATTTTTTCTTGACCTCTTGACCAAGCAGCTACACCAAGTATTGCACCAAATGCCATGTGAATTAGTCCACCATTGCTGAGTGTCAGACTGAGCCATGGTGAATAAGTTATGTTGAAACCGAATGCTTTAGCTATTACTGGCAAAAACATAGTCATTAATGGAAAGATTATAAAATCAAATGCACAGATAACCATATAGAGCCAGCCCATGGCTGGTCTCCAATAACTTCTGACCCATGATTCATCTTGTTTTTTTAAATTATACTCAGCAATTAATTTTTCTACTTCAGTATTAACAGAACTTTTTTGTTGACTATTACTTGAAGTATTGGTATAATCAGATTGAGGAAAACGTGATGAGTTATTAGGTAATGGATCTGGTCCATTGTCATCGTCATCCGTCGGTCTAGCTGGCATGTCTATTCCTTTGCTCTTCAAGTTCCTTAAGGAATTGCAGCAGCATCTCAACAAACATGTCACGTTCAAATGGTATTAAATTCTCAACATCTGCAACAGAATATTTATGGTGCTGAACCAAAGCAAACATGGAGATGTAGTAGTTCTCCAGTGTATTATGGTTCAGCCCAACGTAAAAAAATCTGTTAGGCTTGTCAGTTCTATGACTCTATCCTTTCCATTTGAGTTTCTATACTCGAGTCGGTGATAGAGTTTTGGTACGTTCGTCATGAACTTTTGGATCTGATTGAAAGTGGCTACACCACAGTCGTCAAGAAATGACTCCAAGTCTTCTTTTGTGTAGTCGCTGGCTTGGTATACGTCATCAGAGCTATAGATCTTGTCTATGCAGCGTAGTACTAACTCGTAGTAAGCGTCGTCACCTGCTCTGAAGTAGCTACGATCATCAAATATAGACGCTGATGGGTACTTCATTACTATACCCATGTCATTAGTGATCTTAATGACTGACTCAACGTTTTCTGGAAACTTTACTTCGACTGATGATAAGTCTATCTCAAAGTCGTAGACTTTCTGGTCATCGTTGTCCCTGTAAGATACTCTTACTACGTTGTCTACTGACACGGAGCGTAACTTGAGGAACAAGTACTCCAGGTCAAATAGAGTCAGTTTATCTACATCGAACTTTTCATCGATAGCACAGTTATTCACGACTTGTTTGATGGCTCTGAGGATATCTGCTCTATCATCAGAACTCTTAGCCATGAGTAGTATCTTTTCTTCTTTCACCAAGAATGGTCTAAAGTTTGTTGTAACTTTAGTAGATGGCACCGTAAATTCAAAGATTGGATGTTGTATCTTTGGTAGCATGATTTAAGAACTC
>Ga0315900_10005502_pt1 | contig 17366 bp, 16 predicted proteins | sample LakEriMetagenome_FD_203521 | JGI IMG/M metagenome (GOLD analysis project Ga0315900, IMG submission 203521) | Freshwater fungal communities from buoy surface, Lake Erie, Ohio, United States - Buoy 12 MA114 | ecosystem: Environmental > Aquatic > Freshwater > Lake > Lake biofilm | place: USA: Lake... | reverse complement strand
GGTCTTGCGCCGTGCTCAGATAGTTGGGGGCGATGCGTGGGGCGTCGTCAAACCGGGGACTGCGAATGCGCACCGAGCCCCGGCTGGTGGGGTTGAGGTTGCACACGCTGGCGGTGAAGGCGTCGAAGGCGTGCAGCGGTTCGCCGAAAGCGTCGAGGCTCAAGGGCTGCACATGGAATTCGATATTCGGCCAGGGCTGGTCGGGCGCGCTGCGGGTGAAGGCCCCCAGCTGCGAAGGCGCCATGCTCATGGGGCCGCTGCGCCGCAGCGCGTACTCAAGCCCGATGCGCAATTTGCCCCAGGTTGAATTGGCCAGGGTGTTCAAGGTGGTGACGCCCTTCACCTTGAACACCGACCGGATCTGCAGGTGATCCTGCAGGTTGGCGCCCACGCCGGGCAGCTCGTGCACCACGCTGATGCCATGCTGCTGCATCAGCTCTCCGGGGCCGATGCCTGACAGCTGCAGGATCTGCGGCGACCCGATGCTGCCCGCCGACAGCAGCACCTCGCGCGTGGCACGGGCAGTCACCATCTCGCGCCCGGTCCAGACCTGCACGCCGGTGCACCGCGGCTGGCCGTCGGCGCCGGGCTCGAACAGCAGGCGCACCACCTGGGCGCTCGTCCACATCTCGAAGTTGGGACGGCCATAGCAGGTGGGTCGCAGGAAGGCCTTGGCGGTGTTCCAGCGCCAGCCGGATTTCTGGTTCACTTCGAAATAGCCCACGCCTTCATTGCTGCCGCGGTTGAAGTCGTCGCAGGCGGGCAGGCCGGCCTCCTGCGCGGCCTGCGCGAAGGCATCCAGGATGTCCCAGCGCAGGCGCTGTCGCTCGATACGCCACTCGCCGCCGGCGCCGTGCATCGCGTCGGCGCCCCGGTGGTAGTCCTCGTGCTTCTTGAAATACGGCAGGCAGTGTTCCCAGCCCCAGCGGGCGTCGCCGGTGGCCTGGGCCCACTGGTCATAGTCGCGCGATTGCCCGCGCATGTAGATCATGCCGTTGATGCTGGAGCAACCGCCCAGCACCTTGCCGCGCGGATAGCGCAGCGACCGGCCATTGAGCCCGGCCTCCGCCTCGGTCTTGAACAGCCAGTCGGTGCGTGGGTTGCCTATGCAGTACAGGTAGCCCACCGGGATGTGCACCCAGTGGTAGTCGTCCTTGCGTCCCGCCTCGATCAGGAGCACGCGACGGGACGGGTCAGCGCTCAGGCGATTGGCCAGCAGGCAGCCGGCGGTGCCGGCGCCGACGATGATGTGGTCGAAGGTCGGTTCGCCGGCCATCACTTGGCGGTCGGCATCACGAACTCGGCGCCTTTGCCGATGCTCTCGGGCCAGCGCTGCATGATGGATTTCTGCTTGGTGTAGAAGCGCACGCCTTCTTCGCCATAGGCATGCATGTCGCCGAACAGGCTGCGTTTCCAGCCGCCGAAGCCATGCCATGCCATCGGCACCGGAATCGGCACGTTGATGCCGACCATGCCCACCTGGATGCGTCTGGCGAACTCGCGCGCAACGTTGCCGTCCCGGGTGAAGCAGGCCACGCCGTTGCCGTATTCATGCGCGTTGACCAGATCGACTGCCGCGGCGAAGTCCTTGACCCGCACGCAGGAGAGCACCGGGCCGAAGATTTCTTCGCGATAGATGGTCATGTGGGGCTGCACGTGGTCGAACAGCGTGCCGCCGAGCCAGAAGCCCTGGTCGCAGCCGGCCCCGGCTTTCGCGCCGGCGAAGCCGCGCCCATCGACCACCAGCGTGGCACCCTCGGCCTGGCCCTTGGCGATGTAGCCGGTGATGCGCTCCTGCGCTACGCGGCTGACGATCGGGCCCATCTCGGCATCGAGCTCGACGCCGTTTTTCACCTTGAGCGCGCGGGTGCGCTCGGCCAGCACCGGCATCAGCCGGTCGGCGGCGTCTCCCACCAGCACGCCTACCGAGATGGCCATACAGCGCTCACCGGCCGATCCGAAGGCCGAGCCAATCAGGGCATCGGCCACCTGCTCAAGGTCGGCATCGGGCATGACCACCATGTGGTTCTTGGCGCCGCCCAGGGCCTGCACCCGCTTGCCGTGGCGCGCGCCGGTTTCATAGATCTTCTGGGCGATCGGGGTGGAGCCCACGAAGGACAGCGCCTGCACGTCGGGGTGTTCGAGCAGCGCATCGACCGCGTCCTTGTCGCCCTGCACCACGTTGAACACGCCATCGGGCAGACCGGCTTCTTTGAGGAGTTCGGCCATGCGCAGGGAGGGGCTGGGATCCAGTGGGCTGGGCTTGAGCACGAAGGTGTTGCCCGTGGCGATGGCCACCGGGAACATCCACATCGGCACCATCACCGGGAAGTTGAACGGCGTGATGCCCGCCACCACGCCCAGGGGCTGGCGCATCGTCCAGTTGTCGATGCCGGTGGACACCTGGTCGGTGTAGTCGCCCTTGAGCAACTGCGGAATCCCGCAGGCGAATTCAACGATCTCGATGCCGCGGGTGACTTCCCCCTGCGCGTCGGTGAACACCTTGCCGTGTTCGGCGGTGATCAGGCGCGCCAGCGCATCGCGTTCGCGGTTCAACAACTCGAGGAACTTGAACATCACCCGGGCGCGGCGCAGCGGCGGGGTGTCGGCCCAGGCCGGGAAGGCGGCGCGGGCGGCGGCCACCGCCTGGGCGACTTCCGCGGCCGAAGCCAGGGCAACCCGGCCGGTCACCTGGCCGGTGGCGGGGTTGTGCACGTCGGCACGGCGGCCGGATTGGCCGGGCACCAGACGGCCCCCCACCCAGTGTTCGATGGCGGCCATGCCGGCGGTGGCGGGGGACTTCTCGGGAGCGTTCATGACAAAAGGCTTTCTCAGGGACAGCCTCCGAGTCTAGAACCCGCTCGCGCCCTTGGAAAGGACAGGAGCGACAAACCCCTGGCATTGGTCGACAGCCCCCGCCTTCCGATCGCGTATATACCTCAAAGGTATTGATTTTTTCGCTTAGTTGCTCCTCATAATGAATTCCATAGTTCAAATTTCGGAGGTTGTATGGGGCAATCCTGGTCCAAAGGGTATGTGGCGGACCTCACCTACTCGCACGGCTATTACCACGAGCTCGCGCCCGGGTTCATTCGCTACTGTCTCCTGGCCCAGGGGCTCGACCATCTCGGGGGCGAGGGTGCCGACGGCACCTACCACTACTGCGAGCTGGGCTACGGCCAGGGCGTGTCGGCCAACCTCCATGCGGCCGCCAACCCGCGCGGGCGCTTTTGCGGGACCGACTTCAACCCCGACCATGCGCTGTTTGCCCAGGGTTTGGCCCACCAGGCAGGCGTGCCGGCCCGCTGGATGGCCACCGGCTTCGAGGAACTGCTCGATGAAGACCTGCCCCCGCTCGATGCGGTGACGCTGCACGGCGTGTGGTCCTGGATTGATGCCAGCGCCCGACATGCGGTGGTGGAGTTTCTGCGGCGGCGCCTGAAGGTCGGTGGCGTGGTCTATCTTTCCTACAACATCATGCCTGGCTGGTCGGCCGAGAAGCCGCTGCGCGACCTGCTGTGGCTGCAGTCCGAGCTCGGCAACGCACCGGGGGATTCCACCGCCGACCGCATCCGCGGCGCGCTGGATTTCGCGATGCGCCTGCGCCGGGGCCGCGCCGCCTATTTCGAGCAGAACCCGCGGGCTGGCCAGATGCTCGATGACATGCAGCGCGATGACATCCATGTCGTGGCGCATGAATACTTCAACCGCTCCTGGCATATCACCTACTTTGCCGACCTTGCCCGCAGCCTCGAGCCGGCGGGGCTGCAGTTCGCCGGCTCGATTCACAAGTCGGACCTGGTGGGTGAAGTGGCTCAGCGCGCGCGCGCCTGCGGCCTCGAGGACCTGCGGCTGAACACCGCGCTGCGCGAAACCACCCACGACTTCATCCTGAACCGCCGGTTCCGGCGCGATCTGTTCGTGCGGGGCGCCTCGCGCCTGCTGCCCGCCGAGCGCGATGCCCGCCTGCGCGAGGTCGCCTTCGTGCTGCTGCGACCGGCCAACGCGATCTCTGCCACGGTGCAAACGCCCTATGGCACCGTCAACCTGGACCCGGCCACCCTGCGCAAGATCGTGCAGGTGCTGCAGGCCCACACCACGCCGGTCACCCTGGGTGCCCTGGTGGAAGAGGCCGGCCTGTCGGCGATGCCGCTGCAGGCCGTGGTCTCGATCTTCACCGCGCTGGTGGCGCAGTCGCAGGTGTTCCCCGTGTTCCCGGATGACGCACGCCAGGCCGCCGGCGCGCGCACCTGGGCGATGAACCGTCTCATCGCCGAGCGGGCCCGTCATGACGATGTGCTGCGCTACCTGGCCAGCCCGGTGACCGGGCACGGCATCGACTCGCAGCAGCCCGACCGCGTGCTCCTGGCCTCGTGGGAGGACGGCGCCCACACCCCGCAGGCCTTGGCGGCCGCAGCCTGGGCAGCGGCACCGCAGTTCTGGCAGGCCCAGTCGGGCAGCGACGATCCCGGGGCCGCGCGCCGCCACCTGGCCGACATGGCCGGGCGCTTTTTCGAGCAGGTGCTGCCGCAGTGGCGGCGGTTGGGGATCGCGCAGGTGGGCGACGCCTGCGCCCAGGCGGCGTCCGTGACCTCACCCGAGGCGGTCGCCGCGAATGCCAGCAGCACCCTGGAGGCCGCCGCGTGAGCATCCAAGCCGTTGAGGACACCGCCACCCTCTGGATCGACCATCCCCGCTGGTGGCTCTATGGCGTGCATCCGCAATTCGCGGCCGCTTTCGCCCGCTTCCATACGCGCAACCGGTTCCACCTGCGCATGGCGATGAGCCTGAGCGCCGACCTCGAGCAGCCGGCCTATTGGGACTCCGAGCTGCCCCGCCGCCAGGCCGCGATGAATGCAGGCCAGGCCGTCCATCTGGTGGGGTTCCTGCGGCAGGGAGATGACCGAGAGATCGGCTGCATGACCAGCTTCTGGGGCATCGAGCATGGCGACTTTGAAGCCTGCACCATCAGCTTCCTGCTCGATCGGCGGCTGGAAGGCCAGGGCCTGATGTTCAACGCGCTCGAGCCGGTGGTGCCCGAGGTGATCCGCCGCCACAAGCTGCACCGGGTGATGGCCACGCACCTGCCTGAAAACCTGCGCAGCGCGGCGCTTCTCAAGCGCCTGGGCTTTGTGGTGGAAGGCTATGCCCGTGACTTCGTGAAGGTCAACGGGCAGTGGCGCGACAACGTGCTGCTCTCGCGTGTCGAGCCGACACCCTCGCCCGAGCCCCTGCGGGCCGACCGGGCGTCACCGCCCGCCTGAGACATCCAGCAGGCTCATGGTGGTGTAGCTTGCCTGCGGCGAGAGCAGCCAGACGATCGCCTCGGCCACTTCCTCGGCGGTGCCGGCCCGCCGCATGGGCACCTGGGGAGCGAGGCGCTCGACCCGGTCGGGAATGCCCCCCGAGGCATGGATCTCGGTGTCGATCAACCCGGGCCGCACGGTGTTCACGCGGATGCCGTCAGCGGCCACTTCCTTGGCCAGGCCCAGGGTGAACGCGTCGACCGCACCCTTGGCCGAGGCATAGTCGACATACTGGTCGGGCGAGCCCAGGCGCGAGGCTGCACTCGACACGTTCACGATCGCCCCGCCCGCCCCGCCTCTGCGCGGGCTCATGCGGCGGACCGCCTCGCGCGCGCACAGGAAGGTGCCCATGACATTGATGTCGAACATGCGCCGCCAGCGCGCCATGCTCATGTCCTCCAGCCGCGCGCTCACGTCGACGACGCCCGCGTTGTTCACGAGGCCGGTCAGGCGGCCCAGTTCGCGATCGATGGTGTCGAACATCGCCAGCACCTGGTCTTCCCGGGCCACATCCGCCTGCACCGCGATCGCCGTGCCACCCGCCGCGCGGATGCGGGCCACTACCGCATCGGCGGCATCGCGCCGCGCGGCGTAGTTCACCGCCACGGCATGGCCATGCCGCGCGGCCAGCCGCGCGGTGGCGGCGCCGATGCCCCGGCTCGCGCCGGTCACGAGAAGAACATTTCCCACGGAAGCACTCCAGGTTGGGAGGGGACGTTAAGCTTGGCCCTCATTACAGCAAGCCCGACGCGCGCGGAGCGATCCCCTCGGAGACAGCCATGAGCCTCACGGTCGATTACTACCTCGCCCCCCACAGCCCCTGGACCTACCTGGGGCATGACCGCTTCGTCCGCATGGCCCGCCAGGCCGGTGCGACCGTGCGTCTCAAGCCGGTCGACCTGGGGCAGGTCTTTCCGGTGTCGGGTGGCCTGCCCCTGCCCCAGCGCGCGCCACAGCGCCAGGCCTATCGCCTGGTGGAACTTCGCCGGTTTTCCGAGCATCTCCAGCGGCCGTTGAACCTGCAGCCCCGGCACTTCCCGGTGCCGATCGAGCCGGCCGCACGATTGATCTTGGCCGTCGATGCCCATGACGGGAGCGCCGCAGCCCTTGGCCTGACCGGCGCCATCCTCACCGCCGTCTGGGTGCAGGAGCGCAATGTCTCCGACGAGGGCGTGCTCGACGCCTTGCTGTCCGAATGCGGCCTGCCTGCCCAGCGCCTGGCCCAATCGCGCGAAGCCGCCATCGGTGATCGCTATCAAGCCTGCACCCGCGAGGCCATCGACGCCGGCGTGTTCGGCGCGCCCAGTTACGTGGTGGACGGCGAAATCTTCTGGGGGCAGGACCGCCTCGACTTCCTCGCCCGCCGCCTGGGCCTGCCAGCCTGAGGCGTACCCCTACACCGCCCGACTGCCTTGCCTTCCTTACCCCCTTCCCCCCCCCACGACAGGAGATCCGACCATGGGTGAAACCCTCCATCTTCGCAGTGCCGATGGCCACAGCGTGCCCGCGTATGTCGCCCGCCCGGCCACACCGCCCCGCGGGGGCGTGGTGGTGCTGCAGGAAATCTTCGGTGTCAACGCGCATATCCGCGCCGTGGCCGACGGCTATGCTGCTGCCGGCTACCTGGCGGTCGCGCCGTCCACCTTCCACCGCGTGAAGGCTGGCGTCGAGCTGGGCTACACCGAGGCCGACATGCAGGCGGGCTTTGCGCTCAAGACGGCGGTCGAGGCACTGCCGGAGCCCGGCGTGATGGCCGACATCCAGGCCGCGATCGGGCATGCGGCCCAGGCCGGCAAGGTCGGCATCGTCGGCTATTGCTGGGGCGGGCTCCTGACCTGGCGCAGTGCATGCACCCTCAGCGGGCTGTCCGCCGCCGCGCCGTATTACGGAGGTGGGATGACCTCTCCCGAGGAAACCGCCCGCCAGCCGCGCGTGCCGGTCCTGGCGCATTTCGCCGACGATGACAAATGGATCCCCCTGGACACCGTGCACGCCTTCACCCAGGCGCACCCCGAAGTGCAGGTCCAGATTTACCGCGGACACCACGGCTTCAACTGCGACCAGCGAGGCTCTTACGACGCGGCGGCCGCCAGCCTGGCCCGCCAGCGCACCCTCGACTTTTTCGCCAGGCACCTGGGCTGACAGCCGATGGTGCCCGGCCGGCCGGCCGGTCAGCGCCCGCTGCGTGCCAGATAGCGCATGCGCCAGAACACCAGGCCGGTGGCCACCGCCAGCGTGGCCATGCCGCCGACCGTCCACCAGAAGCCGTCGCTGCGCGCCAGCAGTGGCATGCTGGCAAAGTTCATGCCGAACACACCGGTGATCAGGTTCAGCGGCAGGAACAGCGCGGTCAGGGCGGTGAGGGTGCGCATCGTCCCGTTCATGCGGTGGCTCTGCGCTGAAAAGTGGATCTGCACCGCAGTCTCCGCCCCCTGCTCCATGCGGCGCACCTGCTGCACCACCCGCTGGATATGTTCGATCACGTCGTTGGCCCTCACCTGCAGGGCGTCGCGCTCGGACGGCGACATCTGGGGCGAGGGCTGTTCGCGCGCCGTATCCAGCCATTCCTGCACCGCATCGCCTTGCTCCTCGCACAGGTCCTGCAACTGGTGCAGCTCGGCGCGCGCCAGCATCAGTGCGCTCCAGTCGGTGCGCCGCTCCTCGCCACGCAGCAGGCCCTGCTGCCAGCGCGTCATCTCGCCGGACAGCTGCTTGCGCAGTTCGAGGTAGCTGTCGACCATCGTGTTCAACATGCGCAGCATCAGGTCGGCCGGGCTGGTGGGCAGGCGAGAGCGCGCGCCGGCCGACGTCAGGCCGTCGGTGTGCAGGGTATCCGCGAGATAGCGCTCGAGGAAGCTGCGGCCCACCGGACAACCGGACGGGTGGACGGTCACGAGCAGGCGGTCGAACACCACGAAGCCCATCGCACGGGTGCGGATCCGACGAAAACTGGCCAGTGGCCGCAGCCGGCCGACGGCGGCCCCACGCCGGGACGCGGCATCGTCATGGGCCGAAGTTTCCGCCGCTGCGGCTGCGAGTTCCGCATCGACCTCGGCCGGCGTCGCCAGCCGCTGGAACATCAGCAGGTCATAGACCGAGGTGTAGTCGTAGTAGGACGGATGAACCCGGTTTTCCAGGTCCTTCAGGTGCAGGTCCAGCAGCGGCGAGCCGCCCAGGGTCAGCGCGGCGGCCTGCAGGTCGGGTAGCGCGTCGGCCAGGGCCTCGCGTTCAAGCTGGATCCAGACGAAGCCGCTGGCCGGCGGCTGTGCCGGTGGGGCGTCCAGGAAGCGGAGCGTCCCCGAGGCGAACTCGATGACCTGCATCGCCCGCTTTCGGAGCGCCTCAGCCCGCTGACCGCAGCATCCGGGCCGCGTCGCGCGCGAAATACGTGAGCACGCCGTCGGCGCCGGCGCGTTTGAAGGCCATCAGGCTTTCCATCATCACCGCATCATGATCGAGCCATCCGTTGGCGGCCGCCGCCTTGAGCATCGCGTACTCGCCCGACACCTGGTAGGCGAAGGTCGGCACCCGGAATTCGTCCTTCACCCGACGCACGATGTCGAGGTACGGCATGCCCGGCTTGACCATCACCATGTCGGCCCCCTCGGCGATGTCCATCGCCACCTCGCGCAGCGCTTCGTCGGTGTTGCCCGGGTCCATCTGGTAGACCTTCTTGTTGCTCTTGCCCAGGTTGGCCGCCGAGCCCACCGCGTCGCGGAAGGGGCCGTAGAACGCGCTGGCGTACTTGGCGCTGTAGGCCATGATCCGGGTGTGCACATGTCCGCCCTGTTCGAGCGCCGTGCGGATCGCCCCGATGCGGCCGTCCATCATGTCGCTGGGGGCCACGATGTCGACACCCGCCTGGGCCTGCACCACCGCCTGTTGCGTCAGGATGGCCACGGTCTCGTCGTTGAGGATGTAGCCGGTCGGATCGAGCACCCCGTCCTGGCCATGGCTGGTGAACGGATCGAGCGCCACGTCGGTCATCACTCCGAGCTGCGGAAACCGCGCCTTGAGCGCGCGCACCACCCGCGGCACCAGGCCTTCCGGGTTGTACGCTTCGCGCCCGTCGGGCGTCTTGAGCGCCGGATCGATCACCGGAAACAGCGCCATCGCCGGGATGCCCAGGGCCACGCAGTCCTCGGCCACCGACAGCAGCAGGTCGAGGCTGACCCGCTCGACGCCGGGCATCGAGGCGACCGGCTCGCGCCGCCCCTGGCCGTCCAGGACGAACACCGGGTAGATCAGGTCGTGCACGCTGACCTGGTGTTCGCGCACCAGGTTGCGGGTGAATTCGTCGCGGCGCAGCCGGCGCGGACGTCCGAGCGGGTAGGGGGCATGCAGAGTCATGGGGACATTTTGCTCCGGTCCGGTGGCCGGTCCCAGTGCACCGCGCCGTCATTTTGCAAACCAAAGGGTCGATTCCGGCGGCGCGTCTCGTGGCAAACCCTTGTGCCGATCCGCTTGAAGCGCTGGCGCGTGTTTGCTAAATTGAATTCGGGCGGCTTGCCGCTCCCCGCTTTTCCTCCCTGAGCGGGTGCCTTAATGTGTGACAGCAAAAAGGCTTGCGCCCCCGGCCTTGTGGCCGGGGTTTTTTTTGGCGCTTGCGCCGGGCTGTCTACACTTGCCCCATGCTCTGGATCAAGGCCCTGCACATCGTCTTCGTCGCCAGCTGGTTCGCGGGCCTGTTCTACCTGCCGCGGATCTTCGTCAACCTGGCCATGGTGCCGGAGGACTCTCCGGCCGAACGCCAGCGCCTGCTGCTCATGGCGCGCAAGCTGATGCGCTTTACCCACCTGCTGGCTGTGCCCGCCCTGGGCCTGGGCCTGCTTCTGTGGCTCGGATACGGCATCGGCGCAGGCAGCGGCTGGATGCATGCCAAGCTGGCGGTGGTCATCCTGACGCTGGCCTACCACCATGCCTGCGTCCGGCTCCTGCGGCGTTTCGAGGCGGGCGACAACCGCCGCGGCCATGTCTGGTACCGCTGGTTCAATGAACTGCCGGTGCTCATGATGCTGGTCGCCGTGGTGCTGGTGGTGGTCAAGCCGTTTTAGCCGTCCGAGCTCCGCACCCTGGCCATGGCCGACCACAAGACCTCCGCCTGGCCGCTGGCCCTGGCCTATGCGGTCCTGATTGCCTACGCCAGCCTGTATCCCTTCGAGGGCTGGCGGCTGCAGGGGCTTGCGCCCTGGGCTTTTCTGGCCAGCCCCTGGAGCCGCTGGTGGACCGCGTTCGACTTCACCGCCAATGCCCTGGGCTATGCCCCGCTGGGGTTCCTGATTGCCCTGGCCTACCTGCGCTCGGGCGTCGCCCGGCGGGCTCCCGCCGCCGTCGGCCTCGCGCTGGCGGCGGGCCTGGGGCTGTCCCTGCTGATGGAGGGACTCCAGACCTTCCTGCCCGCGCGCGTGCCCTCCAACCTGGACCTCGCACTCAACGCCTTCGGCGCGCTGGCGGGCGGCGTTCTGGCGGCAATGCTCGAGCGCCTGGGCGGGCTGGACCGCTGGAGCCGTTTTCGCGAGCGCTGGTTCGTGGGCGAGGCGCGCGGCGCCCTGGTGCTGCTGGCCCTGTGGCCGCCGGCGCTGTTGTTCCCGCCGCCGGTGCCGTTCGGCCTGGGCCAGGTGCTCGAGCGGGTCGAGCGGGGTCTGGCCGAATGGCTGGACGACACGCCGTTTCTCGACTGGTTGCCAGTGCGCGAGGTTGAATTGCAGCCGCTGGTGCCGATGGCCGAGTCGCTGTGCGTGATGCTGGGCCTGCTGGTGCCTTGCCTGCTCGGGTATTCGGTCATGACGTCCCTGCGGGGACGTCTTGCCCTGGCGGCCCTGGCGCTGGGGGCGGGCATTGGTGCGAGTGCGCTGTCATCGGCCCTGAGCTTCGGCCCGGCCCATGCCTGGGCCTGGGTCGATGCGCCCTCGCAGCTGGGGCTGCTGACGGCGGGCATGCTTGCGGCGGGCCTGTCGCCGGTGCCGCGGCGTGGCTGCGCGGCCCTGCTCCTGCTCGCTCTGGTGGTGCATCTGAGCCTGTTGAACCAGGCGCCGGCCAATGCCTATTTCAGCCTCACGCTGCAGGCGTGGGAACAGGGCCGGTTCATCCGCTTCCATGGCCTGGTCCAGTGGCTCGGGTGGCTGTGGCCCTATGCCGCCCTGGCCTACGTGATCCTGCGCCTGTCGCGCAGCGAGCCGCCTTCTAGAATCCGCTCATGAACCGATCCGCCCCTGAGGCGTCCTACTACCAGCGCCACATCTTCTTCTGCCTCAACCAGCGCCCCGCTGGTGAAGACTGCTGTGCCAACCACGGGGCCCAGGCGGGCTTTGACCGCTGCAAGGCTCGCGTGCGCGATGCCGGCCTGGCCGGCCCCGGCGGCGTGCGGGTCAACAAGGCCGGCTGCCTGGACCGTTGTGCCGGCGGACCGGTGGCGGTCGTCTATCCTGAGGCCGTCTGGTACACCTTCGTCGATGAGGCCGACATCGACGAAATCGTCGAGTCTCACCTGCGGGGCGGGCAGATCGTCCAGCGCCTGGTGCTTGCGCCCGACGTGGGCCGCTGACGCATGAACGCGCTCACCGAACGCCTGCGGCTGGCTGGCGGTGCCGGCGTGGTCGAGGCCCTGCGCGATATGCCGGCCGACGGCATGGCGGCCCGCGGCACGGCCCTCATCGCCCACCCGCATCCCCTGTTTGGCGGCACCATGGACAACAAGGTCGTCCAGACGCTGGCCCGAGCTTTTGTGCAAACCGGCTGGACGGCGGTGCGCTTCAACTTCCGGGGGGTGGGTGCCAGTGCCGGCGTGCACGACGGCGGCGCAGGCGAGATCGCCGACATGCGCCAGCTCGTGGACCAGGTCGCCCCCGACGGCCCGCTGGCCCTGGCCGGTTTTTCCTTTGGCGCGTTCGTGACCAGCCACGTGGCGGCGGCCCTGTGGCCGGCCCGGCCGCTTGAGCGCCTCGTGCTCGTGGGCACCGCCGCTTCGCGCTTCGACGTCGCCCTGCTGCCCGAGCCGATGCATGAGCGGGTGCTGGTCGTGCACGGGGAGGCCGACGACACCGTGCCCCTGGCGTCGGTCATGGACTGGGCCCGGCCCCAATCGCTGCCCGTGACCGTCGTACCTGGCGGGGGGCACTTCTTTCACGGACAATTGCCCCTGCTCAAGGGGCTGGTGGTGCGCCACGTGCGCTGACCGCCCCTCCCACCTCGCGGGCCACGCGCCCCTGCCTGCCATGACCCGATTGTTCCGCGCCCTGCTCGCGCCGCTCCTTGCCCTGACCTGCCTGCTCGCCCACGCGCAGGCACCGCAGCCGCCGGAAATTGCCGCCCGCAGCTACCTGCTCGTGGACATGACCGCCAACCAGGTGCTGGCCGGCCGCGACATCGACACCCCGGTCGAGCCCGCCTCGCTGACCAAGCTCATGACGGCCTACCTGGTGTTCGATGCCCTGAAGTCCCGCAAGCTTGATCTCAAGCAGGCCCTGCCGGTGAGTGAGCGGGCCTGGAAGATGCCTGGCTCGCGCATGTTCATCGACCCCAAGATGAGGGTGCCGGTCGAAGACCTGATCAAGGGCATGATCGTCCAATCGGGCAATGACGCAACGGTCGCCCTGGCCGAAGGCGTGGCCGGCAGCGTCGAACGCTTCGTCCAGCTGATGAACGACCAGGCCCTGGCCCTGGGCATGAAGTCCACCCGCTACCACAACCCCGAGGGCCTGACGGCCCCGGGCCACACCACCACCGCGCGGGATCTGAGCATCCTGGCCATGCGGCTGATGCAGGACTTCCCCGACTATGTCGGCTACTACGCGATCAAGAAATACCGCTATGGCGGGACCCCGGCGGCCAACGACAGCAACCGCAACCTGCTGCTGTTTCGCGACCCCTCGGTCGACGGCCTCAAAACCGGCCACACCGAGTCAGCCGGCTACTGCCTGATCGCCACCGCGCGGCGCGACTTCCCGCATGTGGGCGGGCGGCGGCTGCTGTCGATCGTGCTGGGCGCGGCCAACGAGAACGCCCGCGCCAACGAATCGCAAAAGCTCCTGAACTGGGGCTACACCGCCTTCGAGGCGGTCAAGCTGTTCGATGCCAACCAGGCCGTGGTCACGCCCGAGGTCTGGAAAGGCACGGCTGCCCGCGCCCGCCTGGGCCGACCGCAGGCCATCGTCGTGGCAGTTCCCGCCGGCACCGCCGGCCGCCTCAAGACCCAGGTCGCCCGACCCGAGCCGTTGGTCGCCCCCCTGGCCAGGGGCCAGCAGGTGGGCGTGCTGCAGGTGCTCGCCGGCGACCAGCCTGTCCTGGAGGTGCCGTTGGTCGCCCTCGAGGCGGTGCCGCAGGCCGGCATCCTGGGCCGGGCCTGGGATGCGATCCGGCTGTGGATCAAGTAAATCCATAGCCTCAGCAGCAGCAAGCGCTTACTTTTTAAGCGTTCCTTGTTTTTGGAGGCGTCCCGCCAACCCAGGCCCCACTGCTGCATTGCCGCATCGCAGGGGGCCGGTTATACTGGAGGGCTTTCCCGCTATTGGGGCGGGAGAGGCTTTTGCTGAATTTCCAAACGTTTAGGGACGTTTTAATGCCAACCATCAACCAACTCGTGCGTCAGGGCCGGGAGGTCGAAAAGACCAAATCCAAGAGCCCCGCGATGCAGAACAGCCCCCAGCGCCGGGGCGTGTGCACCCGTGTGTACACCACCACCCCGAAGAAGCCGAACTCGGCGCTTCGCAAGGTGGCCAAGGTCCGCCTGACCAACGGCTTTGAGGTGATTTCCTACATCGGCGGTGAAGGCCACAACCTCCAGGAACACTCCGTGGTGCTCGTGCGCGGCGGCCGGGTGAAAGACCTGCCCGGCGTGCGTTACCACATCGTCCGCGGCTCCCTCGACCTGCAGGGCGTCAAGGACCGCAAGCAGTCCCGCTCGAAGTACGGCGCCAAGCGCCCGAAGAAGGCCTGATCGGTTTTTTCCCATTCATCGGTGTCGGTCGGCCCTGTGGCTGGATCGACGGAGTGACCCGAAACAGGCGATCGTGCCTGGGGTCGAGTAAGTGAGAGTCCTGATGGCTCTCGCGGCCACCCGAAAGGGCCGGCCAACTGAAGCAAAGAAAGAGGTTCGAAATGCCGCGTCGTCGCGAAGTCCCTAAACGTGAAATCCTGCCGGATCCCAAGTTCGGCAACGTCGAGCTCGCCAAGTTCATGAACGTCATCATGCAAGGCGGCAAGAAAGCCGTGGCCGAGCGCATCGTCTACGGCGCCCTCGACTTCATCGAGAAGAAGAACCCGGGCAAAGACCCGCTGGAAGCCTTCACCATCGCCATCAACAACGTCAAGCCGATGGTTGAAGTGAAGTCGCGCCGCGTCGGTGGCGCGAACTACCAGGTGCCGGTCGAGGTGCGCCCCGTGCGCCGTCTGGCTCTGTCCATGCGCTGGATCAAGGAAGCCTCCAAGAAGCGTGGCGAGAAGTCCATGGCCCTGCGCCTGGCCAACGAACTCATGGAAGCCACCGAAGGCCGGGGCGGCGCCATGAAGAAGCGCGATGAAGTTCACCGCATGGCCGAGGCCAACAAGGCCTTCAGCCACTTCCGCTTCTAAGCCTCCGGCTGCGAGTATTTCCCCGGACCGCGGGCCCGCCATGTGCGGGCCTGCCTCCTCCCCAACGAAAGAGTTTCATCATGGCCCGCAATACGCCTATCGAGCGCTATCGCAACATCGGCATCTCGGCGCACATCGACGCCGGCAAGACCACCACCACTGAGCGCATCCTTTACTACACCGGTGTGAACCACAAGATCGGTGAGGTCCATGACGGCGCCGCCACCATGGACTGGATGGAGCAGGAGCAGGAGCGCGGCATCACCATCACCTCCGCGGCCACCACCTGCTTCTGGAAGGGCATGGACCTGTCCTACCCCGAGCACCGCTTCAACATCATCGACACCCCCGGCCACGTCGACTTCACCATCGAAGTCGAGCGTTCCATGCGCGTGCTCGACGGCGCCTGCATGGTCTATTGCGCCGTGGGTGGCGTGCAGCCCCAGTCGGAAACCGTCTGGCGCCAGGCCAACAAGTACAAGGTGCCCCGCCTTGCGTTCGTCAACAAGATGGACCGCACCGGCGCCAACTTCTTCAAGGTCTATGACCAGATGAAGGTCCGCCTGAAAGCCAGCCCCGTGCCCATCGTCATCCCGATCGGCGCCGAGGAAAACTTCAAGGGCGTGGTCGACCTGCTCAAGATGAAAGCGATCATCTGGGACGAAGCCTCCCAGGGCATGAAGTTCAACTACGAAGACATCCCGGCCGACCTCGTCGAATCCGCCAAGGAATGGCGCGAGAAAATGGTCGAGGCCGCCGCCGAGGCGTCCGAGGACCTGATGAACAAGTACCTCGAAGAGGGCGACCTGTCCGAAGAGGAAATCAAGCTGGGCATCCGCACCCGCACGATCGCCACCGAGATCCAGCCGATGCTGTGCGGCACGGCCTTCAAGAACAAGGGCGTGCAGCGCATGCTCGACGCGGTGATCGACTTCCTGCCCTCGCCGGTGGACATCCCGCCGGTGGCCGGCACCGACGAAGACGAGAAGGAATCGAGCCGCAAGGCCGACGACGGCGAGAAGTTCTCCGCGCTGGCGTTCAAGCTCATGACCGACCCCTTCGTCGGCCAGCTGACGTTCGTGCGCGTGTACTCCGGCGTGCTGTCCAAGGGCGATACCGTCTACAACTCGGTGCGTGGCAAGAAGGAGCGCATCGGCCGTATCGTGCAGATGCACGCCAACAACCGCCAGGAAGTCGACGAGATCCGCGCCGGCGACATCGCCGCCTGCGTGGGCCTCAAGGACGTCACCACCGGTGAGACGCTGTGCGACCCGGATGCCGTGATCACTCTGGAGCGCATGGTGTTCCCCGAGCCGGTGATCCGCCAGGCCGTGGAGCCCAAGTCCAAGGCCGACCAGGAAAAAATGGGCATCGCCCTGTCTCGCCTGGCCGCTGAAGACCCGTCCTTCCGCGTGCAGACCGACGAAGAATCCGGCCAGACCATCATCGGTGGCATGGGCGAACTGCACCTCGAAATCATCGTCGACCGCATGAAGCGCGAGTTCGGCGTCGAGGCCAACGTGGGCAAGCCCCAGGTGGCCTACCGCGAAACCGTGCGCAAGTCGGTGTCCGATGTCGAAGGCAAGTTCGTGCGCCAGTCCGGCGGCAAGGGCCAGTACGGCCATGTCGTGTTCCGCCTCGAGCCCAACGAAGCCGGCAAGGGCTTCGAGTTCCTCGACGAGATCAAGGGCGGTGTGGTGCCCCGCGAGTACATCCCCGCGGTGCAAAAGGGCGTCGAAGAAGCCCTCAACAGCGGTGTGCTGGCCGGCTACCCGGTGGTCGACGTGAAAGTCGCCCTGACCTTCGGCTCGTACCACGACGTGGACTCCTCCGAGCAGGCCTTCAAGATGGCCGCCATCTTCGGCTTCAAGGAAGCGGCCCGTAAGGCGACCCCCGTCATCCTCGAGCCGATGATGGCCGTGGAAGTCGAAACGCCCGAAGACTACGCCGGCAACGTGATGGGCGACCTGTCCTCCCGCCGCGGCATGGTCCAGGGCATGGACGACATGCCCGGTGGCGGCAAGGCCATCAAGGCTGAAGTCCCGCTGTCCGAGATGTTCGGTTACTCCACCACCCTGCGCTCGATGTCGCAGGGCCGTGCGACCTACACGATGGAATTCAAGCATTACGCCGAGGCGCCCAAGAACGTCGCCGAAGCCATCGTTGCCGCGCGCGCGAAGTAAGTCCGATCCCCGAAGCGGCTTCGTCGCCTCCACGGCCGTCGCCGGTGGAGGCTTCACACAGGTCGCCACGGGGTTGCAGTTGCAAGTGTCTTCGGCGCCCCTCGGGGTGAGCCCGCTGCCCGTGGCGAGGTTCGTGCCGGAGACGTTAAACCGTCACGGGACCTGTTCTTTGGAGATTTGAAAAATGGCAAAAGGAAAATTCGAGCGGACCAAGCCGCACGTGAACGTGGGCACCATTGGCCACGTGGACCACGGCAAGACGACGCTGACGGCGGCCATCACCACGGTGCTGGCCACCAAGTTTGGT
>Ga0315900_10005501_pt1 | contig 17367 bp, 14 predicted proteins | sample LakEriMetagenome_FD_203521 | JGI IMG/M metagenome (GOLD analysis project Ga0315900, IMG submission 203521) | Freshwater fungal communities from buoy surface, Lake Erie, Ohio, United States - Buoy 12 MA114 | ecosystem: Environmental > Aquatic > Freshwater > Lake > Lake biofilm | place: USA: Lake... | reverse complement strand
TGAGCTCCTCGAGCTCCAGCCACTCCGTTTCCACCGCCTCGAGGCGCGCCCTGGCGGTGTCCAGCTCGGCCGTCAGGCGCTCGAAGGCCTTGGGATCGCGGCGGTATAGCCCGGAATCCGACAGACGCAACTCCAGCGCCTGAATCTCCGCCGGCAGGCTGGCGGCCAGGGCCTCCGCCGCCTCCAGCCGCCTCTGGTCGCGGTAGGACAGTTTGCCTGGGCGGATCGGCGACGGCGGCGGTGCGGCGGCCTTTCGGGCGGGGGCGGGCGGACGCGCGGGCGGAAGCAGGAAGCCTGGGTTCTGGCCCTCGAAGTCCTTCCACCCGCCGGGGGTCTCGACGATGTCGCCGCGACCATTCAGGGCGATGGTCGAGGTGGCCAGTCGGTCGATGAAGTCCCGGTCGTGGCTGACCAGGAGGAGGGTGCCGGCATAGTCCTCCAGGGCCTCTTCCAGGAGGTCGAGGGTGTCCATGTCGAGGTCGTTGGTAGGCTCGTCCAGCACCAGCAGGTTGGACGGCGCGGCCAGCACCCGGGCGAGGAGGAGGCGGTTGCGCTCCCCGCCGGACAAGCTCCGGACCGGCTGGCGCAACTGGGCGTCGGTGAACAGGAAGGACTTGGCGTAGGCGGCCACGTGCCAGGGCTTGCCGCGGACCAGGATCTGGTCGCCGCCGAGGGGGGCCAGGACCTCGCGCAGGGTCATCTCGGGCTTCAGCTCGGCCCGGGTCTGGTCGAGATAGGCGACCTCCAGGCCGGTCCCCAGCTTTACGGTCCCGGAATCCGGCGCCTGTTGGCCCACAAGCATCCGCACCAGGGTGGTCTTGCCCGCCCCATTGGGCCCCACCACGGCCACCCGATCGCCCCTCTGGATGCGGGTGGAGAAGTCGCGGATCACGGTCCGGCCGGCCCAGGCCTTGGAGATGCGGCGCACCTCGATCACCCGCTGGCCGGAGCCCTCGCTCGCGGCCGCCTCGAGGCTCATCTGGCCCCGAGCCTCGCGCAGCAGGTCGGCCCGGGCGGCGCGCAGGTCCAGGAGGGCGCGTCGCCGGCCTTCGTTGCGGGCCCGGCGGGCCGTGACCCCCCGCTGCATCCAGTGCTCTTCCTGCTCGATCCGCTTCTGCAGGCGCCGGGCGTCCTCGGCCTCCGCGGCGGCGATGCCCTCGGCCCAGGCCTCGAAGTGGGCGAAGCCGCGGTCCAGCCGCCGCACCCTGCGGCCTTCCAGCCAGAAGCAGCGGTCCGACACCCGCTCCAGGAAGGCGCGGTCGTGGCTGACCAGCAGGACCGCCGCGCGGCTGGCGGCGATCTCGGCCTCCAGGGTCGCTATGGCGGGGATGTCGAGGTGGTTGGTCGGCTCGTCCAGCAGCAGGACGTCGGCGTCCCGGGCGAAGGCGGCGGCCAGGGCGGCGCGCCGGACCTCGCCTCCGGACAAGCCTTCGGACGGCTTGGCGGGATCGAGGCCAAAGGTCTGCAGGGCCGCCTCGGCCTCATGCGGCGCGGCCCCGGCGGCGACCAGGTGGTCCAGGACCGTCGGGCCCGAGATCACGGGCTCCTGCGGGACCCAGGCGATGCGCAGGCCCGGGACCAGGGTGCGCTCGCCGTCATCGGCCTGGACCTCGCCGGCCAGGATCCGCAGGAGGGTGGTCTTGCCCGCCCCGTTGCGACCGACCAGGCAGGCGCGGCATCGGGGCTCCAGGGCCAGGTCGACCCCGTCGAAGAGCATGCGTGGCCCGTCTGCGAGTCGGACCTGCCTCAGGGCGAGAACGGGGGGTTTCATGGCCCCCCTTAACCTCCGCACAGCCGCACTCCAACCCCCGGGCTGGCGCCCCCCGGGCGCCGGGGCTAGACAGGAGCCATGAGCCGGCCCTTCTGGGAGACCACCCCCCTCGACCGCATGAGCCCCGAGCAATGGGAGAGCCTCTGCGACGGCTGCGGCCTGTGTTGCCTGGTCCGCTTCGAGGACGCCGACTCCGGCGAGATCGTCCCCACCCGGGTGCATTGCCGTCTGCTCGACGCCGGGACCTGCCGCTGCTCCGACTATGTCCACCGCAAGCGCGAGGTGCCGGACTGCATCACCCTGACACCCGACCTGATCCCCCGCCTGAGCTGGATGCCGAAGTCCTGCGCCTACCGGCGGATCCATGAGGGCCGGGGGCTTGCGGACTGGCACCCCCTGATCAGCGGCGACCCTGAAAGCGTCCACCGAGCGGGAGTCTCCGTCCGCGGCCAGACGATCAGCGAGACCGAGCTCGCGCACGAAGACGACATGGTCGACCACGCCGCGCCCGACCTCCTGGATGAACGCGGACTCGAGGACTGAGGCCCGATGGCCGCCCATGGGAGTGACATTTCCGCAACACTTGCCCTTGCGGACCTGACGTCGGACCCTACCTCAAAGCCAGTGATTTTCCCCTGCTGAGGTGACCCCCGTGGCGCGAGATCCCTACGAGGTCCTCGGCGTTCCGCGCAGCGCCGGGGCAGACGACATCCGCAAGGCCTTCCGGAAGCTGGCCAAGAAGCACCATCCTGACGCCAATCCGGGCGACAAGGCCGCCGAGGAGAGGTTCAAGCAGGTCAGCGGAGCCTTCGACCTGCTGGGAGACGCCGAGAAGCGCCGCAAGTTCGACGCGGGCGAGATCGACGCCGACGGCCGGGAAGTGTTCCGGGGGTTCGGTGGTCCGGGTCAGGGAGGTCCCTTCGGTGGCGGGGGCGGCGGTTTTGATGGGGCGGACTTCAGCGACATCCTCGGTGAGATGTTTGGCCGCCGGGGCGGTCGCGGCGGCGCCCGGAGCGGCGCCGGCCCGGGGCCAGGCTTCGCCCCGCGCGGCTCGGACGTCCGGGTCCGGCTGGAGATCGACCTCGAAGAGGCCATCCTCGGCGGCAAGAAGCGGATATCCTTCCAGGACGGGCGGACCCTGGATGTGACAATTCCAGCCGGCGCCTCCGATGGCCAGACCCTGCGACTTCGGGGCCACGGCGAAATCGGGCGAGGCGGCAAGGGCGACGCCCTGATCGAGCTCCTCGTCAGGCCCCATCCCGTCTTCCGGAAGGAGAACGACCAGCTGGTCATGGACCTTCCGGTGTCCATCCCCGACGCGGTGCTCGGCGGGCGGGTGCAGGCCCCGACGCCGGACGGGCAGGTCAGCCTGACCGTGCCCAAGGGCGCCAGTTCAGGCCAGTCCCTGCGCCTGAAGGGCAAGGGTCTCGCGGACGGGCGCGGCGGTCGGGGCGACCTCCTCGCCCGTATCCAGATCATGCTCCCGGAGACGTCCGATCCCCAGCTGGAGGCCTTCGCTGCGCGCTGGCGTGAAGAACGGCCCTATGTCCCCCGCCGCCGCTGAGGCTGGTTCAGCCCGCGTTCAGGCCAGCCGGTCCAGGCCTGCGCCATGAGCCGGCGCCGATGTTCTCCCGCCCTCCTTGGCCTCGCCGTCCTCCTGCTGGGAGGAACGCCGGCGCCTGCAGCCGCCCAGCGGGCCGTCCAGCCGCCTGAACAGGACCGGGCGCGGGACGCCGTGCGCGATGGTCGCCTCCTGCCGCTGTCCCAGGTCCTCGCGGCCATCGCCGCCCGCGCCCCGGGAGATCACCTCGACACCCGGTTCGGGGAGACCGTCGACGGCCGGCCGGTCTACCTCGTCACCTGGCGGACCCAGGACAATCGGGTTGTCGTCTTCGTCGTGGACGCCCGGACCGGGCGGATCCTCGACCAGAGGGGAGACTGAGGGCATGCGGCTTCTCCTGGCGGAAGATGACCCGGACCTTGCCCGCAGCCTCCGCCGCGCCCTCACCGAGGCCGGTTACGCCGTGGACCTGGCGACCGACGGGGAGGAGGCGGCCTGGCTTGGAGAGACTGAGCCCTACGACGCCGTGGTGCTGGACCTCGGCCTGCCCGTGCTGGACGGCGTGGCGGTGCTGCGGCGCTGGCGGGCCGGCGGCATGTCCGCGCCCGTTCTGATCCTGACGGCCCGCGACGGCTGGGCCGAAAAGGTGACCGGCTTCGACGCGGGCGGTGACGACTACCTCACCAAGCCCTTCCACACCCCCGAACTGCTCGCCCGCCTGAGGGCCCTCTTGCGCCGCGCGGCTGGCCGCGCCAGCGCCAGCCTGTCCAGCGGGGACCTCGTCCTGGACCCGGGCGCCGCCGTGGTCACCCTCGCCGGCCAGCCCGTGCGCCTGACCTCCCTGGAGTACCGCCTGCTTCACTACCTCCTGATGCATGCGGGCCGGGTGGTGAGCCGGACGGAGCTCACCGAACACCTTTACGACCAGGGCTTCGACCGCGACTCCAACACCATGGAGGTCATCATCGCCCGCCTCCGGCGGAAGATCGGGGCGGAGCGCATCATCACCCAGAGGGGGCTGGGCTACCGCCTGGACGCGGCCCCGGGGCCGGCCTGAGGCATGGCCCGCCGCCACGCCGCCCCCTCCCTGGTCCGCCGTCTGGTCCTGCTGGCCGCCGTCTGGTCCACCGGCGTCCTGGTGGCCTCGGCCATTCTTCTGGGCCTTCTCTTCGAGCAGGCCGCCCTCCGGCGCTTCGACCAGGGGCTTGCCGACCTGACCGATGGCCTCGCAGCGGCGGCCCTTCCGGATCCGGCGGGTGGAATCCGGGTCCGCGACCCGGGCGACCCGCGAACCCGCAGGGCCTATTCCGGCCGTTACTGGCAGGTCTCCGGGACCGGCCCTGACGGGCGGCCTGGCGTCCTGGCTCGTTCCCGGTCCCTCTGGGACACGGAGTTGGCCCTGCCGGCCGACCTTCCCGGGACCCTGGACGCCCAGCCTTCGGGGACGGTCAGCTACGAGGCGCCCGGACCGGGTGAGCAGAGGCTTCGGGTGCGCGCCACCCGCCTCGTCCTGCCTGGCGCCGAACAGCCTGTGCTGGTCCTCGCCGCCGAGGACCGCCGACCCGTCGACGCCGAGGTCCGTCGCTTCTTCGCTGCGACCGCCGCGGTGTTCGTCCTGCTCGCCCTGGGCCTGATCGCCGCCGTCGTGGCGCAGGTGCGGCTGGGATTGCGCCCGCTCTTCGCCCTGAGCCAGGAGATCGCTGACCTCCGCTCCGGCCGGGCGGACCAGCTCGGCGGCGCCTATCCCTCTGAACTGACCCCCCTGTCCGACCAGCTCAACGCCCTGGTCCGGCACAACCGGGAGTCCCTGGAGCGCCAGCGGGCCCATGTAGGGAATCTGGCCCATGCGCTGAAGACGCCGCTGGCCGTCCTGTCCGCCGCCGCGGGATCCGAAAACAGCCCCCTCGCCACACTGGTGACCCAGCAAACGGGCGTGATGCAGACCCAGGTCGATCACCACCTCCGCCGCGCCCGCGCCGCCGCGCGCCTTCCCGGCGCCGGTGCGGTCACCCCCGTGGCCGAGGTGCTGGACGACCTCTCCCGCACCCTGATGCGGCTGCACCAGGAGGCCGGCGTCCGGATCGACTGGGATGCGCCGGACGACCTCGTCTTCCTGGGCGAGCGCCAGGACCTGCTGGAGATCTGCGGTAACCTGATGGAGAACGCCTGCAAGTGGGGTCGCGGCCGGATCATCGTCAGGGCGGCTGCCTCAGTCCCAGACCGTTGGATCCTGGAGATCGACGACAATGGCCCGGGACTGGGTCCCTCCCAGCGCAGGGAGGCCCTGGCTCGCGGCGGCCGGCTGGACGAGTCTGCATCCGGCTCAGGCCTCGGCCTGAGCATTGTGAACGACCTGGTCCGGGCCTACGGCGGCGGCCTGGATCTCGCGGACTCCCCCATGGGCGGCCTGCGGGTGCGCCTGGACCTGCCCCGAAGCGCTGATTGATCGTCGGGGACCCCTCGCGCCGGAGGTCCAAAACGTCTACATGGCGCCCATGATCGTTTTCTGGACGGCGGCGGGGCTTCTTGCGGTCGCCGCTGCGGCAGTCATCCTCCTTCGGGCCGCCCGGTCCGCGCCCCAGTCCGGGCAGGAGGACCCGACTCTCGACGTCTACCGCCGTCAGCTTGCCGAGATCGATGACCTGGCCGATCGCGGCCTCATGGAACCCGTCGAGCGGGAGGCCGCCCGGGCCGAGGCGGGCCGCCGCCTGCTGGGCGCCGCGGAGTCCGCGAAGACCGGATGGGCCGCGCCCACGGGGCAGCGTCCGGTGCTCCTGGCCGCCGCTGCGGGCGTCGGCCTCGCCGCCCTGGCGGGATACCTGGTCCTGGGCCAGCCGGGCCTGGCTGACCAGCCGCTCGACCACCGGATCGAGAGCTGGCGGGAGGGCCGACTGACCGACCTGACCCCGCCCCAGCTGGCGGCCGTCCTGCGCGAAGCTCTGGAGGTCCGGCCGGAGGCGGAGGGCTACCGCTTTCTCGCCCTTGCCGAGGCCCAGTCGGACAACCCCGCGGCGGCCGCCAGGGCCCTGCGCCGGGCGATCGACCTGGCGCCCGGGCGCGCCGACCTGTGGGAGATGCTGGGTCTCAGCCTCCTCGCCCGCTCGGGGGGTGAGGTCACCGCCGAGGCGCGCGAGGTCTTCGCCGAGGCCGTCCGCCTTGACCCCCGTTCCCTGTCGGCCCGCTTCCACCTGGCCCGCGGGCGCGTGGCGTCCGGCGACCGGGAGGGTGCGGTGCGGGACCTCCAGGCCATCGCCGCCGAACTGCCTCCCGAGGATCCCCGGCGCGCCGACATCGACGCCGCCATCCGCGAGATCCGGTCGCCGGCGCCCGCCGCGGCGGAGGGGCCTGCGTCCGACATGATCGGTCAGATGGTGGCGGGTCTCGCCAAGCGTCTCCAGGACAACCCGGACGATCCCGACGGCTGGGTCAGGCTGGTGCGCTCCTATGCGGTCCTGGGCGACGCCGCCCGGCGCGACGCCGCCCTGGACCAGGCGCGCCGCCGGTACGCCGGCCAGCCCCAGGTGCTGGATGAGCTTGAGAAGGCCGCTGCAGCGGAGCCCATGAAATGACCGGCTGGATGCCCCGATCCCCCCGCGCACGCCGGCGGCTGACCATCATCGCCGTCGTCGCCCCTGTGCTGGCCCTGGCGGCGGGTCTGACCCTCTGGGGTCTGGGGGATTCCATCTCCTACTTCTACACCCCCGCCCAGGCTGACGCCGCGCGCCCGCCTCCCGGGCAATCCGTTCAGCTGGGGGGACTCGTGGTCGATGGCAGCGTGGTCCATCACAACGATGGGCGGGTTGAGTTCAGTGTCCGGGACAACATCGCCGCGGACCGGGTCCACTACCGGGGCGACCTTCCTGACCTGTTCCGCGAAGGGCAGGGAATCGTCGCCACCGGCGCCTTCCGGTCAGACGGGGTTTTCGAGGCCCGGCAGGTCCTGGCCAAGCACGATGAGACCTACATGCCCAAGCAGGTGGCCGACTCCCTGAAGGCCCAGGGAGAGTGGCGCGGCGCCAGCGCGCCGGGACCGGCGTCATGATTGTCGAGTTCGGCGCCTTCGCCCTGATCCTGGCCCTTGTCCTGTCCCTGGCGCAGACGGGCCTGTCGGCCGCCGGACGCGTCCGGCGTTCGGTCCTCCTGGCGGGGGCCGGAGAGGGCGCCGCCCTGGCGAGCTTTGGCGTACTGGCCTTCTCCTTCGCCGCCCTCGTCTACGCCTTCGTCGTGTCGGACTTCTCGGTGGCGAATGTGGCGGCCAACTCCCACTCCGAGAAGCCGGTGCTCTATCGCGTGGCCGCCGCCTGGGGCAGCCATGAAGGCTCGATGCTGCTCTGGAACATCGCGCTCACGGGCTTCGGGGCCGTGCTGGCGGGCCGCGGCCGCGATCTTCCCCGAGACCTGAAGGCCACCGCCGTGGCGGTCCAGGGCCTGATCGGCTCCGTCTTCCTGGCCTACACGGTCCTGGCCTCCAATCCCTTCGTTCGGCTCGCGGATCCGCCGGTGGAGGGCCGTTCGCTCAATCCCTTGCTCCAGGACCCCGCCCTGGCGGTGCACCCCCCCTTCCTCTACGCGGGCTATGTCGGACTGTCGGTGGTCTTTTCCCTCGGGGTGGCGGCTCTGGTGGAGGGAAGGATCGATGCGGCCTGGGCCCGCTGGGTCCGCCCCTGGACCCTGGCGGCCTGGAGCTTCCTGACCGTCGGGATCACCCTCGGTTCCTACTGGGCCTACTACGAGCTTGGCTGGGGCGGCTGGTGGTTCTGGGACCCGGTCGAGAACGCCAGCTTCATGCCCTGGCTTGTCGCGACGGCCCTGCTGCACTCCGCCGTGGTCACCGAGAAGCGCGGCGCCCTGCCGGGCTGGACGGTCTTCCTGGCCCTCGCCGCCTTCAGCTTCTCCATGCTCGGCGCCTTCCTCGTGCGCTCCGGGGTCCTGACCTCGGTCCACGCCTTCGCCGTGGATCCCACCCGGGGGGTCCTCCTGCTCGCCATCCTCCTCGCCACCGCCGGATCCGCCTTCGCCCTCTTCGCCTGGCGGGCGCCCAGCCTCGCACCCGGGGGGGTCTTCGCCCCCGTCAGTCGGGAGAGCGCCCTCGTGGCGAACAACATCCTGTTGTCGGCGGCGACCCTCACCGTCCTCCTCGGCACCCTCTTCCCCCTGATCCGGGAGGCGGTGAGCGGCGAGGCCATCTCGGTCGGGACGCCCTACTTCAACCTGACCTTCACGCCGCTGATGGCGATTCTGTGCCTGCTCGTTCCCTTCGGCCCTCTGCTGGCCTGGAAGCGCGGGGACCTGTCCCCGGCCTTCCGCGCCCTGATCGTGGCCATGGTGCTGGGCGTCCTCGCAGGCCTGGCGGCGCTCTGGCTGCTGACCCCGCGCAAGGCCTTCGCCAGCCTGGGGCTCGCCCTCGCCGTCTGGCTCATCGTCGGCGCCCTGGTGGAGGCCGCCCAGCGGGTCCGGCTCTTCAAGGCGCCCCTCGCCGAGAGCCTTCGGCGGATGCGGGGCCTGCCGCGGGGGGCATGGGGCGCGACCCTTGCCCACGCCGGGCTCGGCGTCTTCGTCCTCGGCGCCTGCTTCGAGACGGCCTGGAAGGTCGAGGCCGCCCAGACCCTGGCGCCCGGCCAGTCCCTCAGGGTCGGCGCCTGGGAGCTTGTCCTGGAGGAGGTGCGCAAGGTCGACGGGCCCAACTATGAGGCTGAGACGGCCCGGATCTCCGCCCGCCGCGACGGGCGCGAAGTCTGCAGGCTGACGCCCGCCCAGCACTTCTATCCGGCCGGGGGTGAGACGACGTCGGAGGTCGCCATCTGCAGCGTCGATGTCAGCCACCTCTATGTGGTTCTCGGAGAGCGTCGGGAGGGCGCCGGAGGGGAGCCTGTCTGGCTGGTCCGCGGCTTCTGGAACCCCCTCGCCGTGCTGATCTTCGCCGGCCCCGGGATCATGGCCCTCGGCGGCCTGATCTCCATCACGGATCGCCGGCTGCGGATGGCCCCGGGCCGGCGTCGGGAGGTCCGGACATGAGGCGCGCCGGCCTTGCCCTCGCCGCCGCCCTGGCGTCGGCCCTGTGCCTGGCCGCGGCGTCCGATCCTGCAGAGCGCCTTCCGGACCCCGCCCAGGAGGCCCGCGCTCGGGTCCTCTTCAAGGAGGTCCGGTGCATGGTCTGCCAGAACGAGTCCATCGAGGACTCCCAGGCCGAACTTGCGGTCGACCTCCGCCGCCTCGTCCGTGAACGGGTCGCTGCGGGCGATGATGACCTGGCCGTCCGTCGCTGGCTGGTGGAGCGATACGGCGAGTTCGTCATGCTTCGCCCCGCCTTCTCTCTCGCCAACCTTGTCCTCTGGCTGGCGCCGGTGGCGGCCGTAATGGTGGGGGGCCTGGCCCTCGCCGCCCGGGTCCGGAGCGCCGGCGAGGCGCCGGACCTGCTCACTCCGGAGGAGTCCGCCCGCCTGGCGCAACTCGTCCGGACCGATGATGGCCACGATCCTGCCCTCAAATCGTCTCCGGACGATCCCAAAGCATGACGTAATCCTCATTTGAGCGGTGCGCCGCTCTTTGGCATTAAGGTTCACGCCCGACTGCGTAGGTTCGCGACGGGCCGCAGGGAAAGAAGTGCGCAATATGAGCTCGACCAAGAGCCGCTACATGATCGGCGCCCTCGCCGGGGTCCTTGTCGCCGGCACGGCCATGGCGGCCGCCGGCCTGAACGCCGGCGATCGCCCGGGTTCCCAGCCGGCGGGCGCCGCCGCGGCCAGCGCGGCCCCGAACTTCGGCCCCCCGCCCGGCGCGCCTATGTCCTTCGCAGACATCTTCGAGAGGGTCTCGCCGGCGGTGGTCTCGATCAACGTCACCACCCGGGTCGACCTCAGCCGGATGCCGCGGCAGATCCCCGGCCTGCCCTTCGAGTTCCGCCCGCCGCGCCAGGGGGGCGAGGAGGAAGGCGAGGGGGATGGGCCGCGCGGCCCGCGTCGCCAGTCCGCCGGCTCGGGCTTCTTCATCTCCGCCGACGGTTTCCTCGTCACCAACAACCACGTCATCGAGGATGCCGAGAGCATCAAGGTCGTCCTCAAGGACGAGACCGAGCTTGACGCCACCGTCGTCGGCCGGGACGAGGGCACGGACATCGCGGTCCTGAAGGTCAAGGGCTCGGGCTACACCTTCGTCAACTTCGAGAACTCGGCTCGGCCCCGGGTCGGCGACTGGGTCCTGACCGTGGGCAACCCCTACAATCTGGGCGGCACGGCCACGGCCGGCATCGTCTCGGCCTACGGCCGCGACATCGGCGAGACCTTCGTCGACTACATCCAGCTCGACGCCCCGATCAACCGGGGCAATTCGGGCGGACCGACCTTCGACACCTATGGCCGGGTGATCGGCGTCAACACCGCCATCTTCTCCCCCACCGGCGGGTCGGTGGGCATCGGCTTCGCCATACCGGCGGACGTGGCCGCCCGGGTCTCGCGCCAGCTCATCGCCAGCGGCAAGGTGGTGCGCGGCTATATCGGGGCCGCCATCCAGGACTTCGACGAGGACATGGCCGCCGCCCAGGGCATGGCCGGACAGAAGGGCGCCATCGTCGCGGAGCTGACCTCTGGCGGTCCCGCCGAGCGCGCCGGCCTGGCGACGGGCGACATCGTCCTGTCGGTCAACGGGACCCGAGTGCGCTCGTCCTCCGAGCTGACCCGCCAGGTCGCCAAGGCGGCCCCGGGCGACCTCCTGCGCCTTGAGGTGATCCGCGACGGCAAGCCGCGCACCATCGAGATCCGCTCGGGCACCCGTCCCTCCGAGTCGCAGCTGGCCGCCGGCCAGGGCGGTCCGGGCGGCGGAGCTCCCGGCCCCGGCCGGGCTGCCCCTTCCGCCGGCCAGAGCCTCCTGGGCATGACCGTTGCGCCCCTTGATGACGCCGGCCGCCGCCGGGCGGGCCTGCCGGCGGAGACCCGCGGCCTGATCATCTCGAACGTGGACCGGACCTCAGACGCCGCCGCCAAGGGAGTCCAGGCCAATGACATCCTCCTGCGGGCGGGCGATCGGCTCCTGGCGACGCCTGCGGACCTCGCCGCCGTGGTCGAACAGGCGCGCCGCGCCAACCGTCCCAGCGTCCTCGTCGCCGTCTGGAGGGGTGGCCGGACCATCTTCCTGCCGGTGAAGATCGCCGATTGAGCGGGGCGGGGGCCATGCACATCCTGATCGTCGAGGACGACGTCTCCGGCGCGGAAGTCATGTCCCGCGGCCTTTCGGACGCAGGACACGCCTGCGTCATCCGCAACGATGGGGTCGCCGGCCTGGAGGCGGCCCGCGAGGGCGAGTTCGACGTGATGATCATCGACAGGATGATGCCGTGCCTGGACGGGGTCGGCCTGGTCGAGACCCTCCGCCGGGATGGCGACGAGACGCCGGTCCTCTTCCTCTCGGCCCTGGGCGAGATCGAGGACAGGGTCACGGGCCTGAGGGCGGGGGCGGATGACTATCTGGTCAAGCCCTACGCCTTCGCCGAGCTGATCGCCCGGGTCGAGGCCCTTTCCCGGCGCCGGGAAACCGGGTCGGTGCTGACCCAGCTGCGGGTCGGGGACCTGGAGATGGACCTCATCGCCCGGCGGGTCCATCGCGCAGGCCGGGAGATCGACCTCCAGCCGCGGGAGTTCCAGCTCCTGGAGTTCCTGATGCGCCACGCCGGCCAGGCCGTGACACGCACCATGCTCCTCGAAAAGGTCTGGGAGTATCACTTCGACCCTCAGACCAACGTCATCGACGTCCACATCTCGCGCCTCCGGTCCAAGATCGACAAGGGCTTTGCCCACCCCATGCTTGAGACCATCCGCGGGGCGGGATACCGGCTGGATGCCTGACGAACGGGATGCGCCCGCAGAGGGGCTCCTGCGCCTCTTCCGGGCCGCGCCCTTCCGCCTGACACTCCTGTCCCTGGCCCTCTTCGCCTTCGCGGGCGCGGCCTTCATGGCCTATGTCTACATCGCGGCCACCGGCGAGGCGCGCCGGCGGACGGACGCCGAGATCCGCCGGGAGGCCGACAACCTGGTCGAGGTCTATGACCGCGCCGGCGCCTCGGCCCTGAACACCGTGCTGGTGAGCCGGATGGCCGGGGAGCGTCGGTTCCTCTACCTGCTCCTGGCCCCCGACAACCGCAAGATCTCCGGCTCCCTGGCCCGGAGCCCGGTGGAGGACTTCGGAGGCGAGCCGACCTGGATCCGGTTCAGCCTGTCCGGTTTCGACGAGGACGGGCGGCCTCGGTCGATTCCGGCCCGGGGCTACCAGCAGCGGTTGCCAAACGGCGACATTCTGTTCGTCGGCGCCGATACCGGGGATGACCAGAACTTCATCGTGACCCTCGTCCGGGGCCTCTGGGGCGCCGGGGCCCTGGTGGTCGTGCTCGGCATCACCGCAGGCCTGCTGGTCAGTCGCAACTTCACCCGGGCCATGACCGGCCTGACCAATGTGGTGGCCGCCGCCCGGAACGGCGACCTCTCCGCCCGCGCCGCCGTGCGTGGAGCCGGAGATGAACTGGACCAGCTCGCCGAGGGCCTGAACGACATGCTTGACCGCCTCGATCGGTCCATGTCGGCCCATCGGCATGCGGGCGATTCCATCGCCCATGACCTCCGCTCGCCCCTGACCCGGCTCAAGGCGCGCCTGGAGTCCGCCCTCCTGGACATGGAGGCGGGACGCGGAGATTCCCGGCAGGCCCTGCGACAGGCCCTGGATGACACCGATGGCGTCCTGCGGACCTTCTCCGCGGTCCTGGCCATCTCCCGCCTCCAGGCGGCCGGCGAGGCCCCCAACGCTGTGATCTTCGACCCGGCCGGGCTGGTGGGCGACATGACCGAGCTCTATGGCCCTCTTTGCGAGGACAAGGGCCTGGAGATCGCCTGCGACATCGCCGCCGGCCTGACGGTCCGTGGTAATCCGGCCTTCCTGGCCCAGGCCCTGGCCAACCTGGTGGACAACGCCGTCAAGTACACGCCGGCAGGAGGCGCGGTCATGGTCCGGCTGCGGCGGCGGGCTTCCGGAGACACAGAGATCTCCGTCACCGATACGGGCCCCGGCGTCCCTCACCCCGACCGGCGCCGGGTGGTGGATCGGTTCGTGCGTCTCGAGAACAGCCGCAACCTGCCGGGGGCCGGCCTTGGACTGTCCCTTGTCGCCGCCGTCGCCCAGGCCCACGGCGGTCGCCTGGAACTGGGGGAGGGCCCGGGCGCCTACGACGGTTCCGGACCCGGCCTTCGGGCGGCCCTGATCCTTCCTGAGGTCGCATGACCCGGCTGGGCGACAGGCTCCGTCCCTGCGGCCCGGTCGTGGACGCCCGGCCGGCCGAACGCCTCCTCGACGTCCTAACCTCCCAGCACGCCCTCTCCCCGTCGGAGCGGGAGGCCCTCGCCCCCGTCTTTGGCGCGTCCGCCTACCTGGCGGGACTGGTCCGCCGCGACCCGGCCCGCCTTTCCAGCCTCCTCGACGCGGACCCTGACCTCCGGCTCGAGGACATACTGGAACGGACCCACGCCCTCGCGGGCGCCGCTCCGGAGGTCGCCGCCCCGGCGCTTCGCCGGCTCAAGGCCGAGGCGCATCTCCTGACCGCCCTGGCCGACCTCGGCGGGGTCTGGGACCTGGACCAGGTCACCGGCGCCCTGGCGCGGTTCGCTGATGCGGCCCTGGCCTCCGCCCTCGCCTCCGCCGCTTCAGCCGAGGTCGCCGCCGGGCGCCTCCGCCCCTCCGCCGACCCCGGGGCCGGCCCGGTTCCCGGCTTCTACTGCATCGCCATGGGCAAGCACGGCGCCTTCGAGCTGAACTATTCCAGCGACATCGACATCTCGATCTTCTTCGAGCCCGAGGTCCTGCCCCTCGCCGAGGGGATCGAGCCCCAGGCCTTCGCCGTTCGCCTGACGCACCGCATCACCGAGCTCATGCAGGAGCGGACCCCCGACGGCTACGTCTTCCGGATCGACCTCCGGCTGCGGCCGGACCCGCGCTCCACCCCTCCTGCGGTCTCCGCGGCCGCCGCCCTCGACTACTATGAAAGCGTCGGCCAGAACTGGGAGCGGGCGGCCTTCATCAAGGCCAGGGCCTGCGCCGGCGACCTTCCCCGCGCACGGGCCTTCCTGGCCGAGCTCGAGCCCTTCATCTGGCGTCGGAACCTCGACTTCGGCGCCATTGCCGACATCCACTCGATCAAGCGCCAGATTCATATCCACAAGGTCGATGACCGCCTCTCGGCCCGCGGCGCCGATCTCAAGCTGGGGCGCGGCGGCATCCGTGAAATCGAGTTCTACGTCCAGACCCAGCAGCTCATCCTCGGCGGTCGGCAAGCCGACCTGCGCAGCTCCCGCACCCTTGAGGCCCTCGCCGCCCTTACCGAGGCGGGGCATGTGTCCGCACAGGCGCGGGATGACCTGACCGAGGCCTACCATCGCCTTCGGGCCCTGGAGCACCGGGTCCAGATGCTGGCGGACGAGCAGACCCATCGGCTTCCGGAATCCGACGCCGAGCGCCGTCGGGTGGCCGCCCTGTCCGGCCATGACCGGCTGCGCAGCTTCGACGCCTGGGTGGAGCGGATCCTGCGCACGGTGAACCACCGTTACGGGGAGCTCTTCCCGGGTGAGGAGCCACTATCCTCCCGGTTTGGCAGCCTGATCTTCACTGGGGTGGAGGATGACCCCGAGACCCTGAAGACGCTTTCCCGGATGGGGTTCAGCCAACCGGCCCAGGTCTCCCAGACCATCCGGTCCTGGCACCACGGCCATATCGCCGCCACCCGGTCCGAGCGTGGCCGGGAGCTTTTCACGCGCCTGGCGCCCCGCCTGCTGGAGGCCGCCCACGCCGCCGGCGCCCCGGACGCCGCCTTCCTGCGCTTCGGGGCCTTCTTCTCGCGCCTGTCCAGCGGGGTGCAGCTCCAGTCCCTCTTCCTCGCCCAGCCGGCCCTCTTCGAGCTGATCGTCGAGGTCATGGCCTTTGCGCCCCGGCTGGCCGACACCCTGGCCCGGCGCCCCGCCGCCCTCGACGCCATGCTGGACCCCGCCTTCTTTGGCGCCATCGATCCCGAGGAGGACCGTCAGGCCCTGCAGCGCGCGGTCGCCGGCGCCGGGGATTTCGAGGCCGCCATGGACACCGTCCGTCGCCAGCACCGCGAACAGGCCTTCCGGGTCGGCGTGCAGGTGATGAGCGGGTCCGCAGGCGCCGAGGCGGCGGGGCACGCCTTTGCAGGCCTTGCCGACGCCTGCATCGAGGCCCTGGCCCCCGCCGCCCTCGCCGAGGCGACCCGGATCGGCGGCGCCTTCGACGGCCAGGTGGCCGTGGTGGCCCTGGGGAAGTGCGGGTCCCGGGAGATGAGCGCAGGCTCGGACCTTGATCTCATGACCCTTCACCGGGCCGCCGACCCTGAGGCGCTTTCGGGCCTGAAAGGATGGCCGGCGGAGGTGTTCTACGCCCGCTTCACCCAGAGGCTGGTGGCGGCCCTGTCCCTGCCGACCTCGGAGGGAGAGCTCTACGAGGTCGACATGCGGCTTCGGCCATCCGGGGCCAAGGGGCCCGTGGCGGTCGCCTTTCCGACCTTCGGCGACTACTACCGGACAGAGGCTGAGACCTGGGAGTTCATGGCCCTGACCCGGGCCCGGGTGGTCTGGTCCAACGCGCCGGCCTTCGCCGCGTACGTGGACCTCGCCATCGAGTCGGCCCTGCGCCAGCCCAGGGACGCCGGCGTCCTCGCCCGCGACGTGCGCGAAATGCGCGCCCTCATCGCACAGGAAAAGCCCGCCTCAGGCCTCTGGGACATGAAGCTTGCGCCCGGCGGGCTGGTGGACATCGAGTTCGCCGCCCAGTTCCTCCAGCTTGCCCACGCGCCCGGCGGCGGCCCGCTTCGGGCCGGGACCGCCGACGCCCTGGAGGCCCTGGCGGCCGCGGGACTGGCCGGCTCGGTGGGACCCCTCCTGGAGGCCTGGACCCTGCAGCAGAACCTGACCCAGATGCTCCGCCTGGCGCTGGGCGACGGCGATGACCCTGCCGACCAACCCGAGGCCTTCCGCCGAAAGCTCGCCCGGGCGGGCGGGGCCCGCGACTTCCGCAGCCTTTCCGCCCGCCTCACCCGGGCCCGGAAGACCGCCCTTCAGGCCTTTGATCGCCTGGTTCGCCCTTGAAACGCCGGAATTTCCGGATCACTTCGTTAGACAAGAGTCAGCCGGAGTCCTTCCTGTGCACCTGAACCGAACCGCCTTTGTCGCCGTCCTGGGACTGGCGAGCCTTTGCGCCCTCCCGGCTTCCGCCCAGATGGGTCCGCCCAAGCTCGACCAGAACGGCGACGGACGGGTCCTGTACGCCGAGTACCAGTCGGCCAATGTCGAGAGGACGCTCAGCACCCTCGATTCCGACAAGAACGGCCAGGTCTCTCGCAAGGAGTTCGAGAAGGCCGTCGGCATGGCCCGGACCTTCGGCGGGTCCCGGGCGGCCGCGGCCATGGACCAGTGGTGGCGCGCCACCGATGCCAATGGCGACGGTGTGATGTCCAGGAACGAGATGGAGGCGAACTCACGTCGACGCTTCGATTCCGCCGACTCCGACCGGAACGGCGCCCTGGACAAGACAGAGGTGGCGGCCATGCGCCAGAGACAACGTGCTGCGTCCGGTAACTGACGCCCTGCGTCTCGCAACCTTTGCAGGCGTCGCGCGTCCGGCGTCCTCGGCGCGTCCCGATGACCCTGACGCCGACCTCGTGCGCCGTATCGGGAAGGGCGACGTCCTGGCGGTCCGCGCCCTGACGGCCCGCAAGCTGCCTCGCCTGACCGCCCTGGCCGCCCGCATTCTGGGCGACCCCTCAGAGGCCGAGGATGTGGCGCAGGAGTCCCTGATCCGAGCCTGGCGCCAAGCGCCCGTCTGGCGGTTCGGGGAAGCCAGGTTCGACACCTGGTTGCACAGGGTGGCCGTCAACCTCTGCCGCGACCGACTGCGCCGTCGACGTCCGGGCGACGCCGCCGACCTCGACGCCCTCGTGGATCCCGGCCCTGCGCCGGACCGGGGTCTGGAGGCCCGGGACGTCGGCGACCGG
>Ga0315900_10005500_pt1 | contig 17367 bp, 27 predicted proteins | sample LakEriMetagenome_FD_203521 | JGI IMG/M metagenome (GOLD analysis project Ga0315900, IMG submission 203521) | Freshwater fungal communities from buoy surface, Lake Erie, Ohio, United States - Buoy 12 MA114 | ecosystem: Environmental > Aquatic > Freshwater > Lake > Lake biofilm | place: USA: Lake... | reverse complement strand
ATTAGCTCATTTTCATTCTCTGGATTATATTCGCGAAGCTTCCCTAGAACAATTGCAACAGGTGACAGGAATTGGGGAACAATTAGCTAAGGAAATTTATAATTATTTTCATCCTAGGTAGGGATAACCTGTTGAAGAATATCTAAGGCTTGACGGGGGGTTATGATGAGAATATCTTCAATAAAACTCTATGTTCTACAAGCGATCGCACTACAACTGAAAACCTAGACTAACGCTGAGTAACTTCACTCAACGCTTCTTGCAGCAGTTCATCACTCACACCATGACGCTTCAAACTAGCAACGAGAGCAGAAATTGTATCTCCCTCTAGACGCTCCAAATCCGCACGCAGCCCTTGTCCAATGTAAGCACGCATCAAAGGTTGATAACCTGAGAAACCAAGTAACGGTGCAACCCGCTTTAAATCTTCAATCACATCTTCGGGAATACGAATCGTGATTGTAGTCATAGGGCGATTTCTCTCCAGTCGTTTTTTTAATGCCTCAACTTTCATTGACTAGACTCTGTTTCAACGTTTGTCTCTCTATTTTAACCTAGGCTTATTGACAGATAAAAATCAATTCAGGGTAATTTTATGCTAATCTGCGACTTACCGACGTAAGTAGGTAGGTGTTAAAAGTTCTCAGCTCCCCCCGCCTATCGGCACCCCCCTCATCAAGGTAGGGTTGATTCATGAATCAACCCTACCTTAAATTAACCCTACTATGAATCAGCCCTATCCTTATCAAGGGGGCAGGGGGGATCAGACGCAAAATCTATCTTCAATTTAATTATAACCAGCTACTTAACTGCTTAACTGAATCTGCTAGGATGCTATCACAGAATAGAAGACTACATCTATTAATTACTGAGGCAGAACTAAGTTTAACCGCTCCTTTTTTAACTACTTATATCGCTTTCAGGCAAAAAATTAGGCGTTTTCGGTTTACCATGGTCAAAGTGTGCTTTCTAGGCTAATGACTTTGACTAAAAACCCCGTGATCAGAAACCGTCGTTTTTCCCCGCGCAATCTCTTTGAGACTTGCATGGCCCTATTGGTGTTATGTAATTATATTCTGGTTATTTTCGATTTAACCTATATTCCCCTGCGAGATTTTTGGTTACAGGGACGCTTGCAAATAACTTTATTAAGATTTAATGAACCAATAAAACTCGGGCCGATTGCCTTTCAAGAATTACAAATACCCCCCGATCAACCCCTAGAAATTCCCTTTGTTAAAGGAATCGCTAAGTATGATGTGGTGAAAGGAATTAAACCCTATCGTAGTACCAGTGAATATTTAGAGACGGTTAATAAACTTAATCAACTAATTAATCAAAAGCTCTTTAACCCAGAGTTTAATCTGCAAGAATATCGCCAGGAGATTGAGAAAGTTTTAGATAATTTGCGCCAAAAAAGTATCAATATGGTCGATAATAATCCCTTTGCCTCGGCGGAGAAAACTGGGACTTTAGAGAAGATTAAAAATAAAATGCGCTTGCGGGTTTTTAAAACAGAAAATGTTTCCGCAAAAGCAGCCTTTCAAAAGTTTTGGACTTGGGATTATCTCATTCAAAATGGCTGGGAAAAAGAGTTGAAGTTTTTTAATCAAGAAATTCAACCTTTAATAGAAACTAATTATTTTCGTCCCCTGGGAGAAGATGGGAGACCGATCGATAACTTTGAGGCGATCGATTTTTTCTTTGGTACCATCTTTTTCTGGGAATTTATGCTGAGAACTTGGTGGATTGCTCGCACTCATAAAGGCCTACGGTGGCGCGAGGCTATGTTATGGCGTTGGTATGATATTTTTCTGTTTATTCCTATCTGGAGATGGTTGCGATTTATTCCGACCGTTATTCGCCTAGATCAAGTTAAAATTATTAACTTAAGGTTGATTAAAGAACAGGCAGTTAAAGGCTTAGTTGCGCTAATTTCTAAAGATATTACTGAGATAATTGTCCTGAGAATCATTAATAAAATTCAGGAATATATTCGACAGGGACAAGTGGAGAAATTTCTCGAACGATCCCTCAATGGTGGCTATAATAATCTCAATAATACTAATGAAGTTATCGAAATTTTTCAGTTAGTAGTTAATAGCACTGTTGATAAGGTTTTACCGCAAGTTAAACCAGAAGCAGAAGCTTTAATTAAATACAATATCGAGAAAATTCTCAGTCAAACTCCCGCTTATCAAAGCTTATTGCGATTACCCGGCATGAAAGGATTAAAAACTGACTTGAGCAATCGCCTATCTAGTCAATTGTATCAATCCTTTGTTAATATAGCGGAAAAGATTACCCAGGAAGACGAAGTTTTTGAGCGTTTATTGCAGCAATTAGTCCAGCGTTTCGGGCAATCTCTCGCCGAGGAATTACAATCCCGTCACAGTTTAGAAAGAATCGAGATGTTATTAATTATCTTCCTAGAAGAGGTCAAATTAAACTATGTAGAAGAATTCTCGGATGAAGACTTAGAAACTATCCTCGAACAAACTCGGTTACTCCACTCTCAAAGTGCAGAAACTAACCCAGCAGAAACCATGAATCCCCGTCGTCTTCCCTAAAAATTAGCGATCATTGATTAGGTAATATTGCTTGATCTTTTGATCACTTTTGTACTAAAATTTCTGCTGAAACCCCCATTACTCAATTAACCTAATTATCTACTCCCATGTTAACAAAAATTATTCTCGGGTTACTTTGGTTAGGCTTCGGATTATACGCTTTTTTACTAGCACCCCCCGATCAACCAGATACAGTGAATTTAATTATCGATCTTTCCACTGGGAAATGGCAATATATCAACCCGTTAATTATCGCTCTTTTTAACCTGATGGGAGTTTGGCCACTGATCTACACTAGCCTTTTAATTATCGATGGTCGTGACCAAAAGATCATCGCTTGGCCCTTTACTTTTGCCTCCTTTGCCGTGGGTGCTTTCGCTATTTTACCCTATCTAACTCTCCGTCAATCCAACAGCAATTTTACTGGTAAAAAAAATCTGGTCATTAAACTTCTAGACTCACCTTGGTTAGGAGTAATTGCCCTAATTACTGCGGCAATTTTAATCGCTTACGGATTAATTAACGGTAATTGGTCTGATTTTTGGCATCAGTGGCAAACTAGCCGTTTTATTCATGTTATGAGTTTAGATTTCTGTCTTTTAACTCTCTTATGTCCAATTTTGCTGCAAGATGATCTAACCCGACGGGGATTAAAAAATCCTTTCCTGTTGCCGGTAATTTCCCTATTGCCTCTAATCGGTCCGGCAATTTATTTAATTATTCGTCCTCGCTTAGGGGAGAATTAAGAGTAAATTTCCTTGGGTAAACTCGGCCTAGTTATCAGTTGTTTTTTAATCATTTCTTGACAAGAGAAGTTCATATTTAACAGAAATTATGCTGAGGTTCCCCTAAAATATGAGGAAAGAGATTAATGTCCAGATTAGAAGGAGTGTTTAACCTTGTTAGAGAGTCAAAAACCACCTCGGATTTACTGCTTTCAAGCTGATTATATTGCCTCCCAACAATTTAACCCCCAAGAGATTCCCGCTTGGTTATCTTTAGAAGTAAACTGGCAGGGTTATAGAATTCATACCCTACCCTGGGTAGCAGACGTAGCTAGAGTATTAGGATTATTAGCGATTGAAGATACCCCCCAAGGGTGGCAAGATCATTTAGAAAGCTTGGGATTAGCCAAAATTAGGTTAATGGACAGCGAGGAGTTTTTTGAGGATAAATCTTTATCGGGATGTTAAAAATGCCCTATAATTGGCAATTTAGTGATGATTCTACCGGTCAATTTATGCCCTATAAACTACTCTTCGTCTGTTTAGGAAATATCTGTCGTTCTCCCGCTGCCGAGAATATCATGACTTATCTGATTGAACAAGAAGGATTAGGCAATAAAATCCTCTGTGATTCTGCGGGGACTGCGGGTTATCATATCGGTTCTCCTCCCGATTCTCGCATGAATACGGCGGCTAAAAAACGCGGTATTCCTCTGCAAGGGACAGCCAGACAATTTACTCGCGAGGATTTCGAGAATTTTGATCTAATCCTAGCCATGGATAAAGCCAATTATCAAGATATTTTATCCCTAGATCGGACAGGAAAATATCAAGAAAAGGTCAAGTTAATGTGTGACTATGCTCGTTATCACCCAGAAAAAGAAGTTCCCGATCCCTACTACGGTGGTCGGGAAGGTTTTGACCGCGTAATCGAGCTACTTTTAGACTCCTGTGGCAGTCTTTTGGAGGAAGTAAAAAACAAAATTTAAGTTTTTTCTTCCAGCTAATCGATTAATCTGTGTTCGAGGGAAAAACGCACCAATTCGGCCCGATTGTTAGTAGTTGTTTTTCTGAGTAAACTGCTAACATATTTCTCGATCGTGCGAGAACTAAGATGCAGTTTTTGCCCAATTTCACTATTAGAAAGTCCCCGGGCTAAATGTTCTAACACTTCCCGCTCGCGATTAGTTAACTTAAAATCGTCCTGTAAAGAAGAAGTTAAAACATCCCTAGTTTTGGGGCTTTCTTCCGGTTTTAATTTCTGATATTGACGTTCACTTTGCACCATTTGCGCTCGCTCTAAAAGATTGCGAATAACTGCTTTTAATTCCTCCATCTCAAAAGGTTTAGGAAGATAGATATCACAACCCACTTGATAACCGCGAATTCTTTCCTCGGTTGACCCTCTTTCGGTTAAAAAAATTACTGGTAATAACCTAAATTCTGGCTGTTGCCGCACCTTAGTCACCAAAGAATAGCCGTCTAAACGCGGCATTTTGATATCCGATACCAAAAGATGGGGATGATAGGTATCCAATAAATTCAAAGCTTCCAAACCATTACTCGCCGCCACCACACTATAACCTGCTAATTCTAAATAGTCTTTGACCGCTAGGCGGATACCGGGGTCATCATCGGCAATTAGAATCAAAAGAGGCATAGAAATTAACAGGACAAGGTTTTTTCAGTATTGATAGCCTAGCACCCTCCGCTCGCCACAATTGTCCATCAAGCTACAGAGGCCGTTGTAACTGATATTATACTAGCAGTAACCAGCTTTTTTCTCCCCATCTCCCCACTTCCCCAACCCCTTGTTTACTTTTTACTTAAGATGACAGATTATTTGGTTTCCCTGACAATTTGGGCGGGTATTTACGCGATTTTTGCCCTCGGTTTAAATCTACAATGGGGATTTACTGGCTTAATTAACTTTGGTCACGTTGCTTTTGCCACTTTAGGGGCTTATGCAACGGTTTTATTAACTTTACAGGGTGTACCGATGATTTTTGCCGCCATTGTCGGGGCGATCCTAGGGGCATTGTTGGGATTGGCGATCGGTTTTTCCACCCTGAGATTAAGAGCCGATTATCTAGCAATTGTCACCATCGGGGTATCTGAGTTAATTCGTTTACTGGTGCTTAACGAGGATTGGTTAACGAAAGGCAGTTTCGGACTACAACGTTATCCCCTACCTTTGGATATAAATCCCAGTTTTGCCGTCAAATTATTAATTATTGCCCTGTTTACCCTGCTTGCTATCTTTGCTCTCTGGCAATTGGGGCGCAATCTGCAACGACAATGGCGCGAAGCCGGGCAAATTAGCGGTAAAAGCTATCAACCGACGCAAAAGAGAGCTTTAATCTTTTGGGGGTCGTTAGGGGCGATAATCCTGCTTTTTCTGTATATAAACGGTGTAATTTCCTTGAATGACTATAATTACAAAGCGGGGCTGATGGTGGTAGTTTTAGTCCTCCTCGCTCTCGTTTATACTGGTTTAGAATTACTTTTGCGATCGCCTTGGGGACGCATCCTCAAAGCTATCCGGGAAGATGAAGAAATTCCCCGGGCTTTAGGAAAAAATGTCTTTTGGTATAAGTTACAATCTTTGATGTTAGGCGGTGCAATCGCTGGTTTAGCTGGGGCTTTTTTAGCATGGCAATTAACCACTATTTACCCGACTAATTTTGAACCATTATTGACTTTTAACGCTTGGATTATTATCATTCTCGGTGGCTCTGGTAGCAATGCCGGCACCTTACTAGGAGCGGTAATTTTCTGGGCTTACGATTCCCTGACTCGCTTTATTCTGCCCCAATTAGATATTTTTAATGATAGCCAATTAGGGGCTTTACGGATTATGATTATCGGTCTGCTACTCATGGTTTTAATGATCTGGCGACCCCAGGGTATCCTCGGCAAAAAAGAGGAGTTAACTTTGGGAAAATAATTTCAGTTATCAGTTATCAGTTATCAGTTATCAGTTATCAGTTATCAGTTATCAGTTATCAGTTATCAGTTCATCGATTACTCTTCACTGAAAACACTTCCCACTTCATAATTCATAATTCATAATTCATAATTTATATATGTTACTTTCTGCCAAAGGATTATCGAAAAGTTTTGGGGGCATTCGCGCCGTCAATAATGCTTATTTGGATGTGCCGCAGGGCAGCATCACTGGGTTAATCGGTCCAAATGGAGCCGGCAAAACCACACTTTTTAACCTTTTATCTAATTTTATTCGCCCAGATAAAGGAGAAGTTTTTCTTGATGGTCAGCCCATTCATCAGCTGCCTCCCTATCAAATTGCCCTGAAAGGATGTGTGAGAACTTTTCAAGTAGCACGGGTATTATCCCGATTAACGGTGTTAGAAAATATGCTCTTAGCTAGTCCGGGGCAAACGGGAGAAAATTTTCTCAAAGTCTGGTTTCAGGGGGCAAAAATTCGCCAACAGGAACAGGAAAATCGTGCCAAAGCTTTGGACATATTAGATTCGATTGGTCTAGGGGAGAAAGCGCAGGATTATGCGGGAGCTTTATCGGGAGGACAGCGTAAATTATTAGAGATTGGCCGAGTGCTAATGACCGAGCCAAAATTAATTTTATTAGATGAACCAGCCGCCGGAGTTAATCCCACTTTAATCGCTCAAATCAACGACCATATTATCGAGTGGAATCGTCAGGGAATTACCTTTTTAATTATCGAGCATAATATGGATGTGATTATGTCCCTTTGTCACCACATTTGGGTATTAGCAGAAGGGACAAATTTAGCCGATGGTATTCCCAGCGAAATCCAAAAAAACGAGCGGGTTTTAAAGGCTTATTTAGGAGACTAAAGCTAATTTTTGCACCTGCTGAACAAAGTTAGCCAGAATTTTTAAGCCATTAGTCGAGGATTTTTCCGGGTGAAACTGCACCGCTACCAAACGATCACGAGCGATCGCTGCCGTCACCGTTTGACTGCCGTGGGTGACGGTGGCAGCAGTTAGATGACTATCAAGGGGATCAACATAATAGGAATGGACAAAATAGACGTGAGGATGCGGGGGTAATCCCTGCCAAAGAGCATGATCCGGCTGGGTGAAGTCTAATTGATTCCAACCCATGTGGGGAATGGTAATGCCAGGTTCCGAGCGAAAACGGCGCACTGTCCCCGGAATAATCCCTAAACCCGCCTCTTGACCTTCCTCCGATGTCTCAAAGAGAATTTGTAAACCGAGACAGATACCGAGAAAAGGTTTACCATTAGCGATCGCCGCTTTGATCGGTTTTTCGAGATGACGGCTGCGAATTTGCCGGACAGCAGGATCAAAAGAACCGACTCCGGGTAAGACAATAGCGTCAGCTTTTTCCAGATCGAGGGGAGAATCGGTAATTTTCGGCACTGCACCCACGGTTTCCAGTCCTTTACAGGCAGAGTGCAGATTTCCCATGTCGTAATCGATGACAGCGATTAAGGTCATTGCTATATACTGATCAGGCGATGACCTTATTTTAGAGCAATCACGCCGCTAAATTAGGTCTTGACTCAAAAAGCGATTAATGTCTTTACTATATACTGATCAGGCGATGACCTTATTTTAGAGCAATCACGCCGCTAAATTAGGTCTTGACTCAAAAGTTGTTATATGGGATTTGAACCCGCAACCGGCTACTTACAAAGCAGCCCTGCATAACTGATAAAACCCTTTTTCCCAAACACAGGCTATCTGATTCCCATTGATAATTGATTTTGAAGAAAGGGGGTTGGTCATAATATTCTCAACAGCTTATAATCAAGTTATAGATACATTTTAGAATAGCTATGCAAGCAAGTGTTAATTGTTCTGAATCTCGAATACTACAACTGCCTCCATCGATTTCGAGTTCACTGGATTCAGTAAAAGTGCGATCCCAATCGAGCTTTGTGATCATAGGTGCTAATGGTTCGGGAAAAACTCGTTTTGGCGTTTGGATTGAATTCAGTTCACGAGCAAGAGATTTAGTGCATCGAATTGCAGCGCAAAAATCTCTTTCCATACCGGATTACTTTTCTACATCTTCCCTGAATGCTGCAACAAATCTTCTTCGATATGGTTATCATAAAGAGAATTTAAACGATGAACAAACTACACCGTACAAAAGACGATTAACCTGTAGGTACACTGGTTGTCCTGAGATTGGTAAATCTTTGACTAAATGTCGATGATTTTGGTGGAGTTTATCGCTCTCTAAGCCACAATGAGGACAGGTTGCTTTTTTATTTTTCGATTCGACTGGTCAAACTATACCGATATTTTCTAGGTGTCGATAGCCTTGAATAGAGGTTCCTTCTAGGTTCAAAAATTTGTCAAGTATCATAAGTAAAATAATCTCGTTTTTGGCTATTATATCAAATGTTAACTCGATTGTCTATCTTTTGGTATTAACTTGTTTGTGCCTTAAGTCCTTACCTATATGGATTTCAGATACTTTTGAGCGTAGGCGCTCTCATCGAATTTTATTTTAAGTTAATTATTTGCATAACAATTCCCGAAGAGCCAAAGAATTCAATATCAAGATTGTGGGATTCCCAAATACTGGATAGTTGCTCCTCAAACTCAAACCATTTTAGTCTTATAATTAAGAGTAGATACTTACACACAGGTTGGTAATCTTAGCAATGATGACTTAGTAAGATCCGCTATATTTAGTCAACTCAAGTTAAAAGTTTCTCAAGTATTTAATTAGGCAAATTAACCCCCATGATTACCGTAGGACCCATTACATTAAACTTAAAATCCGTCAATTTAAGCGATGAGCAATTTTATCAACTTTGCCATAATAACGACGATTGGCGAATTGAACAAAATGCCGAAGGAGAATTAATCATTATGCCCCCGATTGGTGCTATTAGTGGAAATCGAGAATCAGATTTGAACGCCGATTTAGTTATTTGAAATCGTCAAACAAAACTCGGTAAAGTCTTTAGTTATTCCACTATATTTACCTTACCCAAGAGGGGTAAACGTTCCCCTGATGTCGCTTGGATTGCTAATGAACGCTGGGAAGCTTTACCCTTAGAAGAACAAGAAAAAATTGCGAGAATTTGTCCTGATTTTGTGATAGAATTAAGATCACGCACTGATTCTTTAAGTCAACTACAAGCAAAAATGCAGGAATATCTTGATAGTGGCTTAAGATTGGGTTGGTTAATTGATCCCATTAGTCAACAGGTAGCCATCTATCGCCAAAATCAGGAAGTAGAAATCGTCTCATTACCAACCACCTTATCTGGGGAGAGCGTTTTACCTGGATTTACTTTAGAATTACCCATTTTTTGACGACAGGAAATACCAAGATGATAGCAACTACAACGATTTCTCCTCAATTAACCATTCCACGCCTAGAAAATGGGGACAAGCTCACTCGTCGTGAATTTGAGCATAGATATAATGCCATGCCAAATCTGAAAAAAGCAGAACTCATTGAAGGAATTGTTTATATTATGGCTTCTCCCCTCAGAATTAAGAACCATGGTGAACCCCATGCTGATATTATAGGTTGGCTAAGTGTCTATAAAGCCTTTACTCCCAATCTGCAATTAGGCGATAATTGTACGGTACGTCTTGATGCGGACAATGAACCTCAACCCGATGCACTATTAAGAATTAAAAATGGTGGACAATCAACGATTAGTGAGGATGGTTATGTCGAAGGTGCGCCAGAGTTAATCGTTGAAATTGCAGCAAGTACCGTCTCCCTTGACTTACATCAAAAACTTAAGGTTTATCGCCGTAACCAAGTGCAAGAATATCTAGTCTGGCGAGTTGACGATGGAGAATTTGACTGGTTTAGATTAACAAATGAAGAATATATTAAACTTGAACCGAACTCAGAAGGGATAATTTGTTCTCAGATATTCCCTGGATTATGGTTAGATAGAGATGCTTTACTAGCTGGTGACTTAGCCAAGGTTTTAGAGGTTTTGCAATTGGGAATGGCAAGGATAAAAAATTAATCTAGTTAGAGTAATCTAAATTTAACAAAAACTTCACACAAATTCATAAAAAAACTATTGACTCGACGACCAAAGAAGGAGTAATGAAAACCGATAAAATCTTTTATACCCTATTTCAAGTCTTTCCCGAACTTCTCTTTCAACTGCTGGGGGAATCTCCGAATCTAGCGCAAAATTATCAATTCAAGTCAATCGAAATCAAAGAATTGGCTTTCCGGCTTGATGGGGTATTTATTCCCGATGCTGACCACCTGGATTATCCGCTTTACTTTGTCGAAGTTCAATTTCAAAAAGACGAGGATTTTTATTGGCGATTTATGACTCAGATCTTCCTGTATCTCAAGCAGTATAAGCCGGAACGCGCCTGCTGTCCCGTGATTCTGTGGGGAAAGCGCCGCTTGGACATTGGGTTTCCCATCGCTTACCAAAATTTGCTAAACTTAGAGCGGATCCAACGAATATATCTCGATGAAATCGAGGCTGAATCTCCTCCCTCTCTGGGGATAAGTATCCTCCAGTTTATCCTCATCAGTGGGAAAAAAGCACCCGAACAGGTTCAATCCTTGATTGAGCAAACCCGCCAACAGATTATTGACCCTAACACTCAACGAAATGTTATCGAGTTAATCGAGAAGATTATTATCTACAAATTTCCTCAGAAAAGTCGCCAGGAGTTAGAAGCTATGTTTAATCTCACTGAATGGAAACAAACCAAGTTTTATCAAGAAGCTAAAGAAGAAGGAAAACTTGAAGGAAAACTTGAAGGAAAACTTGAAGGGAAATTGGAAACAATTCCTCTTCTGGTTAGGTTGGGACTTAACGAAGAACAAATTGCGCGGGAATTAAATCTAAGAGTTGAGATTGTTCGTCAATTTATTGCCAATCATAACAATTAAAACTTTTTGACTAATTTACCCGAACAGGTTCAATCCTTGATTGAGCAAACCCGCCAACAGATTATTGACCCTAACACTCAACGAAATGTTATCGAGTTAATCGAGAAGATTATTATCTACAAATTTCCTCAGAAAAGTCGCCAGGAGTTAGAAGCCATGTTTAATCTCACTGAATGGAAACAAACCAAGTTTTATCAAGAAGCTAAAGAAGAAGGAAAACTTGAAGGTAAACTTGAAGGGAAATTGGAAACAATTCCTCTTCTGGTTAGGTTGGGACTTAACGAAGAACAAATTGCGCGGGAATTAAATCTAAAAGTTGAGATTGTTCATCAATTTATTGCCAATCAGAACAATTAAAACTTTTTGGCTACCAATGCGATGATCATCAATTCCCTTATCAAGGTTTATTTTTGCAAAATTTCTCTCTTTTTATTTATTTCAGGCTCAGGTAAAGATTCTCCTAATTTCTGATAAAGTTCCATCAGAGATTCTAGGACTTCTTCAGCATTTTTCACTGATTCAGCATAAGTATTACCATGAGTTCGCCATTTTTGACCTGGAAAGTCGGGTAAGCCAACTAGATAACAATTGTCTTCATCAGACCACTGAATCACTATTCTATATTTAAGTTTTTTCATCTTCTTTTCTCCTGACCTCTTCAATGGCATTTTTGACTTCTTGTTCTTGGTAACGTTTAGCATCCGCTCCGTCTTTTCCCGAGAGAGTGATTTTCCCTGCATATAGAGGGTGTAACCAATGGTTGTGACTGCCTTTTCCCGGAAAATCAATAAATCCAGCTTTTTTGAGCATTTGTTTCAATTCTCTGATTTTTTTGGCATCAGTCAAGATTTGATCGATCAGGTAATTTGCTGGGGGGTGTGACAAGTCTTGTATAATTCTTATTATATAAAGATTTCGAGCATTGAGCGGTTACTGGAGAAGCACCGGGAGCAGAGGAGAGGGGGAGCAGGGGAGCAGAGGTTGTTTATCTTCTGGGTACCCCTTTTCCTTGATTCACCAGAGAATTTTCTTCGGGAAATTTAAGCTGATCAGAGCTAAACTTAACAAAACTTCACAAAAACTTCACGGAAAACTATTGACGAGAAGATGTCAAGGCCGCTTAATTAAATTAATTAACATCATTGGAGGATTTACCCCATGAAAACCAAAAAACTGACACCCCGCAATGCTGCTCCTGTGCAACGGAAAAATACCGCTACCGTCTCTCGCGATGGTAATGCGATCATTCAACTTGATTGGGGAACTTTTTGTGTGCAAGAGGATCGGGAGGGAAATTGTAAAGAGTGGTACGAACTGCCGTTTGCGGGAGACGACGCAGAGTAATCTGCCCGATTCTAGCGCGAACCTCAAATCAGGTCAAAAGTCTTTTTCTCCTTGCCAAGGCGCACGGTTGCTTCCTTGTAATTGACGGTGGAGAAGCAAGGGGTCAGGGGAGAGAGGGAGCAGGGGAGCAGAGGTTGTTTCTCTTCTCGGTTCCCCTTTTCCTTGACTCACGGGTGCTAGAAGACTTAGATTCAGGGAGATAAACCCGAAAATCTGTTAAAAATATAAGATGCTAAAAAGTCTGCGCTATAATACTGGATTAAGATGATAGCACGGTAATTAGGAGAAGCGATGAACACTATCCAACTGACACCGGAAATAGAAGATTTGATTGCTCAACAAATCAAAACAGGAAAATATCAAGATGATTTAGTCGTTATTGAAGAGGGATTGCGTTTATTGGCAGAAAGAGACAGAATTTACCGAGGAAGATTTGAAGAATTGAAACGGGAAGTTATGATTGGCGTTGAGGAATTAAGACGACAGGAAGGAATTAATGCCGAAGAGGTTTTTTCAGAATTAGAAGAGGATTTACAACAAATAGAGGCTAAGGGTTTCCCGATGAGTCAGAAATAATATCAAAGATTATTTTCTCACCCTCAGCTAGATTGGATTTAAAGCAAGTTAATAGTTACTTGGCTGGGAAAAATCCGCAAGCTGCTAGAATTTTAAAAGAAAAAATCCAACAGGCTTGTAAAAAATTAGCTAAATTCCCCAATCTGGGACGTAGGCGCGATGAGTTAATCCCTAGTTTACGAAGTTTTCCTGTAGAAGATTATCTGATATTTTATTTCCCTCTTGAAAACGGAATTGAAATCGCAAGAGTAGTCAGTGGATATAGAGATTTAGATGCTATGTTTGATCTTGATTAAGAAAGCGATCGCATCAATCTAAGGGTGTCATTCTTCCCTGCTCCCCAGTAGCATCGGCTGGGGGTTTCTTCGGGAAATTTAAGCTGATCTAAACTTAACAAAAACTCAACAAAAACTTCACAAAAAACTATTGACAAGAAGATGTCAAGGCCGGTTAATTAAATTAATTAACATCATTGGAGCATTTACCCCATGAAAACCAAAAAACTGACATCCCGCAATGCTGCTCCTGTCCAACGGGAAAACACCGCTACCGTCTCTCGTGATGGCAATGCGATTGCGATGATCGCTCCGCTTTGGGATTTGGTAAGGTGGGGCGCTCCTTTTGCGGGAGACGACGCAGAGTAATCCCCCTGATTCTAGCACGAACCTCAAATCAGGTCAAAAGTCTTTTTCTCCTTGCCAAGGCGCACGGTTAGCCTCAAGGAATTGACGCACAATCCTAGTTAATTCGGGAGTTTCGGATACCGGGCATCGGTGAAGAAGCACCGGGAGCAGGGGAGCAGAGGTTGTTTCTCTTCTCGGTCCCCCTTTTCCTTGATTCACCAGTGTTAGAAGACTTAGGTTCAGGGAGATGAACCCGTGCCAATAGCTTACTTCCCCAGGGTTATCGGATAGCGGTGTTCTTCTCCTTGGGTTTGTACCTTTGACAGAATTAGATGAGCTATGATTAAAGTAAGATTTACTTATTCATACATCACAAATGACTCAAATTACTATTAATTTACCAGTCAGTTTACTTGAATCAGCCCAATGTTTAGGAAAGGCTACAGAACGAGAGTTATCCGAGGTTTTAATTGATACCTTAGAAATCATTTTGCCTACCTTTAATAATCTCTCAGCTGTGGGCAATCATCTTGAAGTTTCCCATCTTTTAGATTCCGAAGTTATTGAATTAGCTAATTCAAAAATGGATGCTGTTCAGAATCAACGCTTAGGAGAGTTACAAGCTAAGGGAAAAAATACGGGCTTAACCGAAGCCGAAGGCTATGAATTATTAGTTTTAATCTCAATTTACCAAATGGGACAATTAAGAAAGTCAATAGCCTTAGCTGAAGCCGTTAAACGAGGTTTGAGAGAGCCTTTAATACCATGAGTTTTCTCACAGAAACCTTACGCCAATAAAGTTAAACAACGGGCAGGAAATCGCTGTGAATATTGCCTAAGTCACCAGGATTATATTATGGGGAGATTACAAATTGATCATATCCAACCTTTAGCTAAAGGTGGTGCTAATACAGAAGATAATTTATGTTTAGCTTGTGAATTATGTAATCAATATAAATGGACTCAAACTGAAGCTATTGATCCCAAATCTGAGGTGTTGGTTTCCTTATTTAATCCTCGCCTTCAAAAATGGCAAGAACATTTTACTTGGACTCAAGAGGGAACGGAAATTATGGGAGTAACGGCTTGTGGTCGAGCAACAATTGTAGCTTTAAGATTAAATAGTAATCTGGCTGTTATTGTGCGTAAAAATTGGGTTAAAGCTGGTTGGCATCCACCTAATTTGCAGACGGAATCTCACCTTACCTAAAATATTCCTTTAACAATCTAAAAACTGGCCATTATGATAGTTGCTGACATTCAAAAAAGCTTCCTCAAAGAGCAAAGGCTACAATTTATTCGTAACCATCAACAAGCTTTCGATGTTGAGCTGATTTATCCTCTGCGGCTATTTGAAGATTTCGTGATGGGGGTTGAGGGCGATTGTAGTATTGAAGCCTCTTGTAAGATAGAATTAGATAAACTCATTGCCTCAAGGTTTATGCTCTTTTTTAAAGATAAAGCTCAAGAATGGCAAAAATATCTAGCGCAGTCTTTAGCTTTTTTTCGGCAAGTTGAAAACCGAGTTGGTGTTAAATTAGACTATTCTTTATTACAGCAGTTCTTAGGACTTAATTTTAATTTCAGTAAAATCACGGTTTTCAGTACGGGTATTGATTTAAGGACTAATCTTGCTGATTCTAGTTTAAAAATGCACATCAGGCTAAAAGATTATCCTGAAAAAATCAACCAAGCGTTATTGTTAACCAGTGATAGTGATGATTTAATAGCTGTACGAGATTTTCTTTCCATTGTCGGCTTTGATTTCTATTTTGATGGCCGTAGTGCGATCGAAATTTACCCTGAAGTTGCAGAAACAGACTTTTTTAAACCAGAAACTCAAGACAAAGTATGGCGACATCTTCCCAAATTTGTTTTAGAACCTCTTAAAGCAACAAGCTTATTTGGTTTTGGCTTTTCCAAAACAAATAATAACCCAGTGCTTTACTACAGGCTCAAAAATCGTCAAGATTTAACCAATTACTTCAAGCTTAATGATACCGCCCAAAGAGTTCATAGCTTTTATCAGCATCAAGATATTTTATCTAGTGTGTGGGTAGGTACAGCCCAACAAGAATTAGAAAAAACGAGAATTGAAAATGTTAGACTTTACTATTATAAGTATTTTGGAATGGAGTAAATTTTATGTTAATCACCAAACCCCGCTTTGAAACCTTTGCCGAATATCTACAATATGAGGATAATTCAGAGGAATCTTATGAGTTATTTAACGGAGAATTGGTAGAAATGCCACCAGAATCAGGACTTAACTTTCAAATTGCTAATCGTCTTTTTCTAGTCTTTGCTTTAATGCTAGGAACAGATAGAGTTAGAGGACATGGTTTAGAATTAGAAGTGAGAGGCGAACCGAAAAACCGTTATCCTGATTTAAGCATTATTCGAGAAGAACATATTCAATTACTCTCCCAGAGAAATACCATTCTTCTTACCATGGCACCCCCCTTATTAGTCATTGAAGTGGTTAGTCCGGGGGAAATCCAAAGAGAGAGAGATTACATCGCCAAAAGAAGCCAATATCAAGATTGTGGGATTCCTGAATACTGGATAGTTGATCCTCAAACTCAAACCATTTTAGTCTTAGAATTAAAAGGAGATACTTATGCAGAAATTGGTAATTTTAGCAATGATGACTTAGTAAAACCCTCTATATTTAATCAACTCAATTTAAAAGTTTCTCAAGTATTTAATTAGGCAAATTGACCCCCATGATTACCGTCGAACCCATTACCTTTTACAACAATCAAGAGAGGATAAATTATGATGACATTAGAACAAGCTCTTATGACAGTTAATGAACTACCTATTGAACAGAGAGAAATGTTAATAGAAATTGTCAAAAATCAAATGATAGAATCCTATCGAGACGAAATAGCCCGAAATGCTAAAGAAGCGAGGGAAGCTTTTCAAATAGGAGAATTAAAACCGCAACCTTTAGAAGATATTATTGATGAATTAAAAACCATACTATATGACAGCAATTAAAGAATTAGAATAATTAGAACAAGGAGATGATTAATCATGAAATATAGCATTTTAATTCAATGGTCTGAAGAAGATAATGCCTATATCGCCAGTTTACCCGAATGGGGAAAATACGCTCAAACTCACGGCAGCACCTATCAAGAAGCCCTTGATAATGCCCAAGAAGTTTTAGAAGATTTGGTAGATATATATACCCAAGAAAATAAACCTTTGCCCTCGCCAAAACTATTACAAATAGCTTAGAAAATTACTAATGACTAATTTCCCAACCATTCCGGGATTAAAAGAACTACAAAAACAAACCAAAGGCGCATCAGCAATAACCGTCGCCATTCTTGATGGTGTAGTTGATACCGACCATCCCTGCTTCAACGGGGCAGACCTAACCCGTTTACCCACCCTCGTCCAGCATCAAGCCACCGCCGGGCAAATGTCCACCCACGGAACCCATATCGCCAGCCTCATCTTCGGACAACCCAATAGCGACATCCAAGGTATTGCCCCCCAGTGTCGAGGCCTACTGGGACTTAAACGCCAAATAAAGATCAAATCGAGTATAATCGTTAAAGAGTAAGCACTTTACGTTGAAAGATCAGCGATGAAAGAGACAACCCCAGCTGCGATGCCTCCCTGCTTTGACCGATGGTG
>Ga0315900_10005497_pt1 | contig 17375 bp, 13 predicted proteins | sample LakEriMetagenome_FD_203521 | JGI IMG/M metagenome (GOLD analysis project Ga0315900, IMG submission 203521) | Freshwater fungal communities from buoy surface, Lake Erie, Ohio, United States - Buoy 12 MA114 | ecosystem: Environmental > Aquatic > Freshwater > Lake > Lake biofilm | place: USA: Lake... | reverse complement strand
CTGTTCCGCGCCCAGCTGAAGCTTGACAAGGACTGCGATGGCGTGATCTGGGTGAACAAGGTGGACGACCCCCGCCCCTTCGGCGTGGTCAAGCTCGACGGCAACGGCATCATCACCGAGTTCGTGGAGAAGCCCCAGGAGTTCGTGAGCGACCTGGCCATCATCGGCATCTACTACTTCGCCGACGGGGAGCGCCTCCGCATGGAGATGCAGTACCTCATCGACAACGACATCAAGGAGAAGGGCGAGTACCAGCTCACCAACGCCATGGAGAACATGAAGCGCAAGGGCGCGCGCTTCAAGGCCGGTGCGGTGGACGTGTGGATGGACTGCGGCAACAAGAACGCCATGGTCGACACCAACACCAAGGTGCTCGGCTTCCTGAAGGACGCGAAGGACCTGGTGAGCGCCAGGCTCAAGAGCACCCACAGCGTGGTGATCCCCCCCTGCTTCATCGGCGAGGATGTGACGCTGGTGAACAGCGTGGTGGGCCCGTACGTCTCCATCGAGAAAGGCAGCACCGTGACCAACAGCGTGGTGCGCAGCTCGATCCTGCGGGGCGGGGTGCGTGTACAGGATGCCGTGATCGACAACAGCATGCTCGGTGAGCGTGCGGTGGTCACCGGCCATGCCTTGGACCTCAGCCTCAGCGACGACAGCACGATCGGCTGAACCTGCCATGGCCGTCGTGCAGCCCGCCGGCGGCAGGGCCATCATCCAGACCACGCTCAACGGCGCGTTGATCACCATCCCGCCCCGGCGCAACTGGTTCATCATCCTGTTCCTGGGCGCCTGGACCGGCGGCTGGACCTTCGGGGGTGGCATGGCCCTGAGGAACCTGTTCGAGCCCGGGATGCCCCTTTTCGCCCGCGGCTTCCTGCTCTTCTGGCTCTGCGGCTGGGCCGTGGCCCTGTGGTTCGTGGGGCGCACCCTGTACCTCCAGTTCTTCGGGCAGGAGCTGATCTCCGCGACGCGCGACCTGCTCACCATCACCCGGCCCGGTCGGTGGACCACCCGCCCGGCCAGCTACGCCATCAACGAGGTGCGGCGCCTGCGGACCGCTCCGTCCTCCGGAACCGCCGGCTTCTTCAGGCCCCAGGGATTCCCCGGCCATGGGCAGGGAGCCCTGGTGTTCGACCATGGCATGCGAAGTGTGACCTTTGCATCCGGCATCGACGAGCCCGAGGCGCGGCATATCTTGGACTTTTTACGCGATCAGGGACTTATCAACGAAGCGAACCTCGCGTGAACAAGCTCCGCCCACTGCTCCCCCTGCTCCTGGCCCTCGCGCTCATCGCCTGCGGCGGAAGCAAGGGCGTGGCCGAGGCCGAACCGGCCGCCCCCCGGACTACCCGCGCCAACGCCGACAAGGAGCGGCAGGCCCGCGAGATGGCCCTCTTCATGGACGCCACCCGCGCCCGGCTCGCCGGCGATCCGGCCAAGGCCGTGGGCCTCTATGAGCAGTGCATCAAGCTCGACCCCCGCAACGCGGCCGCCCAGTTCGAGCTGTCCAAGCTGTACCACGGCATGCAGGACTGGCCCCGGGCGGTGGACATGGCGCGCAGGGCCGTGGTCAACGGGCCCGACAACATCTGGTACCGCTTCCTGCTGGCCGACCTCTACAACCAGGATCAGCGCTACGCCGATGCTGCCGACGTTTACCGCGGCATCGTGAAGCAGTGGCCCGAGCGGCATGAGGTGTATTTCAGCCTGGCCCGCACCCTGGCGGCCGCCGGCAAGACCGGCGAGGCCGCCCAGGTGTACCGCGACCTGGAGAAGCGCATCGGCACCAGCGAGGAGCTCGTGGCCAACGAGTTCGACATGCTCGCGGCCAGCGGACAGTTCGATGACGCCCGCCTGCTGCTGGAGCGCGCCATCGCCGCCGACCCCGCCAACAGCCAGTACCACGCCATGCTGGCCGACCTCTACACCGAGCTCGGTCAGCCCGAAAAGGCCCTGGAGGAGTACTTGAAGGTGCTCGCCATGGACCCCGGCGACAACATGGCCCGCGTGGCCCTGGCCGAACATTACTTCTCCAACGGCGAACGCGACAAGGCCTTCGATGAGCTCAACATCGCCTTCGCCGACCCCGACCTGGAGATCGACCCCAAGATGCAGGTGCTGCTCGGCTTCTTCGAGATGAGCCAGACCGGCTCGCAGGCCGATCGCGACCTGCTCGTGAAGCGGTCCTACGAGCTCATCGCCACCCTGCGCAAGACCCACCCCGAGAGCGGCAAGCCGCACACCATCGCCGGCGACTTCCTGCTGCGCGAAGGCCGCTTCAAGGAGGCGCGCGACGAGTTCCGCGAGGCGCTCCGCACCGAACAGGACAAGTACCCCATCTGGCAGCAGGTGCTGCAGCTCGACCTGCAACTGCAGGACTGGAGCGCCCTGGAGCAGGACGCCGGCAAGGCCGCCGAGCTCTTCCCCACCCAGCCCGAGTTCCACTGGTACCGCGGCGTGGCGCTCGGCCAGCTCAAGCGGCATGACGAGGCCATCGAGGCGCTCGTGGCCGGCCGCGACCTGGTGGTGGACGACCCGGGCATGGAGGCCCAGTTCTGGAGCTCCCTCGGCGACGCCTACCACGAGGCCGGCCAGCATGCCCGGAGCGACGAGGCGTACGACCGCGCCCTGGCCCTGGACGGCGACAACGCCACCGTGCTCAACAACTACGCCTACTACCTCAGCGAGCGCGGCGAGAAGCTGCAGAAGGCCGAGGAGATGAGCCGGCGCAGCAACGAACTGCAGCCCGGGCAGCCCACCTACCAGGACACCTACGCCTGGGTGCTCTACAAGCTGGGGCGCTATGCCGAGGCGCGCACCTGGATGGAGAAGGCGCTCTCGGGAGGCGGGTCGGACGGCGTGCTCTTCGAGCACTACGGCGACATCCTGTTCAAGGCGGGCGAGCCCGCAGCGGCCCTCGAGCAATGGCGCAAGGCCAGAGAGGCCGGTGGCGCCGGCCCGCTGATCGACCGCAAGATCGCCGAAGGCCGCCTGGTGGAATGAGGATACCGGCCGCCCTTCTGCTCCTGCTCGCCCTGGCGACCGTCGCCTGCCGGCCGAAACGCCAGGTGGCCGAGGTCGTACGCGAACTGCCGCCGCGCACCGCCGATAAGCTGCTCGAGCGCCTCACCGCCCAGCGCCTGGAAGGGGTGCGCTATTACAGCGCCAAGGCCGAGGTGGACATCACCGGGCCCGACGGCCACAAGGGCTTCAAGGCCACCATCCGGTCGGTGCTCGACAGCGCCGCCTGGGTAAGCGTCAGCCCCGCCCTGGGCATCGAGGTGGCCCGGGTGCTGCTCACCCCCGACAGCCTGAAGCTGGTGGACAAGCTCAACGACCAGTACTGGGTGGGCGACACCGCCCAGGCCCGCCTGCGCTTCGGCCTGCAGCCCGGCCTGGGGCTGTTCCAGAAGGCGCTCTTCGGCCTGCCCATCGGCCTGGACCCCCAGGAGAAGTACAAGGCCGACCGCGAGGAGGGCCAGTACACCCTCACCAGCAAGGAGAAGAAGCGTTTCCGCCGGGCCGCCGAGGACCTGGCGCCCGACGACACCCTGGCCAACGACCGCGACATGAACGAGCAGCGCCTGGAGCGCACCCTGCGACGCGCCGAGAAGCGGGACGCCGTGGTGTACCGGTACTGGATCGAGCCCGACAGCTTCCTCGTGACACGCGTACTGATCACCGACCTGGCACGCGATCAACAGGCCGATGTGCGTTATCTCCATCGTACCGTCGTGAACGGCCATGCCCTCCCGGACCACATCAGCCTTTCTTTGTCCGACAGCACCAAGCTGGTCACCGGAACGCTCCAGCTTGACCGCATCGGCATCGATGGCCCCCTGCAGCTCAACTTCCGGATCCCCGAGAAGTTCGCACCCATGCCCTGAAGGCAGGACGCGGCGGCGGCCGTCCCTCATCCTCCTCCTGATGCTGCTCCTGCCCCTGGGGGTGTGGGCGCAGAAGACCAAGGACCTCGAGAAGAAGCGCGACGCGCTCGACAAGCAGATCAAGGCCACCACCGCGCTCATCGACCAGGCGCGCAAGGAGCGGCGCAACACCGAGCACCAGCTGCACCTGCTCAACGCGCAGATCCGCCAGCGCGAGGAGCTCATCCGCGCCATGAACGGGGAGCTCTTCCAGGTGGACCGCCAGATCCAGGAGACCGAGGCCGTGATCGCCGGGCTGCGCACCGACCTCGACCGGTTGCGCGCCGAATACGCGGACATGGTGCGCTTCGCCTACCTGCACCGCAACGCCAGCGACCGCCTGAGCTACCTGTTCGCCGCAGAGAGCTTCGGCCAGGCCTACCGACGATCGCGCTACCTGGGCCAGCTCGCCGAGCACCGCCAGCGCCAGGCCGCGCTGATCCTGGAGACCCAGCAGCAGTTGTCCGCGCGCATCGACGAGCTGCGGGGGCACCGCGCCGAGAAGGAGGAACTGCTCACCGCGCAGGTGGGCGAACGCCAGCGCCTCGCCGCCGACAAGGATGGGCACCAATCGGCCCTGAGCAGCCTGAAGAAGGAGGAGGGCCGGCTGAAGGAGACCCTGCGCAAGCAGAACAAGAAGAAGAGCGACCTGGAGGCCGCCATCCGCAAGGCCATCGCCGAGGAGATCCGCAAGAGCAACCCCGCGAGGTCATCGGGGACCAGCGGCGGTGGCGGTACCAAGGGTGGTGGGACAGCGGCAAAGCCGGCCCTCACGCTCACGCCCGAGGCCCGCGAACTGGGCGCCGATTTCGAGAAGAACAAGGGCCGTCTCCCCTGGCCCGTGGAGAAGGGCACCATCACCAGCCGGTACGGCCGCCAACCACACCCGGTCCTCAGAGGCATCGAGATCAACAACAACGGCATCGACATCGCCTGCGAGAAAGGCGCCTCCGTGCGCGCCATCTTCCGCGGGGAGGTGAGCAGCATCATCGTGATCCCCGGCGCGGGCAAGGCCGTGGTGGTGAACCATGGGGCCTACCGCACCGTGTACAGCAACCTTCGCGATACTTCCGTGAGCAAGGGCCAGAAAGTGGACACCAAGCAGGCCGTGGGCGTGGTGATGACCGACGAGGAGGGCTCCACCGCCCACATCGAGGTGTGGCGCATCACCGCCGAGGGCGACATGGTCACCGTGGACCCGGCCGGGTGGATCCTCCGCAACTGACGCGGCGGCGATCGGTTACCTTTGCCCGGCCTTGCCGGTGCCCACACCTCTGCGCCGGCCGGCCCTGTGCCATGGGTAAGTTCGGTGTCACCGAGATCGTCCTCGTCCTCATCGTGATCCTGCTGTTCTTCGGCGGCCGCAAGATCCCAGAGCTCATGCGCGGCCTTGGCCGGGGCATGAAGGAGTTCAAGGATGCCCAGAAGGGCGAGACGCCCCCCCCATCGGACGATAAGCGCTGACCGGTCCTCCGCCGCATGCAACTCCCACGCACCTTCGGCGAGGCCGGTGCCCTCGTGCGCAGCGGCGCCACCACGGTGTCCGCCCTCACCGAGCTGGCCCTTCAGCAGGCCCACCGCTCACGCGAGCTGAACTTCCTGCTCGAGGTGTTCGATGAGAGCGCCCGCGCGCAGGCCGCCGCCGTGGATGCCCGCGTGAAGGCCGGCACCGCCGGTCCGCTCGCCGGCTGCATCGTGAGCATCAAGGACAACCTCTGCTACAAGGACCACCGGGTGAGCGCCAGTTCGCGCATCCTCGAGGGCTATACCATCATCTACAGCGCCACCGTGGTGGAACGCCTGGTCGCCGCCGACGCGGTGATCATCGGCCGCACCAACTGCGACGAGTTCGCCATGGGCAGCAGCAACGAGAACAGCGCCTTCGGCCTGGTGCGCAACCCGCTCGACCCCGCCAGGGTGCCCGGGGGCAGCAGCGGGGGCGCCGCCGCCAGCGTGGCCGCCGGCACCTGTCATGTGGCCCTGGGCAGCGACACCGGCGGATCGATCCGCCAGCCCGCCTCCTTCTGCGGCCTGGTCGGTTTCAAGCCCACATACGGCCGCGTGAGCCGCTACGGCCTCATCGCCTTCGCCAGCAGCTTCGACCAGATCGGGCCCCTGGCCCACAGCGTGTCCGATGCCGAGGCCGTGCACCGCGTGATCGCCGGCCACGACGAGCGCGACAACACCAGCAGCCGCGCTCCCCTCGGTGCCGTTCATGGACCGGGTCCCGGTGCGAAGCTGCGCATCGCCTACTACCGGGAGACCGTGGAACGCCCCGGCCTCGACCCGGAGATCAAAGCGCACGTGCTGGCCCACATCGACCGCCTGAAGGCCGATGGCCACACCGTGGAACCCATCGAGCTGCCCATGCTCGACCACCTGGTGCCCACCTACTACATCCTCGCCACCGCCGAGGCCAGCAGCAACCTGGCCCGCTTCGACGGCATCCGCTACGGCCACCGCAGCAAGGCGGCCAAAGGGGTGGACGATACCTACCGGCTCAGCCGCAGCGAAGGCTTCGGCCCGGAGGTGAAGCGACGCATCCTGTTGGGCACCTTCGTGCTGAGCGCCGGCTATTACGATGCCTATTACGCCCAGGGGCAGCGGGTGCGCCGCCTGATCCGCGACAACACCCTGAAGGCCTTCGAGCGCTTCGACCTGGTGCTCACCCCCACCTGCCCCACCACGGCCTTCGGCCATGGCGAGATCAAGGACCCGGTGGCCATGTACCTGCAGGACATCTTCACCGTGCAGGCCAACCTCGCCGGCGTGCCCGCCATCAGCCTGCCCACAGGCACCCATTCCAACGGCCTCCCCTTCGGCATCCAGCTGATGGCCGGTCCAATGGCCGATGAGTGGTTGCTGGCCGCCTGCGATGGCCTTTTCCCGGCCTGAGCCTGTCCACACGGCGGTGTGGACGACCACGACCCACAACAAGACCGGCCCCGCTGCGTATCAAGGGTAACTTGCGCCCCATGGCCCGTACCCTCCTCATGCTCCCCGCCATGGCCCTGTCCCTGGGGCTCGTGGCGCAGGATGGCCCGACGCCCACCGTGCCGGCGAACGACCCCGTGCTGGAGCAGCTCGATGAGCTGAGCCTGCTGCCCTGGCTCAAGAACGACCCCTTCTCCACCGACGCCGGCGCGCTCAACGTGCACGGTTTCGCCCCCACGGACACGCCCAGCTACACCCCCGAGGTGTACCGCCAGCGGCTGGCCGTGCTGGATGAGCGCACCCCCTTCAAGCTCACGTACAACGACCAGGTGCAGGCCTACATCGACCTGTACGCCAGGCGGAAACGCGAGCAGACCGCGCGCATGCTCGGGCTGGCCCAGCTGTACTTCCCGGTGTTCGAGGAGGCCCTGGACCGCCATGGCATGCCCTTGGAGCTGAAGTACCTCGCCGTGGTGGAGAGCGCCCTCTACCCTGGGGCACGCAGCCGTGCCGCGGCCGTGGGCCTGTGGCAGTTCATGATCGGCACCGGCAGGCTGTACGGACTGGAGGTTGACAGCTACGTGGACGAGCGCTGCGACGTGTACCAGAGCACCGATGCCGCCTGCCGCTACCTCAAGGACCTGCACCGCATCTTCGGCAACTGGGAGCTCGCGCTCGCCGCATACAACTGCGGTCCCGGCAATGTGAACAAGGCGATCCGCCGCGCGGGTGGCTCCGGCGACTACTGGAGCGTGTACAACCACCTGCCCCGCGAAACGCGCGGGTACGTGCCCGCCTTCATCGCGGTGAACTACATCTTCAACCACGCGACCGACCACAACCTGTACCCCATCATCCCCAACTACTGCGCCTACGAGGTGGACACCGTGCAGGTGTGCTACCCGCTCGACCTCACCCAGCTCGCCACGCTGATGGGGGGCAACGCGCAGGAGCTCAAGGACCTGAACCCCACCTTCAAGCAGGGCATCGTGCCCGACCTTCAGCAGCCGGTGTCGATCTACCTGCCGCACCACATGGTGGATGAGTTCCTCGAGTTCGAGGATGCCATCATGTACAGCTACGTGCCCGATATGAGCACCCCGGCGCCATACAGCCCGGCCTCCCGCAGCACCACCGCGGCGGCCAGCGCCCAAGGTGGCCGGAAATACCACACGGTGCGCAGCGGTGAATCCCTGGGCACCATCGCCCGCAAGCACGGGGCCACGGTGTCGCAATTGCGCAAGTGGAACAACCTGCGCAGCGACCGCATCCATGCCGGCCAGAAGCTGGTGGTGAAACAAGGGGCACCGGCGGCAACACCGCCCACGGCCAACACCTCAGCCACGGAGGCCCGGCCCACCCCCTCGACCGTGTCCGCAGGAACACCCTCCAACGAGGGCGACAAACCTGTGGAGTACATCTACCACGTGGTGCAGCCCGGTGATACGCTCTGGGGGATCGCGCAACGCTATCCGGGCGTAACGGTGGACGACATCAAGCGCCTGAACAGCGACATGAACCTGCACAAGCTGCCGGTGGGTCGCAAGTTGAAGGTGCGCGTGCAGGGCTGATCCGGTTCTTCACAGGGGACCGCGCGCAGGCATCCGCCTCAGCTTCAAGTACTATCGATCGGCCTCGATGCGTTGGACCTGTGCGGTCGTCAATGCTTGTTGATAATTCAACGAGCGCAGCTGCACACCGGTCCTCTACATTGCGGTTGCACGCTGCCTGCTTTCCCGTCGATCGCGTCGCGCCATGGAACTCTCCCGCATCCGCCCCTACACGCACAAGCACTGCCGCTTCAAGCTCCGTTCGGGCAAGGAGGTGTTCGGTGTGATCTGGGAGGTGGAGACCACCGACAAGAACGGCCAGGCATCCGAAGGACGCCGCCTGTTCTTCGCCAGCATCCGTGACTACGAGCGCCTCCAGCGTGCGGCCCAGGAGCCCATCCAGGTGTGGCCCGTGCAGCCCGAGGAGATCGTGCACGTGGAGAGCATCGCGAGCTGATCCGCCAGCTTACCCGGCGATCCCCGCCTGCTCCAACAGGAACGCGTAGATCAAAGCCACCTCCTTCAAGCGCTCGAAGCGGCCGCTGGCGCCACCATGCCCCGCTTCGAGGTTGGTGAACAGCAGGATCGGTGCTTCACCCCGCTGGTGCTCGCGCAACCGCTGCACCCACTTCGCCGGCTCCCAGTACTGCACCTGGCTGTCGTGGAAACCCGTGAGCACGAGCATGGCAGGGTACCTCGCATCGTGCACGTTGTCGTACGGTGAATAGGAAAGCATGCGCTCGTACGCGGCCTTCTCCTTGGGGTCGCCCCACTCATCGAACTCGCCGGTGGTGAGCGGGATGCTGTCATCGAGCATGGTGGACACCACGTCCACGAAGGGCACCTCGGCCACGATCCCCTTCCACAGGTCGGGCCGCATGTTGGCCACCGCGCCCACCAGCAGGCCGCCCGCGCTGCCGCCCATGCAGAACACGCGGCCGGGGTCGCAGAAGCGCTCCTTCACCAGGTGCTCCGCGCAGTCGATGAAGTCGGTGAAGGTGTTGAGCTTGTGCTCCATGCGGCCCTGCTCGTACCACGCACGGCCCAGGTCCTCGCCGCCGCGGATGTGCGCGATGGCGAACACGAAGCCACGGTCCAGCAGGCTCAGGCGCGCGATGCTGAAGGTGGGCTCCACGTTGATGCCGTAGCTGCCATAACCGTACAACAGCAGCGGTGCAAGGCCATCCAGCTTCGTGTCGCGGTGGTGCACCACGCTCACGGGCACGCGCGAACCATCACGGGCGGTCACCCACACGCGTTCGCTCACGTAGCGTTCCGCATCGAAGCCGCCCACCACCTCCTGCTGCTTGAGCAGGCGGTCGGCGCCCGTGTTCAGGTCGTGCTCGTACACGGTGCTCGGTGTGGTGAGCGACGTGTAACCGTACCGGAACCGGTCGGTGTCCCACTCGGGGTTGGTGCCCGCATAGGCCACGTACACGGGATCGTGGAACCGGATCTCGTGCTCCTCACCGGAGCCGAGCCTGCGGATGCGCAGGTGCACCAGGCCTTCGCGGCGCTCCGCAAGGACGAGGTGGTGGCGGAAGAGATCGATCTCCTCCAGCAGCACATCCTCGCGGTGCGGCACCACTTCGCGCCACCTCGCCTTGTCGGCGTGGTCCGCCTCGTCGCAGAAGAGCAGGCGGAAATTCTGCGCCTCCCAGTTGGTGTGGATGTAGAAGCCGGCGGGACCATGGTCCGAGGCGGGCACATGCAGGATGCTGTGCTCGTGCTTCGCCTCACGCGGCAGGAAGACCTTGAAACCGCCCAGCGGGTCGTTCACCGGCAGCAGCCAGTGCTCACTGCTGAGCGTGCTGTCCGTGGTGATGATCACGAAGGCATCGCTGCGGCTGCGGTACACATCACAGCTGAAGGCGGTGTCACGCTCATGGAACACCTCCACATCATCGCCGGGGTCGGTGCCCAGCACATGCCTGAAGATCTTGTGGCTGCGCAGGGTGCGGTCCTTGCGGCTGTAGAAGAAGGTGCGGTCATCGGCCCAGGCCCCGCCGCCGTTGGTGCGCGTGATCACATCAGGCATGTCCTGTCCGGTGGCCAGGTCGCGGAACCGGATCTCGTACTGCCGCCGGCTCACGGTGTCCACGCTGTACGCCACGATGCCGTTCCCGGGGGAGATCTCGTAATCGCCCAGGTCGAAGTAATCGTGCCCCTCGGCCAGCTTGTTCTCGTCGAGGATGTCGGTGAAGCGCTCCTGCGGCGGGATGTCCTGCTCGCCCGGCAGGACAGGCGTGCGCATGTGCACCGGGTACTCGTGGCCGGCCTCGTAGCGGAAGCTGTACCAATACCCGTTCTCGCGGTACGGCACGCTCATGTCCGTCTCCTTGATGCGGCCCTTCATTTCCAGGAAGAGCCGCTCGCGCAGCTCCTTGACGGGGGCCAGCAGGGCATCCGCGTAGGCGTTCTCGGCCTTCAGGTGGTCGATCACGCGCCGTGTGTGCGCATCGGGCTCCTCCGCCTCGCGCTGGGCCTCGGTGAGGCGCATCCAGAAGTAGGGGTCGAGGCGGGTATGGCCGTGTGCGGTGATCGCGTGCTCCTCCTGGGGGGCCGCGGGCGGGGTGGGCAGGCTCATCGGTGCGGGCGGTGCGCTGTGCGCGCGGGGGCCGAAGTTACCCGGCCTGCCCCAGCACCTGGTGGAGCACCGCCGGTGACCGCAGTTCGCCCAGCCCCTCGAGGTGCATGCGGCAATAGAGCAGCAGTTCGTCGAGCAACGGGCGGCGCACCGCACCAGGGATCGGGGCGCCCTTGCGGCCTTCGAGCAGCAGGCCCAGCGCGAGGCTGTTCGGTGGACCGATGACGTGACCGTGCGCGTGCGCGGCCTGCACGAACCGGCCCTCGCGCAGGTCGAAGTGGTCCTCGCCCTCCAGCGGGGGTTCGGGGGCGATGCCCAGCGGGCCCATCAGGCCCACCAGGAAACGCAACGGCTGATGCGCCAGGTCCGGGCCCTGGTCGAGCTGCTCAAGCGTGTCCTGCAGGAAGCCGAAGAGCACCGCATCGGCCGATTCCTCACGCAGCACCCGCACCAGCACCTCCTGCACGAAGAGGGCCACGGCCCCGCGCAAGGGGTCCACCGGCAGGTTCAGGTAGGGCCGCTCCACGCGCACTTCGCGCAACTGCTGCAGGTCGCGGTCCGCATGTTCGGTCACCACCAGCTCCACCCGGTTGAGCGGCTGCAGGGCGGCCTGGCGCGAGGGCCCCCTGCCGCCCGTGCGCACCATGTAGCCGCGCAGGCCGAACTGTTCGGTGAAGGCCTTCAGCACCAGACCCCTGTCGCCGTGCCGCACCGTGCGCAGCACGATCGCCCGTGTGGTGTGCACGGTGGCCATCGGTCGCGCCTCAACGCACCACCACCACCTTGGTGTTGCAGGTGAACTCGCCGGTGTCGTCGCTGGCGAGCACCAGGTACACACCCGTGCTCACCCGGTTGCCCTGCATGTCGGTGCCGGGCCAGATCGCCGTGCCGCCGTTGGAGCGCACACGGTACACGAGGTTGCCCGCCACGTCGGTGATGCGCACGTCGCTGTCGCGCACCAGGCCCGTGATGGCCACCGGTCCGCTGTGGGAGGGATGCACCGGATTGGGGAACACCGTGGCGCACTCGCTGTCAAACCCTCCATCGGTGGCATCGCTGCGGTAGCTCATGATGCCCTGGTCAGTGCCGAAGTACACCTCGCCCGTAACGCCATCGATGGCGATGCTCAGGATGTTGTTGCTCGGCAGGGGGCTGTTCTCCATGGTGAAGCGCAGCACCTGCTCGGTGCCGTCGGGCGACACGAGGTAGGCGCCGCTGCTCTGCGTGCCGAGCCACTTGCGGTTGGCCCCGTCCACGGCGATGGCGCTCACCGCCTCGGTCTCCAGCAGGATCTGCACGTTCCCGTCCTGCTCGATCAGGATCTGCTGGCAGTCGAAATCCCCGCCCCCGAACACGGCGGCGCTGTTGTAGAAGACGGCCACCCCCTTGCCCGTGCCGATCCAGATCTCCTCATCCAGGTCCTCGGCCACCGCGAACACATCGAGCGAGGGCAGCTTGCCCTGACCCTCGAAGGTGCTCAGCACCTTGAACTGGTCGTCGGACGGGTCGCTGATGGTTCCGTTGTCACTGAACACGAGCATGCCGTTGCTGCGGGGGCGCAGCACCCACTTCAATCCGTTGCGGGCCGCCACGATGTCGCTCACCAGCGTGTTGTTCGCCAGGATCGGGCCGGGGTTGAACGAGCGCCAGCTCCCCGACCTGGTGCGCACGCTGATGGGTTCGGCCGCGTTGCCGTTGGTGATCCACAGGTTGCCATCGGCATCGAAGTCCAGCCCCGCCACGTTCACCTTGGTCGTGCCCGAGGTGGTCTCGAATCCGAGGGTGCTGTTGTTCTCGTAGAAGATCTGCTGCACCTGCCGCCCACGCAGCTCCAGGAGGCCATCGTCCCAGCTCCCCACGAACACATGGTCGGGATCGTCGGGGTCCACCGCCACGGCCATCACGTCGTTCACCGTGCCGCCATAAGCGTTCACCCCGGTGGCGAAGAGCGGGTCGTTGGTGCGGTCGGTGGTGTACCAGTCGCCATCCACGTAGCTGTGCACCCCATCCTTGAGGAACTGGTTGCTCCAGTTGCCGGCCACGGCGCCGGTGGCCACATACAGTGCTCCGCCGGAGGCGTCCATCCGGTAGGCGTTCACGTTCACCGGGCCATCGGGCGTGATGGGCGCGTTGTAGGTGTCGCTGCGCACCAGGCCCACCTGGGTGTCGGCGATCCACGCATACCCGTTGGCCGTGCGCACGGACTGGGCGGGGAAGGCGCCCTGCGGATGGTAGCCCCCGTAGTTGTTGACCTCCACAAGGTCGGTGTTGAAGACCTGCACGTTGTACTTGTGCGGCACCACCAAGAACTGGCCATCGGCGCTCACGTTGTAGTTGAGGTTGCGCTGGCCGGTGATGCCGGTATAGCGCTGCCAGACTCCGTCGTACACATAGAGCGAGTCGCCCTCCTCGGCGACTGTGCGCAGGTTGGCCAGCAGACGGCCCCCGAAGCTCACCACCGCACTGTAGGCGCCGTTGGGCTGGGGCATATCGGTGCGCTTGCCCCAACTGGTGAAGGCCGCCAGGTTGGGGGCGTTGCGCGAGGCCCCGTACAGGCCCGCGTCGGTGGCCGCGAAGATGCTGTCGTTGTGGAAGGTGAGCCCGTTCACCTGCAGCTGAGAACCGCCCGGGCCGATGAGCCAGGTCTCCCGGACCTCCAGCGCCGCCAGGTCCACCACCACGATGCCGAAACCGCAGCTCAGGTACGCCGTGGACCCGTCGAAGTACAGCTGGTAGATGCCCTTGTCGCCGATGATGTTGCTGCGCTTGATGTCGCTGAGGTTGCTGCGCTGGGTGCCCCGCACCACATCCAGGTTCCCGTTGGAATAACCCACCACCAGGGCCTGCTGCGCCGGGCACCAGGCGATGGCGCTGATGTTCACGTCGCTCAGCACGTTCACCTTGGTCATCCGCACGATCTCGTTGGAGGACGGGTCGTAGCGGAAGATGGCCGCGCGGGTGGCGCAATACGCCCGCGACTGCTCATCGGTGGCCACCGCAACGGCCTTGTTGTACGGGAAATGGTCGCGCCACTGGCCGATGGCGCTCTGGGAACGTCCCTCCACGGCGCCGATGAGGACCGCGAACAGGAGGAGCGGGCGAAGGATGGACATGGTGCTCTGCTTCGGCCCTCCCCTAACGCGGAAAGGGCCGGATCGTTGTCATGCGCAAGGTAGCGCCGGAAATGCGGGATCCCCCGAACGGCGGGGGATCCTGCGGAGGTCACGAGCGGAGTCGAACCGCTGTACGAGGTTTTGCAGACCTCTGCCTAGCCCCTCGGCCACGTGACCAGTATGTCCCTGTCGGCGACAGGCGGCGCGAAGATAGGGGGATCGGGGCTTGCCTCGTGCCGGGTACCGGCATCACCCCTCCACCACGTACACCACGTGGTCCACAGCGCCGGGCACCGGGGGATGCTCCTTCACCACGCGCACCCGCCAGCGCAGCGCCCCGGGCCACTCGGCCTTCAGCGCCTCCAGGATCCGGCGGCCCACATGCTCGATGAGCTTGCTGCGCACCGCCATCCGCTCCTTCACCAGGGTGGTCACCCGGCCGTAATCCACCGTGTCGTGCAGCGCATCGCTGGCCTCGGCCTGGGTGAAGTCGCCCTCCACGGCCACGTCCACCCGGTAGTGCCCGCCAATGCGCGCCTCCTCCGGCAGGCAGCCGTGGTAGGCGAACACCCGGATCCCGTTCACCTCGATCAGGCCCATGCGCGGCAGTGCTCGAGTCCGGCCTTCAGGCGTGCCACCACCTCATCGCGGCCCAGCAGCGCGCTCACGTCGAACATGCCGGGGCCCTGCATGCGGCCCGCCACGAAGAGGCGGTACAGCGGCATCACCTGGCCCACCTTAAGGCCCTGGGCGGTGAGCACGTCGTTGAAGGCGGCCTCCAGTTCCCCCGGGGTAAGCGCCCCCATGCCTTCAAGCTTGGCGATGTAGGCCTCGAGCGCCGGGGACGCCTCGTTCTTCCAGCGCTTCTTCAGCTCCACCTCGGCCTCCACGTTGCCCTTCAGCGGTGAGCCCTGCGTGAACAGGTACAGGCCCTCGAGCATGTCGTCCACGAAGGTGGCGCGCTCCTTCAGCAGGGCGGCGGCGTGGGTGGCGCGTTCGTCCGTGGTGTCGATGCCCTTCACGGCCTTCAGGCGCTCGCGGAGCTGTTCGCCCAGCACCGCATCGGGCTGCTTGCGCAGGTATTGCTGGTTGAACCACTTGGTCTTCTCCGGATCGAAGCGGGCACCTCCCTTGTGCACGCGGTCCAGGTCGAACAGGCGCATCATCTCCTCCAGGCTCATGATCTCCTGGTCGCCACCGGGGTTCCAGCCGAGCAGGGCGAGCATGTTGATGAAGGCATCGGGGTAGTAACCGCGCTCGCGGTAGCCGCTGCTCTTCTCGCCGCTGGTGGGGTCCTGCCAGTCGAGCGGGAACACCGGGAAGCCCAGGCGGTCGCCGTCGCGCTTGCTCAGTTTGCCGTTGCCGTCGGGCTTCAGGATCAGCGGCAGGTGCGCGAAGGCGGGGCGCTCCCAGCCGAAGGCCTCGTAGATGAGCACGTGCAGCGGCGCGCTGGGCAGCCACTCCTCCCCGCGGATCACGTGGGTGATGCGCATGAGGTGGTCGTCCACGATGTTGGCCAGGTGGTAGGTGGGCATGCCGTCGCTCTTGAACAGCACCTTGTCGTCGATGTTGGCGCTGTGCACCACCACCCACCCGCGGATCAGGTCCTCGAAGCGCACTTCCACGTGCCTTGGCACCTTCAGGCGCACCACGTACGGATCCCCGTTCGCCAGGCGGGCCTTCACCTCGTCGGCGCTCAGGGTGAGCGAGTTCTTCATGTGCTCGCGCGTCACGGCGTTGTAGGCCGGCGCAGCCACGCCCGCGGCCTGCAGGCGCGCACGCATGGCCTCGAGCTCCTCGGGCGTGTCGAAGGCGTAGTAGGCCTTGTCATTGACGATGAGCTCCTCGGCGTACTGGCGGTACATGGCCTTGCGCTCGCTCTGGCGGTACGGCCCATCGGGACCGCCCACCCACGGGCTCTCCTCGGGCACCATGCCGCACCACTCCAGCGAACGCTTGATGTACTCCTCGGCGCCGGGCACGAAGCGCGCCTGGTCGGTGTCCTCGATGCGCAGCAGGAAGGTGCCGCCGTGCTTCTTCGCGAAGAGGTAGTTGTACAGGGCTGTGCGCACACCGCCCATGTGCAGGGGGCCGGTGGGGCTGGGGGCGAAACGGACGCGGACGGACATGATGACCGGGTGATCAGGCGACCAGATGAGCAGGTGGTCGGCACCTGCCACTGGCCGCTGGAAATGAGGCGCGAAGGTAGCCCGGACTCGGGAACGCGGGGGTCAATGATGGGCGGAACAGTGCGGTCACCGCACGCATGCTCGACCGCACGCACCGACCAGGGATCCACCTCGCGGTGGCACGACAAGAAAACAGGGGTGAACAATGAGGCTCCCTGGGCCTTCGATGGGTCATGTTCCTTGCGCAACGCCTAGCTTGGCGCTGAACCACCTTCCATGGACGGACTCCTGCTGATCCTGTTGATCGCCATCCTCATCCTGGTGATCGGCTTCAAGAACCGCATGGCCGCGGTGGAGCGCGAGCTGCAGGTGAACCGCCTGCAGATGCAGGAGCTGATGAAGGCGCTGGCCCGTCGCGTGGCCGGTGAGGCCCAGCCGCCTGCCGTCGAGAACAAGGCCCCCGAGGCACGACCCGAGGCCGCACCACCACCACCCACGGTCATCGGCGGCATCCCGTTGGAGCACGAACGCTTCACCGGGGCCGAGGAACGCCCGCCCATCATCACTCCGCCACCTGTTCAGGAAGAGACGCCCATCTCACCGCCAGGGCCGGCACAGACCATCGAACCACCGGCCTCTCCCTCATTTTCACACTCCGCCTCACACGCCGAAACTCACGGCGCAGGCGATGCTCCCCCACCCCGCAACCCCTCCTTCCTGGAGCGCAACCCCGACCTGGAGAAGTTCATCGGGGAGAACCTCATCAACAAGATCGGTATCGCCATCCTGGTGATCGGTCTGGGCCTGTTGCTGCAGTACGCCATCGGGAAGGGCTACATCGGCGAGGCGGCGCGCACGCTGATCGGCATCGGCAGCGGCGCGGTCCTGCTCCTGTTCGCGCACCGCCTGCGCGAGAGCTTCCGCGCCTTCAGCTCGGTGCTCGTGGGCGGCGGCCTCAGCGTGCTCTACTTCAGCATCGCCATCGCGTTCCAGGACTACCACATCCTGGGGCAGACGGCCGCCTTCGCGATCATGGTGGGCATCACCGCGCTGGGCGTGCTGTTCACCCTGCTGTACGACCGGCGTGAGCTGTCCGTGATCACCCTGCTCGGCGGCTTTGCCACCCCGTTCAT
>Ga0315900_10005494_pt1 | contig 17380 bp, 13 predicted proteins | sample LakEriMetagenome_FD_203521 | JGI IMG/M metagenome (GOLD analysis project Ga0315900, IMG submission 203521) | Freshwater fungal communities from buoy surface, Lake Erie, Ohio, United States - Buoy 12 MA114 | ecosystem: Environmental > Aquatic > Freshwater > Lake > Lake biofilm | place: USA: Lake... | reverse complement strand
TGCTGAATGGGCGACGCGTCGTCGAACACCCAGAGGGCCCGGCCGTGCGTGGCCACGATGAGGTCGTTCTCCCGCGGATGCACCAGCACTTCGTGCACCGCCACGTTGGGCAGGTTCTTGAGTGACAGCTTCGTCCATTGGGTTCCGCCGGTCCAGCTGGCGAACAGGCCATACTCCGAACCGTAGTACAGCAGGTTCGGGTTTCTGGGATCTTCGCGAATCACCTGCGCGTAGGCGTTCGCCGGCAGGTTGCCGGTGATGTTGGTCCACGTTCGCCCGAAGTCGGTGGTCTTGAACACATACGGCTTGAAGTCGTCGCTCATGTGCCGTTCGAAGGTCGCGTACGCCGTGCCGGCGGCGGTGCGAGACGCTTCGATACCGCTGACCACCGCGTCGGGCCCCATCCCCGGCACGTTGGGCGCGACGTTCGTCCACGTCTTTCCATCATCCTGCGAGACCTGCAGGTTGCCGTCATCGGTGCCCGCCCACAGCACGCCTTTCCGGGCCGGGCTTTCGGCGAACGAATAGATGGTGCCGTAGTACTCGGCCACCGTGTTTTCCTTGAGAATGGGGCCGCCGGCGTTCCCCTGCCGCGTCTTGTCGTTCTTGCTCAGGTCTCCGCCCAGCGCCGTCCAGGTGCGCCCCCAGTCCGTGCTGCGGAAGAGCGTGCTGCCACCGAAGTACACCACGCGCGGATCGTGCGGAGACGGCACGATGGGCGCGTTCCAGTTGAAGCGCACCGCATTGGAGTCGGCGGAATAGCCATCCATGCGCTTGGGCTGCGGCGACGCTTCGCGCACCTCGTAGCGCCCCAGATGCGTGGCCTGAATGCCACCGGCCTGATAGTCGCTCAGGAACCAGTCGGGATCATCGGGATGCGAGATGGCATAGTACCCGTCACCGTACTGGATGAAGCGCCAGTCCCAGAGGAAGATGGCGCTCTTCCGCGTGCGGGTCGGGCCGGTCCACACGCCGTTGTCCTGCAGTCCGCCGGCCACATGGTAGAAGGGCTCGCGCATATCGTACGACAGCTGGTAGAACTGCCCGAGCGGGAGATTGCCGAACCACTCCCAGCCACCGGCGCCGTCGTAGCTCACCTCGAGACCGCCGTCGTCACCCATGAGCAACCGCTTCGGGTTGAGCGGATCGATCCAGAGCGCCTGATGATCGCCGTGAAAGTTGCCCGGCACGTTCGTGAAGGTGCGCCCGCCATCGATGCTGTGCATGAACGACATCCCGAGGGTGTACACGTGATGCTCGTTCTTCGGGTCCACGCGCAGGTCGGCATAATAGAAGCCACGGCCAATCGTGTTGGCGTTGCTGCTCACCTTCTGCCAGCTCTCCCCGGCGTCGTCGGAGCGGAACACGAACCCTTCTTTCGTTTCCATCACCGCGTACACCGTGCGCGGATTGCTCGGGGCCACCTTCACGCCAATGCGCCCCATGAGCGCCGGCAACCCCTTGGTGAGCTTCGTCCACGTCTTGCCCCCATCGACCGATTTGAACAGGCCACCCTTGTCGTCGCCCGAGGTGTGCGTCCACTGCTTGCGGTCGAAGTACCACATGCCGGCATACAGCACATTCGGGTTCTGCGGGTCGATATCGAGATCCGAGGCGCCGTGGCGATCGCTCACGTACAGCGTGCGCTTCCACGTCTCGCCGCCGTCCTCCGACATGAACACCCCCCGCTCGGTGCCAGGGCCGTATTCGGACCCCAGCGCCGCCGCGTACACCTTGCGCGGATCACGCGGATTGATGGCCATGCGCGTGATGTGCCGGGAATCGGCGAGGCCAAGCCACGTCCACGACTTGCCGCCGTCGCGGCTCCGGTAGATCCCGTTGCCGAACGACACCGAGTTGCGCGGATTGCCCTCACCCGACCCCACGTACACGACGTCCGGATTTCCCGGCTCGAGCACGATGTCCCCGATCGTCTGCACCGGCTGCCGGTCGAAGATGGGGGTCCACGTGGTGCCCGCATTGGTGGACTTCCACACACCACCCGAGGCACTGCCCACATAGATGAGCGACGGGTCGCCCGGTACGCCGACGACGGTCGCGATGCGGCCGCTCATGTTGGCGGGACCGATGTTGCGATACGACAGCCCGAAAAAGGTGGAGTCGGGCACTCCGCGCGGGGCGGGCGCCGCCTGACGTGCGGACTGCGCCCCGAGCGTGGCGCACAACGACAACGTGCTCAACGACCACGTGCACAGCGGCGCGGTCAGGGCGGCGAACAGGGGGGAACGAGGCATGGGAGTCGACGGAAGGGAAGGAGGGGAACGCACGATTCTGCCTTCCTTCGCCTTCCGCCGCAATCACCGGCCCCGTCCGGTCCCCTCCAGCTCCTGCGCTGCCAGCGTGGCGAGGGCCGGCACGACGTCACCCAGTATCGCGAACCGCCGGTCGGTGGTGTGCCCCTGGCGGTAGCGCGCGAAGATCTGCTGGGCAATCACGGCCACCTTGAATCGGCCGAAACAGAGCGCGAAGCGGGCGTTCATCACCGGCTCCCCCACGGCCTGCCCATAGGCCTCGATGAGCTCGCGGCGAGTGAGGCTGCCCGGCAGTGCCGTGACGCCGAGCCCGAGGGCCGCGAAGAGGGGCGGATCGCCCGCCTCCACCCAGTACGCGAGGCTCGTGCCCAGGTCGAGCAGCGGATCGCCGATGGTGGCCATCTCCCAATCGAGAATGGCACGCACGGTGGTGCCATCGTCATCGAGCACGAGGTTGTCGATCTTGAAGTCGTTGTGCAGCAGGGCGACGCGCTCACTGGCGGGTTGGTGTGCGGCCAGCCAGGTGGCGAGCCGATCCATGGCAGGCACGTCGTGCGTACGCGCGGCGATCCAGCGGCGGGTCCACCCCTCCACCTGGCGCGCCACGTAGCCCTGCGGTCGCCCCAACGACGCGAGGGCGCCGTGTACGGGGACCGCATGCAGCGCCGCCAGCGTCGTCGCGAACGCGTGCGACAGCTGCCGCATGCGCGCCGCGAGCCCCTGCTCATCTCGCGCCCAGTCCGGCGGTGGCGCGCCGCGAACGATGCGCCCCTCCACCAGTTCCATCACATAGAACGGCGCGCCAACAACGGCGGGGTCGGCACAGCAGGCCAGGGGTGCCGGAACGGGAACCCCGGTTCCCTGCAGCGCCTCCAGAATGCCGTACTCACGCACCATGTCGTGAGCGACGCCGCCCGCCACCCCGTGCGGCGGTCGCCGCAAGACGAGCGAATGCGCGCATCCGCCGTTGTCCACATCCACACGGTACGTGAGGTTGGAGAAGCCCGCCGGAAACTGCTCCACCGTGATCGTACTGGCGCCGGACACGAGGGACGGGAGGGCGCCCGTCAACCACCGGTGCAGTGTCGCCACCGGCAGCGCGCGGACGTCGCCCGGCGGGATGGTCGCGTCACTCACGCGCGCCGCCCGCGCTAGAGCGGTGCGCCCGGCGCGCGCGGCGGCCGGCGCTCCGTCAGATACCCTCGCAGGGCCCGCCGCGCGATGACCGACTTGTGTACTTCGTCGGCGCCGTCGTAGATGCGCGCCGCGCGCTCATGGCGATACCACCAGGCCAGCGGCGTGTCGTCCGTGACTCCCCGCGCCCCGTGCACCTGAATGGCACGATCGAGCACCCGCTGCAGCGTGTTGGCCACGAACACCTTGATGTACCCGATCTCCTCGCGCGCCGCTTCCTGACCCTGCGCGGCCATGCGGCGCGCGGCGTCGAGCACCATGAGCCGCGACGCATGAATCTCGATGCGCGACTCGGCGATCCAGAACTCCACCTGCTGCTTGCTGGCCAGCAGCTCGCCGGGAGCCAGCTCGCGTGAGGTTGCGTGACGGCACATGAGGTCGAAAGCGCGCTCGCAGATGCCGATCCAGCGCATGCAGTGGTGAATGCGACCAGGCCCCAGACGCTCCTGCGCGAGGGCGAAGCCATGCCCCTGCAGACCGATGAGCTGATCCACCGGCACGCGCACGTCCTCGAAGCGCAGCTCGGCATGACTGCCCCACCCGCCCCCCGATTCTCCCATGACCGAGATGTTGCGCACGAGGCGCACGCCGGGGCTCTGCAGCGGCACGAGGATCTGGCTGGCACGAGCGTGCCGACGCGTTTCGTCGGCGTCGGTCACCGCCATGACCACCGCGAACGCCGCGCCGTCGGCGCTGCTGGTGAACCATTTGTGGCCGTTGATGACCCAGTGCGTCTCGTCGCGCACGGCCGTGGTGGACAGCACCACGGGATTCGATCCGGCGTGCTCCGGCTCCGTCATCGCGAAGCAGCTGCGGATGTCGCCGCGCGCGAGCGGCTCCAGATACTCCCGCTTCTGCGCCTCCGTGCCGAAGGCCAGCAGCAGCTCCATGTTCCCCACGTCGGGGGCCTGGCAGTTGCACACGTAGTGTCCGAACGGCGTCCACCCCAGCACTTCGCTCAGCTGCGCAAACGCGTCGAGCGGCATGTCGAGACCACCGTACTCCACCGGCAGGAACGGCGCCCACAATCCCAGGGCGCGCGCCCGCACGCGCAAGACGTTGAGGGTTGCCTCCGTGGCGTGCCAAGGCTGCGTGAGCATGGTCCCTTCGAGCGGGACCAACTCCTCGCGCACGAATCGCCGGGCCGTTTCGAGCAGTGGCTCCAGCGCCGTCCACGGCGTGATGGTCAGAGCGGACTCCGAGGACCGTACGGTCATGCCAGGTATCCGCCGTCCACCATGTACACGGCGCCGGTGCAGTACGCCGACGCGTCCGAGGCCAGGAAGAGCGCCAGACCGGCCACATCGTCGGGAACACCGATGCGGCGGATCGGCTGATGCCCCAGCACCTTTTCGGCGATATCGCCATCCTGCCACAGCGCCGCCGAGAACCTCGTGCGAATGAGCCCGGGGCAGATCGCGTTGGCCCGGATGCCGTCGGCACCCCACTCCTGGGCCATGACCTTGGTCAGCGAAATGAGCGCCGACTTGCTCATGCTGTAGAGCCCCAGTCCGGCCTCCGGCGTGATCCCGCCAATGCTCGACACGTTCACGATGGCCCCACCGCCGCGTTCGACCATCACGGCATGCGCCGTCTTGCACAGCTCGAACGGCCCCTTCACGTTCACGTCGAAGATCTTGTCGAAGGCGTCCGCCGTGGCCTGCTGCAGGGGGCCGAAGATGGGATTGGTCGCCGCGTTGTTCACGATGATGTCGATGCCGTCGAAATGCTCGACCGTGCGCGCGGCCAGCTCGTGCGCCTCACGGGGCTTGCCCATGTTGGCCACCAGCCCCTGCACCTCGTGGCCTTCGGCCCGCAGCGCCCGCACGGCGCTGTCCACATGGTCGGCCTTGCGGCTCGAGAGCATCACGCGCGCGCCCGCGCGCGCCAGGGTGCACGCGACCGACAGGCCGATGCCGCGTGTCCCGCCGGTCACGATGGCCACCTTGCCGTCGAGCCGGAAGCGGGATGACACGTCGGCGCCAGGCGGCGTCAACGGCTCGTGTCCTTCGTGATGGGAGCTCATGGGGAGGGCGTGGGAAGAGCCAGGGAAAGCGAGTGCCCGAATGTGCACCCGGGACCACTATCGGTCGAGACGCGTCACACGCCCGAGTGGCGGCGCCACGATGCGCCCGTTCATGCGCTCGAGGTGCTGCACGACGAGATCCACCGTACGCGGGGCCGATGACGGCTGCCGCGCGATCTGCTCGCACGCGGCCGACGCTTCGGGAATGCGATACCCATCACCCGACCGGCACGCCGGATAGGTCACGAACGTCACGCGCAGGGTCTCGCCCGGTGCTATCACCCGACCATCGTCGCGGGTGAGGTCGCCCACCACCCGACTCCCGCTGGGGCGTCTGGCGTCGATCCGGAAGTGCACGCCGCTCACCTGCGGATAGGCCCCGCCGCCCAGCGCCCCCTGGCGAACCCCTGTTTCCAGCAGTTCGCGCAGGCGCGCCCCGGTGAGCGGGAAGGTCACGGCCCGCGTTTCGTCGGCAAACAGAAACACGGCTTCGAGGAGATGACGGGTGATCGGCCCGGCGGCCATCATGTCGTCGAAACGCAACGCGCCGGAATTGATCAGCGCCACGTCGGCCCCCGTGCCGGCACGCATGCCATCGGTGATCATGTTGCCGAAACGACTCTCCCGCTTGGAGACGGAGTCGATGGCGTTGATGGGCTCCGGCGCGATACCGAGAACCCGGTCGGGGCCGATGCGCCGGGTGAGGGTATCGCGCCAGCGCTGCACCGACGCCAGCGTGGCCGGATCCTCGCGCATGCCGCGCGTCAGCGCGAAGCGCTGGTCGGCGACGCGCCAGCGCGCGGTGGCGCCGCTCCCTTCACGCGTGAAGGTGACCAGCACCGCCGTGCGCGCGTTGGAGACCGCTTTCACGAGCAGCCGGCCGTCGCGCACCACGCGCTGGCCATCATGCTCGTGCCCGCCCAGAATGGCCTGAATGCGCGGCTCGGTGGCGAGCGTGACCGCATCCTCGAAGATGAAGCGGTGCGTGAGTGCCACGATGAGCTCCGCCCCCTGCGCCACGAGCGTGTCTGTCAGGGCGGTGGTGGCGCTGTCGGCATTGCGGCAACGCACCCAAGGGGCATAGTCACGCACGACCGTGGTCCCCAGAATGCCCACCTTCACAGTGCCCACACGCAGCGTGTCCCACCCCTTCACGCCGGGAAAGGGGGCGCCGTTCGCCTCGCCGCAGTTGCCACTCAGCCACTGGAACCTCGACTCCCCGAGCCGTGCCACGAGATTGGCGCGCGGGTTGTCGAACTCGTGATTGCCCAGGGTGGCCAGATCCAGTCGTGCGGCATTGAAGCCGTCCACCATCTGCGCGCCACCGTACCACTTCCCCAGCACGCTCGGGGAGAGCACATCCCCGGCAAGCATGAACAGCACCCTGGCGTTCGTCGCCCGTTCAATGGAATCCCGCAACGCCGCCACGCGCGCCAGTCCCCCCGTGCCGTCGCGCAGCGTGTCGGATACGTACACATCGTTCACCAGCAGCATGCGCACGGTGGCGGGCGCGGTCGACAGCGCCGGCGTGGGCGCGGCCGGCGCACGAAGGCAGGCACCACAGAGCAGCGACAGCAGCAGACCGATTCCTGAACGGGCCATGATCAGTGCGTGGCAAGCGTGGAGTGCAGGAACGGCAGCGTGCGGTTCCACGCCAGCGCCGCCGCCGCCGCGTCATACACGGCCGGGCGCGAATCGTTGAAGAACGCGTGCCCCGCTTCGTAGAAGTAGCCATCGCAATCGGCGCCGGCATGCGTGATGTCCCGCAACAGGCGCTCCGCCTGCTCGCGGGGAATCGATCGGTCGTGCACCCCGAAATGGGCCAGCACCGGCGCCCGCAGCTGGCGCAAATCCACCGGCACGTGCGGATTGAACACGCCGTAGAAGTCCACCACGGCGTCGATCGCCTCGGGATGGACCGTGGCCGCGTACAGCGCCAGCTGGCCCCCCATGCAGAACCCCATCGCCCCCACGCGCTTGGGGTGGACCGCCTCGTGCGCATGCAGCCAGTCGGCGGCACCACCCATGGCCTGCGCCGCAAACGGCAGGTCGAGCGCCATCATGAGCCGCTGGGCGTCATCGGGGCTGCTCGTGGATGCGCCGCGGTACAGATCCGGCGCCAGCACCACGTACCCCTCGGCCGCCAGCCGATCGGCAACCTGCTTGATGTGGTCGACGAGCCCCCACCACTCCTGCAGCAGAATCAGCCCGGGCCCGCTCCCCGATGGCGGGAGTGACAGGTACCCGGTAGCGAGGCCCGCGGGCGCGTTGGCGCCTGCGACAGGAAACTGCATCATCGTTCCACGGAGTTCGGACATGGCGCAGGCCAGATGAAGGGAATCGGGAGGAGGATACCGCCAAGTTCCGCCCCCCGACCTGCAATTGCCAGTCCGTCAGGTCACGTCGGCCGGATCGATCCCGCGAATGGCGAAGACCCGGGCCACCGCCTGGCCGATCTTGTTGTTGGGTGTGCTCGCGCCGGCCGTGATCCCCACCCGCAAGGCGCCGGCCGTGGCAAGCCAGGGCTGCATCGTGTCCTCCACATGGTGCCGGGCAATGCGCCGGTAGCGCACGGCGTTCAGCGCCACATCGATCTCATCGGGATCCGCAATGTGATACGTGGGCACCTGCTCCGCACACAATGCGGCCAGGGAAATCGTATTGCTGGAGTTGTATCCGCCCACCACCACCATGAGGTCGATGGGTTCGCGCAGCAGCTCCAGCACCGCATCCTGGCGGTCCTGCGTGGCGCTGCAGATGGTGTCGAACGTGCGGAAATGCTCCGCCTTGTGCGACTCCCCGTACGCCCGGGCCATCGCCTCGCCCACCGCCGCGCCAATGGCCAGCGACTCACGCGCCAGCATCGTGGTCTGGTTGGCCACGCCAATGCGGTCGAGGTGCACATCGGGATCGAAGCCGTCGGACGCCGCCACCGAGAACTTCTCGAGGAAGGCCTCCCGCGACAGCACGGGCCGAGGCGGCGTCCGCCCCGCGCGCGCCTCGATGTAGTCCATCACCAGCTCGGCCTCGGCCATGTCGCGCACCACCAGATACTGGCCTTTGGCGTACTTCTCCACCTGCGAGGCCGTCGCCCGCGTCTCTTCGTGGTAGTACTTGCCGTGAATGAGCGAGGTGTAGCCGTCGCGCGCGTACACCTCCACCCGCTTCCACACGTTCAGCACGGACCCGCAGGTGGTGTCCACGATGACGCACCCCAGGTCCCGCAGCGTTTGAAAGTCCTGGATGGTGACGCCGAAAGCCGGCAGGATGACCACATCCTGCGCCGCCACCGGTGAGTAGTCGAAGCCCTTGCCGCTCACCGAGAGAAACACCACACCCATCTCCCGCAGTTTGTCGTTGACATGCGGATTGTGGATGATCTCGCCGGCCAGGAAGATGCGCTTGTCCGGAAACTTGAGTCGCGTCTGGTAGGCGTAGTCGACCGCGCGCTCCACGCCGTAGCAAAAGCCGAACTCGCGCGCCAGACGAATCGTGGTGTCGCCAACGGTCAGCGCGTAGTCACGCGCCCGCAGCAGGTCCACCAGGTGTCCGGTATAGTCGGCGGCGAGCGTGTCCTGTACTTCGGCCTTGAGGCCGAAACCCTTGCGGACGTATGTCGTGGCGGGCGCGGCGGTTGGACTCGCCGCCGATGCCGTCTCATGGGTGCTGTGGGCCATTCCGGAAATCTAGTCGCTCCCGGCACGGACGAGAGGGGCGGCCCGGCCCCGGCCGTGACGCACCGGCGCACCGAAACCGTGACATCACGACGGGGATTCCCCTCTGGCCGAAACGGCGTCACGCGTGCACCCTCAAAGCATGTATACCTCCATCCTTGTGCCCTATGACGGCTCGGCGCACAGCGCCCGTGCCCTCCCGGTGGCGGCCGCGCTGGCGGCACGCACCGGCGCCAGCGTGCAGCTGGCCATCGTTCACGACCCGAGTGCGTACATCCCGTTCGTCCCCGGCGAGGTGGCCATCCCCGTGTACGATCAGGAGCTCGTGCAGGCGCACCGGGACCGCGACCGGCAGGCGCTCGACATGGCGGTGGCGCACCTGACCCACCAGGGCGTGAAAGCCACGGGCGTACTGCTCGATGGCACCATCGTGGAAGCGCTCGAGGAGCATGTCCTGGCGGCGGGCACCGATCTCGTCATCATGACCACGCACGGCCGCAGCGGGTTCGAGCGGTTGCGCCTGGGCAGCGTGGCCACCGCGTTCCTGACGCGCGCCACCGTGCCGGTGCTGCTCGTGCGCGGCGCGGGCAGCGAGCACCCGGATGACGATCAGCCGCTCCCCTCGGGGGCGCTCTTGTGCACCCTCGATGGCTCCGCGTTTGCCGAGGCCGTCCTGCCGCACGCGCGCACCTTTGCCGAGGCCACCGGCCTGCGCATGCATCTGGTGGCGGTGACCGTCCCGCACGCCATCTCCATGGCCCCGTTCGGCACCGAGGCCCTGCTGGCCGATGACAGCGCGCTGAGTGCCGAGGAACATGTGCGCGAGGAGTACCTGCAGCGCATTGCCGCCAGCTGTCCGCCGGGGACCACGGTGCGCGCGCTGACGGACATGAGTGTGTCGCGCGGCATCCTCGAGGCGGCCGAGGAGGTCGCATGCGGCGCCATCGCGATCGCCACGCACGGACGTGGCGGATTCAAGCGGCTGGTGCTGGGCAGTGTCACCGACGAGGTCCTGCGGCATGCGCACAAGCCGGTGCTCGTGTACCGCCCTGCGCCGCACGCGTCGTAGGGCCACGGCGTCGCCGCACGGCTAGGGCGCCGGCAGGAACAGCTCCGGCGCCAGCCAGGGGGCGAGCGCATACGCCACCATGGGCTCGTAGGCACGCTGTCGGTCCACGAGTCCGGCGGTGAGGATGCCCACGGCCCCTCGCCCCGTCTTGGTACCCGTGGTGTGCGCCACGGCGTCCATGGCATGCCCGAGCTCCTCGCCCTGCCGGATGCGTGCTGCCACCTGGTCCGGCAACGGCATGCTGAGCGAGCCGCCCACCCCTTCGCGCCCCTCTCGGTCCACCACCACTGCCCAGGCGCAGGTACGCAGTCGCCCGCCGGGAAGCGCCACGACTCCCCCCTCCAGCCCCACCCCAAGCGACGCGTCGGCTGCGGCCACCAGCGCGGCCTGCGCCCGCTGTCGCGCGCCCTGCTGCGTCTCCTCGTCGCCAAACGGCTGGTCAGGGACCCCGCTCGGCACCGCCACCCCGCGTACCTCGACCTTCGGGAGCACCGACGTCAGGACGGCCCGCACGGCGGCAATCTTCACGGGGTTGGCAGACCCGACGATGACCCGGTGTATGTCGTGCAGCGACAGCAGTGGCATGGCGGTGGGAGCAGGATTGTGAGGAAGTAACCGGCAACCCGCTTGCTTGCAGGCACGTGGACAAGTAACCTCTGTCGAACTGACTCCACCATATGCCCGCTCCCGCCACCGATACGAAGCGGGCCACGGCGCGCGACCGAATGCCGGGGCCGGTTCCTCCCCGCACGCGCCTGTGGCTCGATTTCGTCAACACCGATGCCGCCGCGCAATTGCCCGGGGGCGATTTGTTGCGCGATTTCGAGGCGCTGCTTGGGTGGCTGCAGGAGCATGCCGCGGTGGATGAGGAGCGGGCGGCCGGAATCCGCCGGCGTGCCGTGTTGCAGCCCGCAGCGGCGGCCGCGACGCTGGTGGATGCCCGACGGGTGCGCGCCGCCTTGCGGGCCCTGGCTGAGCGCGGGGAGACGCAGGACAAGGTCCGCGAGGACGCCGTGGTGGAGATCAACCGGGTGCTCGGTCGCAGCGCCGGCACCCGTCGCCTCGACCCGGGGATCGATGGGCGCTACACCCGCAGCTTTGTGCCCACGGGTGACGCGTTTGCCGGTCTCATGATTCCCATCGTCGAGTCGGCGGCCGACACCCTCATCGGCGACGAGTTGCCGCGCGTGCGGCGCTGCGCCGACCCGCGATGCCACCGGGTGTTTCTCGATGGCACCAAGAACGGCCTCCGCCGTTGGTGTGACATGGGAACCTGCGGCAATCGCGCCAAGGCCGCGCGACACCGGGCGCGCCACGGAGAACCGAAGTGACGGGGAGCCGAACCGTGGCCCGTCCATCGTGACGACACCGCGCACCCCCGCCCGCGCGGTCGATGCCGTGACGGCATCGTCGACCCCCGATCTGTCACTCGAGCGTGGATTCGTCGCCTCGCTGCGCTGGTTGGTGGCTGAAGGCGATGCGCGCGGCGTGCGGCGCATTGCCGTGGAGTTGCGCGCCCTGCAGGAGGCGCTCGCCACGCTCGATGAAACACGCGCTGCGCGTGACGAGCAGCTGCGGCGCAACGCGGAACTCGACCGCGAGTTGCACGCGGCGCTGGCGCTGCTGGGGCCCGGGACGAGCGTGAATGGCAACGGCTCGCTCGTGCAACGGCTGCATCGCTTGCGGGAGCGTCTCGCCGAAGACACGGCCACGCGGCAGCAGCTCACGCTGGAGCGCGACGCGTGGCGGGCCATGTGCACGCTGCTGACGCACACGCGAGCCGGCGTGCAGGAGCTGCTGGAAGGAGCCGAGCGGGTACGCGATGAAGCGGTGGCCCAGCTCGAGGTCATGCAGGAGCGGGTGATGGAGCTTGCCGTGATGCACGATGACGCGGCCGCCCAGTCCCAGGCAGCCCGCCAGCAGCTCGCCACGCTTCGCGAACAGCTCAGTCAGTGGAGCAGCAATGTCGAGCGGGCGCTGGAGGCGCTGGCGGCCGAAGCCACGGAGATTGCCGACATGCGCCCCGCACACGCGCCACCCGAACCCGATTTCCGGAACTGATCGGTTCCGGGTCGCGAGTTCGGGGCAGGCAGTGCGGGTCGTGCGGTGCGGCGGTCGATGCGGTGCTTACGCGCTCAGGAGCGTGGTGACCGACGGGGCCATGACCGCGCGCACTACCGACTCCTTGAGGTAGCCCATTTCGACGGCGTAGTTGGCCAGCTTGCGCTGCAGCAGACGCCGGCCACGGAAGAGGCGCGACTTCACGGTGCCTTCGGGAACGCCCAGCACGTTCGCGATCTCCGCGTAGCGCAGCCCCTGCAGGTCGCTCAGCACCACGGCCGAGCGGTACTCCTCGGGGAGCGAACGGATGGCCCGCGTGATCTCCTCGTCGAGGAATGAATCGTAGAACTTGCCCTCCGGGTCGGCTTCCCCCACCGCCTCGAAGAGCGCCCACCCCTCGGTGTCCTCGGGCTGCTGGACCTCGCGCGCGTCGATGCGACGCTTGCGGCTCACGAAGACATGGTACAGGATCGTGAAGAGCCACGCCCGGATGTTGGTGCCGAGATGGTACTGTTCCCAGCGCTCAAGCGCCCGCAGGAGCGTATCGGACACGAGATCCTCGGCGTCATCGCGCGAACGCGCGAGTTTGAGCGCGAAGGAATACAGCGCGTCGAGGTGCACAAGCGCCTCGCGCTCGAATTGCGCGCGGCGCGCCGCACGATCCGCCGTGGCCGCCACGTCGCCGCGGTTCGCCGCCTCCGGCCCGTCGCGTGTCACGACCGCCTGCTCCATCGCCTGCTCGTCCATGCTCACCATGATCCGTCTCCAAGGGCCGCTCGGGCGACCGTCGCGTCATCCTGCCACCGAAGGGACCGACATGCCCCCGCGCGTGTTCTCGACAAGTACTCGTGTGGGCCGCTGAGGGCCTATTCGAGATTCCGGCTGTGCTGCATCACCGCGCCGTCGCGGATATGCATCGCTATGAATCGTTTGAGATCCGCCGCGATCCCTTCGAGCACCGACAGGTCACGCTTGACCCGCGTCATGAGCACCGCCCCTTCCAGCGCCGCGATGATGAACCGTGACAACCGCACGGCATCGACATCGTCGTGCAACTGTGGCCGGGCTTCCCAGAGCAACGAGCGGATCTGACTCGCCCACCGCTCGAACACCGCCTCGATACGCACCCGGAACCCCTCGTGCGCATCGGCCAATTCCGCCGCCAGATTCCCGAACGGCGACCCCCGCCGGCCGCCGCTCTCCGACTGGAGCGCCACGACCGCATCGATGAACAGATTCAACCGTTCCAGCGGGTCGATCATCGGCTCGCGCAGGATGGCCAGACCACGCTCCGCAAACCGCTCGAACTGCCGGTTCAGTACCTCATAGCCCAACTCTTCCTTGGACTTGAAGTAGTGATAGAAGTGGCTCTTGCCACTCAGCTTCGCCCCCTTGATCACGTCGTCTACCGACGTGGACGTGAATCCCCGCTCAGAGATGAGCGTGGCGGCGGCGTCGAGGATCTGCGTGCGTCTGTCTGACATCGTGCAGATATGATAGGACCAAGTGGTCCAATGCGCAAGAGCGATCCCTCTTGCAACATAATGCTCTGTGAAACAACGGGTTACATTCACACACCCGACACGGGGAGCCCCGCGGCAGACGCCGGAAAGGCAACGTTTTCGGACCGCATGGTCCTACGTGACATCCCCCGGCTGTCCATCTGGCGTCCCACCCGGGCCCACGCGCGGCAGCATGGTGAGACGAACCCTGCCTTCACTCGGGTGCCCGACACCCGTGGTCGTGTGCGCCGCCGGCCATCGCCCGGCCGGCGCGCGAGTGGCATGCCCCCTGGGCGCAGCCCACCCTGCGTTCCCAGGCGCGCGTGGCTGTAAGTGCGTCCGTACCTGCTGCGTCAGCGGCGCCGGTATTTCGGCGAAGCCCCCGCCCGCAATCGGGCTCCCCCCGGTCCTCGAATCCGCCTGCCCCCTGCTTCGACGACGTCGACCGGGAGCGCGAACTCGGCGCGGCCGCCAGTCCGATCGCTCGCGTGAGCTCCGACAGCGCGATGAGCCCCTGCACCAGCGCGAAGCAGCGTTCCGCGCCTTCGTCGAGTGGACCGGCCTCGCCATCCACGTACCCTCCGGGGGCTGAACGCGTTCGCGATCGACCGCCCGTTCCGTCGCAACGTGGGCCACCGCCCCTGCTATCGCCGCCGCCGCCCCGGGTGCCGTCCGCCCTTGCCGGGGCGCCCGCCACCGCGCGGTCCCCCGCCCGGCTTTCCGCCGCGGCTCGAGGCGCCACGGCTCTCCCCGCGCCCCCCTCGCTCCGCACCGCCACGCCCCCGCGCGTCATGGGCCGCCCGCTCCTCGTCGGTGAAGGGGAGGTCCAGCCTGTCCTGCAACTCGTGCAGATCGTTCGCACGCACCGCGCCGCGCTGCCCGCGCGGCACCACGAAACGCAGGGCACGGTCGAGGACCGGCAGTTCCTCCGGCACCAGCGTGCGCGCCAGCTTCTCCGGCAGTCGCAGCCGCGCCACCGGCATGCGCCCGCCGTCGAGCTCCTCCACATCGTAGTCGATGCCCACCGTACGGTCGCGAATCTCCACCGCACCAGGCAGCGCGCGTGCCGCGGCGAGCTGCGCCTCATTCAGGAAGTCCCGCCGGTCGAGCAGCAGCGGCATGGCCCGTATGTCTTCCCAACTGCGCGCATCACCCATGCGCTGGGCATACCACGACGTGAGCTCGGCTTGCCCCAGTCGCGGGGTGATGCCACCAAGGCGCCGCCAGACTTCGCGAATCTCCTCCACAATGGGCTGGTTGCGGCGTACGCCAGGGTGGCGGAGCTCGCCGCGCGCGGCAGCCTCCGCCAACAGATGGCGCGCGGCGGCCGCCAACTCGTCGGGGAACACCGGCAACGGTTCGCTGTCGCGCGAGAGTTCGAAACCGAAGTAGGTCACACGCCGCCGCAGCAGCACCGGACTGTGCTTGCGCTCGAGGTCGAGCGCCAGCTCGGGCTCGTGCCGCTGCGCATACTGACGCACGAGGTCCATCGACAGCTGTGTCCCTTCAATGGCGGCGCGCGGGATGCCATGGCGGTCGGCGAAGTAGCGCAGCGACCCGGCCACCGCACCCCACGATCCGCACACGCTCGTCTTGGAGACACGCGCCTCGTGCCCATCCACCGTTTCCTCCTCGATGACGAGATCGAAGGGCATGTAGCGGGCTAGCAGATCGGCAAAACGGCGATGCATCGCGGCGCCGGCAATGGGCAGGGTTTGCGGCAACGGCATTCCCACGCTGCGATACACGCTGGCCATGGCCAGTGCCGCGTCCTCGAGCGCCTTCACCAGCACCCCGCGCTGCTCGGCCCAATGGGCAATGCGCTCCGCCTCGAAGAGATGACGGGGCAGCCCGTACACGTCGCCGATGTAGCCGGCCACGCGAAATGCTTCCGCATACAGGTTGTACGCGGTGAGATGATCGCTGCCCCGGACCACCAGCCCCTCGAGATCGCGCCCCTCGCGGGTCATGCGATGAAGGCTTTCCACGCCGCTCATCACCGCCAACGCAGGCAGCAGCTCGTCGTCGCCATTGACAATGAGCTCCCCCCACGCGCGCTCCACGGGCAGCTTCTCCACCGCGCGGCCATACGCGGTAAGGCGACCGTTCTCGATGAGCCCACGGGCCTCCAGCAGCGCCACCGCCTTCCGGTAGGCGGCGCGATCGAGGGGCACGGGCAGGTCGAGCGCATCGGCCCGCACACCGAGGTCGGCGCAGGTGAGCGCGACCCGCTCGCTGTCACCCGCCAGCTGGAATTCGGGCTCGGTCGGGCGCAACGCCTCGAAGCGAATGTCCCGATCGCTCAGGATGTACACGCGTCCGCCTTCCACGCGGCCGTGCACGCGCCCCGCCATCTGCAGGATCTCGTTGGCGCCGAGGTGCACGCGCGTGAGCACGTTGCGTCCGCGATCGATGAGGTTGGTGAAGCGCGTGTCATCGATGATGACGGTGTCGAGCCCCGGCACATTGAGCGCGCTCTGCCCCGCCGCCGTCATGGCCAGGAAGAAGGGCTTGGGTACCACGCCCTCGAGAAACGGGCGGATGACGCGAATGGGTTCGCCACCGTGATAGTGGGCGGCGGTAATGCGCGGGAATCGATGCCGCACCCACTCGGCCGCTTCTTCCACACCGGCCCGCGTGGGAAGGAAGATCGCCACACCGCGCTCGCTGCGGGCGAGTTTCTGCAGGAAGCGATCATCGAGAAAGGCGAGCGGTTGCTTGCGCTCCACGTCCACCTTGGCCGCCTTGGTCGCGTCGAAGGCGGATACCTTGAGCACGTCGGCGCTGTCGAGATAGCGCGCGTAGAAGGTGGGATCGACGGTGGCGGAGAGCCAGATGTAGCGGCACCCCACGCGCTTGCCGAGGGCGAGACAAAGCTCGAGCTCGGCACTGGTCTGGTGGATTTCGTCCACGACCAGGGTGTCGGTGGGCAGAATGTCGCCGTCCTGAAACCAGCGGCGCGCGATGCCAGTGGTCACCACCACCACGTTCCACGTGGGGGTTTCCGGGGTGGCTTCGCGCTCGCGGTTCACCACGCCGACCCGCAGGTCGGTAGTGGCGAGGATGGTTTCGGCGATGGGGCGGATGGCGAGGGTCTTGCCGGTGCCGGTACCGGCGACGATGCCGAACCCCTGGCCGCTTGCGGCGAGCCGCCGGAGATCGTCGCCGCGGGTGCGCTCCAGGAACGTGTCGAGGTGCAATCCCACGGCCAGCTCGATCGTTTCGCATGCCGCGCGCGTGGGCGCGATCACGATGATGCGGCCGGTGGCGGGCTTCGACGCGAGATAGCTCTCGCGGTCGGGGGGCAGGAAGCGGTCGGTGGTCTGTCTCACCACCGCAATCTACCTGTCGGGGTCCGGGCACGGACGACGGCGGCGTTGGTCGGGGGTGGTGGTGGCCAGGGTACAGCCACGACGGTCGGGGTACTGCCACCGCAGTCGGGGCACAGCCACCGCGGTCGGGGTCTTCCCGCAGTCGGGGCCAGTGCTGGGCCCGGGTCGCGGTCGGGGTCCCGGCCCGGGTCTTGGCGCGGCAACCGCGGCGCTGGTCGGGGTCCGGGTCGGGGGCCCGCGACGCGGCGC
>Ga0315900_10005493_pt1 | contig 17382 bp, 15 predicted proteins | sample LakEriMetagenome_FD_203521 | JGI IMG/M metagenome (GOLD analysis project Ga0315900, IMG submission 203521) | Freshwater fungal communities from buoy surface, Lake Erie, Ohio, United States - Buoy 12 MA114 | ecosystem: Environmental > Aquatic > Freshwater > Lake > Lake biofilm | place: USA: Lake... | reverse complement strand
CGGCCATACGCATCGCGCAGACCGAAGCAACCAAGATTCTGGATGGTATGAAGAATGCCGCACCGCCCGATCTTTCGCGCGCAAGGATTGAGGTTGGTTACGCTGCCGGCGCGGCGCTTAGCGCCATCAAGCTTGCCGAAACGCCAGTTTTTGGGATGCCGACGCTGGCAAGCCAGGCCTTGCGCGAAATGGCCACGCTGATTCGCGCCGGTTCCTATGTTTCCGCTGTGCAACGTGCTGATGACGCCTTGACTGCGCTGACCAACGATACGGGCTTGCCTGCATCCATGAAGCGTACCGGGAGCGCCGCGCTGCTTGAAACCAGCGCTTTGGTCGAACAGGTGCGCCGCAATGCCCCGGGCGTTGCCGAACGGCTTGATAAACTGGCGGCACTTGATACGCCTTCAGGCGCTGTTCGGTCCCGTGATTTCCAAATGAGGCTTGAGAGTTTCCATAACGACGGCATCAACAAGAACGTGAATTTCGCACTGGAAATCTCGGCTGCCATGGCGGAACGCATGCAATCCCAGGCGACGACCTTGGATGAAACCCTGCAGGCGCAATCATTGATGAACCGGTCACGCCAGGTATTGAATGGGCGCGACGGCAAGCCGCTTTCAACCCTGGCCAGCAGCCAGCAATCGCGCATCCTTGCATCGGATGCCGGCAAGATCGTGGACTCGATGAAGGCAGGCCTTCGCCTTGGCAGCCTTTCTGACCCGAAAATGATCGAAGTCCTCACCAATGGCTTTACAAAATACGAGTATCGCACTGGGCTGAGTGACGCCAATCCGGGTATGGCGAATGCCATTTACTTTGTTGAAAATGCCAAGACCGTAAAGAGTGTCTACGATATTCTCGGCAATGGTCCCATGCGGCGGGTGGTACTCGGCGCCTTGGGGCTGCCGGATCAGATTGCGATCCAGCCGGTTGAAACACAGGCGCGTGCGGTCACATCCCGGCTCAAAATCGCTGATCTGCAGGATGCGGCCAAAGTGCGTGGCATTGCCGAGCGTTACCTGATGGCCCAAGCCGACGAGGCGGCCGCAACGGCAGGCAATGCTTCGAATGATTCCTTCTCCGCCATAACGAGTCTTTCGATCAGGGTCTGATCCGCCATTTGCGGGGCCGTCCCGGACATTCTATCTGCCGGTTCATGAAACTTCGCTTTTTCCTGGTTGATGCCTTCACCACACGCCCCTTTGCCGGCAATCCTGCTGCCGTGGTGCCGCTTGAAACGCCCCTGCCGGATGCGGTGATGCAGGCCATGGCGGCTGAGCATAATCTTTCAGAGACCGCTTTCGTAATGCGTGAAGGCGCGGGTTGGCGGCTCCGTTGGTTCACGCCCAAGGCCGAGGTTGAGATGTGCGGCCATGCGACCCTTGCGACCGCCTTTGTGCTGGCGCACGAATTGAACGAAGCGCCGCCCTTCACCTTTCACACCCTCTCTGGCCCCTTGCTGGTGGAAGCGGATGGGCCGCGCTTCATTCTTGATTTTCCGGCGCGGCTTTCCGAACCGGCGCATCCGCCGGCTGGCCTTGCTGCGGCGCTTGGCGCCACACCGCGTGAAGTGCATCACGCGCGTGATTGGATTTGCGTCATGGAAAGCCCTGCACAGGTGGCAGCACTTGCGCCCGACCACGCGGCGCTCGCCGCCTTGCCGGGCCCGGAACGCGTGATTGTAACCGCCGCCGGCGGGGAGGGGGTGGATATCACCTCACGCTTTTTCGCGGTGAAGGTCGGCGTGCCGGAAGACCCGGTGACAGGCACGGCGCATGTGCAGCTTGTGCCCTTTTGGGCGGCGCGGCTTAAGCGCAAAACCCTGGTATGCCGGCAAGCGAGTGCACGCGGCGGCACGCTATGGTGCGAATGGCGTGGTGATCGGGTGCGGATGGCGGGCAATGCGGTACTTTACGCGAAAGGCGACATCCACCTGCATTCCGACATGGTTTGAACGACCAAAGGCGCTATTCTTCCTCATGCGCAATCCAGCTTGCCAAGGCCGTTGGCAAGCCGATTGAAGGTTTGGGATCAGGCCTTCTGAAGGTGCCGGCGCGCGCCTTTTGCGGTGCCAAGGTGACCAGCGCTTCCGCTTGCTTCACCGCTGCAGCGACGCAATCCACCACTGGCACGGGGATACGACTTGCAACCTTGGGCCCGAGCCCAGCGAGCGGCGCACCGGCCAGCAGCACAACATCGGCCTGATCTTCCTCCACCGCGCGGCAGGCGAGGGAGACAAGCAAATCCGCCTTTTCTTCCTGCACGGAACCAATGCCACGAAAGGCACCATCCAGCGTACGGATGGAAGCGCAGCGCCTTTCCAGCCCATGCCAGGCGACACATTCGCGGTACCAGGGCTCAAGCGCCGAAGCGAAAGTAACAATGGCAAAGCGCCCCCCTAGCATGCAGGCGGTCAGCATGCCGGCTTCGGCCAGGCCAATCACGGGAATGGGGAAAAGCTCTCTCGCACCGCCAAGGCCCGGATCGGCAAAGGCAGAAATCACCGCAGCATCCACATCCGTATGCATTTCGGCCAACATCTCAAGCGCTATGGCGCCGCCCAGCACGGCCTCAGCCCTTGTTGCGATATAGGGCACGCCGCGCGGCGCGGTGGCGGGGATGAGTTCAGTGCCGGGCGCTGCAACAGGCAGCGCGGCCGCCATGATCAGATCCGTGACCCCGGCAGATGTATTCGGATTGAGCATCAGAATACGCAAAGGGAATCTCCTTCCATGAGGGGTACGGGCAGGCAAGAGGACCGCACGAAGCAAGCTGTGGGTAGAATATCAAACCGCAAAGGCTGACAAGGCTGGGCGCGGCGCCCATGGCGCCAGACCCATCCCTGCACGCCAGGCTTCGGCAATCTGGCGGCGTGTTGCAAACCAGACGCCCTGCTGGCGCGCCATATGTTCCAGCAGCCGTTCAAGCCCGCCTATCCGCGCTGGCCTGCCGATAATGCGCAGATGCAGGCCGATGGAGAGCATCCTTGGCCCCTGCCCGCCTTCAGCATAAAGCCGATCAAAGGCTGCCATGCAGTAGCGTGCGAAATCATCCCCCTGCACAAAACCACCGCCTGGTTGAAAGCGCATATCATTCGTATCGAAAGCATAAGGCAGCACGACAATCTCTCGCCCGGCGATGCTGGCCATATAGGGCGTGTCATCATCATAGGCGTTGGAATCATACAGAAACCCGCCATGCTCTGCCAAAAGCCGGCGCGTATTCACTGAAGTCGCGGACCGCGTATGCCAACCAACCGGTGGTGTGCCGGCTGAGGCCGTAATCGCCGCCACAGCACGTGCAATGACCTGGCGTTCCTCCGCCTCTGGCATATTCACCTGGCGTTCCCAGCGCCAACCATGGCTCGATACCTCATGCCCATCCGCCACGGCCTCTGCGGCGATCCAGGGGGAATGATGCAAGGCGCGCCCGCAGGCATTCAAAGTCGCATGCACGCCATGGGCGTTGAGGGCGCTGCGGATGCGTCCCCAGCCGCGGCGCGTGCCGTAAGCATAGTGGCTTTCCATGCAGAGATCGCGTGAGCCTTCCACACGTTCCACCGCTTCATAGATGAATTCATTGCTGGCATCGCCTGCCGCGAGAGAGAGCTCCGCCCCTTCTTCGATATTCACCACCATGGAGACCGCCAATTGTGCACCATTGGGCCAGCGCACCGGTGGTTCCGCGCCGTGATAGCCGCGCATATCGCGATCAAGGGGCAGGGGGGGATAGGTCATCAGAAATCCGCAAGCTTGCGCAGGCCAACAAGCCTGTCGCCAATAATCATCACAATCACCGCCAGCAGGATCAGCCCGGCCGAAATCGCAGCGATGGTTGGGTCTGGCCGTTCTTCCACATATTGCAGCATTTGAATGGGCAAGGTCTTGGTCCAGGCATCGGTGAAGAAGATGGAGACGGGATAATTATCCATCGAAGCGAGAAAGGCGAACATGCCAGAGGTGAGGAAGGCGGGCCCAAGCGCTGGCACCAAAACGCGCCTGACCGCTTGCGCCGGGGAACAGCCCAGCATACGCGCCGCATCCAGCAGCGTGAAATCAAACAGGCTGAGCGCCGCAAGCACGGTGCGCACCACATAGGGCATGGTGATCACCACATGCGCGATCAAAAGGCTTGTCCAGGCTTCGCGGAGGCCGATCAGGCGAAAGCCCTGCAGCATGGCGATACCCACCACCAGACCTGGCAGCATGAGCGGCGATACCAGGAAGGTCGCAATCGCATCACGCCCCGGAAAGCGGCCGCGCACAATGGCAATGGCGCAGAGCGTGCCGAGCACCAGGGAAATCAGCGTCGAAAGCCCCGCAATTTGTACGGAGGTGATGATGGAAGGCCAAAGCCCGCGCGTATTCGCAAGCCTTTCATACCAACGAAGCGACCATTCCGGTGGCGGCAGCGTAAACACAGCGGAATTGCCGAAGCTGACCGCAACCGTCACCACCAAGGGCGTCAGCAGGAAAATCACCGCACAGCCGGCAATGACCCACATCAGGGCCTGTGTAATGCGTTCCGAGGCCGTCATGAGAAGCGCCCCGCCCGACGCGCCAGCAGGCTCGATAGAAGCACAATCATCACTGCCAAAACCAATAAAACTGTCGCGGTGACAGACCCCAAGGCTTCATTACGCATCAGCAGGAAGGACCGGCCGGTCAGCGTTGCCAGGGTCTGGAAGCGATCACCGATCAGCAGGCTTGGGATCACGAACATGGAAACCGCGAGGGAAAATACAAAGGCGATGCCGCTGACAACGCCCGGCAGGGTCAGCGGCAGCAGGATACGGAAGAAACGCCGGAAGGGTCCCACACCAAGCGTGGCGCCCGCTTCCATCAGGCGCGGATCAATCAGCTTCACCACGGAGTAAATGGGCAGGATCATAAAGGGCAGGAAGACATTGGCCGCGCCAATCACCAGCCCGGTTTCGGTGAAAAGCAGCCGCTGCGGTTCAGACCAGACGCCGATACCCACCAGGAATTGTGAAACAACGCCATCGCGCCTGAGCACCACCTGCCAGGCAAAAGCCTTGACCACCACACCAACCGACAGCGGTAGGATAATGGCGGCGAGCAAAATCACTTGCACCACGCCCTTGGCGCGCGCCAGCGCAAAAGCAACCGGATAGCCGACCAGCAGGCAAACCAGCGTCACCAGCCCCGCGATGCGCATGGTATTGCCAATCACGCGCCAGGAAAAAGGATCGGCGAAGAAGTCACGAAATAGCGCGAAGCTGATCCCCTCTGGCCCCGTGATGCTGCGTGCCAGAAGCCAGAGCAAGGGCAGCGCATAAACGAGCACGAGATAGGCCACCGCCGGCACGGCAAGCCAGCCGATCAGGGAGCGATCCCGATTCATGAGTCTGCGGTGCGCGGGAAGACCAAGGTGTCCTCCGGCGCCCAGGAAATCGGCAGCACGGCATTCGGGGCGATATCCGCGGGCAGGCGGGCGGAGGTTTCAAGCAGGATCGGTTCATCCTCGGTTGAGGCGAAATGCGCCTGCACCCGCGCCCCCTGAAAGACGATATCGGCAAGCCGTGGCGCGATGCTGTTATGTCCTTCCTGCGTGCCGAAGGATATCCGCTCAGGCCGAATGCCCAGCAGCACGGGGCTGCCACGCGCAAAACGGCCTTGGGCACGCAGGATGCCATGCGCTGTAGTCACGGCAATGGTGCCATCTGTTTCGACCGAGGTGACTTCTCCGAAAATGCGCGTGGATAGACCCACAAATTGCAGGGCAAAGGGCGTGGTAGGCCGGTCATACAAGGCCTGCGGCGAATCCAATTGTTCGATCCGGCCTTGGTTCATCACCGCGATCCGGTCAGACATGACCAGCGCCTCATCCTGATCATGGGTCACGAAAATCGCGGTGGTGCCCAGTTCACGCAGCAGCCGCTTCAATTCCATCTGCATCATCTCGCGCAATTTGCGATCCAGGGCAGAAAAAGGCTCATCCAACAAAAGCAGCTTGGGCGCCACAGCCAGGGCGCGTGCCACCGCCACGCGCTGCTGCTGCCCACCCGATAATGCTCGCACGGACCGATCAGCGAAATCGCCCATCCGCACCAGCTCAAGGAAGCGGGTCACAATGGCCGCGATTTCCTGACGTGCCACGCGTCCACGCAGCCCGAAGCCAATATTCTCCGCCACGCTCAAATGCGGGAAGAGCGCGTAATTCTGAAACACCACGCCAACATCCCGCTTATGGGGCGGGCGCGCGGTGATGTCTTGGCCATCAAGAATGACAGCGCCGGATTCGGCAGAGGTCAGGCCCGCGATGATACGCAGCAAGGTTGTCTTGCCGCAGCCGGAAGGACCAAGCAGGGAAACAAATTCACCCCGCGCCACTTCCAGCGCTACACCATCCAGAACCGTGGCAGTACCGAAGCTTTTGCTGGCGTTCCTGACTTCTAGGAACGCCTCACTCACAATGCCATCTCACGGTCCCAGCGCTGTACCCAAGCGTTACGATTTTCGGCGACAAAGGCCCAATCAATCGGGTGCACCGTGACGCCGCTTGGCATGCCAGGCGGCGTGGTTGCGTCCAGATTGGTCGGCAGGGCGAAGGTTGGCGGTGCAATGCGGTTCTGCACTTCAGCGCCCAGCAATTCATTAACATAGGCGAAGGCGAGGTCCTGATGCGGGCCGCCCTTTACCACCGCAATGCCGGAGGGCACGGGGAAAATCCCCTCACGCGGGGCCACCATGCCAACCGGCGCGCCATCAAGCCGGCGCTGCATGCCGAAGGAGGAAAGCGCACCCACAATCATATGCGCTTCCCCCTGTTCCATGAGCGAGAAAGCCTGCGGCATTTGACTGTAAGCGGTGAGAAGATTTGGCTTGAGGCGCCGGAAGCCGGCAAAGGCCGCGTCAATGTCCTTATAGGCTTCGGCCATTGGCTTGCCGGTCACCAAATGCGCCATCATGAAGATATTGGGCAGGCCTTCGGTATTTTGCAGCGATGGTACGATGATACGGCTGCGGAAGCGGCCTTCAAACATATCATTCCAGGATGCCGGCGGCGTGCGCAGGACATTGGAATTGAAGGCAATGCCCTGCCAGGGCTGCAAATAATTCGCCCACATGCCATCCATATGCATGGTGCCGGGCTTGAGCCGCGCCGCATTTGGCGCCTTCGCCGCAGTGATCGGTTCCAGCAAACCCTCACGCACCGCGAGGATCATCACCGGATCGTCCATCTGCACGACCGAAATATAGGGTCGGTCCTTGTTCTTCTGCATTTTCTCAAGATTGACGAGCGACCTGGTGCCTTCAAAGGTCAGCCGGCAGCGGAATTTGCGTTCAAAGGCCGCCTGGACATGGGTTTCAAACCAGGGCTTGTGACTGGCCGCACCGCCGATCACGATTTCACGCGTCTGCGCCCGCACAATGCCGGGGCTCGCCAGCACGAAACTACCGGCGCCAAGGGCCGCAGCGAAACGACGACGATTCATGGGGGGGTTAAATTCGGACATTTCAGATACTCCGCTTTCTCAGACGGAGGGGAGCAATCCGCGTGCCGCCCGTGACGGCGCCTGAAAACGAGAAGACGATAGCAATTCGCCGAAAAAATAGGCAAAAAATGCACAAAATTTAGCGCATTGGCGTCTTATTGCGCTAGGCGGTGCCTCTGATATCCCGCGAGAGGCCTCCCTTAGTTTGCTGGGTGGCCCGTAAAGCGCTCAATGACCTCCGCTCTGCCCAAAAGACTCCACGCTGAAGCGAAAGGCGCGAGTTTCGCTTGACCAATGATCCGGCGCCAAACCCGCCTTGCGTTTCAGCGCGCGAATGAAAACCCGTGGATCAGGAATGCCGCCCCAGACATGCGGCAGAAACAGCGCCTGGCGCTGCCCATCGCGCAGGATCAACCCATCCCGATCAGGATCAAGCGCATTGATCAGTTCCGCCTCGCTATTCACGGCAATTGGGCGTGGCTGGCTAAGGATCGAGACATCCACCTTCACCCCGGCCAATTCCTCAGCATTCAGCGGCTTGAAGCGCGGGTCGCCAAAGGCGGCCTTCCAGGCGCTGTCCGCAATATCCTCATGCAAGGCACGATGCGCTGTCACACTGCCGATGCAGCCGCGCAAAGCGCCATTCAGCGTGAGCGTCACAAAGCTTGCGCGCTGCGCCTTCATGGAAGGCGAAAGCCGCCCCCAGGCGATTTTCGGCCGACGGCCCTTCTCCGCACCAAAGCGCACCATGAATTGCGCAATGTCGAACACCAGCTTGCGGTCAGACTCTGTCAGCCGCGCTTCCTGCGCATATTCGAAAGCGACCGAGGCATAACCCACCACGCGGGACTTATCGCCATGCGTATCGCCGGAATTGCGGTAATCCAGCGATGTCGCGCGCATATCCAAGGCGCGCGCGCGTTCCAGCAGCCCATAAAGTGCATGGCGCCCGCAGGCTTCCGCGCCGCCAATGCGGTCCCCGCGCAATTGCTCAATCGCGGCGACGGTGCCGATATCCTTGGCCCGCGCCTCATCATAGCCAAGGTAATGCGACAGGTCTGAGGAGATGATGATCGCGGTCTCCGGCCCGCCCCAAACGGCTTCAAGCGCGCTTGCGACTTGCTGCGGTGTGGCCTGCCCGACCAGCACGGGGATGATGGCGACATCGCCCAGGGCGCGCTGAATGAAGGGCAGATGCACTTCAATGCCATGTTCGCGCGTGAAGGGCGCAGGGTTTTCCGCCACAAAGGGCAGGGCCAGCAGCTTGGCGATGGCGGCGCGGTCCACTGGCATTTCGCCAAGCGGCGTTGCCCAGGCATGGGCCGGGTGAACCGCCAGCCCCTGCACTGCCATGCGATGCGGCGGGCTTAGGATCACCACGCGGCTGACGGTGCCTCGCTGAGCGGCCAATAACCGATAGGCGCTGCCCGCAATGGCGCCAGAAAACACATGCCCCGCATGGGGGGCGACCACGGCCTTCGGGCTGAGCGCCCAAGGCCGCGCGGCGGCAATATGGCGGTCCACGCCCGCGGCCAGGCTGGCGGCATCGGCGGGGTAGAAGGTGCCCAGCACTTCGGGGGCTTTTGTCGCAGCGTTCATCACCCCATTATAAACAAAATGGCCGACGAAACCACTCTTGCCCAAGCCCAAACACTCACTGGCGCGCCAACGCGCTGGTGGACGCGGCTTTCGGATGGCCGCTTGCGCTGCGATGTCTGCCCGCGCGAATGCAAAATGCGTGAAGGCCAGCGCGGGCTTTGCTTCGTGCGCGGTGCGGCGGAAGATGGCGTGGTGCTGACCACCTATGGCCGGTCTTCCGGCTTTTGCGTGGACCCGATCGAAAAAAAGCCACTCAATCACTTTCTGCCCGGCACGCCGGTGCTGTCCTTCGGCACGGCGGGCTGCAACCTCGCCTGCGATTTCTGCCAGAATTGGGGCATTTCCAAAAGCCGAGAGATGGATAGCGTCGCTTCCACCGGCCGACCGGAAGTAATCATGCGCGCGGCCAAGCAACTCGGCTGCCGGTCCATCGCCTTCACCTATAATGATCCGGTGGTTTTCCTTGAATATGCCATGGATATCGCGAAGGTTTGTCGCGCCGAGGGCATCAAGACCGTCGCTGTCACTGCCGGCTATATGAATGCTGGCCCGCGTGAGGAATTTTATCGCCACATAGACGCCGCCAATATTGACCTGAAAGCCTTTACCGAGGGGTTTTATCGCGACATCACCAAGGGCCAATTGGAACCCGTCAAGGAAACGCTGATCTATCTGAAGCGCGAAACAAATGTGTGGTTTGAAATCACCACGCTGCTGATCCCTGGGCTGAATGATTCGGATGCCGAGATCGTGTCTCTTTCAGAATGGATTATGGATGCCCTGGGCCCCGATGTGCCGCTGCATTTCAGCGCCTTCAAGCCGGATTTCCGTATGAAGGACCGGCCTGCCACGCCGCCCGAAACCCTGTTCCGCGCGCGGCGTTTGGCCCGCGCTGCCGGGGTGCGGCATGTCTATGTCGGCAATATCCACGCGCCATCGCGCGCCAGCACCTGGTGCCATGCCTGCGGCGGGTCGCTGATCAAGCGCGATTGGTACGATATTCTGGAATGGCGCCTTGGCCCGGATGGTGGTTGTCCGGATTGCGGCACGCCTCTGCCCGGCGTTTTCGAGGAAAAGCCCGGCACTTGGGGCCGCAAGCGCCAAAGCGTGCGCTTGGCGCCATAGCCATGCTGCGCCGTTCCATCCTGGCCGGGCTGCTGACCTCCCCGGCGCTGGCGCAAACGCCGGAACGCGCGCTGCGCCTGATCATCGCTTTCCCGCCCGGCGGCAGCACCGATATCCTTGGCCGCCTGATCGCGCCCCGCATGGGCGAAGTGCTGGGCGCCGTGGTCACGCCCGAAAACCGTAGCGGCGCTTCGGGCGCGGTTGGCGCGGGCTTTGTCGCGCAGGCTGCGCCGGATGGCGGGACGGTCCTGCTCGATTCCGGCGGGCAATCGGTCAATCCCTTTCTGATGCGCGGGCTTGCCTTCGATTATGTGCGGGACCTGGCGCCCGTCACGCTGCTCGCCACCTTGCCGCTCATTCTGATCACAGGCGCCGAATATGGCGTCGCTGATTTGCCTGCCTTGCTCGCACGGCTCCGTGCTGCCCCCGATCAGGCAAGCTATGGAAGTGTCGGCGTCGGTTCCCGCACCCATCTGGCTTCAGCAAGCCTGTTGCGGCGGGCCGGGCTTAAAGGAGAGCATATCCCCTATCGCGGCGGGGCGGATCAGATGGCGGGGTTGCTGCGTGGTGATGTGCCTTTCGGCTTTACCTCATTGGCACTGGCCGCGCCTTTGATCCGAGAGGGTCGGGCGCGCGCCATTGGCCTTTCCGCGCCCACCCGCAGCACGGCCTTTCCGGCGCTGCCGACCATCAGTGAACAGGGTTTTGCCGGGTTCCAGATGGGCGACTGGCTTGGGCTTTTGGCGCCCGCCGCGACCCCGGCCCATGTCATTGCCCGCTTGGCCGCTGCCGCCAAGGATTCGGTGGAACATCCCGCCTTGGCACCCCGGCTGGAAGCGCTTGGCCTGACGCCTGCCGCTGAAGGCCCCGAAGCCTTCGCCCGCTTCCTGGCCGCCGAGCGGGCCGAAATGCGCGAATTGATCGCGGCTGAGGGGATCAGGCTGGAGTGAAACGCGCCTCCGGGCGAATAAACCCAGCCCAGCGCCGCCTTTGCGCTTGCAAACCGCGCCCGAACATCGCAGATAGCGCGCACCATAGACTAAACCCTGAACCCTTATGGCGGGCGGCGTCCGGCGAAAGCCGGGGCGGGCGTCCGGCTTTTGCTTATGGAGGCCCACCGTGGCGCGTACCCCGTTAGACCGTATCCGCAATATCGGCATCACCGCGCATATCGACGCGGGCAAGACCACCACGACGGAACGCATCCTGTATTACACCGGCAAGTCCCACAAGATCGGTGAAGTGCATGAAGGCAATACCACCACCGATTACATGGACCAGGAACGTGAGCGGGGCATCACCATCACCTCCGCCGCCGTGACCGCCGTGTGGAACGACCACCGCATCAACATCATTGATACGCCCGGCCATATTGACTTCAACATTGAAGTGAACCGGTCCTTGCGCGTGCTGGATGGTGCGATCTTCATCATTGAAGGTGTCGCCGGCGTGCAGCCGCAGTCTGAGACCAATTGGCGCCTGGCTGACCGCTATAATGTGCCACGCATCATCTTCATCAATAAGCTTGACCGCACCGGCGCCGATTTCTATCGCGCTGCCGAAACACTTACGGAAAAGCTCGGCATCAATTGGGTTGCGCTGCAATTGCCGATCGGCATTGAAGACACCTTCCAGGGCATTGTTGACCTGGTTGAAATGAAGGCGCTGATCTGGGAAGGCGACGAACTCGGCGCCAAGTATCATGAAGCGCCGATCCCCGCCGATTTGGCCGATAAGGTCACCGAATATCGCCAGAAGCTGCTTGATACCGTTGTCGGCATTGATGAGGCCGCGATGGAAGAATATTTCGACAAGGGCGATGTCAGCGTTGAGACGCTCAAGCGCTGCATCAAGCGCGGCACCATCTCGGGCGAATTCCGCCCGGTGCTGTGCGGCACGGCCTTCAAGAACAAGGGCGTGCAGCCTTTGCTGGATGCGGTGATTGAATACCTGCCTTCCCCGATTGACCGCGAAGGCATCAAGGTTGCGCCGGAAGAAGGCCAGGATGAAACCGCCGAACGCCGCGTGATCCCCGCCAATGAGGATGAGCCTTTCGCTGGCCTCGCCTTCAAGATCATCAATGACAAATACGGCAACCTGACCTTTGTGCGCGTCTATCGCGGCGTGCTGCGTTCGGGTGACCAGGTGCAGAACACCACCAAGGGCCATAAGGAACGTGTGGGCCGCATGTTCCAGATGCACGCCGATAAGCGCGAAGAAATCAAGGAAGTCTTCGCGGGTGATATCGCGGCTTTCGTGGGCCTGAAGGATACCGGCACGGGTGACACGCTTGCCGCGCAGGAAGATGCGGTGATCCTGGAACGCATGGCCTTCCCGGTGCCCGTGATTGACATCTCGGTCGAGCCGAAAACCAAGGAAGGGGTCGAGAAGATGACCCTTGGCTTGCAGAAGCTGGCCGGGGAAGACCCTTCACTCCGCCTGCGCACCGATCAGGAAACCGGCCAAACCATTCTTTCCGGCATGGGCGAATTGCACCTGGAAATCATCATTGACCGCCTGAAGCGTGAATATGGTGTGGATGCGAATATCGGCGCGCCGCAGGTGGCGTATCGTGAAACCATCTCCAAGTCGCATACCGAAACCTATACCCATAAGAAGCAGTCGGGCGGTTCGGGCCAATACGCTGAAGTGAAGATCATCTTCGAACCGAAGGAACGGAACGAGGGTATCGAATTCGTCAACGGCGTTGTTGGCGGTTCCGTGCCGCGCGAATACATCCCGGCCGTCGAAAAGGGCATCAAGGTGCAGGCCGATACCGGCGTGCTGGCCGGCTTCCCGACCGTGGACTTCAAATACAGCCTGGTGGATGGCAAGTATCACGACGTTGACTCAAGCGCGCTGGCCTTCGAAATCGCCGCCAAGGCCTGCTTCCGCGAAGGCATGAAGAAGGCCGGCCCGGTGATTCTGGAGCCGATCATGGATGTGGAAGTGACCACGCCATCTGATCACGTGGGCGATGTGGTGGGCGATTTGAACCGCCGCCGCGGTGTGATCCAAAGCCAGGACATGGCGGGCACCAGCGTGATTGTGCGCGCGCATGTGCCGCTGAAGGAAATGTTCGGCTATATTTCAAACCTGCGCGGCATGACGAAGGGGCGCGCTTCCTTCTCCATGCAGTTCCACCACTACGATCCCGTGCCGCGCAATATCGCGGACGAGATCATGGCGAAGTCAGCGTAATTCACGCCTGATTTTGGGTCAGCAAAACGGCGCGGGGCCTTCCCGCGCCGTTTTTGTTTGGGCAGCGAGGTTACCCCGCCGCCGCCAAAACCTCTGCTGCCGCGCGCAGCAACACCCCATCGCGGCGCCAGAGCGCTTCCAACACGCGAAAGTGATCCGCCTCCGGCACCGGGATTAGCGCGCCGGGTGCCTGCGCCTCCGCCCGGTGGCGATGGAACACACGGCTTTGCCGGCGCAGTTCCGGTAATTCCCGCGCACCATAGGCAATCGCGATAGGCTTTTGCACCACTGGCCGGCGGATCGGCGAATGCGCGATGATTTCCTCGGGCGTCAAATGCAGCTTGTCGTTCAAATTGGTCTCGGCAATCGGGGCCAATTCATAAATGCCGGACATGGCAAGCGCGCCCACCACCAGGCGATGCTCTGCCGCCAGCGCCGCCAAATGCCCGCCGGCGGACCAGCCGGAAGCGACAACCTTCCCCGCCACGCCATGCGCCGCGCCATGCGCGCCGAGCCAATCCAGCGCAGCATGGATTTCGCTGACAATACGCGTCATGGAAGCCTCAGGCGCCAGCGTATAGCCGCAAATCCCAACCGACCATCCGGCAGCCAAGGCGCCTTCGGCCATGATCGCGAAATCCTCCCGCCGATTGCGCTGCCAATAGCCGCCATGGATGAAGACCAGGCAGGGCGCATCGGCGCGCGCGGCGGGGTAGAGATCCCAAGCCTCCCGCGCACCACTGCCAAAAGGCAGATCAAGATGCCCGGCATGCGCCGCGCGAAACGCGTCAGACAGCGCATTGCGATTGGCGACCTGCGCCGCGCTATCGGCCACGCCATTGAGGTTGTCATAAGCCGCATCGCGCGCGGCCTGGGGCCAGCCGGCCCAGCCTTCCGCCAGGGTGTAGGGGCTTGTCATGGCTTGATCACTCCAATCGGGGCGCCGGCCACAAACGCGTTGATGGCGGCAACGGTCACTTCGTAATAGGTGCGGTAATTCTGTTCCGTCACGTAACCCAGATGCGGCGTCAGCACGGTATTCGGCGCGCTCAGGATCGGGTGATCCGCGGGCATGGGCTCAATATCAAACACATCCAAGCCAGCGCCGGCGATGCGGCCTTCCTGCAACGCCGCAATCAAAGCTGACTGTTCAATCAGCGGCCCGCGGCTTGTGTTCACGATGAAGGATGTTGGCTTCATCAGCGCCAGATCAGGCGCAGTGATGGTATTGCGCGACCGATCCGATAAAACCAGGTGCAGCGTTACCACATCCGCTTCACGCAGCAATGTCGCCTTATCCACGCGCGTCGCGCCAATCTCAGTGGCGCGTTCCTCGGTCAGGTTGCTGGACCAGGCCAGCACCTTCATGCCAAAGGCCTGACCGATTTTGGCAACACGCCCGCCAAGCTTGCCAAGCCCGATCACGCCAAGCGTTTTGCCTTCCAGCCCAAGGCCGATATGCGTCTGCCAACGCCCGGCGCGCAGCGCTTCCTGCTGGCGCGGAATATCGCGCACCAGGGAAAGGATCAGCCCCCAGGTAAGGTCCGCTGTCGGATCGCCCGATGTGCCCGTGCCGCAAAACACCACGCCACGCTCAGCGCAGGCCGCGGCATCAATGGAACGATTGCGCCCGCCCGTTGTGATGATCAGGCGCAGATTGGGCAAAGCTTCAATAAGCTTGCGCTGAAAGGGCGTTCTTTCGCGCATCGCAAGGATGGCATCGAAGGGCTTCAACCTTTCAACCAACGCCGCGTGATCGGTGATGGTATCGCGAAAAACCGTGATCTCCAGGCCCTTCGGCAGCTTCTCCCAAGGGCCGAGGGAAAGCGCGACACCCTGGTAATCATCCAGAATGGCAAGGCGCTTGAGCGGTGCAACGGACATAAGATGTTCCTTGGAATTAGGAAGGGTTCAGGGTGATGCGCTGAAGCGCAGCGCGCAGCGTATCAGGCAAGGGCGTTGGCGTTTTCTGCGTGGCGCGATCCACATAGACATGGATCAGATAGCCCTCGGCACTCGCCTCATCCTCATCCTTGCGGAAGATGCCGACCTCATAACGAACGGAGGTATTGCCGGCACGTCCGCAACGCACACCGCAGGTAATGTCATCCGGAAAGGCGATGGGCGCGAAGTAGCGGCATTGCGTTTCGACCACCAGGCCAATCACCGGCGCTGTCGGGATATGTAAAAAGCCCGATGACGTGAGAAAGCGCGCCACCGCACTATCTATCCAGGAATAATAGATCACGTTGTTGATGTGGCCATAGACGTCGTTGTCCATCCAGCGTGTCGCGATGGGCACGAACATGGCGTAATCGGCGCGCCGGCCGCGTTGCTTGCTCATGCGCTGCCCCTAACGACCAAGGGCGCGCATGACAATCGCATGATCAACGCAATCGGCGAAGCTGGGCTCACGCGCAATCACGCCCGCAGTTTTCATCGCACCACGTAGCTGCGTGAAGGCGGCTTCGGGGAAATGCGGCGTTTCCGGCCAAAGCCGCGCCGCCTGATAGCGGGCCAGGCCATGGGTCAACTCGGCCAAGGTCACATCGGGGAAAAGCGGAGCGACACTTGCGGCGATCTCCGCCGCAGGTGCCGCGTACACATAAGCCAGCGCATCGGCCAAGGCGCGTGTCATGGCTTCAAACTCCGCGCCGAAGCGCTGGATATTCGCCTCTGTCGCATAAAGCGCCGTGTAAGCGCTGGGGCCGCGATCAGACGCGCGATGCCACACCGCGCCGCCCTTGGCTTCCAGCCGTGTTGCGAAGGGTTCGAACATTTGCGCGACATCCAAGCGGCCTTCGGCCACCGCATCGGCGTTTTCCGCCATGGTTTTGTCCGTCACGCGCGCCATGGCGTCAGGGTCCACGCCCGCCTGGCGCAGATCATCCTGCAAGCACCACCAGGGGGTCGGCACTTCCTTGACACTGCCGAAACGGAGGCCGGGCAGATCCTTCAGGCTGAAGTCAGGATTGGCCCCGCGGCCCAGCAGCATGAAGGGATCGCGCATCACCACCGCGCAAAAGGACCGCAAGGGGCAGGCGGGATCGGCGGCGCGCATCATGATCATGCGCATGGGGCCGGACCAGGCGACATCGGCCTGATCCGCGAGCAGCGCCTCCGCCGCCCGGGTCGGGTCGCCGGCCGTGGCGCGGGTCACGGTCACGCCATGGCGCGCATAAAAGCCGCGCTGTTCGGCAACGTAAAACGGCGCGTAGAAGACGGCGCGGAAGGGTTCGGCAAGGCGGATGGGCTTCACAATCTTCGCTCCTTTGGCGCCCGCAGTCTGCCCGAGCTTGGCGTCCCGGTCAGCCCCGCAAGGCGCGCCCCGAGTCGCGGTTTGAGGCATTTCTGAACTTCGCGCGCTAAGGCCCTGCCAGATCAGCAGGAAGCATCCAACCCCTTCGCCCGCCCATCGGAAGACGCTATATCTTGTGGGTGCCGCCGGGGACACCCACTAGAAGCTGTGGATAACTCGAAGGCGCATCGAGTCCGAGCCCCTCAGGAGTTTCATGTCCAGCGCCGCGCCCAGGCCCGATACCGCCACCCGCATTGAACCCTTTCGCCTGCGCGGGGCGAATTTCAATTTGCTTGTGCTGCGCCTGCTGGATCATCGGCCCGAAGCGGTGGTGCCCGCCATTGGCGACCAGTTCCGCCGCGCGCCGGGGTTTTTGCGCTTCGCGCCCATCGTGCTCGGGCTGAGTGACATTCAGGTGCCGCCGAATGAGGTGGATTTCCCTGGGCTGATCAAGGGACTCAAGGAACTTGAGATCATGCCGATCGGCACCACCGGTGGCACGGTGGAAATGCGCAATGCCGCGCTGTCTTATGGCCTGCCACCGGTGCGCAGTGTCGGCGGCAAGGAAACGGATGATATCGCGGTGCCCGCTGCGCCCAGTGATGCCGCACCGCAAGCGGCCGCTGCGCCGCCGCCGCCCGCTGCCAAGCCGGCCGCCGCGCGCAGCACCATGGTGGTGGAACAACCCGTGCGCGCCGGC
>Ga0315900_10005491_pt1 | contig 17390 bp, 31 predicted proteins | sample LakEriMetagenome_FD_203521 | JGI IMG/M metagenome (GOLD analysis project Ga0315900, IMG submission 203521) | Freshwater fungal communities from buoy surface, Lake Erie, Ohio, United States - Buoy 12 MA114 | ecosystem: Environmental > Aquatic > Freshwater > Lake > Lake biofilm | place: USA: Lake... | reverse complement strand
GAAGCCGGTGGTGTGCTTGCCGATGTCACCGGCGGTGAAGGCCTCCTTGCCGGAGATGGTGAAGCTCACCTTCTCGGTGCTCACGTCCTCCAACTGGCGGCGGAAGCGCACCTGCTTGAGGTTGAGCACGATCTCCGTCACATCCTCGATGACCCCCTTGATGGTGCTGAACTCGTGGTCCACGCCATCGATGCGCACGCTCGTGATGGCAAAGCCTTCGAGGCTGCTGAGCAGGATGCGACGCAGGGCGTTGCCGATGGTGATGCCGTAGCCGGGCTCGAGCGGGCGGAACTCGAAGGTGCCACGCTTGTCGTCGGACTCGATCATCACGACCTTGTCGGGCCGCTGGAAATCAAGAATGGGCATGCTGGTCTTGGTTGTTCGTTGTCGGTTGTCGGTTCTCCGTTGTCATTACCTTGTCCAGAACATTCATCGGCGGCCTGACAACGGACCACCGACGATCTGATCCACCGGGTTACTTGGAGTACAATTCCACAATGAGCTGCTCACGGATGTTCTCCGGGATCTGCGCGCGCTCGGGCAGGGCGATCATGCGCCCCGTCATGGTGGCGGGGTTGAAATCGAGCCAGTCGAAACGCTTGTTGCTTACGCTCAGGCTGTTGGTGATGGTCTCCAGGCTGCGGCTCTTCTCACGAACGGCCACCTGATCGCCGGGGCGAAGGGTGTAGCTCGGGATGTTCACCACGGCGCCGTTCACGGTAATGTGGCCGTGGCTCACCAGCTGGCGGGCAGCGCGGCGCGTGGGCGCAACACCAAGGCGGTACACCGTGTTGTCCAAGCGCGCCTCGCACAAGCCCAGCAGCACCTCACCGGTGATGCCCTTCTTGCTGGCGGCCGTCTGGAACATCTTCTGGAACTGGCGCTCCAGGATGCCATAGGTGTACTTCGCCTTCTGCTTCTCGGCGAGCTGAACGCTGTATTCGCTCTGCTTGCCGCGGCGCTTGGTCAGTCCGTGCTGTCCGGGCGAATGGGGCTTGCGCTCCATCCATTTGTCCGGTCCGAGGATCGCCTCCTTGAACTTGCGGGCGATGCGGGTCTTGGGTCCAGTATAACGTGCCATGGTTCGGTTGCTTCTCGGGTGGGCTTACACGCGGCGCTTTTTCGGCGGGCGGCAGCCGTTGTGGGGCATGGGGGTGATGTCGACGATCTCGGTGACCTCGATGCCGCTGTTGTGCAGCGCACGGATGCAGCTCTCACGGCCACTGCCGGGGCCCTTCACGAACACCTTCACCTTGCGCAGGCCCATCTCGAACGCCTCGCGCGCGGCCTCCTCCGCGGACACCTGTCCGGCGTAAGGCGTGTTCTTCTTGCTGCCGCGGAAACCGAGCTTGCCCCCGCTGGCCCAGCTGATCACCTCGCCCTTGTTGTTGGTGAGGCTGACGATCAGGTTGTTGAACGTGGCGCGGATGTGGGCCTGTCCGTGGGCCTCCACCACCACGTTCTTCTTCTTCTTCTTGCCAGCGGCTGCGCCGCCCTTGCCTTCTTGCTGTTTTGCCATTGGTCTATCGGGTTAGGTCGACGGGAACGTCCACCCTACGATGATTACTTGGTCGCCTTCTTCTTGTTGGCCACCGTCTTCCGCTTGCCCTTGCGGGTGCGGCTGTTGGTGCGCGTGCGCTGACCCCGCACCGGCAGGCCGTTGCGGTGACGCATGCCACGGTAGCTGTTGATGTCCACCAGGCGCTTGATGCTGAGCTGCACCTCGCTGCGCAGCGCACCCTCCACCTTGACACCCTCGTTGATCACGGTGCGGATACGACCCTGCTCCTCATCGGTCCATTCCTCCACCTTCGTGTCCGGATCCACCCCGGCCTTCTCCAGGATGTTCAGCGCGGTGCTGCGGCCGATGCCGTAGATGTACGTGAGGCCTATGCAGCCCCGCTTCTGCTTGGGTAGGTCGATGCCTGCGATACGTGCCATGCTCGTGCGTTTATCAGCCTTGACGCTGCTTGAACTTCGGGTTCTTCTTGTTGATGATGTACAGGCGTCCCTTGCGGCGGACCAGCTTGCAGTCCGCAGAACGCTTCTTCAAAGAGGCCCTTACTTTCATGGGTCCGGGTGTTCTTCTGGGTTCAGGTCTTGTAGCGGAAGGAGATCCGGCCCTTGGTAAGGTCGTACGGGCTCATCTCCACCTTCACCTTGTCACCGGGCAGGATACGGATATAGTGCATCCGCATCTTCCCGCTGATGTGCGCAGTGATGACGTGTCCGTTCTCAAGCTCAACACGGAACATGGCGTTGCTCAGCGCCTCCTTGATGACGCCGTCCTGCTCGATGTTCCCCGTCTTGCTCATGCCTTCTTCCTTCCTTTTTCTCCTTCCTATGTTGCGCGGAACTCAGTCCGCTTTTGTCAATTCCCCTTTCGCAACAAGCACATCCTCGATGTGCTTGAACGTTGATAGGACCTCCGCCTTGCCTGCATGCACCGCCACGGTGTGTTCGAAGTGTGCGCTCGGCCTTCCGTCACGCGTCACCACCGTCCAACCGTCCTCCAGCTGCCTCACCTCTTTCGACCCCATGTTGATCATGGGCTCGATCGCCAGTGCCATACCCTCCTGCAGCCTGGCACCGCTGCCACGCCGCCCGAAATTGGGCACCTCCGGGGCTTCGTGCAACCTGCGCCCGACCCCGTGGCCGGTGAGCTCGCGCACCACCGTGTAGCCATGGGCTTCAGCGTGCGCCTGGATCGCGTGACCGATATCGCCCGTGCGGTTGTTCGCAACGGCCTGATCGATCCCCAGTTGGAGACACTCCTGCGTGACCCGCAGGAGCCGCTTCACCTCCTCCCGCACCTGACCGATGCAGAAGGTGTAGGCGCTGTCCCCGTAGAATCCGTTCATCAGAACGCCACAGTCGACGCTGGCAATGTCACCATCGCGCAGCACCCGATCGCCAGGGAGGCCGTGCACCACTTCATCGTTCACGCTGATCAACAGCGTGCTCGGGCAGTCGTACAGGCCCTTGAAACCGGGGATCGCCCCGTTGTCGCGGATGAACTGCTCCGCCAGGCGGTCAAGCTCACCGGTTCGCACACCGGGACCGATGCACCGTGCAACTTCGGCCAAAGTCCTACCAACAAGCAAAGAACTCTCCCTCACCGCCTCCAACTCCGCATCGCTCAGGATGCACACGGTCTTTCCCATGCACTATCCGGTGGCCATGCTGTAAGTCGCACTTTGCCGCCCCTTGATGCGACCGGTCTTCATCAAACCGTCGTAGTGACGCATCAGGAGATGGCTTTCGATCTGTTGCAGCGTGTCCAGCAACACACCCACCATGATCAGGAGGGATGTGCCGCCGAAGAACTGCGCGAAGCCCTGCTTAACCCCCGCCGCGATGGCGAAGGCCGGCAGGATCGCCACGAGGCCCAGGAAGATGGCGCCGGGCAGCGTGATCCTGCTCAGGAGCTCATCGATGTGCCCTGCCGTGGCCTTGCCAGGCTTCACGCCCGGGATGAAGCCGCCGTTGCGCTTCATGTCATCAGCCAGCTGGTTCGGGTTCACCGTAATGGCCGTGTAGAAGTAGGTGAAGGCCACCACCAGAAGGAAGAGCGTGACGTTGTAACCAATGCTCTCATACCGGCTGAATTCCAGCATCCACTGGGGCGGGTTCTCCCACAGGGAGCTCAGGTACAGCGGGATCAGCACGATCGCCTGTGCGAAGATGATGGGCATCACACCGGCAGCATTCACCTTCAGGGGCACGTAGTTCCGAACGCCCCCGTACTGCTTGTTACCCTGCACGCGCTTGGCGAACTGCACCGGGATGCGGCGCGTACCCTGCACCAGCAGGATGTTGCCGGCGATGATCAGCAGCCACAGCACCACCTCGACCAGGATCACAACAAGACCACCCTGGCCCGGCTGCATGCGGCCCACGTACTCCTGCAGGAAACTCTCCGGCAGACGCGCGAGGATGCCGATCATGATGATCAGCGACACGCCGTTGCCAAGGCCACGCTCGGTGATCCGTTCGCCCAGCCACATCACGAAGAGGGTGCTGCACGTAAGGATGATGGTGCTCACCGGCATCCACATGGCGTCGTTCACCGGGCGGGCATCCGCATCCACGTAGGTGAGGATGTAGCCCGGGGCCTGGAACATGCAGATGATGATGGTGATGTAGCGCGTCCACTGGTTCAACCGGCGGCGGCCGCTCTCCTCCCGCTGCATCTTCTGCACCGTGGGAACAGCGATGCCCGCAAGCTGGATGATGATGCTCGCGCTGATGTAGGGCATCACGCCAAGGGCGAAGATGCTCGCGCGGGTGAAGGCACCGCCCGTGAAGATGCTCAGCAGGTCCACGAGACCGCTGCCACCCGTACTGCCGCTGCCCAGCGCGGCGCTGTTCACGCCGGGGAGCACGATGAAGCTGCCGATGCGGTACACCAGCAGCAGACCCAGCGTGATGAGGATCCGCTTGCGCAGCTCCTCGATGCGCCAGATGTTCTTTATCGTATCGACCAGGTTCTTCATGATCAGCGCTTCACGATCTCCACATTGCCTCCGCTGGACTCGATGGCGGCCTTGGCCGTCGCACTGAAGGCGTGGGCCTTCACGGCGTAAGCGCCCTTGAGCTCACCACGACCCAGGATCTTCACCAGGTCGTTCTTGGCGATGAGCCCGTTCTCGCGCAGCACCTGGGGGTCGATGGCCTTGAGGCCTTTCTTCTCCACCAGCGCCTGCAAGGCATCGAGGTTGATGCCCTTGTACTCCACCCGGGTAGGATTGGTGAAGCCGAACTTGGGCACCCGCCGGACGAGCGGGGTCTGACCACCCTCGAAGCCGCGACGACGGTTGTAGCCCGTATCGGCCTTCTGGCCCTTATGGCCCTTGCCGGCGGTACCGCCCTTTCCGCTGCCCTGGCCACGGCCAAGACGCTTGTTCGTTTTCGTCGCCCCTTTCGCGGGCTTGAGTTGACTGAGGTCCATTGCGTTGTCTGTTGCGGGCCGACCCTATCGGTCCCGGTTGTCTTATCAGGCTTCCTTCACACTTACCAGGTGCGCCACCTTGGCCACCATGCCGAGCACCTGCGGGGTGCCCTCCACTTCGGCCTGCTTGCCGATGCGGCCCAGGCCCAGCGCCTTCAGCGTGGCCTTCTGGCGCTTGTGGCACTTGATGAAGCTGCCGGTCTGTGTGATGATGATCTTGCTCATGGTCGTCCGCCGTCGCCGGAGCGGGGCGTGTGTATTGATTATCCGTTGAAGACCTTTTCCAGTTTCACACCGCGCTGGGCCGCCACAGCGGAGGCGTCGCGCATGCTGGTGAGGGCCTCGATGGTGGCCTTCACCACGTTGTGCGGGTTGCTGCTGCCCTTGCTCTTCGCAAGCACGTCCGTGACGCCCACGCTCTCGAGCACGGCGCGCATGGCTCCACCGGCGATAACACCGGTACCGTGCGCGGCAGGCTTCAGCAGCACCTTGGCGCCGGCGAACTTACCTTCCTGCGTGTGCGGGATGGTCCCCTTGCGCACCGGCACCTTCACCAGGTTCTTCTTGGCGTCGTCGATGCCCTTGGCGATGGCCTCCTGCACCTCCTTGGCCTTGCCCAGGCCATGGCCCACCACGCCGTTCTCGTTCCCCACCACCACGATGGCGGCGAAGGTGAACGTGCGTCCGCCCTTGGTCACCTTGGTCACGCGGTTGAGCGCCACGAGCTTGTCCTTCAGCTCGAGCTCGCTGCTCTTGACCTTGTTCGCTCTCGTTTCAGCCATGTTGCTGGTTGTATCAGAAGTTGAGGCCGGCTTCGCGGGCGGCGTCGGCCAAGGCCTTCACACGTCCGTGGTACAGGTATCCGTTGCGGTCGAAAACGACCTTCTCGATGCCGGCGGCACGCGCCTTCTCGGCAATGGCCCGGCCCACGAGGCGTGCCTGCTCGACGCCCGCGGCATCGTGCGCCTGCTTGTCCTTCAGGCTGCCGGCGCTCACCAGCGTGCGGCCCTGTTCGTCGTCGATCACCTGCGCGTAGATGTCCGCGTTGCTGCGGTACACCGTGAGGCGCGGGCGCTCCGCGTTGCCGCGCACCCGCTTGCGGATGGCGGTCTTGATGCGTGCGCGCCGTTGGAGTTTGCTCTTGGCCATGTTCTTTTCTGTGTTGGGGCGATGCGAGCATCGCCCTTGCGCTCATGTTACTTGCCTGCTGCTTTACCGGCCTTGCGGCGTACGTTCTCGCCCACGAAGCGCACACCCTTGCCCTTGTACGGTTCGGGCTTGCGCAAGCCGCGCAACTTGGCGGCCACCGCGCCGATGAGCTGCTTGTCAGCGCTCTCCAGTCGGATGATCGGGTTCTTACCCTTTTCCTGGGCGGCGCTCACCTTGATCTCGGCGGGCAGTTCCAGGGCCACGTTGTGCGAGAAGCCCAGTGCCAGATCGAGGCGCTGGCCCTTGGCGGTGGCGCGGTAACCCACGCCCACCAGCTCCTGCTCGATCACGAAGCCCTCCGTGACGCCCTTCACCATGTTGGCCACCAGCGCGCGGTACAGACCGTGCATGGCCTTGTGGTGCTTGAGGTCGGTGGGACGCTCGAACACGAGCTCACCTTCGCCCTGCTTCACCGTGATGGCGGGGTCGAGGGTCTGGATGAGCGTACCCTTGGGACCCTTGACGGTCACCACGTTCTTGTCGCTCACCGTGATCTGTACGCCCTTGGGTACAGGGATGGGTGCTTTTCCGATGCGGCTCATGGTCGTAATTCCTTAGCTCACGTAACAGATCACTTCACCACCCACGCCCAGGGTGCGCGCCTCCTTGTCGGTGAGCACGCCCTTGCTGGTGCTGATGATGGCCACGCCCAGGCCGTTGAGCACACGGGGAAGCTCCCCGCTGTGTGCGTACTGGCGAAGGCCGGGGGAGCTCACGCGGGTGAGCTCGCGGATGGCGTTCTGGCGCGTGTTGTGGTCATACTTCAGGGCGATCTTGATCAGGCCCTGCTTGCCATCGTCCTCCACCTTCCAGGACAGGATGTAGCCCTTGTCGTAGAGGATGCGGGTGATGTCCTTCTTGAGGCCGCTGGCGGGGACCTCCACGACCTTCTTGCGCGCCTGGATGGCGTTGCGCAGTCGGGTCAGGTAATCGGCGATCGGATCGGTGATCATGGGTCTTGTCGTGTTTGTGGGTCGACGCGCTCGCCGCCCTTACCAGCTGCTCTTCGTTACGCCCGGGATCTTGCCCTCAAGGGCCATCTGCCGGAACATGTTACGGCTGATGCCGAAGAGGCGGATATAGCCCTTCGGGCGGCCGCTGATCTGGCAGCGGTTGTGCTTGCGCACGTAGCTGCCATTCGCGGGAAGCTGCTGCAGCTTGTCCCACTCGCCGGCCTTCTTCAGGGCGGCGCGCTTGGCTGCGTACTTCTCCACCATTTTGGCGCGCTTGCGCTCGCGTGCCTTCATGCTTTCCTTGGCCATGGTCGCTGGTCTTCTGTTACTTGGTGAAGGGGAAACCGAACGCCGTCAGCAGCGCGCGCGCCTCCTCGTCCGTCTTTGCCGTGGTCACGAACGTGATGTCCATGCCCTGGATCCGCGGCGTCTTGTCAATATCGATCTCCGGGAAGATGATCTGTTCCTTCACACCGAAGGTGAAGTTGCCATGCCCGTCGAAGCCCTTGGAGGCCACGCCGCGGAAGTCGCGGGTGCGGGGCAGGGCCACGCTGATCAGGCGGTCGAGGAACTCATACATCTTGTCGCCGCGCAGCGTAACGCGGGCACCGATCGGCATGCCCTTGCGCAGCTTGAAGTTGCTGATGTCCTTCTTGGAGACGGTGCCCACGGCCTTCTGGCCGGTGATCAGCGTCATCTCGTTCACCGCGTTCTCCACGATCTTCTTGTCGCCAACGGCGTTGCCGAGGCCCTGGTTGACGGCGATCTTCACCAGGCGGGGCACCTGCATGGAGCTCTTGTAGTTGAACTCCTTCTGGAGGGCCGGAACGACCTTCTCGCGGTAGGTGGCTTTGAGGCGGGGGCTGTAGGTGCTCATCACTTCTTGGCCGTTTTCTTGGTCTTCACCTTCACAACGCGCTCGATCGCACCATCCTTGGACACGGAGCGGCCCACACGGCCCGGCTCACCGGTCTTGGCGTCGATCAGCATCAGGTTGCTGATGTGGATGGGGCCCTCCTTCTCCACGATTCCGCCCTGGGGCGCCGCCGTGGTGGGCTTGCTGTGTTTCTTGTTGATGTTGAGGCCTTCCACCAGCGCGATGGTGCGGTTGCGGTCCACCTCGATGACACGGCCCTGCTTGCCGCGGTCCTCCCCGGCCAGCACCTTCACCATGTCACCCTTCTTGATATGTAGCTTCTTCTGCATGGCTCAGAGCACCTCGGGTGCGAGGGAAATGATCTTCATGAACTTCTTCTCGCGCAGCTCCTTGGCCACCGGTCCGAAGATGCGGGTTCCACGCATCTCACCGGCCGCATCGAGCAGCACCACCGCATTGTCATCGAAGCGGATGTAGCTGCCGTCCTTGCGGCGCGTTTCCTTGCGGGTGCGCACCACCACCGCCTTGCTCACCGTGCCCTTTTTGGCCTGGCCGGCGGGCAGGGCGTCCTTGATGGTCACCACCACGGTGTCGCCGATGCGCGCATAGCGGCGCTTGGTGCCGCCGAGCACACGGATGACCAGCACTTCGCGGGCTCCGCTGTTGTCGGCGACGTTGAGTCGTGATTCCTGTTGGATCATGGCTTCTCCGGGTGTTGCGGGTTACTTGGCGCGCTCCACCACCTCCACGAGGCGCCAGCGCTTCAACTTGCTCATGGGGCGGGTCTCCGCGATCCGCACCGTGTCGCCGATGTGGGCCTCGCCCTTCTCATCGTGCGCCATGAACTTGCTGGAGCGCTTCACGAACTTGCCATACTTGGGGTGCATCACCCGGCGCTCCACCGTGACGGTGATGCTCTTGCTCATCTTGTCGCTGGTGACGACACCGATACGCTCCTTGCGGAGATTCCTTTCCACGTTCTCAGTGCTCATTTCTTCACGGTGTTGGCGGCGAGCTCGCGCTTGCGCAGTTCGGTGAGGATGCGGGCTACCTCCTTGCGCTTCTGCCGCATCATCATGGGGTTCTCGATCGGGCTCACGGCGTGGTTGAAGCGCAGCTTCGTCAACGTCGACCGCTCATCGCTGAGCTTGTCGCGCAGTTCCACCTCGGTGAGGTCCTTCAGGTCGGTGCCTTTCTTCTTCATGGCGCTCGCTTATTGACCGTCGTAATCCTCGCGTTGCACGAACTTGGTCTTGATGGGCAGCTTCTGGCCGGCCAGGCGCAAGGCCTCACGGGCGGTCGCGCTGGGCACACCATCGGCCTCGAAGATGATCCGGCCGGCGTGCACCACGGCAACCCAATGGTCCAGGGCACCCTTGCCCTTACCCATGCGCACCTCGGCGGGCTTGGCGGTCACCGGCTTGTCCGGGAACACCTTGATCCACACCTGACCTTCACGCTTCATGTGGCGTGTGAGGGCCACACGGGCAGCCTCGATCTGGCGGCTGGTGAGCCAAACGCTCTCCATGGCCTTCAGGCCGAAGGATCCAAGGGACACGCGGTGACCGCGCTGGGCCTGCCCCTTCATGCGGCCCTTGTGCATATTGCGGCGCTTGCTGCGCTTCGGTTGCAACATGGCTCTTAGCTGTTACGGTTGTTACCACCACGGCGATCACCGCCACGGCGCTCTCCTCCTCCTCCACGGCGCTCGCCGCCAGGACCGCGACGGTCGCCACCACGGCGCTCCGGACGGTCACCGCCCATGCGGCCGGCCGGACCGGGACCCTTCGCCTGGCCCACGTTCGGGCTCAGGTCGCGCTTGCCGAACACCTCGCCGCGGCAGATCCAGCACTTCACGCCGATCCGGCCCATCTTGGTGTGCGCCTCGCTGATCGCGAAGTCGATGTCCGCACGCAGCGTGTGCAGCGGCACGCGGCCCTCACGATACTTCTCCGTGCGCGCGATCTCCGCGCCGTTGAGGCGGCCGCTCACCTGCACCTTGATGCCCTCGGCACCCATGCGCATGCTGCTCGCCACGCTCATCTTCATGGCACGGCGGAAGCTGATCCGGCCCTCCAGCTGGCGGGCGATGCTGTCGGCCACCAGGCGGGCGTCCAGCTCCGGACGCTTGATCTCGAAGATGTTGATCTGCACGTCCTTGCCGGTGAACTTGCGCAGTTCTTCCCGCAGCTTGTCCACTTCCGCGCCGCCTTTGCCGATGATCACGCCTGGGCGTGCGGTGTTGATGGTCACCGTGACCAGCTTCAGCGTGCGCTCGATCACGATCTTGCTGACACTGGCCTTTTTCAGGCGCGCCATCAGGTACTGGCGGATGCGCTCATCCTCAACCAGCTTGTCGACGTAGTTGTCGCCGCCATACCAGTTGCTGTCCCAGCCCTTGATGAAGCCGAGGCGCTGTCCGATCGGGTGTGCTTTCTGTCCCATTATGCTTTGTTCTCGGCGACCTCCTGCGGTGCCCGGTCAACGATCAGGGTAACATGGTTGCTGCGCTTACGCATGCGGTAGGCGCGGCCCTGGGGGGCGGGCAGCATGCGCTTCAGGCTCGTGCTCTCGTCCACCATGATGGTCTTCACCACCAGCTTGGTGTCGCCGGCCTTGCTGCCCTCGTTCTTCGCCTCCCAGTTGGCGATGGCGCTGCGCAGCAGCTTGTAGAGGGGCTTGCTCGCGTGGCGGGTGCTGTACTGGAGGATCCCCAAGGCCTTCTCCACGTCCAGGCCACGGATCGTATCCGCGCTCTGGCGCATCTTCCGCGGGCTGGTCGGAACGTCCTTCAGCTTCGCGACGGCCACGCTTTTCAGGGCCTCCTTGCGCTTGTCAGCGGCGAGTTTCTTGCGCTGTCCCATGGTCAGGCTTTGTTATTGCCAGAGTGCTGGCGGAAGGTGCGCGTCGGGGCGAACTCGCCCAGCTTGTGGCCCACCATGTTCTCCGTCACGTACACCGGGATGAACTTGTTGCCATTGTGCACCGCGAACGTGATGCCCACGAACTCGGGCGTGATGGTGCTTGCGCGCGACCACGTCTTCAGCACGGACTTCTTGCCCGACTTCTGCATGTCGGTCACACGCTTCGCCAGCTTGTAGTGGACGAACGGCGGTTTCTTGAGTGAACGGCTCATGGTGCTCTATCAGATCGAAGCGGCCTTGTTCTTGCGGCGCGCGATGATGAACTTGTTCGACGTGTTCTTCGGCTGACGGGTCTTCTTGCCCTTCGCCAGCAGGCCCTTGCGGCTGCGCGGGTGACCGCCGGAGGCCCGGCCCTCGCCACCGCCCATCGGGTGATCCACCGGGTTCATGGCCACGGCGCGGGTGCGCGGGCGGCGGCCCTGCCAGCGGCTGCGGCCGGCCTTGCCGCTCTTCTGCAGCATGTGCTCGGCGTTGCCCACGGCGCCCACGGTGGCCATGCAGGCGCAGAGCACCAGGCGCAGTTCACCGCTCGGCATCTTCAGCGTCACGTAGCGGCCTTCGCGGGCGCTCAGTTGGGCGAAGGTCCCGGCGCTGCGCGCGAAGCTCCCTCCCTTACCGGGCTGCAGCTCCACGTTGTGCACCAGCGTACCCAGCGGGATCTCGCCCAAGGGCAGGGTGTTGCCCACCTCGGGGGCGATGCCCTTGCCGCTCTGGATGGTCTGACCCACCTTCAGGCCGTTCGGGGCCAGGATGTAGCGCTTCTCGCCGTCCGGGTAATGGACCAGGGCGATGCGCGCGCTGCGGTTCGGATCGTACTCGATGGTCTTCACCGTTCCGGCGATGCCGTGCTTGTCGCGCTTCAGGTCGATCACGCGGAAGCGCTGCTTGTGACCACCGCCGATGTAGCGCATGGTCATCTTGCCCTGGTTGTTCCGGCCTCCGCTCTTCACGCGGCCGGTGGTCAGGCTAGGCTCGGGGATGTTCGTCGTAACGCCGTCGAAGTCGGTGATCACCCGGTGGCGGGTGCCCGGCGTAACGGGGTTCAATTTGCGGATGCCCATGGCTGTCTGGCTCGTTCGAGGGTTCAGATGGCGCTGTACAGATCGATGTTGTCACCCGCCTTCAGCGTCACGATGGCCTTCTTCCAGCTGCTCGTGCCGCCGCGCAGGATATTGCGCTTGGTGAAGCGGGTCTTGTCCTTGCCGCGCACGATCATCGTGCGCACACCGGTGACCGTAACACCGTACTCCTTCTCCACGGCGCTCTTGATCTGCACCTTGTTGCTTTTGCGGTCCACCACGAAGCCGTACCGGCCGAGCTTTTCGCCCTGTGCGGTCATCTTCTCGGTGATGAGGGGTCTGATCAGGATGCTCATGGCTTACTTCGTAAGGGTGGCCTCCAGCGGGGCGATCGCCTCGCTGGCGATCAGCACGCGGTGCGCGTTCATGATGTCGTAGGTGTTCACCTCCGCAGCGCTCACCACACGTGCGCCTTGGATGTTGCGCGCGCTCAGCAACACCTTGTCGTCCTTCTTCGGGAGCACCACCAAGGCGCGGCGGTCCGCCAGCTCGAACGCCTTCAGCATGCCGGCGAAGACCTTGGTCTTCGGGGCGTTCATGCTGAGGACGTCGATCACGGTGATGGCCCCGTTCTTGGCCTTGTGCGTGAGCGCACTGCGACGGGCCAGGTCCTTCACCTTCTTGTTCAACTTGAAGTGGTAGTCACGCGGCTTCGGACCGAATACGCGCGCACCACCCTTGAACAGCGGGCTCTTGATGGAACCCTTGCGGCTTCCACCCGTGCCCTTCTGGCGGTGCAACTTCTTGGTGCTGCCGCTCACCTCGCTCTTCTCCAACGTCTTGGCCGTCCCTTGGCGCTTGTTCGCCAGGTGTTGCTTAACGTCCAGCCAGATGGCATGGTCGTTGGCCTCGATCGCGAAGACCGCATCGCTCAGGCGGGCCTTTTTGCCCGTGCCCTTGCCGTCGATGTTGTGGATCTCGAGTTCCATTGTTCTGTCTCTGTTGCAGGTGACGCAGGCGTACCGCTTACTTCCAGATGATCACGTAGCTGCCTTTCGGACCCGGAACGGACCCGCGCAGGACCATGAGGTTCTTCTCCCTGTCGATCTTCACCACCTTGAGGTTCTCCGTGGTCACCTGGTCCCCGCCCGTGCGGCCGGCCATGCGCATGCCCTTGAAAACGCGGCTGGGATAGCTGGAGCCACCGAGCGAACCCGGAGCGCGGGTGCGGTCGTGCTGGCCGTGGGTGCCTTCACCCACGCCGCTGAAACCATGGCGCTTCACAACGCCCTGGAAACCCTTGCCCTTGGTGGCGCCGGTCACGGTCACGAATCCGCCCTCCTCGAAGATGCCGGCGTCCACCTGGTCGCCCAGCTTCAGCGCGGTCTCGAACTCCTTGAACTCGTGCGCACGCACCTTGGGGGTGGTACCCGCTTTCTTGTAGTGGCCTTTCGCCGCGGCCGGTGTGCTCTTCTCGCGACGCTCACCGAAGGCGAGCTGCACCGCATCGTAGCCGTCCGTGGCCTTGGTCTTCACGTGGGTGACCACGTTGGGGCCCGCCTCCACCACGGTGCAACCCACCAGGCTGCCGTCCGTGTCGTAGATGCTGGTCATCCCGATCTTTTTGCCGATCAATCCGCTCATGGCTCTGTGATGCTATCGGTCAGACTTTGATCTCCACGTCCACGCCGCTGGGGAGCTCCAGCTTCATCAGGGCATCCACGGTCTTGCTGTTGCTGCTGTAGATGTCCATCAGGCGCTTGTAGCTGCACAGCTGGAACTGCTCACGCGCCTTCTTGTTGACGTGCGGCGAGCGGAGCACCGTGAAAATGCGCTTGTGCGTGGGCAGCGGAATGGGTCCGCTCACGACAGCGCCCGTGCTCTTCACCGTCTTCACGATCTTCTCGGCGCTCTTGTCGACGAGATTGTGATCGTAAGACCGCAATTTGATCCGGATCTTCTGGGTCATCGGGGTCTTTAGGCTTTGGCGGTCACTTTACCTTTCACCTTGGCCAGCACGGCCTCGGTGATGTTGTTGGGTGCTTGCTCGTAGTGGCTGAACTCCATGGTGCTGCTGGCACGGCCGGAGCTCATGGTGCGGAGGCTGGTCACATAACCGAACATCTCGCTCAGGGGAACGATGCCCTTGATGGCCTTGGCCCCGCTGCGGTCCTCCATGCCCTGGATCTGGCCGCGGCGGCGGTTGAGGTCGCCCACGATGTCGCCCATGTTCTCCTCGGGCGTGATCACCTCGATCTTCATGATCGGCTCCATCAGCACCGGCTTGCACTTGGGCACAGCCTCACGGAACGCGCTCTTGGCGCAGATCTCGAAGCTCAATGCATCGGAGTCCACGTTGTGGAACGATCCATCGGTGAGGGTCACCTTCAGGCGCTCGATCGGGAAGCCAGCGAGCACACCGTTCTGGAGACTGGCCTTGAAGCCCTTCTCCACCGGCGGGATGAATTCCTTCGGAATGGAGCCGCCCTTGATCATGTCCACGAACTCCAGACCTTCCTTGGTCATGTCGGTCTGCGGCTCGATCGTGACGTGGATGTCAGCGAACTTACCACGGCCACCGGTCTGTTTCTTGTACACCTCGCGGTGGTTCACCGAAGCCGTGATGGCCTCTTTGTACTTCACCTGCGGCGCACCCTGGTTGCACTCCACCTTGAACTCGCGCTTCATGCGGTCCACGATGATCTCCAGGTGCAGTTCGCCCATCCCGCTGATCACGGTCTGGCCGGTCTCCTCGTCGGTGTGCACGCGGAAGGTCGGATCCTCCTCGGCGAGCTTGTACAGGGCCTGGCCCATCTTGTCCAGGTCGGCCTGGGTCTTGGGCTCCACCGCGATGCCGATCACCGGCTCGGGGAAGCTCATGCTCTCCAGCACGATGGGCTTGTTCTCATCGCACAGCGTGTCGCCGGTGCGGATGTCCTTGAAGCCAACGGCAGCACCGATGTCACCGGCCTCGATGACCTCGACAGGGTTCTGCTTGTTGGCGTGCATCTGGAAGATGCGGCTGATGCGCTCCTTGTTGCCGGTGCGCATGTTCTTGACATAGCTGCCGGCGGGGACCGCACCGCTGTAGCAGCGGAAGAAGGCCAGGCGGCCCACATAGGGGTCGGTGGCGATCTTGAAGGCCAGGCTGGCCATGGGTTCGCTCACCATCGGCTTGCGGATGATCTCCTCGCCGCTGTCCGGGTCGGTGCCGGTCACGGCATCGATGTCCACAGGACTGGGCAGGTAGGCCATCACCGCATCGAGCATGGTCTGCACGCCCTTGTTCTTGAAGGCGCTTCCGCACAGCAGCGGGGTGATGCTCATGCTGATCGTGCTCTTGCGGATGGCGTTCATGATCTCCGCCTCCGTCAGGCTGTTCGGATCGGCGAAGTACTTCTCCATCAAGGAGTCATCGCTCTCTGCAACGGCCTCGATGAGCTTGCCGCGCCACTCCTCCACCGTTTCCTTCAGGTCGTCCGGGATGGGAACTTCGCTCCAGGTCATGCCCTGGTCGGCCTCGTTCCACACCATGCCGCGGTTGTTGATCAGGTCCACCACACCCTTGAAACCGGCCTCGGCGCCAATGGGCACCTGCAGGGGCACCGGGTTCGCACCCAAACGCTCCTTGATCTGCTTCACCACGTTGAAGAAGTCCGCACCGCTGCGGTCCATCTTGTTCACGAAGCCCAGGCGGGGAACCTTGTACTTGTTGGCCTGGCGCCACACGGTTTCGCTCTGGGGCTCCACACCGCCCACGGCACAGAACAGCGCCACAGCGCCGTCAAGCACACGCAGGCTGCGCTCCACCTCCACGGTGAAGTCCACGTGGCCCGGCGTGTCGATCAGGTTGATCTTGTACTTCTCGCCGCGGTAGTTCCAGCTGGTGGTGGTGGCGGCGCTGGTGATCGTGATGCCGCGCTCCTGCTCCTGCTCCATCCAGTCCATGGTGGCCGCACCGTCGTGCACCTCACCGATCTTGTGCACAAGACCGGTGTAGTACAGGATGCGCTCGGACGTGGTGGTCTTACCGGCATCGATGTGCGCCATGATGCCGATGTTGCGCGTGTATTTAAGGTCGCGGGCCATGTTCTCTCGTGTGTTGGCTTAGAAGCGGAAATGGCTGAACGCCTTGTTCGCCTCGGCCATCTTGTGTACCTCCTCCTTCTTCTTGTAAGCAGCGCCCTCTTCCTTGGCGGCGGCCATGATCTCGTTGGCAAGCTTCTGCGCCATGCTGCGCTCGTTCCGCTCGCGGCTGTAACCGATCAGCCACTTCATGGCGAGGCTCTTCTTGCGGTCCTCGCGCACCGGCTGCGGGATCTGGAAGTTGGCACCGCCCACGCGGCGCGTGCGCACCTCCACCTGCGGCGTCACATTGGTCAATGCCTTGCGGAAGATCTCCAGGCCGTCCTCACCGGTCTTCTCTGCCACCATGTCGATGGCGTCATAGAAGATGTTGAACGACTTGCTCTTCTTGCCGTCGTACATCAGGTTGTTCACGAACTTGGTCACCTCCGCATCACCGAACTTGGGGTCGGGCAGGATGGTGTGCTTGACCGCTTTCTTACGCATGGCTCAGGTCCTTCTGGCTGATAGAGCTCTGGTTCTTACTTCTTGGTCTCCTTCTTGCGCTTGGTGCCGTACTTGCTGCGGCGCTGGCCGCGGCCTTCCACACCCGCCGTATCCAGCACGCCGCGCACGATGTGGTATTTCACACCGGGAAGGTCCTTCACCCTGCCGCCGCGCACCAGCACGATGCTGTGCTCCTGCAGGTTGTGGCCCTCGCCGCCGATGTAGGCGATCACCTCATACTTGTTGGTGAGGCGCACCTTGGCCACTTTGCGAAGGGCCGAGTTCGGCTTCTTCGGCGTGGTGGTGTACACCTTGGTGCACACACCGCGGCGCTGCGGGCATTCCGTCAAGGCAACGGACTTGCTCTTGTACACCGGGGCGGTACGGCCCTTGCGGATCAGCTGTTGGATGGTTGGCATCGTCGCTTTCGTCCTGTTGGTCAGTCACTTTGCCACACGGGGTGGCGAAAGGGGGCGCAAATGTAGAGGAAACCGGCGATCGGCGAACGATCCCCGGTGGAAAATTTCGAGCAGGGGCGTCCCTCCGCGGGGGGGCGGGCCGTAAAGTCAACCCTGCACCCCCTGCATATATCTCTGATATTCTGATAATTGCATCCAGATGATCGATCGCCATGCCGATCCCACAGAATGCCCGTTCCTGTTCATTTCGCTGCCCGTGGATCAACGGTTGGAAGTGCTACTTATAATATCATATGATACTATTGCAGGCCCGTGGTCAGCCCCCACCGGGCCCGGAAACGCGGGCCTTGACCTTCCCTCATGAGCACTATCATGGAAGCTTGAGCCTTGGGAATTGACCATTGGACATTGATCATTGGAAACCGACCATTGAGAATTGAGCCTTGTGCCTTGTGACTTGTGACTT
>Ga0315900_10005490_pt1 | contig 17394 bp, 6 predicted proteins | sample LakEriMetagenome_FD_203521 | JGI IMG/M metagenome (GOLD analysis project Ga0315900, IMG submission 203521) | Freshwater fungal communities from buoy surface, Lake Erie, Ohio, United States - Buoy 12 MA114 | ecosystem: Environmental > Aquatic > Freshwater > Lake > Lake biofilm | place: USA: Lake... | reverse complement strand
CATTCTTGGTGCCGTATCGGCGAGAGCAGGCGGTTCAAGTATCTTTAAAGCGGTGCTACGGATCGTGCTGGGTGGAACGATCGCGATGGTGATCTCGGCCTTGGTCGGATACTTCTTTGGTGTAAGAATATAATTACACTTGAAATAAGGATAATTTTATATATTATATTACGTATTTTTACTTTATCTAAGATACGTACACTTATTTTTAAATAATTCTGATAGTAGTTCTATCAAGTATTTTTACTATTAATCAGGCAAGAAGTACTTTTAAGGCTGCACCAATGCAACCTTAACCTATGACTGCCATCAAAAGACTTGCGCTTTGGATTCTACCTATTTATTGCGCCTTCTTTGTTACCTCTGTTAATGCCCAGGTATCAACCATCGCAGACCTGCCAGCCACACTCAGAAGTGACCTAATCGCCTTTTATCCGTTTTCCGGAAATGCCAACGACATCAGTTGTAACAGCAACAATGGAACAGTAAGCGGCGCACTGCTGGCCTCCGACCGATTTGGCGTTGTTAATACCGCCTATAGCTTCAATGGCAGCTCAAGCAGAATAAACGTAAATGATAACGTTGCATTACGATTAAATAATACCGACTTTTCCATATCACTTTGGGTTTACGTAAACAGCTACAACAATAGCGCCGTCGGTGGAACAGCCTTTATATACAAGAGGGGTATAGGTACACAAGATGGCTGGTGCGTTGGTGCCGATCCCGGGCAATCAAACAAGTCTTTTTTAATGGTCTCTTCCGGAACTGACCCAAGAGGATATTCACCCGGTGCCATTCCTTCCGGTTCGTGGCAGCACTTGGTAATCGTCTATAATAAAACCGCGCAAAGTGCGAAGTTCTATTTAAATGGAGTAATGGTAGGAGAAACCACCGGAGTGGACAGCAACGGCAATGCGGTCAGCGGGATCCCCAGCCCATCTGCCATATCTACTGCACTGATGAGCTTTGGGGTGGACACTCATACTCCAAGATACTGGCTGAACGGACGGCTTGATGATATTGGTATTTGGAATAAAGCCCTACTTCAATGTGAGATTGACTGGCTTTACAATGATCGCCCCGGTGGTATCAAGAATAATTGTTTCCCTGCACTTAGCTTTACACCACGGTTCGGCCCGGTAAGTTCGGCCGTTTCAATTTCAGGCTCTGGTTTCAGTACCACGCCATCAGAGAATGTAGTCTATTTTGGATCTACTAAGGCAACCGTCAACACCGCAAGTGCCACCTCATTGAACGTTACTGTTCCCTTCGGAAGTGTCAATAGGCCTATCACGGTACTGAACACGAACTCAAGATTACAATTTGCCTCCCGTCAAAGCTTTATTCCGACATTTTGCGGAAGTATCAACTTCTCTAACCGTGTCGATATTACGGCCCCGACACAGCCACGATCGCTGGCAGCCGGTGACCTCGATGGAGACGGAAAAACCGATTTTGTTGCACTAAGTTCTCCTGGCCAGCAGTTTACTGTCTATAAAAATAATGCCACCGCAGGATTGCTATCTGGCGCATCATTTGCTGCCAGTAGCTATACCTACATTCCAACCGCCGGCCGATCACATAATGACCTGAGGCTGGCAGACCTCAACAATGACGGGAAACTTGATATCGTCATATCATCCTCACCAGGGCTTTTCACTAATGGTAATCTTTACATAATTCCTAATACCAGTACCGGCCCCGGAAACATCTCATTTGGTACCATGTCTACCTACGCTACCGGATATGACCCACATTACATAGACTTTGGCGACATAGATGGAGATGGTTTGCTAGACGTGGTCATTGCCAACAATATGCAAGAGACTGTTTTTGTTTATAAGAACAGCACTTGCCTAAATGCAGCCAGTCCAACCATTACGCTAGCAGCACCTTTCTCATTCAACTATACTTGTGGGAGCGGTGTATCCGTTCAAGGTATAGCTGTGCGTGACCTCAATGACGATGGCAAACCCGATATCGTTGCTGCCGGACGTGGTTGTTCCTCCATTCAAGTTACACCCAACACTTCTGTGCTTGGAGAGATCTCGTTTGGAACTTCGTTTACAATGTCAACCCCTAGCGAACCCTCTATGGTTATGCTGGCCGACTTGAACAGAGATGGAAAAAACGAGATCGTTATTGCGTGTGAAACAGGACTTTCCTCCACGAGCACCATCAGAGTATTCAGGAACGACTATGTGAGTGGCACTCTCGCTGCCTCTTCTTTTACAGGATTCGACTTAACGGTAGGCTCAGGCACCAGACAACTTGAGATCGCCGATCTTGATGGTGACGGTTATCTGGATATTATTGCTGCTTCGAGAAACAATAACAGAGTAGATGTTATCAAAAATAATTTCAGAACCGGAAGCATGATATCGACTAGTTTTAGCGGGGTCGTATCATTTGCAGGGCCTACATCATCTGCGCCCTACTCTGTGGTCGCCGCCGACCTTAATCAAGACAGTAAACCCGAACTGATCACTGCCAATGAGAACTCCAACAATGTTTCTATTTTCAATAACGTAGGCATTGGCTCCCCAACCGATGCGGGTACTATTTCGGCTTTTCGGCAGCTTTGTACGCTCACCTCGCTGCAGCCTAGCATGCAAAATGGGGTCGTTGCTTTTTACCCCATGTGTGGCAACCTTTCTTCTGCCTCAGGCGGCTCCGCCTTGTCAGGCTCCAATACCACCTTAACCCAAGGACCATACGGATACTCAAATACGGCCTATAGCTTTAATGGATCCAACTCTGAAATGTCGATTCCCTACCAAAGTTGGTATGCAAATCTTACCGATAACTTCTCGTTCAGCTTTTGGGTAAAGAATAATCTAGCTCCGGGGCATGCCGGTGCACATATTCTTTGGAGAGGAAATGGCAACCTATCGGTAGGTTTTGATAGCGACAATAAAATAAATTTTGCGAGACAAGGACAAGCGGGCCTGGCAGCCTCCTTGACTGCCATATCCTCCAACTGGACCCATGTAGTGATCGTAAAAGCCGGATCAAGCAATAAGATCTACATTAACGGTGTACTTGATGTTGACGTCAATAACGCAACCGGCCTTATTAACTCGGTAAACGATCCAATGATCATTGGTCGTGCCGGTTTCGGTGGTAATGCTAACTCATACAGATTTGACGGGGCTCTATCCCAGTTAATGTTCTATAATAAGGTTCTCAACTTGGCAGAGGTAAATGATCTTTATCAAGATGAATGGACCAACCTTTGTGTTGGATCGACCGGGACCCTGACCTCAACTGTATCGGGCGGCAGCTGGAGTTCCTCGAATACCGGTATTGCCACCATTAATTCTACTACCGGAGTAGTCACTCCAATTACACCCGGCAGCACTACCATTACCTACACGATGGCCGGTTCGGGTGGTTGTGCAACATTGACAACAACCAGGCCCATTACAATATCAAGCCCTACTGCGGGTACGCTGAGTGGAGATCAATTCATTTGCCTCACCAACTGGACACCAGAGTTAACCACCACAAAGCCGATGACACAGGGATGGTCAGAAGTTCTCCCATCTACGAACACCTCCAAACAATACAGAATGGTCGTAAATGGCAGATGGGGCATCGCCAACTCTACTGCGCACAGAGATCCTGCCTATGATGGCATCAACGGAACTCCTGTACCTAACAGAGGATGTGATGCCAACTGGTCGTTGAACGGAAGTTGTCCGCCACCAGTACCCAACCTACCTAGTGGATACTCCTCTACCAATACCTACACCTACATGCTAGGAGCCGGCACTGCTGCCGGCACTACCATTGCCTTCTCGGATGGCGCCTATGGCGATAATGTAGGCACTTTAACGTATCAACTGTTTAGCACAACAGCTAATACCACCACATTCTCCTCGTCGGTTACAGGCGGTGTCTGGTCATCGTCCAACAACGGCGTGGCCATTATTCACCCCACTACAGGAGTCGTTACTGCCGTGGCCGCAGGTACCGCCACCATGACTTACACAGTGGCCGGGACAGGGGGCTGCATCACAGCAACTGCAACTCGCTCAGTTACTATTACGGCAGCGCCCACTGCAGGTACTCTCACTGGCACACAATCGCTTTGTGTGGGCTCAACTTCGACCTTCACTTCTACCGCTACGGGTGGTACCTGGTCTTCTTCCAATTCTGCTGTAGCTACTATCAACTCCACTACCGGACTGGTAACTGCACTTACCCCCGGTACCGCCACCATGACCTACTCTGTGGCCGGAACAGGCGGATGCGCTACGGCTACGGCTACCAGAGCTGTGACCGTTACTGCAAATCCAACTATCAGTGCTTTGTCCGATACGACCCGCGTGTGTGGTACCTCAACCGTGCTAAATGCCGGCGCAGGTTACAGTAGCTATAGCTGGAATACCGGAGCTGCTACCCAGACAATCACAACTGCTTCAGGAGGTTTCTATAAAGTGACCGTTACCAATGCAGCAGGATGCACGGCTAGCGATAGCACCTTCTTAAGTCTGGTAAATGCCAATATCATCAATAATGATACTACCATTTGTCTGGGGACAAGCGTAAGACTTAGTATCGATAGCATATTTTCTTCCCGGACTGTTTGTGAGTCAACACAATTGCCAACAAATCTTCGTGCCAACCTAGTTGGATACTGGCCATTTTGTGGAAATCCAAACGATAGAAGTGGTAATGCGAACAATGGTATTTCGTCAGGGGCTACTCTTGCTCCTGATAGATTTGGAATCGCGAATAGTAGCTATAGCTTCTCGAACAGCTACATAAGAACTACCAACCCGGGCCCTTTGGGCAATTCGGCCAGATCTATCTCTTTTTGGGCAAAGCCTGCGACAAACTATAACGGTTCAGGATTCATTATAACATATGGCTCAAATAACAGCGGTGGCGCTGAGTATGGTATCAGACTTGATAACAGTTGCGGTAACGCTGCACTGCTAGATGTAAACCTATCTACAACTGCAAGTGCTGGAAATCAAAATTACCCGAACGGAACTTGGCTTCATTATGTGGTCACCTACAATCCCGCTAGCGGCCCATATGTAACAAATGCCAAGTTTTATGTAAATGGGCAATTAGTAACGAACCCCTGTGGACAAACCAACCCATTATTGCATCAAATTAATACACTCGCAGAGGAGCCTATCACATTTGGCAGGTGGGGTGATTTAAACAATACACAAAACGGAGGATATCCGTTTGTCGGAGAGATAGATGACATTTTTATGTGGTCACGGGAACTAAGTATTAACGAAGTTGCTCAACTATATACAACACGACCCAATGTACAATGGTCAACGAGCGCTACTTCTAACAGCATCACAGTTAGTCCCACTCAAACCACGATGTATTACGTTACTGTGAGTGATGGAGTAACCACTTGTACCGACAGTGTTCGGATTACCGTTACTCCTCCTCCTATGGCAGGAACATTGAGCGGCACGCAATCGATCTGTGTAGGATCTACATCAAACTTTACCTCCACAGCCGCGGCAGGTATTTGGTCTTCTTTGAATAGCTCAATAGCCAGTGTTAACTCATCGACCGGTGTAGTTACCGGAATTGCACCAGGCACCACAACTATAACGTACACCGTAGCAGGTACGGGGGGCTGTCTTACTGCCACCGCTACCAGATCCGTAACAGTTAATGCAAGACCCGCTTTCAATCCTTTATCAGATACCACTCGCATCTGTGGTACCTCAACAGTGCTAAATGCTGGTGCAGGCTACAGCAGCTATAGTTGGAGTAATGGAGCCTCTACCCAATCCATTACTGTAACTACCAGTGGTCCGGTAAATATTACGAGCACTACATCAACGGGCTGTACCGTTACGGATAGCACATTCCTCAGCTTGATTAATGCGAGAATTATAAACAACGATACGAGCCTTTGTCTAGGATCATCCATCAGACTAAGTGTAGATAGTCTCTTTGCCGCAAGGACTGCGTGCACTGCGGGAGGCCTTTCAACTAACCTGCGTAATGGACTAATTGGCTACTGGCCATTTTGCGGCAATGCAAATGATATGAGCACCAATGGAAACAATGGTACATTCTATGGCGGAACTTCCATTACGGGCGATAGATTCAACAATATTCAAAGCTCCGCCTATTACAATGGCCAAGCGCTCAGTTATGTCAGCTGTGGTACTGCTAATAATCTCGATATTGGCAATAACAAAACACTCACGGTCGCGGCATGGATTAACACTTACTCCTTGATCGGAACTAGAATAATCGTTTCTAAGGTCGGAAGAGTCACTAGCAATTTATTTGGCGCATTCACGCTATGGCTAGACCATGGTACTCCAACCTTTACTGTAACCAACCAAAATGGTTCGCCCGTTTGGTATCGCCATGCCGCAGCCACCTCGCAAGTTAATCCCTACACCTGGTATCATTTGATCGGAGAGCTTGACCCGGTAAACGGACAGATAAGAATTTACGTGAATGGCGTGTTAGCGGGAACGGATACTTGGGCCGGAACCATGGACACAAGCCCCACCGGTGAATTACTTTTTGGAAGTCATTTCAAATCTGATTTCGGGCTCAACTACATGTATAATTTCCACGGCGACATCGACGATATTCACATGTGGAACCGTAAACTTACTTCTCAGGAGATGCAACAATTGATCAATGCACCCAGACCAATTGTCTCATGGAACCCAGGTGGCGCCACCAGTAACAGCATCACGGTTACACCCGGAACTACAACTATGTACTACGCTACAGTAACGGATGGCATAGGCTCTTGTACAGACAGTGTTCGAGTTAGCGTAACTCCTCCTCCCAATGCTGGCACCCTCAGCGGCACACAATCGCTTTGTGTGGGCTCAACTTCGACCTTCACTTCTACCGCTACGGGTGGTACCTGGTCTTCTTCCAATTCTGCTGTAGCTACTATCAACTTCACTACCGGACTGATAACGGCACTTACCCCCGGTACCGCCACCATGACCTACTCTGTGGGCGGAACAGGTGGATGCGCTACGGCTACGGCTACCAGAGCTGTGACCGTTACTGCAAATCCAACTATCAGTGCTTTGTCCGATACGACCCGAGTATGTGGCACTTCAACAGTGCTTAATGCCGGTGCAGGTTACAGTAGTTATAGTTGGAGCAACGGAGCCACTGCGCAAACGATCACAGTTACTTCCGGTGGCTTCTATAAAGTGACAGTAGCTAATGCTGCTGGTTGTTCGGCTAGCGATAGTACCTTCTTAAGTCTGGTAAATGCCAATATCATCAATAATGATACTACCATTTGTCTTGGGGCAAGTGTAAGACTTAGTATAGATAGCGTATTCTCAGGTCGTTCCGTTTGCGAATCAGCCCAATTGCCTACCAACCTCAGAAACGGGCTTGTGGGCTATTGGCCATTCTGTGGAAATCTGGATGATAAGAGCGGAAATGGGAACACGGCAACCAATAATGGAGCCACCTCCTCTACTGATCGAATGGGTAATACGAACGCCGCTTATCTTTTCAATGGAAGTTCAAGCTATATGGTGGTACCTGCTTCTTCAAGTCTATCAGTTAGCCAATCTATAACGATAAGTTTTTGGGCTTATCCAACTTCGACAAATGCAGGTATTATTATCGATCGTGACATTTGTCAACCGAATCCCGATTGGTCCATAAATTGGACGGGGACTAAGTTTGGTCTTCGGTATGGTGTAACCGGCGCAGACTATACAATGGAATCAACAACTGCCCTCCCCATTAATCGGTGGTATCATGTAATGGTGGTAAGAGATATTACGAGTGCCAGAATCTCAATGTACATAAATGGGGTACTAAATAACAGTATTAGTTTTCCAAGTTCAGCGTTTACCAACACCACACTTCCTATTCATATCGGAGCTGCCGTTTGTAACAGATCATCTAATCCCTACTTCAGCGGTCGTTTGGATGATATCATGATCTGGTCAAGAGCACTGAGTGCAGCTGAGGCCCAGCAAACTGGCAACTCTTACAATACTGTGTCCTGGTCTCCGGGTGGAGCAACCACTAATAGCATTTTAGTTTCTCCGTCTACGACAACTATGTATTATGCGACCATCACTGATGGTATCGGTACTTGCCTAGACAGTGTTCGGGTTACAACTACTCCCCCTCCTACAGCAGGAACACTTAGTGGCACTCAATCGCTTTGCGTAGGATCTACCTCTACTTTCACCTCTACGGCTACCGGCGGTACCTGGTCTTCTTCCAACACCTCTGTAGCCACCATCAACTCGACCACCGGTCTGGTTACTGCGCTTGCCCCCGGCACAGCCACGATGACCTATACAGTTCCAGGATCAGGAGGTTGTCTTACCGCTACCGCAACACGATCGGTAACGGTAACTGCAACGCCTTCAGCAGGCACACTCAGCGGCACCCAGTCGCTTTGCGTGGGATCTTCCTCTACTTTCACTTCTATGGCTACCGGCGGTACCTGGTCTTCTTCCAACACCTCTGTAGCCACCATCAACTCGACCACCGGTCTGGTTACTGCGCTTGCCCCCGGCACAGCCACGATGACCTATACAATTCCAGGATCAGGAGGTTGTTCGACGGCCACAGCTTCCAGAGCCGTGACTGTAAGCGCGCTACCCACTGCGGGTACACTGAGTGGAGATCAATTCATTTGCCTCAGCGACTGGACATCAGAGCTAACCACTACAAAGCCAATGACACAGGGATGGTCGCAAGTTCTCCCATCTACCAACACCTCCAAGCAATACAGAATGGTCGTAAATGGCAGATGGGGCATTGCCAACTCTACTGCGCACAGAGATCCTGCCTATGATGGCATCAACGGAACTCCTGTACCTAACAGAGGATGTGATGCCAACTGGTCGTTGAACGGAAGTTGTCCGCCACCTGTACCCAACCTACCTAGCGGATATTCGCCTACTAACACATACACCTATATGCTCGGAGCCGGTACTGCTGCCGGCACTACCATTGCCTTCTCGGATGGCGCCTATGGCGATAATGTAGGCACTTTAACGTATCAACTGTTTAGCACAACAGCTAATACCACCACATTCTCCTCGTCGGTTACAGGCGGTGTCTGGTCATCGTCCAACAACGGCGTGGCCATTATTCACCCCACTACAGGAGTCGTTACTGCCGTGGCCGCAGGTACCGCCACCATGACTTACACAGTGGCCGGGACAGGGGGCTGCATCACAGCAACTGCAACTCGCTCAGTTACTATTACGGCAGCGCCCACTGCAGGTACTCTCACTGGCACACAATCGCTTTGTGTGGGCTCAACTTCGACCTTCACTTCTACCGCTACGGGTGGTACCTGGTCTTCTTCCAATTCTGCTGTAGCTACTATCAACTCCACTACCGGACTGGTAACTGCACTTACCCCCGGTACCGCCACCATGACCTACTCTGTGGCCGGAACAGGCGGATGCGCTACGGCTACGGCTACCAGAGCTGTGACCGTTACTGCAAATCCAACTATCAGTGCTTTGTCCGATACGACCCGCGTGTGTGGTACCTCAACCGTGCTTAATGCCGGCGCAGGTTACAGTAGCTATAGCTGGAATACCGGAGCTGCTACCCAGACAATCACAACTACTTCAGGAGGTTTCTATAAAGTGACCGTTACCAATGCAGCAGGATGCACGGCTAGCGATAGCACCTTCTTAAGTCTGGTAAATGCCAATATCATCAATAATGATACTACCATTTGTCTGGGGGCAAGTGTAAGACTTAGTATCGATAGTGTATTCCCGGGAAGAACTGCCTGCACGGCTACTGGCTTACCCTCGAACTTACGAAACGGTCTACTAGGCTACTGGCCATTCTGTGGAAACGTTAATGATGAAAGCGGAAACGGAAGAAATGGAGTTGTAAACGGAGCTGCCTTGACCACAGACAGAAAAAATACTGCGAACAGCGCTTACGCATTTACGCCTGGCAATTTCATCAATTTACCAACTACACTATCATGGAATAATTTAACTGCATTAACATTCTCTGGTTGGGCAAATTTCAGCACTATTATTGGAGGCCAATCATTCGAAGGCAATACAGTCATTGAGTTGACTGACGGGCCCACCAGTAATCAATGGCCGCATCGTTATTTTATTATTCAAGACTACAACAAGGTCTTCTTCAGCCTTGAGGGTACGGCCTCTGCTGGAGGTTTTAGAATTGGCACTCCTGACGTATCTGCAGGACAATGGTATCATATTGTTGGCGTAATCGATGGCAATCAAGCGAAGCTGTATTTGAATGGTTCTCTTGTATCTACCGGCGTCATTCCAATCTCTCAGTTCAATTTAGGGGCTGGCGTGCTTAATAGTAAAAGGTTCGGATTGGCGAGTAATAATGGAGATAATCCGATGCATGGAAAAATTGATGACATAGCAATTTGGAGCAGAGCTTTGTCAAACTCAGAAATTCAGCAACTATACTCGAACGCGTATTCCATTTCCTGGTCTCCAGGCGGAGCCACTGGAAACAGCATCACAGTTAGTCCAACCCAAACTACCACGTACTATGTTAGCGTAAGCGATGGCGTAAATACCTGCACCGACAGTGTTCGGGTGACAGTGACTCCTCCCCCGATAGCCGGAACGCTCAGCGGTACTCAAGCGCTTTGCATTGGCTCCACCACTACTTTTGCCTCCACTGCTTCGGGGGGCACTTGGTCTTCCTCTAACGCAACAGTTGCCACTGTCAATGCAACCACCGGACTGGTTACTGCACTTACCCCCGGCAACGCTACCATAACCTACAGTGTGGCCGGCACAGGCGGTTGTGCTACGGCAACGGCTACCCGATCGGTAACTGTTACAGCGCCACCCAATGCCGGTACGCTCAGTGGCACCCAAGCGCTATGTATAGGATCTACTTCCAATTTTACATCTACTGCTACCGGTGGTAGCTGGCAATCTTCTAACACGTCTGTGGCTACCATCAATTCATCTACAGGGCTGGTCACTGCTCTTTCTGCAGGAACAGCTACCATGACCTACAGTGTGGCCGGAACAGGCGGTTGTGCTACGGCAACGGCTACTCGATCGGTGACGGTAACCGCTCCCCCATCTGCAGGCACTCTTAGTGGCACACAAGCCCTGTGCGTAAGTAGTACCACCAATTTTACTTCAACAACTACAGGCGGCATTTGGAGCTCATCAAACCTATCAGTGGCCTCCATCAATGCAACTACCGGTCTGGTAACGGCACTTACTCCAGGCACTGCTGTTATGACCTACAGTGTGGCCGGAACAGGCGGTTGTGCTACGGCAACGGCTACCCTATCTGTAACTGTTACAGCGCCACCCAATGCCGGTACGCTCAGCGGAACGCAAGCACTATGCATAGGAGGCACGACTACCTTCCTTTCTACGGCATCAGGTGGCTTTTGGTCCTCTAGTAATGCTACCATTGCTACCATAGATCCCGTAACAGGACTTATCATCACCCTTTCGCCGGGTACGGTGACTATCTCTTACACCGTAGCGGGTACGGGAGGCTGTGCAACAGCGACCGCTACAAGCTCGTTTACCGTGCATCCTAAACCTAGTGTAAGTTTCAGTATCAACAATGCTGCGCAATGTGTGAATATCAATTCCTTTGTTTTCACCAACAACTCTACTATTAGTGCAGGAACAATGACACACACCTGGAACTTTGGCAATAACGTATCATTATCGGCCGTATCTCCCACCTACACCTACCCAACTGCCGGTGCTTATACGGTAACTCTCGTTTCCACTAGTGCTGAGGGATGCAGCGACAGCACGAACCGCTCGGTGATCGTACATGCCTTGCCCACCGGAACATTACAACCGCCCGCTACTGCCTTATTGTGCGAGGGAGGTAGTTTAGTCCTGACAGCTAATGGAGGTAGTACTTATCAATGGTTCCTGAATAATGCAGCCATTGCAGGAGCAACCAACTCAACGCATCTGGTAACCCTGCCGGGCATATATACCGTTAATCTGATATCTGGCAATGGATGTATTGCCACTGCTAACGGCTCGGTGACAATTCAATTGGTGGTAAAGCCAACTGCCAATTTCTCTTATACGAACTATTGTGCAAGTTTCCCAACGCAGTTCAATAACCAATCGACTACAGCGAATAGTAACTTAGTCAATTACAACTGGGTCTTTGGCGCCGGACTGGGAACCTCTCAGCAAGAAAATCCAGTATTCACCTTCCCAGGTGCCGGAACGTATAATGTGAGCTTGACAGTCACGCCGGTTGCTTGCCCATCCCTAGCCTCCTCTATCACTAAGCCTGTTACGGTAATTGCTCCTCCTACCAGCCAGCGATACCAATCACTGAACGCGATAGAAAATAGGGACCTACAGTTAAACGCTAGAACCTATAGTGGGGCCACCTATCTTTGGTCACCTTCGCGGGGCTTAAGTAATGAAAGGATAGCTAATCCTATATACAACTACAACCAAGAGACAGAGTATGTGATAACGATCACAACGGGAGTGGGTTGCATAATTAAGGATACCCAATTAGTTCGGATTTTTAAAGCAAAGGAAATATATGTGCCCAAGGCATTCTCCCCTAACAAAGACGGCAGTAACGATAATTTATCGCCAAAGCTAGTAGGCATTCGCACGCTTACCTACTTCAAGATCTACAATCGGTGGGGGCAATTATTATATCAGACATCCAATGCGAACGAAGGATGGGATGGAACCTATCGCGGCGCAAAGCAACCGATGGAATCGTATGTATGGATAGCCGAGGGAATAGATATAGACAATCAAATCATTAAACGAACAGGAACATTCTTGTTAATCAGATAATATGAAAGTTATGAAATATAGGTTTTTGTCAACCCTTATCCTCCTATGTGTAACACACCTATACGGACAAGACCCCCACTATACCCAGTTTACAGCCGCCCCATTTACTGTAAATCCCGCTTATGCTGGCGTATTTAATGGCACGGCGCGCATTATGTCAAATTACCGTCAACAATGGGCCAATTTAGTAGACCCATTTACCACGGCTGTCATTGCGGGTGATGTAAAAGTGGGAGCCTATGACCCGGAAAATGGGCAACACCCTTTTAATATTGGGGTGCAGCTGATGCAAGACAACTCAATGGCAGGTGCGTTCAGGAGCAGCTATGCCGGCCTAATGGCAGCATATCATGTAAAGCTAGACGAGAGCAACAACCAGTCACTTGGTGCAGGCTTATCGGTAAACTACGGCAACAGAAGGATTGACTTTGCCAGCTTATCCTTTGACCGGCAGTTTACAAGCGGTGGATTTAACCTGCAATTTCCTAGTGGTGAAGCAGCCCTGCAAAATATGAAGCCCTTCGTCTCTGTTGGTGCCGGCTTGTTGTTTCGATCAAGCAACCCACTTTCTGGAACCTTTTTTGATGTGGGAATATCTGGATACCACTTCAACCGCCCCATACAGACCGTTATGGCCGATCCTAATCAAGTACTACCCATACGTGTGTCAGCTCAATTTAGCTTCCAACAATATTTAAATGACATCAGTATCCTTAACATCAATGGGCTTTATCAAAAACAGGCAGAAACCAGCTATCTCCTCGCAGGTTTCTCCCTGGCACGATTGATTGGATCCAGCAATCAAAATATGATCGGTGGAGGCCTTTGGTACCGATCGGCAGAATCATTTGCACCTCACGCTTACATTGAGATAAATGGCATGCGCATTGGCCTTTCCCATGATATAGCCTATAATAATCTAAAAAGGTTCCTAACACCTGCCAGTTCATTTGAGATCTCATTTCAATGGCGCCTTGGTGAGCTAACTGAAAATATTTTACGCTAAAGCAACATTTATTTTTGATTGGCAGCTAAATGGGGCTACCGGCAAAAATGTGGACCGTCGATCTTACCCCTTGTATAACCCATACTTGACCGCATATAAAACTATCCCGGCCATATTCTTGGATTTTGTCTTTCGCTGTATCACATCGCGGTAGGTGTCAACGGTTCGCTGACTCAGTCCTAATGCAGAAGCGATCTCTTTAGAGGTCAATTGCTCACAGATCAGTTTGATGATCTCAATTTCGCGCTCCGTCAACAGAGGACCTTGTACTTTATTTAGTGAGTTGACCGCATGGATCTTTAAGAAAGCCTGAATTTTTTCAGCGGCATCATTACAAAAATAATGTCCGCCATTCATCACAACACGCGAAGCCTTAACCAGTTCTTCGTAATGTGCGTTCTTAAGAACATAGCCCGATGCCCCAGCCTGTAGCATGTCTACGACATATACGTCATCGCTAAACATAGATAAGGCAATGACGCGAGTACCCGTTTCGAGTGTGGTAATTTCGCGGGTGGCGTCAATGCCATCCATCACTGGCATTTTGATATCGACAAAGGCCAGATCGGGTTGCAAATTACCAACCAAATCGACCAGCTCTTTGCCATTCTCAGCCTCGCCAATCACCTCCAGCTCATCATAACGGCTAATCATGGCCTTAAATCCTTGTCTAAAAATCTCGTGGTCGTCGGCCACCACCACCGATATCTTTGTATAACTACTCATTTGGGTATCACAAATGTAAGAACAGTTCCTTTCTCAGGTTCACTATCTATCGTAAACTGCCCGACTAACATAGTAGCCCTATTTCTGAACCCGGCAATACCTCGGCCTCTATGCGCGTCTGCAGGCACTTTTTTTGTAATACCGATACCATTGTCGATAAGCTGCAAGGAAAGCGCCCTACGATCTGCCGTAAGTTTAATTTGAAAACAAGTGGCAGCCGCATGCTGAATGCAATTAGCTAATCCCTCTTGCACCACACGATATAAGTGAATCTCACTCTCCTTGCTAAGTGGCACACGCAGATCGGTGATCAACTCGATCTTTAAAGGATGCAACTGCTCGGTACTTGCGGCCAAGTCCTGAATGGCCTCTACCAATCCCCTTCGCTCCAGCGTGATCGGAAGTAAATTGTGTGTTACTTGCCTAAGACGGACAATGGCTTCGTTTAAATGGTCGGTGCAAAGATCTAGCTCTTTTTGGTCTCGCTCGTTATCGGGAGCAACTACTGCCACTCGATACTTGATAGCAGCCAGTAAAGGACCGATATCATCGTGCAGATCACTTGCAATACGAGCACGCTCTTTTTCGAGTGTGGCCATTTCAATCTTAACTACCTCGCGCTGGACACGCATTAATTGCCGCTGCTTTTGTATAATGCGAAAAACAAAATACAAAAGAATTGCTATTATAAATAGCGTAGCAAGGGTAAAAACTAAGTAAATTTCGGCTTGACGGGAATCCATATGACTGCAGGCACATAAATAATGTTTACAAGAAAATTAACGAAAACAAAGGAAAAATAAGTAATAAGCATAAAAGAGTCACTCATCGTTGTGCCAAACTGCCAAGCGACCTCTACTAGAATCTTTACTACAAAAAAAATAACATACGAAAATAATACCAGAAGAACAGAATTCTTCCAAAAAGACTCCCATGAAGCTAACAACTCGCCACTCAGCAGTTGTATCGACATCAATACAATAAGAAAAGAGTTGATAATGCGAGCATAAGAATTGAATACAAATGGTGAACCAATTATAAAATTATCTATAACCCAAACAAAAACAAAAGTGAGTAACACGATTTGAAATAGATGTCGATACTTGCTAAAAAGCCCCCACTGATTGAACTGCCACAAAATCAACAAGCAAAAAACGATAAAGTAAATATTATGGACGATAGCATTGTTTCGCCAAAAAAAAGCAGTTAAGTTTGAGAATATACACCCTAAAAAATTAAACCAAAGTGAAAATACGAATGGCCGAAAATGATGTACGATTCTCTTATACTTGAAACAAGAAATGACTACACTAATAATGATAGAGTAAGAAAGGGCAACGTTTATCCAATAATTCATAGCTACTTAATTGGGTTCAAGGGAGAGGCCGGTGGGCAACTAGGCGGGCATCTATCAGCTTCTTCTAAGACATCCTCGGCCGCTTCATTGCTGGCATGTTCTCCGGTACAGAGGATATCTTCACTATTGCCATCAGCAGATACGAGAAGCGCATGGATTTTGAGATCCTGGCTCATACCATAGTAGATGCGCAAAAAAGCACAACCAGGCTTTGCCAGTAGCTTTTCTACCTGCTCTTTAGAAAAAACCTCGCTTCTTACTAAGATGTCTTGACCCTTGTACTCATCGGCTAATATCGTATCCATCTGCATTCTGTATAATGTTGTCATTTCGATGGCCTTTTGCAAGGAGATAAAGTCGCTCATATTTATTGAGTTGGATTTTAAGATATAATATATGAAAAACCAGGTATGAAAACTCAAAAAATACCTATTCTAACTGCATAAAATACCTAAACTCCCCCTTCGCACAACTAAGATCTTGCAGTTGGTTCATTAAACCAGTGAAATCAACAGCATTGCTATGGCTATCATTCAAGTCTTCAAGGGTTTACCCCTAAGCCCATACCCGTACGAGAGCTGGATGGAACACTGGCATATGAAGTCGGACCAGTGGGTCATTTGGTGCGCAGAGGCTCACTGCAAACGAGTAGCGCTAGTGGCTAGCCTGGTAAAAATTCTTGAAAAGGGAAACGATCACGTGTACGTAGTACCACTTTGCAAAGGCCATGCGGTATCCGATCATACTATTTCGATCGGTGGGGTAAAGCCTGTGAGAGTAAAGTAAAGATGTCGCATGCTCGGACAACGTGAGACTCCGACAATCAGAATCGATGCAGGGCTTCGCCCCACTTCATTTTTCATTATGCTCACTTTGGAATGCAAGCATTCCACGCTCACCTAATGAAAAATGCCCCCAAGGGGGCATCGATTCAAACTGGCGGAGAGGGAGGGATTCGAACCCTCGGTACAGATTTAAGTCCGTACAACGGTTTAGCAAACCGGCCCTTTCGGCCACTCAGGCACCTCTCCGTTACCGCCTTATTTACCGGCGGAGGGCAAAAATAAACAGAATTTACATGGCTGCCAACTGCACTTTCTGCTGCAGTTCCAATACATTTTCGCGGAAGATACCGTCGGTGTCCATCAGGTCCTTGACGGTCTGGCAAGAATGGATCACCGTAGTGTGGTCACGGCCGCCAAAATGATCGCCTATGGTCTTGAGCGAGTTTTTGGTAAAGGCCTTGGCCAAGTACATGGTAATTTGACGCGCTTGTACGATCTCCCGCTTGCGGGTCTTTTGCAATAACTTGTCGTAAGGCACATCGAAATATTCACAAACCATCTTTTGAATGGTATCGATGGTGATCTCTTTACTCGATGACTTTACAAAATTGCGCAGTACTTTCTTGGCAAGGTCCAGATCGATCTCTTTGCGATTGAGCGAAGACTGGGCCAACAGCGAGATCAAGGCGCCTTCCAGCTCACGCACGTTGTTATTGA
>Ga0315900_10005486_pt1 | contig 17399 bp, 14 predicted proteins | sample LakEriMetagenome_FD_203521 | JGI IMG/M metagenome (GOLD analysis project Ga0315900, IMG submission 203521) | Freshwater fungal communities from buoy surface, Lake Erie, Ohio, United States - Buoy 12 MA114 | ecosystem: Environmental > Aquatic > Freshwater > Lake > Lake biofilm | place: USA: Lake... | reverse complement strand
ACGGGCTTGGGCACCTTCCACACCGTCAACTCCAAGATCGAGCCATCAGGGTTGACGTTCTTGAAGCGGGTGATCAGAAGCGCTTTCACGTTGGCAATTGTGCCAACACGCAAGGCGCTGTCAATCGCTTGAGGCTGCCGTCAAACCTCGCGGCCGGCCCGGTTGCCACCATGCATCGCGCCCTCGATGTAACCGATCTCGGCGCCGTCGCCCACGGCGGTGACGGGCACGCCCAAACCTGAGAGTGACTGCGCGAGGTGGTGGTCGGGCTCGGCGCCGATGGCCAGCACCACGGAGTCTGCAGGCGTGCGCTGCGCCGTGCCTTGCGCGTCGCGCCACAGCACGTCGCGCGCCTCGATGGCCTCCACAGTGGCTTGCGTGTGCAGGGTGCCATGGGTGCGCACGGTGTCCAGCACGCGCCAGCGGCGCACGATGCTGAGTTCGCGCCCGGGCTTGTCGCTGGGCTCCAACACCGTCACCTCGCGGCCGCGTTCGATCAGGAACTCGGCCAGTTCCAGCCCCACCAGGCCGCCGCCGACGATCACCACGCGCTGTCCCAGCGGCATCCACAGCTTGGACAGGCCCTTGAGCGCCTGCTGGCTGCCCGTCACGCCCAGCATGCCGCCGGCCTTGAACAGGGCGCGCTCGGCCAGGTTCAGTTTGGCGCGTGCGATCTCATCGGCGCCGTCGCCGGTCATCAGGCGGCGCAGTTCGTCACCGCTCCAGACATGGCGTTGCTCGGCGCCAGGGATGGCCGGTGCAGCACGGCGTGCGCCCGTGGCCACGATCAAGGCCTCGGGCTTCAAGGCGGCCACCGTCTCAGGCGTGGCTGCTGTGTTGAGCCGCACCTCGACGGGCAGGCCCTTGACCTGCGCCACCAGGTGGTCCAGCAGGGCGCCGTTCTCAGGGTAGGCCAGGGCGGCGAAGAAGAGGGTGCCGCCCAGGCGGTCGCTGCGCTCGAGCAGGGTGACGCGGTGTCCGCGCAGCGCTGCCACACGGGCGGCTTCCATGCCGGCGGGGCCGCCACCCACCACCACCACGTGGCGCGGCGTGGCCGCGGGCTCGATGCCCGCCTCGTACTCATGGCCTGTTAGCGCATTGACCGCGCACTTGACGCGCTGATTCACAAAGATCTGGCTCACGCAGGCGTAGCAGTAGATGCAGGGTCGGATGTCCTGCGGCCGGTTGGCGATCAGCTTGATGGGGATCTCGGGGTCGGCCAGCATCTTGCGCGCCATGGCCACGAAGTCGTAGCGGCCGGCGCTGATGTCTTGCGCCGCCAGCTCCGGCTCGATGCGCCCGGCCGCGATGACCGGGATGCCCACCGCCGCCTTGACGGCCTCGGTGTTGGACACAAATCCGCGTGGCGCATGCACCAGCGGCGCTTCGGTGAAGGCCGTGCCCGTGGTGATGGTGGCGTAAGCCGACACGCTGATGGCGTCCGCCCCCGCGCCCTCGCACAGCTTTGCGGTGGCCACCGCGTCGGTCAGGGTGATGCCGCCGGGCGTGCGCAGCTCCTCGGCGTCCAGCCGCACCCACACGGGGAAGCCCGCGCCACAGCGCTCCTTGATGGCGCGGATCACCTCCAGCAGCAGCCGGGCGCGGTTTTCCAGCGGGCCGCCGTAGTCATCCTCGCGCTGGTTGTAGTAGGGCGAGAGAAAGCCCGCCAGGATGTAAGTATGGGCGCCGTGCACCTCCACCCCATCAAAGCCCGCAGTCTGGGCACGTGCGGCAGCGGCGGCAAAGAACTCCACCATCTGCGCGATGTCCGCCTGGTCCATTACCCTCAGCCGCGGCCTCGTCTTGCCCAGCCCGCCCACGAAAGTGCTCATCTCCTCGTTGGTGAGGGCCTGGAGCATGTCGGTCTTGGTGTGGGGGGGCAGGGACGGCACCCACATTTCGCGCCCAGCGGCGAGGTCGCGCGTGGCCGTCTTGCCCGCGTGCTGCAGTTGCATCGCGATCTTGGCGCCGTGCGCGTGCACCCGCCGGGCCAGCGCTGCCAGGCCGGGGATGAAGTCATCCCTCGAGACCCCCACCTGGAAGGGCTCGGCCGTGCCCGCTGGGAAGGCCACCGCGCACACGCCCATGGTCAGCAGCCCGGCTCCCCCCTTCGCGCGGGCTTCGTAATAGGCCTGGATGCGCTCGCCGCAGGTGCCGTCGTCTTCGGCAAAGTTGGAACCCATGGGCGCCATGACGATGCGGTTGCGCAACTCCAGTCCGCCAATGCGGCCGGGTTGCAGCAGAGGGTGAAAGGGGTTGGCGGTGGGGGTGTCTGGTCGGGCGCTCATAGCGGCGGATTCTGTGGGCGTGGGCCCACACAGCATCGTCCGAACGGACGCGGCCCTGGGCTGGGTGAACGGGCACGATAGGAGCATGCTCCGTCACATCACCGCGTCCTAGATGGCACTGGTCTTCGCAGTGACGCTGCCCTGGCTAATGAGGACGACGACTGCCTAACCCCCCTCTCACTTCAGTTTTCAGATCAAACCCATGACCACCATCGCCATCTCCGGTTCCCGCTCCGGCATCGGTGCGGCCACGGCCGCCGCCTTGTCCGCCCTGGGCCACCACCTCATCGGCATCGACCTGCGCGACGCCGACGTCTGCGCTGATCTGTCAGACCCTGCGGGCCGGGCGGCCGCGGTGAAGGCCGTGCTGCAGCGCTGCGGTGGCGTGCTCGATGGCCTGGTGCTGTGTGCCGGCTTGGGCTCGCATGTGGAGCCGGCCGCCAAGATTGCCGAGGTGAACTACTTTGGCGCGGTGGAACTGCTGGACGGCCTGCTGCCCGCGTTGCGTAAAGGCAGCAGCCCCAACGCCGTGGTCGTGTCGTCCGTCGCCTCGTCGCAGCTGCCCTGGGAGCGCAACCCGCTGGGTGTTGCTTTAGAGGCTGGTGACCACGCGGCCGTTCAGGCGGTGTGCGAGGGGGCAGGCGCGAAGGCGGGACATTTGGCCTACGCGGGCTCCAAGAACGCGCTCACCGTGGCCGTGCGCCGCCGGGTAGTGGCCTGGGGTCAAGCCGGCGTGCGCCTGAACACGGTGGCGCCGGGCGCCGTGGAGACGCCCTTGTTGCAGGCGGGCCTGCAAGACCCGCGTTACGGCGCGGCCATCGAGAAGTTCGTCGCCCCCATCCCGCGCCGTGCCGCACCGCAGGAGATCGCTTCGATGATCGTCTACCTGATGGGGCCCAACGCCGGCTTCATCCACGGCGCGCAGTTCTTTGTCGACGGCGGCATCGACGCGATGGCGCGGCCGACAGCGTTCTGACGGAGCGCTCGCCGCTTAGCCCTCACTTGGGCGCTGCTGCTGCTCCGCTGCGCTCATCCGGCCGTAGGCTGCCGCCCACCTGGCGGGGAGGGAATTCCCGCAGGCTCATGATGTGCTGGCCCAGGATGTCCTGGAAGACGCCGCCGATCCAGGCCTTGCGCAACGCCAGTCGGTTGGCGTCGCGGTCGCTGGCATTCTTTTCGAAGGGGTCCATGCGCAGATTGCGGAACATGTAACTCTGCCGCAACGGATCAAAGAAACCGTCGCGCTCCTTGAACAGGCCCTTCCAGGGGCCCCAGCGCAGTCCGACCATCTCTTTCTCGTTGTAGTAGATGAAGTGCTCGCGTGAGGACGGGCCGTTGCCCAGCCAATGGGCCAGGTTGTCCACGCCGTCGATCTTGACCTTGTGGCTGTTCTTGAGTTCGGTGCTCACGTCAGCCACGCCGGCCGCGCGGGCCAGGGTGGTGAACAGGTCGTAATGGGTCTGGATGCCGTTGGAGACGCTGCCCGGCTTGATGGCCTCGGGCCATCGCACCAGCATGGGCACTCGGTAGCCGCCTTCCCAGGTGCTGGACTTCTCGCCGCGGAAGGGCGTCGTGCCGTTGTCCGGGTAGTTGAAGACCTGCGCACCGTTGTCGCTGGTGAAGATGACGATGGTGTTCTTCGCCAGGCCCAGTTCATCGAGCTTCTTCAGCAGCTGGCCGATGTGGCCGTCGAGCTCCATCATGCCGCTGCCATGGATGTCCTCTTCCGACGAGATGGGCGTGGCCAGGTGCCGGCTCTCCGGTTTCAGGTGCGTGTAGACGTGCATCCGCGTCGGGTTGTGCCACAGGAAGAAGGGTTGCTTGGCCTGGGCTGAGCGCTCCAGAAAGTTCAGTGAGCGCCCCAGGATCTCTTCGTCAAAGGTCTCCATGCGCTTGACGGTCAGCGGCCCCATGTCGCGCGGGGTCTGGCCGGCAAAGGCCTCGATCACGCCACGGGGCTTGTAGCGGGCCAAGCGCGCTGCTGGGTAGTCACGCTGAAAGGGCTCTTCCTCAGAGTTGAGGTGGTAAAGGTTGCCGAAGAACTCGTCAAAGCCATGCTGGTGGGGGAGGTGCTCGTCGCGGTCGCCCAGGTGGCTCTTGCCGAAGTGGGCCGTGCGGTAGCCGCGCGCCTTGAGCACCTCGGCCAGCGAGGGGTCGCGCTTGTCGTGGCCGATAGGTGATCCTGGCAGGCCCACCGTGGTCAGGCCCGTGCGGATGGGCATCTGCCCGGTGAGGAAGGCCGCGCGGCCGGCCGTGCAGGAGGGCTCGGCGTAGTGGTCGGTGAACAGCATGCCCTCACGGCCGATACGGTCGATGTTTGGCGTGGGCACCATCATGCCGTGGCTGTACAGGCCCACGTTCCAGTAGCCAATGTCGTCGCCCATGATCATCACGATGTTGGGCCGCTCGGGTAGGGCGGGGGGGCTACGTTGGGCCCAGGCGCCGGTGGCCAGGGCCAGTGCCGTGCCCATCAGGGCCAGGGTACGGATCCATCGTTTCATCGTCAGGTCTCCAGGGTGTTGTCAAGGTTTCGGTGAAGGCTTTGGCGCAGCGGTCGCACCTCGCCACACTGTGCGAAAGCCCACATGCTGCATGCCGGTGTCAGCGCCATGCGGTGTTCGGGCAGCGGGGCGGTAGCGGCCGCAGAAGTTGTCGGCGCACAGAAAACTGCCGCCCTTGGCCACTTTCATGCCGGCGTAGGGGCCGCGGGCGTCAGCGTAGTTGTCGCTCGTGAGTTCCCACACATTGCCTGCCATGTCGTACAGGCCGAAGCCGTTGGGCTCGAAGCAGCCCACCGGCGCTGCACCGGCGTGGCCATCTTCCTTCAGATCTTTCACCGGGAACAGGCCCTGCCAGTGGTTGGCCAGGGGCTTGCCGTCGGCATCACGCCGGGCCTTGTCGGTGCCCCAGGTGTAGTCGGCGCCGTCCAGCCCTCCGCGCGCGGCGTACTCCCACTCGGCCTCAGAAGGCAGGTCCTGCCCGGCCCAACGGGCGTAGGCCAGAGCGTCCTCGAAGGCGATGTGCACCACGGGGTGGTTGTCCCGGCCCTTGACCGTGCTGCCCGGCCCCGCGGGCGCGCGCCAGGAGGCGCCGGGCGTCCAGGCCCACCACTGGCTGATGTCCACCATGTCACGCACCTGTGCTGGCTGACGGAACACCAGCGAGCCAGGCAGCCGCTCCTGCGGTTGGAGCTTGGGGAACTGCTTGGCGTCCAGCGGCCGCTCGGCCACAGTCTTGTAGCCGGTGGCGGCCACGAAAGCCGCGAACTGCGCGTTGGTGACTTCGTGGCGAAGGATGGCAAAGGGGCCGACCTGAGCCTCGCGCAGGGGGCGCTCCTCTCGGTAGAAGCGGTCGGACCCCATCATGAACCGCCCGCCAGGCAACGCCACCATGCCGGGCGGCGGCGCGGGCTGGGCTGGATTTGCCGTTGCAGGGGCCGATGTTGAGGAGGACCCCGCGGCAGTGGTGGCCACCGGCAGGCCTTTGTAGGCGTCGCACAGGCGCTGGGCGAAGGTGGCGGGGTGCGCCCCAAGCAGGATGCCACCACAGACCAGTGCGCAAGCCCATGCGCGCAGCACCCGTGCACGCAAGCCCCCCAGCGCGCAGGCCGAGCCTGCTGCGGCCGTCAGGACGGTCGTGCAATGGGCCGACGTCATCGCCCCTCGAACTTTGGCTTACGCTTGTCGATGAAGGCCTGCATACCTTCCTTCTGGTCCTTCGTGGCAAACAGCAGCTGGTTGGCTTTGCGCTCCAGCATCAGCGCGGTCTCCAGCGAGGCGTCCATGCCGGCCAGCACCACCTCCTTGATCTGCTGCGCGGCCAGTGGCGGCATGCCGGCGATGGTGCGAGCCATGGCCAGCGCCTCTTCCAGCACCTGCGCATCAGGCACCACCAGGCTCACCAGGCCCATCACCCGGGCCTCCTCGGCCGTGATGGGCCGGCCGGTGAGCAGCAGCCGCATGGCGTTGAACTTGCCCACCGCGCGCACCAAGCGCTGCGTGCCGCCAATGCCCGGCATGATCCCGATGCGGATCTCGGGCTGGGCGAAGCTGGCGCCTTCTCCCGCGATGATGATGTCGCAGTGCATGGCCAACTCGGCGCCCCCGCCGAAGGCGTAGCCGCACACGGCCGCAATCACCGGCTTGGGGCATTGCTGGATGGGCGCCCACAGGCGCTCGGTGTGGCGCTGCAGGATGTCCACGGGCGAGGCATGGACCATGCTGTGGATGTCGCCTCCGGCGGCAAACACCTGCTCACCGCCGGTCAGGATGATGCAGCGCACGGTCTCGTCAGCGCTCAGCTCGGCAAAGGCCTGGGCCAGCGCGGTCTGCAGGGAGGGGCTGAGGGCGTTGGTGGCCTGCGGGCGGTGCAAGCGCACCTGGGCCACACCGTCCGCCGGGCGGGTGACCAGGAGCTCCTGGGTTGCGTTGGTGTCCGCCCCGGCGCCTGTGTCGGCTGAGGGGAGGGCGTTGGCAGGGGGCATCGACATGGGCGGCATCCTCTGTGCAGGTGGGTGGCCAGGCATCGTCCGTTTGGATGTGGATCACCCGGCACTCAGCCCCGATGATCCACCACTCGATGATGCAAGCTCCCCTACCCAGCACGCCTTCGTCCGGTTCCCACGCCCCGGGCTCCAACGCCCCCGCTCGCGTGGTGTTGGTCACGGGCGGCACCAAGGGCATTGGCCGCGAGATTGCGCAGGCCTTTCTGACAGAGGGCTGCGAGGTGGTGGTCTGTGCGCGTAACGAGCCGGCCACCTTGCCCGCCGCGGGTGGGCGCGAAGCGAGTTTTCTGGCCTGCGACGTGCGCGAGGCCGAAGCACTGAAGGCCCTGGTGGCACAGGTGGTGCAAGCCCATGGCCGGCTGGACGTGCTGGTCAACAACGCCGGTGGCGCGCCCATGGCGTCGGCGGCCACGGCCTCACCGCGTTTTCATGAGGGTGTGCTGCGCCTGAACCTGATGGGCCCGCTGCATGCCGCGCAGGCGGCCAACGCCCAGATGCAGCAGCAGCCCGAAGGCGGGGTCATCGTCTTCATTGGCAGCGTGAGCGGACTGCGCCCCTCCCCGGGCACGGCGGCTTACGGTGCAGCCAAGGCGGCGGTGGTGAGCCTCGTCTCGTCGCTCGCGGTGGAGTGGGCGCCCAAGGTGCGCGTGGTGGCGGTGAGCCCCGGCATGGTGTTCACCGAACAGTCGCACTTGCATTACGGCAATGACGAAGGCATCGCTGCCGTGGCGGCCACGGTGCCGGCCGGGCGGCTTGCCACCGGGGCGGATGTGGCGCAGGCCTGCCTGTGGGTGGCTTCGCCGCAGGCGTCGTATTTCAGCGGTGGCAACCTCGTTCTGCACGGCGGTGGTGAGAGGCCGGCTTTTCTGGCTGCTGCGCAGCCGGCACCGGTGGCCAATACCGCTGCGCCGGCCGCTGCCGCCCCTACAACCCAGGAGGCCCCGGGTGGCTGACCCCGATTGGATGAAAGACATCCGAGCCCTGGTGGGCAAGGAATACGGCCGTGTCTACGGCTGGGACCCGGTGAACGCCCCCATGGCCCGTCAGTGGGCCGAGGTGATGGGTCTGGACAACCCGGCTTATGCCGACGGCAGCGCCATCCCGCCGGCCATGCTGCAGGTGTGGTGCATGGAAGGCCCGCAGCAGAATCATTACCCGCCGGGCTCCACCACCGAGAACCCCTACGAGGCGCTGAAGCTCATTGAGGCGCACGGCTACCCCTCGGTGGTGGCCGTCAACTCCGAACTCGAGTTCGACCGCCCGCTCGCGGCCGGTGAGCGGCTGTACTACACCACCCGGCTGGACGCCATTGGCGAGGAGAAGAGCACCGCGCTGGGCACGGGCTTCTTCGTCACCCTGGTAATGACGTACTTCTCGCAGGCCGATGCGTCAGCGGGCCGGGCTGCGGACGAGCGTGTGGGGCAGCTGTTGTTTCGCGTCTTCAAGTTCAAGCCTGCCAACCCCGTCAAGCCGGTGGCTGAGGGCTCGGCCGCGCCTGCCGTGCCCAAGATCCTGCGCCCCGCGCCGGGCATCAGCGACGACACGCGCTTCTTCTGGGAAGGCACCCAGGCCGGCAAGCTGCTGATCCAGCGCTGCAAGGGCTGCGGCACCTTGCGCCACCCGCCGGGGCCCAGCTGCCCGCAGTGCCATTCCTTCGAGTGGGACACGGTGCAGGCCAGCGGCCGTGGCACGGTGTACTCCTTCGTGGTGATGCACTACCCCGAGGTGCCCCCCTTCGAGCACCCCAACCCCATCGGCCTGATCGAGCTGGAGGAGGGCACCCGCCTGGTCGCCCAGCTCATCGGTGTGAAGCCGGGCGATGTGCAAGTGGGGCAGGCGGTGCAGGTGGAGTTCCACAGCTTCGACACCGCGTCTGGCCCTGTCACCTTGCCGCAATTCCGGCCTGTGGGCTGACTCGGCGCAAAGACTGGCCCAAAGACCGGCGCAAAGACCTTTTTCCATGGACTTCTCCCTCACCGAAGACCAGCGCGCTTTTGCCGATACGGCCGCGGCGCTGTTTGGCGACCACTGCACCGACGACGCGCTGCGTGCCCATGACGTGGGTGACGCCCCCTACATGCAGGCCGCTTGGCGAGATGCCGTGCAGGCCGGCTTGCATGGTGTGATCGTCCCGGAGGAAGCGGGCGGCCTGGGTCTGGGCATGACCGACCTGATGCCCGTGCTGCAGGCGCAGGGCCGTGCCCTGGCACTGGTGCCGCTGTGGGAGCACGCGCTGGCCACGGCTGCACTCGCACGTTTTAGTGGTGCTGCACATGAGGCGCTGGCGGCCCAGGCTGCGGCGGGTGAAGCGTTGTTGATGCTCTGTCTGGCCGATGTCAACGCCTCACGCGGGCTTGGCCTGACGCTGCAGTCCCAGGCCGGTGGCTGGCGTCTGCAGGGCCGAGTTGGCGCCGTGCCGCTGGCGGCGTACGCCACGCGCGTGCTGCTGCCGGCCCAGGCAGACGACGGTGTGCGCTGGGCGGTGGTGGACCCAGCCCGGATGACGCAGGTGTCGGGCCGCACCCAGCACCACCTGGCCGTGGCCGACCTGTCCACCGACGGTTTGGACTTGAGCGAGGGTGATGTGCTGCCCCCCGAGGCCCTGGCCTGGGCCGAGCCCCACGCAATCGCCGCGCTGGCCGCGCTGCAGCTGGGCGTGACCGAGCGCCAACTGGAGCGCACGGTGGAGTACGTCAGCCAGCGCAAGCAGTTTGGCCGCCCCATCGGCAGCTTCCAGCTCGTGGCGGGCCAGCTGGCCGACGGCTGGATCGCGCTGGAAGCCCTGCGCAGCAGCCTGTGGCAGGTGGTGTACCGGCTGGACGCTGGCCTGGGCGTGCAGGCGCAGGCGCTGGCCCTGCGGGTGCAGGCCTGCGACTGCGGCCACCGCACCGGCCATACCGCGCAGCATGTGCACGGCGGCATTGGCGTGGACATCACCTACCCGATCCACCGCCACCTGTATTGGAGCCGCGCCCTCAACGCCGCCCTGGGTGGCAGCGAGGCGCACCTGGAGCGCCTGGGCGACTGGCTCGCCGAACACGACCGACTCGGCTGGAAATATGACCTCCCCGAAGATGCAAAAGACCTTTGACGCGGTACAGGTGGGCGAGGAGCTCACGCCGCTGGCCGTGCCCATCACGGTACCGCTCATCGTGGGCGGAGCCATTGCCACGCGCGACTACTTCCCCGGTCACCACGACCTGGAAGCCGCGCGCGCGCTGGGCTCGCCGCACATCTTCATGAACATCCTCACCACCAACGGGCTGGTGCAGCGCTTCGTCGAGGGCTGGGCGGGGCCGCAGGGGGCGCTCAAGACGCTGAAGATCAAGCTGGGAGCACCCAACTACCCCGGCGACACCATGACCTTCACGGGCTCGGTGACCGACAAGCGCGAGGCCGACCGCAGCGTGGAGCTCACGCTGGCCGGGCGCAACGCCATGGGCCCCCACGTCACGGGCACGGTAAGGGTGCAGTTGCCATGAGTGCAGTGGACATGCAAGGCATCTCCCGCCGCGCCGCCATCGTCGGGCTGGGCGCCACCGAGTTCAGCAAGAACTCCGGCCGCACCGAACTGCGCCTGGCCTTGGAGGCCACCCTGGCCGCGCTGGCCGACGCCGGCATCGACCCGGCCGAGGTGGACGGCTTCTCGTCCTACTCGGTCGACAAGGTGCCCGAGTACGAGGTCGCCCGGCTGCTGGGTGCGCGCAACGTCAGCTTCTTCTCTCAAGTGCCGCACGGCGGCGGTGCGGCTTGCGCGCCCGTGTTGCACGCGGCCATGGCGGTGGCCACGGGCATTGCCAAGACGGTGGTGGTCTACCGCGCCATGAACGAGCGCAGCTGGTACCGCTTTGGCAGCGGCAGCTACGGCTTTGCCTCCACGCCCATCTTCGAGAACGTGAACTACGGCTGGTACATGCCGCACGGCTTTCACACGCCGGCGGCCTGGGTGGGCATGTTCGCGCGGCGCTACATGCACACCTTCGGCGCCACCAGCGAGGACTTCGGCCGCGTCTCCGTGGCGGTGCGGGACTTTGCTGCCACCAACCCGGCAGCCTTCTTCCACGGCAAACCCATCACGCTGGAAGAGCACCAGAAGAGCCGCTGGATTTGCGAGCCCCTGCGCCTGCTGGACTGCTGCCAGGAGAGCGACGGCGCTGTGGCCATGGTCATCACCTCGGCCGAGCGCGCGCGGGACCTGAAGGGCGCGCCCGTGCTGATCGAGGCGGGCGCCCAGGGCATCAGCAGCGGCCAGCAGATCATGACGTCCTTCTACCGCGACGACATCACCGGCCTGCCGGAGATGGGCCATGTGGCGTCGCAGCTCTGGCAACAGAGCGGTCTCACCCCCGCGGACATCCAGACCGCGGTGATCTACGACCACTTCACCCCCTTCGTGTTGCCGCAGCTGGAAGAGTTTGGCTTCGTGCCGAAGGGCCAGGCCAAGGACTTCATCCGCGCTGGCCACCATGCGCGCGGCGGCAGCCTGCCGCTCAACCCGCACGGCGGGCAGCTGGGCGAGGCCTACATCCACGGCATGAACGGCATCGCCGAGGCGGTTCGCCAGGTGCGCGGCACGGCCGTCAACCAAGTGGCCGATGTGCAGCACGTGCTGGTCACGGCCGGCACCGGTGTGCCCACCAGCGGCCTCATCCTCGGGCGGGCCTGAAGGCCACCGCCCGTCAACCCATGTTCATCGACCTCACCCCCGAACAACACCGCCTGCGCCTGCAGGTGCGCGACTATTTCAACGGCCTGATGACGCCCGAGCTGCGCGTGCAACTGCGTGGCGCCGAGGGGGGTACGCTGTTTCGCCGCCTGGTGCGGCAGATGGGCGCCGATGGCTGGTTGGCTGTGGGTTGGCCGCGCGAGCACGGCGGCCAGGGCTACGCCGCCACTGAGCAGCTCATCTTCTTCGAAGAAGCCAACATCGCCGGCGCGCCGCTGCCTTTTGTGACCATCAGTACGGTGGGCCCGGCGCTGATGGAGTCGGGTACGGCCGCGCAAAAGGCGCGCTACCTGCCGGGCATCGCCGCGGGCGAGCTCGTGTTTGCCATCGGCTACTCCGAGCCCGACGCCGGCTCGGACCTGGCCACGCTCAAGACTCAGGCTCGGCTGGAGGGTGACCTCAGCACCGGCCGTTTCATCGTCAACGGCAACAAGCTCTGGACCTCGGGTGTAGAGTCGGCCGACCACGTCTGGCTGGCCGCCCGCACCGACCCGGACCTGCCGCGCCACAAGGGCGTGTCCATCCTCATCGTGGACACCTCGGCCAAGGGCTTCTCGCACACCTTGATCGAGACCGTGGGCAACACCACTTCGGCCACCTACTACGACCAGGTGGAAGTGCCAGCCGGCAACCTGGTGGGCGAGCTGCACGGGGGCTGGAAGCTCATCACCGCCCAGCTCAACCACGAACGCCTGGGCCTGGGCTCCTGGTCTGACAAGGTCTTCGGCCCCTTCCGCCGCGTGCTCGACTGGGCCCGGGCGGTGGACGAGAACGGCCGCCGGGCGATGGACCAAGCCTGGGTGCGGCGCTCGCTGGCCGAATGCGTCACCCGCCTGGAGGCCATGCGGCTCATCAACTTCCGCATCGCGGCCGATCTGGAAGCCGGTGGCATGGACGTGGCCCTGGCCTCGGCCACCAAGGTCTACGGCAGCGAGAGCGTGGTGGAGATCCTGCGCCGGCTGATGGATATCGTGGGCGCCAACGGGCTGGTGCGTGCCGGTTCTGCCGCCGCGCTGCTCCTGGGCGAACTGGAGTACGAAGTGCGGGCCAACACCATCAACACCTTTGGTGGCGGCACCAACGAAATCCAGCGCGAGCTGATCGCGCAGTTCGGCCTGAAGCTGCCACGGCCGGTGCGCTGAGCACCCGCAGCAGCCAGCCAGAGCGACGACAGGGGAGGCAGTTATGGACACCCGGGTCAAGGGCAGCAGCTTGGAGATCGTGCCGCGTGAAGTGACGCAGGCCAAGCTGGACAGGCGCTCCGGCGCGGCCATGCGCCACCGCGCCTCGCAGACTGAGGGCTTGGCCGAGCGCTTCGAATCCATCGTGGCGCAGCATGGGGACCGGCCCTTCCTGGTCTATGGGGCGCAGACGCTGAGCTACGTCCAGGTAGACCAGCGCATCAACCAGGCTGCCCATGCGCTTCGCGGCTTGGGTGTGCAGCGCGGCGATGTGGTGGCGCTGTGCATGGAGAACCGGCCGGCTTTCCTGGAGGCCTGGTTTGCGCTCGCCAAACTGGGCGCCGTGGCGGCCTTTCTCAATACCAATGTCAGCGGCCGGCCGCTGCGCCATGCCTTGACGGCTACTGCGGCCTCTCGGGTGATCGTGGGCGAGGAGTGTCTGGGCCTGTTTGAAGCCCTGGACGACAGCGGAGGAGCCAGTGCCACGGAGGATGCGGCGCCGCCGTTCCTGCCACCGCTGTGGCTGTGGCCCGATACCGAGCGGCCCGCGAGCCCGCAAGCCCGAGCCCGTTGCGCCCTGGACCTGCAGGCCCTGGCCCACGCCGCGTCCCCCGAGACACCCCCTGCCGCTTGGCGCACCGGCCTCACCGCGGGCGACCCCGCGGTCTACATCTTCACCTCCGGCACCACCGGCTTGCCCAAGGCCGCGGTGATCAGCCACGCCCGGTGGTTGATCACGGCCGATGTCATGCAGATCACCATGGACATCGGCGCGCAGGACCGCTTCTATTGCTTCTTGCCGCTGTACCACGGTGCCGCTTCGCTCTCGGCCACGGCCACAGCGGTGGCGGCCGGCGCCAGCCTGGTGCTGCGGCGCAAGTTCAGCCGTCGCGAGTTCTGGCCGGACGTGCGCCAGCACGGCATCACGGTGTGCCAGTACGTGGGTGAGATTTGCCGCTTCTTGCTCAGCCATCCCGCGCAAGACGACGACGCCGTACACCCGCTGCGCAAGATGGTGGGCGCTGGTCTGGCGCCTGAAATTTGGGACCAGTGGGTGCGCCGCTACGGGCCCATGAGCATCTTCGAGGGCTGGGGCAGCACCGAGGCCAACACCAACACGCTGAACCTGGACAACCGCCCCGGCTCCTGCGGGCGCATTCCGTTCTGGGAAAAGACCAACCTGCGGCTGGTGCGCTTTGATGCCGACACTGGCACCCACCCGCGCGGCGCTGACGGCTACCTGCAGCTCGCGGCAGTGGACGAGCCCGGCGAGGCCATCGGCAAGATCCATGCGTACCCCGACATCGTGGCCGGGCGCTTCGAGGGTTACACCTCCGCCCCGGATACCGAGCGCAAGATCCTGCGCAACGTGTTCGAGCCGGGAGACGCCTGGTGGTCCAGCGGCGACCTGCTGCGCTGCGACGCTGACGGCTACTGTTGGTTTGTCGACCGTATTGGTGACACCTTCCGCTGGAAGAGCGAGAACGTCTCCACCACCGAGGTGGCCGATGTGCTGGGCGACTTCCCCGGCATGCTGGCCATCACGGTCTATGGCGTGCAGGTGCCTGGCCATGAAGGTCGCGCCGGCATGGCTGCAGTGGTGATGCAGCGTGGCGTGAGCTTCGACCCCCAAGCCTTCCACGCTTATGCCTCGGCCCGCCTGCCGCGCTACGCCGCGCCGGTGTTCGTGCGGGTGTCGCCCGAGCCCGACATGACCGGCAACTACAAGCTGCGCAAGGTGGATCTCCAGCGCGAAGGTTTCGACATCGTGCGCGTGACCGACCCGCTCTTCGTGCGGGTGGAGTCGGCCGGGAGCTACCTGCCGCTGACCGAAGCCCGGCTGCAGGAGGCCTTGGGTGGCTGAGCCCTCGGAGCTGGGCCACCCTGAGGCTGATCCGGATATCGCCCACGACCTGACGCAGGCTCCGGAGGAGGCCCACGAGGCGCCCGAGATCTCTTCGGCGGGCGCCAGGGCGGAAGCTCCCGCAGACCCGCTGGCCAGCTTCAGCCCTGGGCCTCGGCCGACCAGCCTGGAGCTGGATTTCCCATTGGCGCCGCCCGCTGCTGATGGCAGCGTGGTGCAGGTGGCCGAGGGCTTGCTATGGGCCCGCATGCCCATGCCCATGGGGTTGGACCACATCAACGTCTACCTCATCCGCGACGGTGACGGCTGGCTGGCCGTGGACACCGGCTTGTCCTTGCCCCACACCCGCGAATTGTGGGAACGCCTGGTGAGTCAGGCGCTGCAAGGCGCGCGCCTGACCGGCCTGCTGTGTACCCACTTCCACTACGACCATGCGGGCCTGGCGGCCTGGATGCAGGAGCGCTTTGACATCCCGCTGTGGATGACGCTGGGGGAGTTCCACACCCTGCGGACCCTGTGGGCACCCGCGCCGCCGCAGATCCCGCCCCACCAGAAGCGTTACTACCAACGCGCTGGCGAATCCGAAGAGCGCGCGCAGCACCACTTCGACACCTTGCGGCAAGACCGCTTTGCGGCCAAGCCGCCTGCCACCTTCTGCCGCCTGCGCCATGGCGAGACCTTCATGCTGGACGGCCGGCCCTGGCAGGTGTTGGTGGGCGAGGGCCACTCGCCCGAGCACGCTTGCCTGTGGGATGCGCAGCGGCGCATCCTGATCGCGGGCGACCAGCTGCTGCCCCGTATCAGCTCGAACCTGATGGTCTCGTCCACCGAGCCCGAAGCCAACCCCCTGGCACGTTGGTTCGAGTCGCTGGACCGTCTGGACGCGCTGCCCGAAGACACGCTGGTGCTGCCCTCGCACGACGAGGTCTTCCGCGGGGTGCACCGTCGCACGCGCATGCTGCGCTGGCACCACCGCCGCACGCTGGACCGCTTGGGCGAGCGCCTCATCCAGGGGCGGCAGGAGGGCGGTTGCACCGCTGCTCAGGCCATGTCGGCGCTGTACCCGCGCCTGCGCGGCCCCATGGACGAAATCCTGGCTTTGGGTGAGACCCTGGCTCACCTGAACTGGTTGCTCCGGCAAGGGCACATCGCCCGCTCGGTGGATGCGCAAGGGGCGTACCGGTATGCCTGAGCCCTACCTGTTGAAGACCCTTGCCCGCCGCGAACGGGCCGCATGAGGACACGATGAACGAGGACCTGTTTCGCGAGGAGGTGCGCCAGTGGCTGGAGGCGAACTGCCCCGCCGCCATGCGCCAGCCCATCACGTCCGAGGAGATGGTCTGGGGCGGCTCTGAAGTGAGCTTCACCTCCGACGACCAGCGGCTGTGGTTCGATCGCATGCGCGACAAGGGCTGGTTTGCGCCAGACTGGCCGGTGGCCTATGGCGGTGGTGGCCTGGCCCCGCGCCAACTGCGCGTGCTGGAAGCAGAGATGCGCCGCCTGGGCTGCCGCCAGCCCCAGTACAACCTGGGCATCTGGATGCTGGCGCCCGTGCTGCTGGAACTGGGCACCGAGGCCCAGAAGCGGGAGCACCTGCTGCCGATGGCGCAGGGCCGTGTGCGCTGGTGCCAGGGCTTCAGCGAGCCCAATGCGGGCTCTGACCTGGCCAGCCTCAAGACGGCCGCCCGCCTGGAAGGCGAGGGCGATGATGCCGTGTTTGTGGTCAATGGCTCCAAGCTGTGGACCAGCTACGGCGACCGCTCCGACTGGATGTATGCCCTGGTGCGCACCGACCCCACCGTGCCCAAGCAGCAGGGCATCAGCTTCCTGCTCATCGACATGAAGAGCCCGGGTATCGAAGTTAAGCCCATCGAGCTCATCAGCGGCAAGTCGAGCTTCTGCGCCGTCTTCTTCGACAACGTGCGCGTGCCGCGCCGCCACCTCGTCGGGCCGCTGAACGGCGGCTGGGGCGTGGCCAAGAAGCTGCTGGCCCACGAGCGCGCCGCCATGAGCAAGTTCACCGAAGGGGGTGCGCCGTCGCACGACCCGCTGGACGTGGCCCGCCCGCATCTCTTTGACGAGCAAGGGCAGTTGCGCGAGCCGGCGCTGCGCGACCAGCTGGCCAGCGTGATGATGGATGCCCACGCCTTTGCGCTCACCCACCGCCGCGTGCAAGCCCAAGCCCTGGCGCGCCAGGACGTCAGCGGCCCTGCTTCCATCATGAAGCTCGTGCAGACCGAGCAGGAGGTGGCCAAGTACGAACTGCTGATGCGCGCGCTGGGTGCTGACGGCCTGCAGTGGACCGAGGATAACCCGCACCCGCCGTCACAGGACGTGGCTCGCGCGTGGCTGTTGTCCAAGACTTACACCATCGCTGGCGGCAGCTCTGAGGTGCAGCTCAACATCATCGCGCGCCGCGTTCTGGGCTTGCCGGCAGGGGGTGCGGCATGAGCCGTTCCGTCAATCTCTTGCCCAACGACGAGCAGCGCCAGCTCGGCGAGGCTGCGCAGACCTTCCTCGCCGAGCAAGCCGGACCGGCGGCCTGGCGGCGCACGGTGGCGGCACGCCATGCCCATGGCTTTGACCAGGACTTGTGGCGGCAAGTGGCCGAGATGGGTTGGACTGCCGCCGTGCTGCCCGAGGCGCATGGCGGGCTGGACTTCGGCTGGCAGGGCCTGGGCCTGGTGTTCGAGGCGCTGGGCCGCCATTTGGCGTGCACGCCGCTGCTGTCCTCGGTAGTCATGGGCGGCGGCGCCGTGATGGCCTGTGGTTCTGAAGCGCAGCAAGCGCATTGGTTTCCCCGCCTGGCTTCTGGAGAAGCACGCCTGGCATTGGC
>Ga0315900_10005484_pt1 | contig 17403 bp, 13 predicted proteins | sample LakEriMetagenome_FD_203521 | JGI IMG/M metagenome (GOLD analysis project Ga0315900, IMG submission 203521) | Freshwater fungal communities from buoy surface, Lake Erie, Ohio, United States - Buoy 12 MA114 | ecosystem: Environmental > Aquatic > Freshwater > Lake > Lake biofilm | place: USA: Lake... | reverse complement strand
CATCGGGCAGGACAATGCCTTCGAGTTCATCGAGCGCGACATCGGCGTGGAGTTCGACGCGAAGGGGATGCCCATCGTGAACAAGTCCACGCACCAGAGCACCCACCCCAAGGTGTTCTTCGGGGGCGACGCCGCCTGGGGACCGGAGAACATCATCTGGGCCGTGGCGCATGGCCACGCGGCCGCCATTTCCATGGATCTCGCCTGTCAGGGCCGCGACCCGGTGGCGGATCGGCCGCCGTACGGCATGTCGCTGGTGAGCGCCAAGATGGGCATGCATTCGTGGGCGTACGACAACGACTACGAAACGGCCAAGCGCGCCAAGATGCAGCACGAGGATCTCACGCGCCGCTTCAAGGACCTGGTCACGGAGGTGGAGCTGGGCTTCACTCCGGAACAGATCGTGTCGGAGGTGGGCCGCTGCCTCAACTGCGACATCCAGACGCATTTCACGGCCTCGCAGTGCATCGAGTGCGACGCCTGCGTGGACATCTGCCCCACCAACTGCCTCACCATCACCACCAACGGCACGCCCATCGACGAGTTGCGAACCCGGCTGTCGGCACCGGCGCTCAACCTGTCGCAGGACATCTACGTCTCGGAATCGCTGCCGCAGACCAAGCGCATCATGGTGAAGGACGAGGATGTCTGCCTCCATTGCGGTCTCTGTGCCGAGCGCTGCCCCACGGCGGCATGGGACATGCGCGTCTTCGACCTCAAGAAGCCGGTGGCGGGCATGCTCGCCGGAGTAGCCAGCGTATGAGCGGGATCAACGACTTTTCGTTCAAGATGGGCACCGTGAACGGCACCGGTTCGGCCAGTGCCAACGGGTTGCTCATGCAGGCCATCTTCCGCATGGGGATCCCGGTCACGGGGAAGAACATCTTCCCGTCCAACATCCAGGGGCTGCCCACGTGGTATGAGATCCGCGTCAGCAAGGACGGCTACACCGCGCGGCCCAGCGAGGTGGATCTGGTGGTGGCACTCAACCCGGCCACCTATGCCAAGGATGTGGCTACGGTGCGCCCGGGCGGCTACCTGGTGTACGATTCGTCCTGGCCGCTCGAACCCGATCTGGTGCGCGAGGGGATCACCATCCTCGGCATCCCCTTCGGCAAGATGTGCGTGGAGAATTTCCAGGGGGATCGCGACCGCACCCTGCTGCGCAACATCGTCTACGCCGGATCGCTCGCCGCCCTGCTCAACATCGACATGGACGTGGTGAGCAGCATGCTGGCGGAGAAGTACGGCAAGAAGCCCAAGCTGCTCGACAGCAATCACAAGGCCATCCGCCTGGGCTACGACTACGCGAAGGCCAACTTCGCCTGCCCGCTCCCGTTCCATCTGGAGAAGATGGACGCCACCGGCGACTCCATCCTCATCGATGGCAACACGGCCTGTGCGCTGGGCGCCGTGTACGCCGGCGCCACGGTGGGGGCGTGGTACCCCATCACGCCGGCGACGGCGCTCATGGAACAGTTCAAGGCCTTCTGCGAGAAGTTCCGGGTGGATCCGGAGACCGGCGCGCACAACTACGCCATTCTGCAGGCCGAAGACGAACTGGCGGCCGCCGGTATCATCATCGGTGCGGGCTGGGCGGGGGCGCGGGCCTTCACGAACACGTCGGGCCCGGGCATCTCGCTCATGCAGGAGTTCATCGGGCTCGCGTACTACACCGACATCCCGGCCGTCTTCTTCGACATCCAACGCTGCGGGCCGGCCACTGGCATGCCCACGCGCACGCAGCAGGCCGACCTCATGTCGCTGGCCTATGCGTCGCACGGCGACACCAAGCACCTCATTCTCTTCCCCGCCAATCCGGGCGAGGCCTTCGAGCTGTCGGTCCAGAGCTTCGACATTGCGGAGCGCTTCCAGACGCCCGTGTTCGTGGCCACCGACCTCGACATCGGCATGAACGACTGGATGGTGAAGCGGTTCACCTGGGATGAGCACTACCGCCCGGATCGCGGCAAGGTGCTGGATGCGGCGGCGCTCGAAAAGGTCCAGAAGTTCTCCCGCTACCTCGACGTGGATGGTGACGGCATTGCCGCCCGCACGCTCCCCGGCGTGGGTGGCAAGGGGGCCTACTTCGTGCGCGGGTCGGGGCACGACAAGCATGCGGCCTATACCGAGGACTCCGACGCGTACCAGGAGCTGGTGGATCGCCTGAAGCGCAAGTTCGCCTACGCCGCCACGCAGATGCCGAAACCGGTGTACACGTGGCAGGAGGGGGCGGAGATCGGGCTGGTCACCATTGGCGGCTGCGACGCCGCCGTCCGGGAGGCGGCCGACAAGCTGCGCGCGCAGGGGATCATCGTGAACATCATGCGCCTCCGCGCGTTCCCGTTCGGCGCCGAGGTGAAGGACTTCTTCGATCGTCACGAGCGGAATTTCGTGATCGAGCAGAATCGCGACGCGCAGCTGCGCGCGCTGCTCGCCATCGAGCTCGGTATTCCCCGCGATTCCATGCACTCCATTCTCGATTACGGCGGCATGCCGCTCACGGCCAAGGTCGTGGTGGACGCCGTGCAGGCTCACGTTTCCCGCCCGGCCAAGGTGACTGCATGACCTCCATTGCCAAGCCACCGGTTCGACACCCGAGCTCGCGCACCAACGACCTCGGCCTCACCATCCGTGATTACGAAGGCGCCATGTCCACCCTGTGCGCGGGGTGCGGCCACGACTCCGTCACGGCGGCCATCGTGCAGGCGGGGTGGGAGCTCAACCTCGAACCCCACCGCGTGGGCAAGATGAGCGGCATCGGCTGCTCGTCGAAGACCACGGCGTACTTCATGAAGCAGTCGCACGGCTTCAACTCCGTGCACGGCCGCATGCCGTCGGTCACGTCGGGAGCCTCCGCGGCCAACCGCGGGCTCACCTATATCGGCGTCTCCGGCGATGGCGACTCCCTGTCCATCGGCCTCGGCCAGCTGTCCCACGCCATCCGGCGCAACGTGAACATGCTGTACATGCTGGAGAACAACGGCGTGTACGGGCTCACCAAGGGGCAGTTCTCCGCGTCGGCCGACGTGGGGTCGAAGAGCAAGAAGGGGGAAGCCAACGAGCAGTCGCCCATCGACCCGGTGCTGCTGGCCCTCACGCTCGGGGCCACGTTCGTGGCGCGGTCATTCTCGGGAGACAAGAAGCAGCTGGTGCCCATCATCAAGGCCGGGCTGGCCCACAAGGGGTTCGCGATCATCGACGTGATCTCCCCCTGCGTGAGCTTCAACGACCACGAGGGCTCCACCAAGAGCTATGCGTTCACCCGCGAGCACGAGGTGGAGGCGGTACATGCCGACTTCGTACCGCTCCAGCGCGAGATCACCGTGGGTGACACGGACGAAGAAGTGCGCACGGTCGTCATGCACGACGGGGCCGCGGTGCGGCTGCGCTCGACCGCAGCCGAGTACGACCCCACCAACCGTGAGTCGGCGTACGCGCACGTCCGGGCCTGCCAGGCACGCGGCGAGATCGCCACGGGGCTGCTCTTCGTGGACGAGAACGGCCGCGACATGCACGACTATCTGCGCACACCGCAGACGGCGCTGGTTGACCTGCCCTTCGAGAAGCTCTGCCCCGGCAAGAGCGCCCTCGACAAGCTCATGGATCGGTACCGCTAAGGGTCCTTCCCCCGGCGCGGAGCCCACGCTCGCGGCTCCGCGCCCCCATCGGTGTGCATGTCCCACCCCCCCATGCCGGACGCCGATGAGCTCGCCTGTCTCGACGAACTCATCGCCGACCTGTCTCCCCAGGCTGACCAACTCCTCCCGTTCCTGCACCGCGTGCAGGAACGGCTGGGCCATGTGTCGCCTGCCGCGATGCGCTTTGCCGCGCACGCGTTCAATCTGTCGCGCGCCGACGTCTACGGCGTAGTGACGTTCTACGGTGACTTCCGCGAGACCCCGGTGGGCGACACCGTCGTCCAGCTGTGTATGGCGGAAGCCTGTCAGGCCGTGGGCGCCCGTGCACTCGCCGCTCACGCCGAACAACGGTTGGGAGTCCCGCTCGGCAGCAGCACGGCAGATGGCACGCATCACCTGGAGGCGGTCTACTGCCTGGGCAATTGTGCACTCGGTCCGTCCATGCGCGTGAAGGACGCGGTGCATGGCCGTGTCACGCCCGGCCGCTTCGACACCCTGCTGCAGCTGCCCGCCACCAACCGGTCACGATCGTGAGCACGCGCGTGTTCATCCCCAACGATACGGCCGCCCGGTCGATGGGTGCCGACGACGTGGCGCGCGCCATTGCCGCGCACGGCGTGAGCGCGGGGCTCGATCTCACGATCGTGCGCAACGGATCGCGCGGAGCGGCCTGGCTGGAGCCGTTGGTGGAGGTCGAGACCAGCGCGGGACGCGTGGGATTCGGCAATGTGATGCCCCACGAGGTGGACACCCTGTTTGTTCGGGGCCAGGTCAACCTGGCGCATGACCGGTGCCTGGGGGCCGTGGAGTCACACCCGTGGTTTGCCGGGCAGCAGCGCATCACGTTCCGCCGCGCTGGTCTCATCGACCCGCTCTCGCTGGATGACTATGAGCGGCACGGCGGGTTGGCGGGCGTGCGGCGGGCGCTCACCCTGTCCGGCGCGGAGATCGTGGCCGACGTCACCACCTCCGGATTGCGAGGCCGCGGCGGGGCAGCGTTCCCGGCCGGCATCAAGTGGAACACGGTGCGGCAGGCTGCCGGCACCACGAAGTACGTCGTGTGCAACGCCGACGAGGGCGATTCCGGCACCTTCGCGGACCGGCTGCTCATCGAGGCCGATCCGTACCAGCTCATCGAAGGCATGATCATCGCCGGACTCGCGGTGGGGGCCGAGCGTGGCTACGTCTACCTGCGGTCGGAGTATCCGTGGGCCATCTCGGTGCTGCGCGACGCCGTGACCCGCGCCTATACGGCCGGACTGCTGGGGGCACGCGTGCTGGGCATCGGACCGCGCTTCGACGTGGAGGTGCGCGTGGGAGCGGGCGCGTACATCTGCGGCGAGGAGACGGCGCTGCTGGAGAGCCTCGAGGGAAAGCGCGGCGTCGTGCGCGCCAAGCCGCCGCTGCCGGCCCTGCGTGGGCTTTTCGGCTGCCCCACCGTCATCAACAACGTGCTCACGCTGGCCGCAGCCACCGATGTGCTGGCCGCCGGCGGCGCGCGCTACGCCGCCCTCGGCCTCGACCGCTCGACCGGGACCATGCCCTTTCAGCTGGCCGGCAACATCAGGTGCGGCGGCCTGGTGGAGCTCCCGTTCGGCCGATCCTTGCGCTCCGTGGTCGAGGAGTTCGGCGGCGCGTCGCTGAGCGGGCGGCCCCTGCGCGCCATTCAGGTAGGCGGGCCGCTCGGTGCCTACCTGCCCGAGCATCTCTGGGACACACCACTCGCCTACGAGTCGTTCTCGGCCGTGGGCGCCATGCTGGGCCACGGCGGGATCGTCTGCTTTGACGACACGGTGGATATGGCCGAGCAGGCGGAGTTCGCCATGGCGTTCTGTGCGCACGAATCGTGCGGCAAGTGCACCCCGTGTCGGATCGGCTCTACCCGCGGGGTGGAAGTCATTCAGCGCTTGCGGCGGCGTGACGAGAGCCGTCGGCAGTGGCAGTTGCTCGAGGAGCTGTGCGAGACCATGGAGATCGGTTCGCTGTGCGCCCTTGGCGGGCTCACCCCCCTGCCCGTCCGCAGCGTGATGACCCATTTCGCAGGGGATCTGCTCGCCCCTGCCGGAGGGACCGGACAATGATCGAACTCACCATCGATGGTATGGCGGCATCGGTGCCCGCGGGAACGAGCATCATGCAGGCCGCGCGCACGGTTGGCGTGGACATCGCCAAACTGTGCGCCACCGACTCCCTGGCGTCATTCGGCTCCTGCCGGCTGTGCATCGTGCAGGTGGAGGGACGCCGCGGCCTGCCGGCCTCGTGCACGACGCCCGTGGAGTCCGGCATGGTCGTACGCACCCAGACGCCGCAGGTGGCCCGCATTCGGCGCAACGTGATGGAGCTGTACATCTCCGATCACCCGCTCGACTGCCTCACGTGCGCCGCCAACGGCGACTGCGAGCTGCAGGACATGGCGGGAGCGGTGGGGCTGCGCGAAGTCCGCTATGGCATGGACGGGGCCAACCATCTCGCGGCCGTGAAGGACGAAAGCAATCCGTATTTCACCTTCGACCCGGCAAAGTGCATCGTGTGTTCGCGGTGCGTGCGGGCGTGCGACGAGATCCAGGGGACGTTCGCGCTCAGCATCACCGACCGCGGGTTCGCGTCGAAGGTCACGGCAGGCATCGATGAGGGGTTCCTGGCCAGCGAGTGCGTATCCTGCGGCGCCTGCGTGCAGGCCTGCCCCACCGCCACGCTCATCGAAAAGACCGTCGTGGACGCCGGCCAGCCGGAGCGAACGGTCAAGACCACCTGCGCCTACTGCGGCGTAGGCTGCTCGTTCGAGGCCCAGCTCAAGGGGAACGAGGTGGTGCGCATGGTCCCGGCGGCCGACGGCGGCGCCAATGAGGGGCACTCGTGCGTGAAGGGACGGTTTGCGTGGGGCTACGCCACGCACCAGGACCGCATCCTGCGGCCCATGATTCGCGAGCAGATCACCGACGACTGGCGTGCGGTGTCGTGGGACGAGGCCATTGCCTTTGCCGCCGGCAAGTTCACGGCGCTCCAACGACAGTATGGGCGGGATGCCATTGGCGGTGTGTCCAGCTCGCGGTGCACCAACGAAGAAGTGTACGTGGTGCAGAAGATGGTCCGCGCCGCCTTCGGCACGAACAACATCGATACCTGTGCGCGGGTGTGCCACTCGCCCACCGGGTATGGGCTCAAGCAGACCTTCGGCACGGCCGCCGGTACGCAGGACTTCAAGTCGGTGGCGCACGCCGACGTGATCGTGGTGATCGGCGCCAATCCCACCGATGCCCACCCGGTCTTCGGTTCGCGGCTCAAGCGTCGCCTGCGGCAGGGGGCCAGGCTCATCGTCATCGACCCGCGGCGCATCGACCTGGTGCGCTCACCGCACATCCGCGCGGCGCACCACCTGCAGTTGCGGCCCGGCACCAATGTGGCGGTCATCAACGCCATGGCGCACGTCATCGTCACCGAAGGGCTGGTGGACAACGCCTTCGTGGAGGCCCGCTGTGATGCGCGCTCGTTCGAGCAGTGGAAGGCCTTCATCGCGCAGCCGGAGCAATCGCCGGAAGCCACCGAGGCGTGCACCGGCGTTCCCGCAGCGGAGGTCCGTGCCGCCGCCCGCCTCTACGCCACCGGCGGCAACGCAGCCATCTACTACGGTCTCGGTGTGACGGAGCACAGCCAGGGCAGCACCATGGTGCTGGGCATCGCCAATCTGGCCATGGTGGCGGGACAGGTCGGCCGTGATGGGACCGGCGTGAACCCGCTGCGCGGACAGAACAACGTGCAGGGCTCCTGTGACATGGGCTCGTTTCCGCACGAATTGCCGGGGTACCGGCACATCTCCGACGACGCGACACGCCATCTCTTCGAGCAGGCATGGCACGTGGCGCTCGACCCCGAGCCGGGGCTGCGCATTCCCAACATGCTGGCGCTGGCGCTCACCGGTCAGTTCCGCGGCATGTTCATCCAGGGCGAAGACCTCGCCCAGTCGGACCCCAATACGAAACACGTGACCGCCGCGCTGCGCGCCATGGAGTGCGTGGTCGTGCAGGACCTCTTTCTCAACGAGACGGCCAAGTACGCCCACGTATTCCTGCCGGGTACGGCCTTCCTGGAGAAGGACGGGACCTTCACCAACGCCGAGCGTCGCATCAACCGCGTGCGCCCGGTCACGCCGCCGCGTACCGGGCTGGCCGAGTGGGAGGCGGTGTGCCGACTGTCGACGGCCATGGGCTACCCCATGCAGTACGATTCGGCCGCGGCCATCATGGACGAGATTGCCGCCCTCACCCCCACCTTTGCCGGCGTGTCGTTCGCCTATCTCGACCAGGTCGGCAGTGTACAGTGGCCTTGTACGGCCGACCGGCCGCTGGGCACCCGCATCATGCACGAAGAGCAGTTCGTGCGCGGTCGGGGCCGTTTCCTCGTCACGCAGTACGTTCCCACCGACGAACGCTCCACCCGCCGGTACCCGCTGCTGCTGACGACGGGGCGCATCCTGTCGCAGTACAACGTGGGGACGGCCACGCGTCGCACGGCCAACACGGTATGGCATCAGGAAGACGTGCTGGAGATGCACCCGCACGATGCGGAGGTGCGCGGCATTGGCAATGGCGACGGCGTGCTGCTCCAGAGCCGCAAGGGCGGCATCACCCTGCATGCCCGCGTCAGTGATCGCGTGCCGGAGGGCGTGGTGTACACCACCTTCCACCATCCCGACAACGCCGCCAATGTGGTGACCACGGAGTATTCCGACTGGGCCACCAACTGTCCCGAGTACAAGGTCACGGCCGTCGAGGTGCACCCCGTTGACTGAACGGCCGCCCGAAGCGGCGGGGCAGGCCGCCGTCACGGTCACCAGCGCCGATGCGGATGGACGCGAAACTCCCGCCGTCTGGATGCTGGCGGTGGAAGCACCGGTTCAGGTGGCGGTGAACGGCACCCCCTTCACGGTCATGCTGGCCACACCCACCGATCTCGACGATCTGGCGCGCGGCCTGCTGCTCACCGAGCAGGTCATCGCCAGCGCGCAGGTCATCCGGGACGTGGAGGTGCGCACGTGGCTGGGCGAGACGCTGGTGAACGTGGTCGTGGCCCCTGATGCCGTGCAGACCGGGCGTCTGGGGGCACGCACGGTGCTCGGCAACAGTGCCTGCGGCGTGTGCGGCGTGGAATCCCTGGCGCACCTGCAGGCACGTGGTGCGGCCGTGCCTCGCCCCCGGCGCGCGGTTGATGATGGTGCCGTGGCCCGGGCGCTGAACAACCTCTCCGCACAGCAGCCGCTCAATCGCGCCACACGCAGTGTGCACGCGGCCGCCTGGTGCGACATGGGCGGCCGCATCGCGCTGGTGCGCGAGGATGTGGGACGCCACAACGCCCTCGACAAGCTGGTGGGGGCACTGGCCGCGCGCCGGTGGCTGGACGACGAAGGCTTCATCGTGATGAGCAGCCGTTGCAGCTACGAGCTGGTGTACAAGAGCAGCGTCACCAATGCCCAGCTGCTGGCGACCATCAGCGCGCCCACCACGATGGCGCTGCAGTGGGCGTCAGCGCTCGAGTTGCCGCTGGCCTGCGCCAACGGGCGCGGCGACGACCTGCGCGTCATCCGGCTGGCGCCCGCGTCCTATCAGGAGGCATGAATCGCATGCAGGATGACGAGATCGTGCGCATGGCCAACCAGATTGCGCAGTTCTTCGCCGTGTATCCCGAAGAGGATGCCGTGGAGGGGATCCGCGAACATCTGGTGAAGTTCTGGCCGCCCTCCATGCGCAAGGATCTGCTGGTGGTGGTGAACGGATTGGTGCCGTCGGCGGTCCCGTTGCATCCCCTGGTGATCAAGGCGGCCGCGCAGCTCCGTCCCAGTGGCCGCGACGACGGCTGACCGCGGGCATGTGAGCGCGGCGCGCGCCGTGGGGGCCGAAGCGGCCGAGATTACCGGCGTGATCCTCTGCGGCGGTCGCGGTCATCGCATGGGTGACGTGGAAAAGCCGCTGCAGCTGCTGCATGGCCGGCCGCTCGTCCAGCATGTGCGGGACAGTCTGACGCCACAGGTCGGGCGCGTGATCATCAGCGCCAACCGTGAACGCGCCCGCTATGCGGAGTTCGGGCACGACGTGGTGCCCGATGCGAGCGAGGGGCTGGGACCGTTGGGCGGACTCGGCAGCGCCGCCGCCCATGTCCGCACGCCGTGGATCTTCTGCTGCCCGGGTGATGCGCCGTTGCTCGATCGCACGCTCGTGCCCCGTCTGATGGCCTCGGTGAGCGAGGCGCACGACGGCGCCGTTCCGCACGACGGGGAGCGGGCGCAACATCTCTTCCTGCTGGTGCGCACGCACCGCTGCCAGACGATCGCCGCCCAACTCGCCGCCGGTCACCGATCGGTCCACGCCTGGCTCACGACGCTGCGCGTGCACGAGGTCCCCATGCCCGAACTCTCGGCCAGCTTCTGCAATGTCAACACCCTGGACGAGCTGGCCCGACTCCACTCACGCTCCGACCACGCGACCGCCGAACGCGACCGCACGGCCACACACTCCGGCGCTATTCGGCGTACACCGGATAGACCGGCTGATACATGGCCGCCGAGACGGCCGCGCTGAGGTCATCGGGTCTGGGCGCCCTGGCCAATCCGCGCTCGTAGGCCAAGCGGGCCACTTCCACCGCAATGGCGTGCGAGACCTCGCGAATACGCGAGAGGCTGGGATAGATGCGCCCCATGGCCAGATCGTCGTCGGTCACGGTGGAAGCGAGCGTACGCGCAGCGGCCGCGAACATTTCGTCGGTGACGCGAGATGAATCGGCCACGATGACACCAAGGCCCACGCCGGGAAAGATGTAGGCGTTGTTTCCCTGCCCCGGTACATGCGTGCGCCCCTTGTGGGTCACCGGAGCGAACGGGCTGCCGCTGGCGAAGATGGCGCGCCCGTCGGTGGTGGCGTAGGCCTCACGGGCGGTGCATTCGGCCTTCGAGGTGGGGTTGGAGAGGGCCATCACGATGGGACGCGCGTGGTGTCGCGCCATGGCGGCGAGCACCGGCGCCGTGAAGGTGCCCGGCATGCCCGACACCCCGATGATGGCGTGCGGCTTGATCGTCTCCACCGCCTCGAGGAACGACGCCACCGGCGGATGGTCGTGGGCGTAGGGCTGTTTGTGCACGGCAAGATCGGTGCGCGACTTCACCACCAGCCCCTTCGAATCCATGAACCAGCACCGGCTGTGCGCATCGGCCGACGAGATCCCCTCTTCCGTCATTGCTTCGACCACGAGGTCGCCAATGCCGATGCCCGCCTCGCCCGCGCCGAGAAAGAGGAGACGCATGTCGGTGATCGGCGTGCCGGTAATGCGCGCCGCCGAGTAGAGGCCGGCCAGCGTGACCGAGGCCGTTCCCTGGATGTCGTCGTTGAAGGTGCACATGCGGTCACGCCACTTGTCGAGCAGCGTGAACGCATTGTGGTTGCCGAAATCCTCGAACTGCAGGCAGACCTGCGGGAACCGCTCCTGCACCGCCTCCACGAACTCGTCGAGCAGCGCGTCGTACGCGGCGCCGCGCAACCGCGGCTGGCGCAGGCCCATGTACGACGCGCTCTCGCGCAGATGCGTGTTGTCGGTGCCCACGTCGATGGCGATGGGCAGGCACTGTCTGGGCGGCACGCCGGCGCACGCGGTGTAGAGCGTGAGCTTGCCAATGGGAATGCCCATGCCGTTGGCACCGAGATCACCAAGACCAAGAATGCGTTCGCCATCGGTCACCACGATCATGCGCACGTCGTCATGCGGCCAATTGGCCAGCACCTCGCGCACCCGGCCCGCGTCGTCGGCAGTGACGAACAGGCCCCGGCTCCGGCGGAAGATGCGCCCGAACTCCTGACAGGCCTGGCCTACGGTCGGGGTGTACAGGATGGGCATCATCTCCTCGAGATGATCCATCACCAGGCGATAGAAGAGCGTGACGTTGCGATCGTGCAGGCCGACGAGATACGCGTACTGATCGAGCGGCGTGGGACGCGAGCGTACGCCGGGGAGGAAGCGCTCGAGCTGTTCGTGCTGCGTCATGACGCGGGGCGGCAGCAATCCACGCAGACCAAGCGCTGAACGCTCGGCTTCGGTAAAGGCCGTTCCCTTGTTGAGCTCGGGGTCGTTGAGGAGCGCGGCGCCGCGCTTGACTGCTGGAAGTTCGGTCACGGGGAGTGCCGGTATATCGGTGGTGAAGAACCATGCGGACGCCCACTCGACGCAGCGAGGGGGCGTGATGGCTCAGAGGCGATCGAGAACCCAGCCCGGCGCGATCATGAACAGCGCCGTGGCCGCGAGACAGAGCACGCCGGCAACACGCGGGCCGAACGCACCGTCTGCGGGTGAAGCCGGGGTCGTGCTGGGCAGCATGAACATGCGCTGGATGACGCGCAGGTAGAAATAGAGACCGAGGAAGCTCCCCACGAGTCCCAGCACGGCGTACGTGCTGAAGCCGGCGGCCACCACCGACTTGAAGATGAGGAACTTGGCGGTGAACCCGGGGAACGGCGGCAGGCCGGCGAGCGACAGCATGGCCACCGCGATCAGCGAGGCCGACCACGGGTCACGATGATACAGGCCATCGAGCGTCTCCATCTGGTCGCGCGTCGCATCGTCGCGGTTGGGCGGCAGGGCGGCGAACGCCAGCAGGTTGCCCGCCGCATATACGACGAGGTAGAACATCACCGCTTCCAGTCGCCCCTCGCTGGTGCCAAGGAACGCATAGAAGAGGTATCCCGCGTGCGCGATCGACGAATAGGCGATCATGCGCCGCAGGTTGCTCTGCCGAATGGCCGCGATGTTGCCCCAGACGATGGACAGCAGCGGCAGTACGGCCAGCACGTCGACAAGGGCGCCGCCCACCTCAACGCCGGCGAAGAGCTGCACCGCGACCAGCAGCACTGCGGCCTTGGACAGCGTCGCCATGTAGGCGGTCACGGTCACGCTCGCGCCTTCGTACGTGTCCGGTGCCCATGCATGAAACGGGACGACGGCGGCCTTGAGGAACAGGGCCAGCAGCACGAGCACGACGCCGGTTTTCACCAACAGATCGGTCTGGCCAGCCGCCAGCGCAAACGCCGACAGCGACATGGCACCCGTGGCCCCGTAGATCAGCGACAGCCCCATGAGCAGGGTCGCCGTGGCCGCTCCACTGAGCACCAGGTACTTGAGCGCCGATTCGGCCGACTGCGGGCGGCGGAATGCCAGCACGATGAGCGCATACACCGGAATGGACATCATCTCCAATCCGAGGAAGAGCACCAGAAAGCTGGTCGCCGATGGCAGCAGGCTCAGTCCGTACAGCGAGGCCACCAGAAGCGTCGGAAACTCCACCGCCCCCGCGTGGTCATCGGCGAAGTCGTACCGCCCCATGAGCAGCACCGGGAGGGCGAGTGCCAGAAGGGCGCCCTTGACGACCAGCACGACCGGTGAGACCGAGAAGTGCCCGGGGAAGGGTTCGGATGTGAGCCCCGATGCCGCCAGCCAGAACGCCGCGGCGGCCGCGGCGCCGATGACACCAAGGGCCAGTGGCTGCGCGAGGGCACGCGCGCCGCGCACCATGGACACCACGATGAGCAGAACGAGCCCACCGAGCAGCAGGTGCTCGGGGAGCATGGCACGAAGCGCCTCACTACCGGGCATCGGCGGGCAGGCGGGAGGTGGAGACGATTTGCTGGAAGGTCCGCGCGGCCAGCTCCGTCTTGCGGAGCGGTCCGTCGGGGAAGAGTCCGAGCGCGAATACCGAGACCGTGAGAATGCCGAGGACGGTCTTCTCGCGCAGGGTGAGTGCGGCGAGTTCGCCGTGTGGAGCCTTCACCGGACCGAAAACGAAGGTGAGGGCGAAGCGCAGCATGTAGAGCGCGCCCAGCACGACGCCGGTCACGGCCGTCATGGACAGCACGAGCGGCAGGTTGTTGCCGTCGAGATGCTGCGGCCACGCTGCGGTGAAGGCCCCCAACAGCACCAGGAACTCGCCGGTGAACCCGCTGGTGGTGGGAAGCCCCACCGACGCGAGCGTGAAGATGATGAAGAAGACGCCGAACACCGGCAACTGCCGCGCCAGCCCACCGTAGGCGGAGAGTTCCCTGGTGTGGCCACGCTCGTAGATCATGCCCACGAGCAGGAAGAGGCCTGCCGCCACCAGCCCGTGACTCACCATCTGCACCACCGCGCCCTGAATGCCCGCCAGATCGAGGCTGAGCAGCCCGAGCATCACGTAGCCCAGGTGACTGATGGACGAGTAGGCGATGATCTTCTTGATGTCCTGCTGCACGAGCGCCAGACACGCCCCGTACACGATGCTCACCACGGAGAGGGTCATGAGCACCGGCGTGAACACCCGCGTGGCGTCAGGGAACAGCGGGAAGCCCAGCTTCATGAAGCCGTACGTCCCCATCTTGAGCAGCACGCCGGCGAGGATCACCGAGCCGGGCGTGGGCGCCTCGACGTGCGCGTCGGGCAACCAGGTGTGAAGCGGCACCATGGGCACCTTGATCGCGAAGCTGAGCGCAAACGCGGCCAGCAGCGTGGTCTGCACCTCGAGCGGCAGACGCGCCTGCACCAGATCGGCGAAGGCAAAGGACGGTGCGGCCCCGGCCTGCTGCAGCGACCACACGAGGTAGATCACCGCCGCCAGCATGAGGATGGACCCGAAGGCCGTGTACAGCACGAACTTCACCGTGGCGTAACTGCGCCGGGCCCCACCCCAGATGCCGATGATGAGGAACATCGGGATGAGCATCGCTTCCCAGAACAGGTAGAACAGGAAGAGATCCTGTGCCAGGAAGGCTCCCATCATGGCGAATTGCAGCAGCAGCACATTCACGTGGAACAGCGCCACATTCTTCTCGATGGCGGTCCAGGCTCCGAGCACGACCAGCGGGCCGAGAAACGCCGTGAGCAGCACGAGCAGAATGTTGACCCCGTCGAGCCCCACGGCGTACGACACTCCCCACTGGGGGATCCACGGGATGCTCGTCCCGGCCTGGAGGCCGGGCGTCGTACCGTCGAAATGCAGGTACAGCACGGCCGCCAGCACGAACTGCACGGTCATGATGGCCGTGGTGGTGACGCGCACCGCCTCGGCGTTGCGGCGCACCAGCGCCAGCAGCGCCGCCCCCACGACGGGCAGGAACAGCACCAGATTGAGCAGCGCGGCATCAGACATGACGCCAGCTCCAGAGCAGGGCGCCCACCATGCCCAGCATCACCAGCAGTGCGTACAGCTGCAGGCTCCCCGTTTGCACACGCCCCAGCCACCCGGCGGAACGCTGAGCGAACGCGGCCAGCCCGTTGAGTGTGCCGTCAATGATCATCCGGTCGCCGATCCGCAGGAAGACATGCTCGGACACCCATGCGAGCGGTCGGACGAACAGCGCGGCGTAGAGTTCGTCCACGAAGTACTTGCCCTCGAGCAGGCGGTACACGGGCCCGGCGCTTCGGGCCAGCCCGTCCACGCGAGACGCCGGCCCACGGTACAGCCAGACCGCCAGGCCGACGCCAGCGAAGGCAATCATGGCGGATCCGTACAGCAGCGGGGTATGGTACTGCGACATGGATGCCGCCACGGGCGGGAGCGGCATGAGCGGCTCGAGGAAGTGGGGAATCCCGATGTAGCCGCCCCCGATCGACAGCAACGCGAGCACGCCCAGCACGCCCGTCATGGACAGGGGTGACTCATGGACATGATGCTCCACCTCGTGGCTCATGCGTGACGCGCCGAAGAAGGTGAGCCACAGCAGGCGTGTCATATAGAAGGCGGTGAGGAACGCCGTGACGGCGCCCATGCCCCACAGCCACGGTGCACCGCCGCGTTCGCTCGCCAGGGCGAACCAGAGGATTTCATCCTTGGAGAAGAATCCGGCGAGCCCCGGAATGCCGACAATGGCGGCCGTGGCAATGAGGAACGTCCAGAAGGTGATCGGGATGCGCGTACGCAGCCCGCCCATCTTGCGGATGTCCTGTTCGCCACCGAGGGCGTGAATGACGCTGCCAGCCCCGAGAAAGAGGCAGGCCTTGAAGAAGGCGTGCGTGACCACGTGGAAGATGGCCACGCCGTACGCCCCGACCCCGAGGGCCACGAACATGAAGCCCAGCTGCGACACGGTGGAGTAGGCGAGCACCTTCTTGATGTCGGTCTGTACCAGGGCGATCGTCGCGGCGAGGAACGCCGTGAGCACGCCCACCACCGCCATGAGCTGCGAGACGTCGGGGGCCTGCAGGTACAGCCCCGACATGCGGGCCACGAGGTAGACCCCCGCCGTGACCATCGTGGCGGCGTGAATGAGCGCCGACACGGGCGTGGGGCCGGCCATGGCATCGGGAAGCCACACGTACAGCGGAATCTGCGCCGACTTGCCGGTGGCGCCGATGAACAGAAAGAGCCCCACGAGCCCCGCCGACACCATGGCCCCCTGCCCCGCCGCGAACGCCATGGTGATGGTGTCCATGTCGAGCGTGCCGAAGGCGCGATACAGCAGGAACATGCCAAGCAGGAAGCCGGCGTCGCCGATGCGATTCGTGATGAACGCCTTGCGGCCGGCCGCGGCATTCGCCGCGTCGTCGAACCAGAAGCCAATGAGCAGGTAGGAGGCGAGGCCGACGCCCTCCCACCCGACGAACAGCACGAGCAGGGAACGCCCGAGCACCAGCAACAGCATGAAGAACAGGAAGAGATTCAGGTACGCCATGAAGCGCCCGAAGCTCTTGTCGTCGTGCATGTAGCCCGTGGAATAGATGTGGATGACCGATCCCACACCCGTGACGACGAGCGTCATGATCGCCGACAGGCGATCGAAGTAGAAGGTGATGTCGAAGCGGTGATCACCCACCAGCGCCCAGCGGTACAGCGGTGCCACCAACGGCTCGTAGCCTCCACCCTGCAGCGTGAGGAACACCTGGATGGTGAGGACGAACGCCGCGATCGGCATGGCGCACCCGATGGCCGCAGCGATCTTGTGGGGGAAACGGTTGCCGCCGAGGGCGGTGGCGAAGGTGCCGTTGAGCAGGAAACCCAGGAGGGGGAGGAGCGCGATGAGCGCCAACGGGTTGGTCATGCGCGGCTAGCCCTTGAGCTCGGAGTAGCGGTCCACGTCGAGCGACCGGGCGTGTTTCACCAGCAGCAACACGATGGGAATGGCGAGGGCCACCTCGGCGGTGGCCACAACGAATGTGAGAAACACCATGACCGCGCCCGCGGCGTCGCCGCGCTGCTGCGAAAAGGTCACGAGGGTCAGGTTGACGCCGTTGAGCATGAGTTCCATGCACATGAGCATCACGAGGGCATTGCGGCGAATCACGACCCCGAGCAGCCCGATCGTGAACAATCCGCCGGCAATGGCAAGGAGGAACGACGACTGGTCCATGCTCACCCCTGTCGCCGGCGACTGACGTTCACCACCGCGAGGGCGGCCACGATGGCTCCCACGAGGAACACCGTGGTGAGTTCGAACACCAGCCAGTACTGCGACAAGAAGACCGAGGAGAACTGCACGAGGCTGAACGTTTCGCCGCCTCGCTCCGGCAAGGCCGCGCTGCCGCCACGCAGCAGGCCCGCGCCAAGCGCCGCCGCCAGCAGGACTCCCGCCACGGCGCCCGGCACGGCCAGCGACGAGAAACGCCTGCTGCCGGGCGCTTCCTTGACCTCGAGCAGCATGATGACGTACACCATGAACACCATCACCGCGCCCACGTAGATGAGCACCTGGAAGGCCGCGATGAAGTGGACGCCCATGAGTCCGTAGACGGCGCCGAGCGCCGTCATGGACGTGATGAGGGC
>Ga0315900_10005483_pt1 | contig 17406 bp, 13 predicted proteins | sample LakEriMetagenome_FD_203521 | JGI IMG/M metagenome (GOLD analysis project Ga0315900, IMG submission 203521) | Freshwater fungal communities from buoy surface, Lake Erie, Ohio, United States - Buoy 12 MA114 | ecosystem: Environmental > Aquatic > Freshwater > Lake > Lake biofilm | place: USA: Lake... | reverse complement strand
TTGCCAAAGCTATGCTAACCTTGGTCTCACAGATCGATCCTGTCCGATGTGGACCATCGCAAACCGCCCCGCGAACGCCTATCCAATCTGCACCAAGGCTTGCTAAACTTCGCAAGGCTTCCAAGGGGAGCGAACCCGCGATGGCCACTCTGAAGCCAAAAGCATTGGCTTCAGCAATCATCGATTGCAATGCTTCGACGGAATAGAAGTCCAGCAAACTGCGTCCATTCTTACCCCACGTATCGATCAACAAGTACTCTGAACCGATCTCCCTAGCGGTCAGCAATATCTCGCGCCAGGAAGGAGCCGCGGATTCGTTGGCATCTGCATAGTGGACTAGAATCAAACGATTCGGATTTCCGATTCCCTTTGCCAAAGTCGTTGCAAGACCCCGCCAGTCGGTTCGGTTGCAGCAATTTGACAGTGCAATCTTGAATACTGCGGTGTCGGCGAACGAGCCAGTGTAATGAATCAAATCATTCAAAGGCGTTTCACTCAATTCACCCAGTGCGACGCTGAAGTGAATATCTGCTGTGTTTTCGAGTATCATCGTTCGCTGAATACCTGTCGCGACGTCGATTTCAGGGCATCCTAATGCACCGCGAGACGGGTCCTTGACATCGATCCAACGGACGCCTGCCCTCAGAGCAATGCGGAATTCACCTTCGTTTTGAACGCTAACCAGTAGACCTGCTGTCCGATTCGGATCGCCATTTACCATGGGTGTTGTTGTTTGCATGGAGGATTCCGAGTAAAACTTAGGCGTTCTGACTGGGCGATATTCGATCATGCGCACTGCAGTCAGGTATGTTTATTTCGTGAGAATGGGTTGGGAGCACGGTTGAACGTTCGATTTCATCATATCATAAACCAGGATTCCCTCCATCAACTTTGTGACGAGATACGACAACATCGACTCGTCGCATTCGATACCGAGTTTGTTGCTGAAGACTCTTATCGGCCTGAACTTTGTCTTCTTCAAGTTGCCACGACAGACGGGATCTTCATCGTCGATCCGTTTACCGAGATTGACCTCAGTTCCTTTTGGGGGCTTTTGGTAGAACCGGAGACCTCTGTCGTCGCGCACGCTGGTAGGGAAGAAACGCTTTTCTGTTATCGTTCGACCCGAAAGTTGATTCCAAATTTATTTGATATACAAATGGCTGCTGCCTTTTTAGGCCACGAATACCCAGCTTCCTACGCAACACTCGTTCACCGTTACACTGGTGTCAATCTCGATAAAGAAGAAACTCGCTCCGACTGGCGAAAGCGACCTTTGTCGAACCAGCAACTCCAATATGCAGCGCAGGACGTGAAGGATTTGCTTCGATTGCATGCATCCATGGAACAAGAGCTTGATGAGCTAAAACGTCTGGAATGGTATCGAGAAGAAATCGCAAACTGGCAATCGGAACTGCAGCAATTTGAGTCCAGTGAAAACTGGTTTCGTATCAGTGGCATTCAAGCACTCTCTGGAAACAGTCTGACGGTTGTGCGCGCACTTTGGAATTGGCGCGAACAACGAGCAAAAGAACGTGATCTTCCTGCAAGAAAGATTCTGCGAGATGATTTGCTCATTGAATTAGCCCGCCGAGGGAACAGCGATGAACGCAGGATGGCAATGTTGAGAGGCATGGAACATCGCCATATCAAACAGCTTATTCCAGAACTGGCAGGCGTTATCGAGGATTCCAGAAATCACCCGATACCTCCATGGCCAAAGAAAGCTCGCTATGGCAAGGGACAGCCACCTGCCATGCTCACGCAATTTCTATCGGCAGCACTCGCATATATCTGCCGAACCAAGAAGATCTCCACAGCCGTTGTTGCGACCGCAGACGATCTCAGGGACTTTGTGAAGTATCGCCTAGAAGGAGGATCGTCCGATTTGCAGCCACCCAGCCTCGTAACAGGCTGGCGCGCAGAGATTATCGGGAAAGAACTAGATGACCTGTTGCAAGGCCGGATAGGAATGGTCTTGGACAACCTAAAAAGTGAAATGCCTATCCGGTTTCAACGTCTATAGCGACTGGGCGGTTTCCATAGGCGACCTGGTTACTCCTCTTTCTTGAATCCTGCCTTGATCAGCTCTTGATAACCCGGCTTGAGCGGGCGAATTTCGTAACCCATCTTGTTCAAAATCGAGCCCGCCTTCAGCGAGCGGTAACCAACCTCGCAATACGTATAGAGGATCAAGCCCTTCTCTAGTTTCTCCTTGATCTTCGGGTCATCGGGTTTCTCCTGCATGGCTCGCCAAGGCAAATGCACTGCGCCAGCGACATGCCCTTTGTTCCATTCGACCAATTCGCGAACATCTACAAGCACTGCCTTTTTCTCTTCGATCCGCTTCTTGACTTCTTCTAACGTATCCTTGGTATGCTCGAGTTCCTTCGGTTTTTCTTGAGCCACAACAAATGGCACAAACACAACACAAGATAATACAAGAGCCAAGATCGATGACTTCATAAAATGCCAAACACCTAGTACCAAGGGATAGAAACAGTTCGTAGAGTCCATAAACAGCAACAGCATTTAAACAACAACGATGGTATTATTCAAGCCTTTCCAAGGAGCGAATCGGGATGTCACAGGTCCGGATAACGCACCCGTTATGGGTAAGGTGCTAGTTCTCGACCCATCAAATACGAAACCGTCGCGCGAACGATAGCCTCATCACGCATCAAAAACGAATGCACCACCGGAAAGGTTTTGATCTCCGAGGCACCTTCGAGCGTCGCTTCGTTAACCGTAACCACTCCATCATTGGGTTCACCGAGAAAGGGATTCTTAAGCGACGAGCTTGAGACGTCTCCAATCACAATCGCGAACGGGCAAGGGGGCGTTCCCAACGAATGTTGCAGTTTTTCCCATGCAGGTCCTAAATGCATTCCTGTTGAACCTGTAAGTGTCTCAAAAAGTCCCAATCGCGACAAAGACGCTGCAAACGCAGAACCCTGATTCGGTGGCCCAAGCATGACCACTCGATGCAACCGTTCAAGCATCTTTTGAGGATCGCCATTGGCTTTCCATTGGCCAATCGCATGCCGAAATACAATATTGCCGAGGCTATGGCCAACAAAGCTGATTCTCGGAGTTCCCGGCAATGTCTCGAGCAATTCGCGCATGGCCGCGGAGTGTTCGGCAATCGAGTCTCGCGTGCTCGCATACGTCATCGAGACGACACTTCTGCGAATCACGGGTTCCCCTATCTGATGGGATGAAACGCGTTGAAGCTCTTCTGCGATGGGCGTCATGCTGCCATTGGATCGAAACAATCCGTGCGCCAACAAAACAACTTCATCGATCGCAGCAGGTGGCGTGGTCGTTTCCATGACTCGATTCATTTCGTCGAGCATAGCCTGTCGTCCTCCCCATGCTCTTCGAATCCCATTCGGATCGATCAGCCTCCAGTGATCTAGCGTGCTATTGTATTGCACCTTCCAACCATGCCACCATCGATGATCTGTCCAAAACTGCTTTCCACCCAAAGTAGGCAGAGGCAAATTCCAACCTTTGACCGTATCTTCCATCACTTTCCCTTCAACGGGCGGCAATTCTCCGGTTGGTGGCACTGGATCAACTGACGGCACTGCATCAACTGACGGCACTGCTTGCGAATAGCAGGGACCTGCGAAAACAGAAAGGAACACCCATAGAAAACAAACAGAACACAAAGAACAAACACAGCTTGGTTTCATTTTTTCACTCCATTGAATACATCATTGTACTTGGACTTCGTCCTTCGTTGTCAACCGTTTTATCCTGACTGTAACTCGAACCGCTAGCAATCGCTCTTCTGCAATAGCGAATGCGAAACGCCTACAACAGTTCCAATGTAGGAGTCGCACTGCGATGCGCACAAACATACGATGCGACCCGGATCGCTTCTTCCAAAATGGTCGAAAACGGCTTTTGGTCTAGAATTCCTAACGCTAGCACAGCCGAAAAAGCATCTCCAGCCCCAACCGTATCCACCACCTCTGTCTTCAAGGCTGGCAACGAATGCCACTCGCCTGGTTTCGCCAGTATTGCTCCCTGGGGACCTCGAGTCAGAGCAACCCACGACAATTGGAACTTCGCGAGCAAGCAATCCAGCGCAGCAATCGGATCCGCCGGGAGAGCGAATCGCTCCGCAAGATACTCAAGTTCCTCATCGTTGAGCTTCAATGCGTTGGCGATTTCTAGAGATTGATCGATGATGTTGTCATCGACGAACGGGTATCGCAAATTGACATCGAAGAGCCTCAGGCAATCGGGGGATGTACTCTGAACAAACCGTTGGATGGTTTCTCTGGAGACTGGCTTTCGCTGTCCGAGCGAACCAAAACAAACGACAGCCGCATCTTTTGCGAGTCGATCCAAGGACTCGGTCCACTGGAGATGGTCCCACGCAGCGTCCTCAACGAAACGATAGGAAGCAACTCCTTGGCTGTCGAGTTCGACAAGCACTTGGCCCGTGACTTTCTCGCTGGTTCCTATGTTTGCAACGTCAACGTTCTTTTCTTGGATCAATCGAATCGCATCATTGCCGAGCGAATCGTTTCCCACGCAGCTTACCACCCCGACTCGCACGCGATCCCCCCCAAGCCCTGCCGCCGCGCACGCAAAGTTCGTAGGGGCACCTCCCAAACACGCGCCGGATGGAAACACATCCCAAAGGATCTCTCCAATTCCCAGGATCAGCGGTTTCTTCGCGTTGTTCATTGTCTAGGTCCGTGACGTTACGTGACGTGAATCATCACTTTCATGACGCCTGCTTCAGGATTCAACCAATTCGGAAAGACATTGGGAACCTCTTCAAAGACACCATGGTGGGTGATCCACGTGTCGGTATTGATCTGATTGTTTTCGATCAATGAAATAATCCGAACAAAATCGCGAGACAACGCATTCCGACTCGCAAACAGCGTTAACTCGCGACGATGCAGGAACGGAGCGTGGGGAAATTCGAGATTCTGTTGCGTGATTCCTACATAGACAATCCTCGCTGCAAAAGCTGCAAACTCAAACGCTCGAACCATCGATCGATTGTTCCCCGTCGCATCAATCACAAGATCCGCTCGTTGATGATCGGTCATCTGTTCAAGCCGTAGAATGTCCGTATTTGAACCGTCGATCAAGATCGTATCCGGTACCCCCATTTGGTCTCGGACGAATGCCAAACGTGATTCGCTGATATCTGCTACGATCGGCCGTGCACCCGATAGCTTCACAAACTCGAGCACCGACAATCCGATCGGGCCTGCACCCAGGATCAATACGTTCTCTCCCGCTTTCGCTTGTCCGCGATCAACAGCGTGACATCCGATCGCCAACGTTTCAACCAATGCGGCTTGTTCGTACGTTAGCTTGTTTGCAAGATGCAGTTTCCGAGCTGGCAAAACAATGCGTTCCGTCAGTCCTCCATCGCACATGACACCGAGAGTCTTGTGATGCTCGCAGCAGTTGGTGAAGCCCCGTCGGCAAGAATAGCACTGTTGGCAATTGATGTAAGGTTCCACACAGCATCGATCTCCCACCTGAACATTCGAAACCCCTTCTCCAATCGCCAAGACTTCGACACCCAGTTCATGCCCTGGGATCCTGGGATAGGAAAAGAAAGGGAATTTTCCCAAGTATCCGCCGAGATCGGTTCCGCACACGCCGACACGATGGACCCGAACCAGCACTTCGCCCGGCCCGGGCGCCTTGGGTTCAGCGATGTCGATTTGCTTCCAAAGCTTCGGCTCAACTAGCTGTAACGCTTTCATGGTCAATTGTTCTCTGGAAGCCCTTCGAGATGGCTGACGTTATGCACAGGCTGTAGGATCTTCAGCACGTCGGCAAGTAGAGTAGAATCAACGGGGCTGTTGAGCCATTGGACCCATTTGCGAATATTGTTCGGGTTTGCACTTCCCGCGATCGTGGTCGCCAAATCGGGATGGGCGCAGGAAAACTGGAGTGCCAAATGTGCGATATCGACACCTTGTTTTTCGCAGAAGATAGCTGCCTCGCGTGCGACTCGCTGAACTTCTTTTGAGTCACGATGCCAGCTAGGGAGCGGTGCGTTGGTTAACAACCGAGCGGCGAAGGGCCCTGCATTCATTACCCCAATGCCTTTTTCTCGCATCGTTGGCAGAATGTCATCTACCAACCGCGTGTTCTGAAGGGTGTATTGGTTATACGACAAAATACAATCGAGTTCCGCTTCCCTTTGGATGACATCAAAGATCTTCATGGGGTAACCACTGATACCGACGTAGCGAACTTTTCCAGACGCTTGAATCTTTCGGAGCGCGGGCAATGTCTCGTCGATAATTTGTCGAAGCGGAACGAACTCGATATCGTGGCAAAGAATGATATCCAAATGGTCGGTTCGCAAGCGATGCAGACTGACGTCGACACTTTCCGCTACTCGTTTCGCAGAGAAGTCAAAGTGGTTCGCATCAAATCGCCCTAGTTTCGTACAGAGTAGATAGTTGCTGCGCGGGACTCCTTGCAAAGCAATGCCTAGCAATACTTCCGACATACCTCGTCCATAATAAGGGGACGTGTCGATCAGGTTTAATCCAAGCTCTAGCGCGACCCGGATGCTTTCGAAAACTTCGTCGAGCTGAACGCTTCGAAACTCAGCGCCAAGAGACGATGCACCAAAACTTAGCACGGGTAATTCGAGGCCCGTTTTCCCCAGAATGCGACGTTGCATGTCGATCTTTATCCCAAGAAGAGTGGTTTCATGTGTCGGTCAAATAAGTTCGTCATCACTTGCTCCGAGACGATTTTCTCGTTGGCCTGGAGAAGATCGGTGAATCGCGAGCCATGTTTCGCTGCCACTTTGAAAGAGACGTGAAGCAATTGGCGAAAACTAGAATTGAATTGTGGGTTGGCGGGTATATGCCGCAGCGCGTTGGCAAACTCTGGACCTGACCATGTTTGAACGGATTCTGCCGAGGGAAGCCGGCTTTTGTCGATATCGATGACGCTAGCATAGGGGGCACAAAACTCATCGGTGTGCGCTAACGCGTAAGCGTAGATCTCCTTTGCCAGGGATAATCCGTCGCCGCCAGATTCCGCCAGTCCGATCAACTCTTCGAGCCAAGTCGTCCCGGCTGTCTTGAGGTGGATGCCGGCTCCGGTGGATTCGAGGGAACGGCGAATGATGGGGTAGAGGCTAAATTTGTCGCTGCCACTATGAACGCTAAGTTTAAGATTCGCTGGTAGGCCATGTTGTGCGATCGAATAAGCGATCACAGCCAAATCGCTGTTGAATTCCTTTTCGAACTGAGCCAGATCGCCAACATAATCGACACCCTTGTTAAATCGGCCCGTGAATTTGGGAGCGATCGTTTGCAACGGAATCTTTTCTTCGGCCAATGCTGCCAGGATGATCAGCAGTTCAGGGGGCGTTTGTGGCGAATCGGTTTCGTCCATCGAGACTTCGGTCACGAACTGGCCTCGGCCTTTCTCCGATTCGATGTGACGGTAAATCCGCCCCGCTTCTTGAGCCGCAAGTAAATATTTTTGTGCAACACGACGCACGTCACTCTCACTGATTTGAAGCGGCTCGATTCCCGGAATGGCAATTTTGCCAACGAGGCTTTTGTTCCGTGTCAGGAAAGCATCGACTTCACCTGCCGCAGGAGGCTTTCCGATCGAACTAGCCACATCGATGGTGAAGAAGTTCGACGGTTCGATAAATCGGTCCACCGTCGCCAATTGAATGTGATCCGCATCGACATACCAACCTTTCGACCAGTTGCACTCTTGGACGGCTCGTTTCGCAGAATCTAGAACGCTCTTTGGCTCGGAACCGATGAACGAGTGCTCGCGATTGGATTTGTTCCAGACCGGTACGACGGAAACGCCGAACGATTCGAGTTTTTGAAATGCTCGCAGCTGCGCTGCGGCTTGATGGGCAAATCGATCTCCAACGCCGAAACTGAAACGCTCTAAAATCAACAAAGTCGCGGAACCTCAAATGACGAAATGTGGCAGCCCAACTACTCTTCCAGATGTCGTTGAAAGACTCGCTGCAGGGCGGCTCGGATTCTATCCAGTACCTTGCACATTACAATTAGCCAGTAGGGGTGGATCCTATACGGAGAGTGTTGGATTAGGTCCGCGAATCCTAAATGCCGCATCGGCTGGCAGTTGAGCCCGAGAACTGGGCCGCGCTTGGTCAAGCGGCAATTATATGATTTTTGGATATCTTCATCAAAAACAACAGAATTGTTCAGCATTTGACTTAATCCAAGACATTCCGGGCTTATTTCAGTCAGTTCCTTGAGCCCGTTTTGGAACTTCTTTAGGAATTCGGTCTCTAAAACCCGGATTCTCGGAAAAAACGTTAGGGACGGCGTATCTTGTGGATAGGCTGGCCTGTTTGGTTAATTTAGGAAGTCTGGGTAACATCTGATTGAAAAGCGGGTATTCTCCGACTACCCTCACTATACGGGCATTCAACGAGGCGATTTCGTACCCTTGCTGAATTGTTCGATTAAAGCAATTCCTTCTTGTCTACGGTGGAAGAATAGATGACTGTTTCGCCAAATCGTCGGCCTCGCTCGCAAGCAATTCGTGGGGTTTCCCAACGTGCCGGAAAAAACTCACTTCTGCGCAGGCTTTTGATGGAGTCCCTCGAAAAGAGGGAGCTCATGGCATCGGACTTTACAAATCCGTTCTATCCCATGGACGTCAATCGCGACAGTCGGATTTCGGCGTTGGACGCTTTGGTGGTCATCAATCGTCTCAACAAAGACGGGGCCATTCCCCTCGAAGGCCTAGGGTCGAATCCGCTCGGCACCGATATGATCGATGTGGATGGGGACAGTCATTTAAGTCCGCTCGACGCATTGTCTGTCATCAATTACATCAACTCGGGACGAGCTGAAGGCGAATTGTCGCCGGTCGCAGGAGTTCGTTACCGGTTTTTCCGAGCAAACGCGGATGGGACCATTGGTGCGGAGTTGGCTGATGTAATTTCCGGAAACAATCAACCAGACGTGGAAGTTAACGTCGGCGAACGGTTGATAGTACGGACGGAAATTACGGACTTGCGCAGTATTGCAAACAACACAGGGACGCCCGTTGGCGTTTTTGCCGGCTACCACGATTTGAATTATTCGAATGATCCAACGGATCCATCGAACAACGGCGACTTGACGGCAGAGCGTCTCCGTTTTCAGTGGGGCGAATTCAATCGCTTGACCTTTGATCCAACGGTGAACGGTGGATCGGTGACGTTGCGCTATGATTCAGGCTCTGGTGAAGTGAGGCGAGCTACGATCACCCCGGCCTTAAATGGATCTGGCACCGCAATTAACGCCGCAAACACAATACCTAGAATTAGAACCGCGTTGGAAGGCATTTTTGGAACAGGAAACGTCGGGGTGTTTTCTGCAGATGTTGTCAATCCGAGCAATGCCGATTTCCGAATCAGCTTTACAGGTAGTAGATCGCGGACGGATATTTCCCCGGAAGGTTTCATCGAATCCGATACGCTGACTACCCGTACGCCCGTGACGACCAAGGTAACACTCGTTACGCAGGTTGCGCCCAATCCAGCAACCGACAAGGTTGTAACTCGGGCAGGGCTGAATCACAACATTAACAATGGAGTCGACCTCGACGGCAACCAGAAACCACGCTTTACTAGTGGTCCTGAAGGAACGCTTTTGGGTGTTGGTACGACTAAGACCACGCTTCGAAGTATTGGCGGATTCGTCAATCTCACCAGTAATCAAACGGAAGATGTTGCAACCTCCTACTTGGGCGTGGTTGACTCTCTGTTCGAAGCGAGTGTAGCTGGCTTTGTCAATTTGGATGGAACAATTAGTCCGCTCGGAGGAGTGGAGGGGAACGCCGTTAGCACTGGTATAGCGCTGCTTGGCGCACAGAATAGGTATCTTGTAGCTAGCGAGGTCGTGTTGCCGACCGCTTCCATTCGGATTGTGGATCAGTTGAGTGCACGACCTGCGACGTTCTTCGTGAATGAAGACTCGGGGCAATCTACTCAAAACCTTTCGAGCAATTGGACGGATCGGTCTGCGGCGACTTCACGCGGAATCGTAAGTGTCACACAACCCGCCGGTGGTACGGTAACTTTCGAGCCTAACGGTAGTATTGTTCGGTTTACGCCGAATCCAGATTTCAATGGGAACGCAGTCTTTACCTATGTTCTTAGAAATAATCTCGGAATCGAAGCCACAGGCTTGGTTACTTTCACTGTAGCTTCTGTCAATGACGCCCCCAATGTTGTAGGCACGTCCTTCAGTGTGGCTGAAGACCTTGGGCCGGTTGCTATTGCACCCAATAGCATCTTCAATCCAGGTCCAGCAGACGAATCATCGCAAACCCTCGTTTTGGCAATTGTACAAGGCCCAACGGCAACTCAAGGAACAGCGAGTATCAACAACGGTACTGGTTCGCTCGAATTCACTCCAGCCTTGAACTTTTTTGGACCAGTTGTGATCCAAGTAAGAGGGACAGACAACGGATCACCCGCAGCAAGTACAGTAGCGACTATCACGATCAATGTGACGCCAGTGAATGATGCTCCTGTTGTTTTGTCCAGTCAATTCAGTGTGCAGGAAGACGGAACGCTAACGGTAACTCCGAGCCAAATTTTCGCCCCAGGGCCAGAGAATGAGTCAAGTCAAACGGTGACTCTGTCTCTGACGCAACCTGTTCCAGCAGGTGTTTCGATTAACGCTGCTGGAGCAATTGTCATCACTCCACCGGCCAATTCGTTTGCACCAATTACTTTTGGAGTGACAGGCACAGACAACGGAACAAATCCAGACAACTTGTCTGCGAGTACGATTGCCACTATTACGGTAACTCCCGTGAACGATGGCCCAGATGCGGTCAACGACAATTTGTCTGTCGTTGGTATCAATGCACCGCAAACGCTCAACGTATTGAGCAATGATAGCCCAGGTCCAGGTGAAGAACTAATCGATACTATTCGCGTAACGAGTATCACAGAGCCAAGAGATTCCGTAACAAATAACATCATCGGAACCTTGGCGATTGGACCGAATGGCGCCAATGTTGTTTACACTCCGCCAGGAGATGTTTTCGATCGAACTATTCGGTTCTCGTACACGATAACTGACGGTGGGGGGTTGACGGATTCGGCTACGGTTTCTGTGTATGTTGCTCCACCAGCACGTCCCTACGCACTCGACGATAGCTTCACCGTTGCTGAAGACAGCAGTGCAACAACGATGGATGTGTTGCTAAATGACTTCGCCAATGAAGGATCTGGCAAAACCCTGGTTTCCATCGGTACCATCCCTGGTTCGCAAGGAACTTTGACCCAGCAAGGCAACGTCGTTTCATTCCAACCTGCAGCGGATTTCTTCGGACAAGTGACATTTACTTACGTCATGTCCTCTGGCACACCAGAACCTGGAAGTCGTCTTCAAGCCACAGCAACGGTTTTGGTCACCGAAGTAAATGACCCGCCAGTCGCTGTCAACCAGACTGCGTCTACCGACGAAGATACCCAGCTTGTGATTCCGGCCTCCTCGATTACAAGCAGTCTTAGTCGCGGGCCTGGTGAAGACGCCCAGACACTCACACTTTCGGTGGCACCGATCGCAGCGGCCCTGGGTACAGTTGCGGTTGTGAACGGGAACTTGGTCTATACCCCTGCAGCTGATTACTTTGGGCCCGTCGCAATTACATACACTGTAACTGACAACGGAACGACGAATGGTTTGGCTGCACCACTTAGTTCTTCTGCTACCTTGCAGGTGACAGTGAATCCAATCAATGATGCCCCTGTGGCCGTCGCGGATGCATTCACAACCGCCGAAGACGAAGCGCTTACGATTTCGATCACCTCGATCACGAGCAATGATAGACCAGGTCCGGAGAACGAAACATCGCAAGGAATTAGTCTGGTTGCCTTGACAGGTTCCCTCACGACGGCCGCGGGTGGGTCAGTTGTCCAGGTGGGTGGTAATCTGATCTATACACCTTTCGCGAATTTCAACGGGACCGATACATTCACCTACGAAATTCAAGACGGTGGGTCGCCAGTTCTTCGAGCCACGGGAACGGTGACGATTACGGTTACCGAAGTGAACGATGTTCCAGTGCCAACACCTGTAACAAGGAGTATCTTTGCAAGCGTTCCTACGACGTTTGACATCACAACAGATTTGGCCTCCATGCCAAAGGGGCCCGCGAACGAAAGTGGACAAACACTTCGCATTGTCCCTGGAAGTCAACTAATCAATACGACCCCGAATGGTAACGTCACAGCGACGTTGAACGCAAACGGGACCGTCACCTTCTTCGCACCGCTCAATACGAATGGACGTCAAACGTTCTCGTATCAGATCGAAGATAATGGAACGACCAATGGACAACTGGATCGTAAAGGTGCTGTAGGCATCTTCCACGTGGATGTTTTGCCTTTCATTCCTAGCGACTTCCGAGGCGTTGTTTATGTCGACGACAACATGAATGGTGTCCTAGATAGTGCAGAGCTTCGAATTGCGGGTGCCGATGTAACCCTGACCATTCCAGCTGATCCGAACACGCCGGGTTCTCAACCAACGCAGAGAAAAGCGGTAACCGATACGGCAGGTACCTATTTCTTTGATTTGTTACCACCAGGAGCGTATACGGTTACTTACGCTATTCCGATGCTAACAGATGATCGACCTGATAACTTGAAGGGTGGATCTAATTCACTCTCCCGAACGATCGTCGCTCCTGGTGACGCGCACTTCGAAGCGAATTTCGCGATACAGGGCATCAAGTCCTCCCATATCAATATGCTGGATAACATCTCGTGGAATTACATGATAGGCAGCGGCCGGACAGATCTTATTCCCAAAGGCCTGTATGCTGCGATCGGCGCGGATGGCAAATCCGAATGGACCATGGCTCGGGACACATTCAAGTCAGATACCTTCCATGAAGTGGTTTTGAGCGACGACGGAACGAGAGCCTATTTGACCGCCGTGCGTGGATCTGAGGTTTACACTGCAACACTCAATCGTGGACAATTTTTCTCGGTTCCGGATAGTGCCGGTAACAAACTCGTTCGAGTCCTTGCATCGAAGGAAGAGCTAACCTGGCAGCGTGTTAACATGGCTGCACCTCCTGTCACGATTGCCTCACGTCGTTATCTCGATGCCGTGGACGAGTATTTCGCGTCCGAAGGTTAATCATAACCATGCAGACGAGTCTCTCACGAGACTCGTTGTAAATGTCGTTTCCAAAAAAGCGGGGCCAAAAGCCCCGCTTTTTTCTCTTGCGGGACGATTTGACGGACCGATCCCTTCCATCTGCTACAACTCCTCCCATCGCCATGATTCCTTCGTTTCATCTATGCGGACTGGATTTGCGTCTGGATTTCCGAAGTGCGCGTTAGACACTTGGATTCATGCGCAGGAAACAACTAAACTCAGGGACTGGCAAGTCCATGAGACGGGCGGTTCCTATTTTCATCTCGCATTGCAGTTGTAAATAATTCTATGAGTTCACTACGTATCTGTTGTATTGGTGCAGGTTACGTCGGCGGTCCAACCATGGCAATGATCGCAAAACAATGCCCCGATATTTCTGTGCATGTCGTAGATTTGAATCAAGCCAGAGTCGATCGCTGGAATTCAGACGATTTACCCGTTTACGAACCAGGTCTCTACGAAGTGGTTCAAGAAGCTCGCGGTCGCAACCTAACGTTTTCAACGAACGTCAGAGAGGCGATTCACGAATCGGACATTATCTTTATCGCCGTGAATACACCCACGAAATCCTTCGGTGTTGGTGCCGGACGTGCAGCCAATCTGGAGTTCATCGAGAAATGTGCGAGAACGATCGCCGAATGCTCCTCAGGCCACAAAGTGGTGGTAGAGAAATCCACTTTGCCCGTACGTACTGCCGAAGCCGTTAAGCGGATTCTGGAAAGCTCTGGAAACGGTGCGACTTTCGATGTGCTCAGCAATCCAGAGTTTTTGGCGGAAGGAACCGCAGTTCAGGATCTACTTCATCCAGATCGTGTGCTGATCGGTGGTGAATCCGCTAACGCGGTTGAGAAACTTGCAGCTGTCTACGCACGATGGATTCCACGCGATCGAATATTGACAACAAATCTGTGGAGCAGTGAATTATCAAAGTTAACCGCAAACGCATTTCTTGCCCAACGAGTTTCCTCTATCAACGCAATCTCTGTATTGTGCGAAGCAACAGGGGCTGATGTCGACGAAGTAGCAAAAGCGATTGGAACAGACTCGCGAATTGGGCCGAAGTTCCTCAAAGCATCGGTCGGGTTCGGAGGCTCATGCTTCCAAAAAGACATTCTCAACCTGGTTTATCTTTGCGAGCATTTTGGTCTCCGAGAGGTCGCCGAGTACTGGGAGCAAGTAGTGAAGATGAACGACTACCAAAAACGCCGTTTTTCGACGCGTATGGTGCGAACTATGTTCAACACCGTTTCCGATAAACGAATTGCTGTCCTGGGGTTTGCATTCAAAAAAGATACGAACGACACTCGAGAATCGGCCTCGATTCATGTTTGTCGAGATCTGCTCGAAGAACGGGCCAAAATCGCTATTTACGACCCTCGCGTTCCGGAGTCGCAAATTCGAGATGAACTTCGGCAGAGTTTTGCCGATGCGATGGGAGGGATTTCGGAGCAACATTCGCGTCTCATCGAAACAAACGTCACCGTTCACGCTTCCCTTTATGAAGCGACTGAAAAAGCTCATGCTGTCGCGGTCCTTACCGAATGGGATGAGTTCCGAAATTTTGATGCCAAGCGTGTGCTTCAGTCCATGTTTCGGCCTGCCTTTATTTTTGATGGGAGGAACATAATCGACCGAAAACGACTTACCGAAACAGGCTTCGAAGTCCACAGCATCGGCAGGGCCTCGTCGGTCTAAGGGCCGCTTCGAAACTGAACGGTACGAGATGCCAATACCCATCTCGGTTTGGTTAGATTCTCAGACAAAGGCCGCCATTCAGACAATCGCCAGCCATTCGCCTTGGACAAACCAGATGCAACTCCGCTATACTGAGCAAGGGTGTTGCGAACACGAAAGAAAGTGATTCCTGGAAAAGTGCTGATACGCCATGAACAACTGTCAGCAAAAAAAACGATTCTCGCTAGCTCCATGGATTTCCTTCCTTGTTAGCTTCTCCATCCATCTGGCGATTGGAATCGCAATGGCAGCCTTGCTAATCGGTGGCGGGAGAGGTGTCACAAAACTCGAAATCGCAGGTGCTATGAATGAAAACACCGATGCGAATGACTTGCTGGATATTCTACAAATAGAGCATTCGGAAGACTCCACGAATGAGTCCGAATCACCAACCATCAATTTGGCCCTAGAAGCCATCGATGTAGACGTGCCCCAGTCCGCGCCGAGCACCAGCGACGATTCAACCAGCTATGCGAGACTTGCCTCGCAAATCGATGCCTTGGGTGATGGCCCCGGAGGTGGAACTGATGGTCAACTGACCAAGGCGACTTTCTTCGGTGCAGAAGCTTATGGTAACCGATTTGTTTTCGTGATCGACTCGTCTCGATCCATGATTGGTCCACGATGGGAAGCTCTCCGTTATGAACTGGAACAAGCGATTCGATCCCTCTCACTAGATCAAGAGTTTTTTGTTATCAGCTTCGATAGCGAGGCTCATCCCATGTTTGGTGCTGCACCACCCAAAGGAAAGTTTTTAGCTCCAGATCCGAAGTCGATTCGACGCATTCGAAATTGGCTTCGAAGTATTGAACTAGGACGGAACACATGCCCGTCGTCGTCCATGATGATGGCGTTGAGTCTCAAACCGGATGCCATCTTCCTTTTGTCTGACGGTGAGATTCGAGATTCCACGTTAACGGATTTGCGACAAGTCAATAGTCCAGAAGTCAGAGCATCGCGGTATTTTAAAGCGATCCCCGTTCATACTGTTTTGTTGCACAGCGAGATAGGCTATCAAACCCTCGAGCAAATCGCTGCAGACAATCACGGAACCTTTACCCCTGTACCATTTAGTAGCTCCCGGTAAGAACATGGTAAGGTGTGTAGCTTTATTTCTATCGGCTTACTGTTTACTTTTCCTCTTTTTGAAAACGAGTGATGCACAATCGGTCAGCTCTCGAACAACGCGCGATGAAGTAGATAATGCCGTCGAACAGGGAGTCTCTTTTCTTCTGACTCAGCAAAAGAAAAGTGGTGTTATCGTGGACCGTGGTCATGATAACGCGATGACAGCGATCGCGATTATGGCACTGGCATCCGTTGGACATCAGCCGGTGGATCCTACACCAGAGGGAGAAGCCATGCGCGGTGGGCTGCGATTTATCTTGAACAGTGATCGCCAAGACAAATCAGGCTATTTTGGAGCCAGCGATGGGTCGCGAATGTACGGGCATGGCATTGTAACTCTCATGCTAACCGAGATGCTTGGTATGGGTGTGGACGAGTCTATGGACACGCTCATGCACGATCGATGCCAGCAAGCTATCGACCTGATCGTTCGAAGCCAGAAAGTAAAAAAACCACCCTATGCCAAGGGGGGGTGGAGATACACTCCCGACGCAGCAGACAGCGATTTGTCCATTTCGGTTTGGCAAGTCATGGCGCTTCGAAGTGCCAAGAACGACGGACTGGAAGTCCCCTCGTCGACGATTGATGATGCAATCGAGTACTTGGTACGGTCCTTTACCTCCCCAGTGGGTGTCAACCGAAAGCCACGCGTCCGAAAGAATGGTTTTTCCTACGAGGCGAACAACGATAACCCGACGTTCGCCATGACTGCCGCGGGGCTACTCGCCATGCAAGTCTGTGGAGTTTACGACTCGGAAATCGTGGTAGGTGCCACCGAATGGTTGCTGGATCACCCACCGAAATGGGAGGATCGGTTCGTGCTTTACGGAATCTACTACTACTCACAAGGAATGCACCAACGCGGCGGCAAGGAAGCGGAACATGCGGAGAACGTAGTCAAAAAGATATTGCTAGAGAAACAGCAATCCGATGGATCATGGATTTCGTCTGGAGGCGAGGAACAGAACGCAGGTAAAGTGTACTGCACATCGCTTGCCATCCTCAGCTTGTCCGTGAAGTACCACTACTTGCCGATTTACCAGCGGTAACGTGTCAGGATGACATTCAACAATGCTTTCTGTGCCTACATACAGTTTTTGTGTTGGACTATTCGTCGGTGTTGGCTTGGCCTTTGATGGTGCGTTGAGCTACGTCCCATGCGGATTCCAAATGCTTCATATAGTCGGCTGGCTGAAGTAATCCCTCGACTTCGCCTCGCATCTCGAGCAACCAACCTTCGCCATACTTGTCGATATTGATGATGGATGGATCCTCAAGCAAGCGATCATTGATGCAAATGATTTCACCCACAATCGGCGCGTACATTCCACTCTCCGCCTTCTTGCTCTCGATATTG
>Ga0315900_10005481_pt1 | contig 17419 bp, 14 predicted proteins | sample LakEriMetagenome_FD_203521 | JGI IMG/M metagenome (GOLD analysis project Ga0315900, IMG submission 203521) | Freshwater fungal communities from buoy surface, Lake Erie, Ohio, United States - Buoy 12 MA114 | ecosystem: Environmental > Aquatic > Freshwater > Lake > Lake biofilm | place: USA: Lake... | reverse complement strand
CATTTGCCGTTGATCATGAGCAGGCTCTGCGTGGCCGTGGTGGTGGCGTCGCGGGTCGGCAGGCTGGAGAAGCCGGGCGGCGCGTCGAGGCTCTGCAGGAACGGGTCCTGGGTGTTGCGGATCTTGCGGGTGTAGATGCTGCGGCGTGGCACGGATGCGACCACGCCTTCGCCGCCCATGGTCAGGTCAAGCTCACCACTGGCCAGAAGCACGGCGTCACGCGCCTGTTCAGCATCGATGCGACGGGGTGGAAAACGCCAGAGCAGCCTGTTTTCCGGATCGATCTGCATGGCCTTGCCGTCATTCAACAGGGAGCTCTGCCGGTAGGCGGCGCTCATGACGATCATCTTGTGGAGCGGTTTCATCTTCCAGCCCCCTTTGAGGAACTGCACGGTCAGCCAGTCGAGCAGTTCGGGATGGGTGGGTGGCTCGCCCAGGTGGCCGAAGTCGCTCGGCGTGCCTGCGATGCCGCGGCCGAAGTGCCAGGACCACAGGCGGTTGACGATGACCCGCGTGGTGAGCGGGTTGTCGGGGCTGGCAAACCAGTCCGCGAGCACGCTGCGTCGGCCGCTGGTTGTGGCGCCCGGCTTCGGCTTGGGAATCCTGGCGTCTCTGGAATCCAGAATGGTGAGAAAGCCTGGCTTGACCGCAATCTCCCCTGACCGTCGAGTCTTGAAGCTGGCGTCCCGGGCGAAGGGCCCGGTTTCACCAATGGCATAGGCGGTCAGCAGCGGTTTCGGCTTGAGAGAATCGAAGGCCTCCAGCCTTGTCTGAGCCTCGCGCAGCTGGGTGGCCTCGGGCTCCTTGATCTTGTCGGTCTTGAAGCGGTAGCGCTCATATTCAGCCTGCCTCCAGGCAAGCTGGACGATCTGCTCCTCATACGGCGTGCGCTGCTCGCGCGGTTTCCTCCACATGGCCACGACCTCCTCGGGAAATTTTTCCATGGCGTTCTTCTGCGCCGCCTGGATGCGGGGTTCGAGGATGCCGTCAATGACCGAACGGGGCTCCTGGGTGGCTTCAAGCCAGGCCTGATGCAGCGTTTCGTGGACGGCGATCTCCTCTTTCGTGGCGAGCTTCTTGTCCTCCGGCCAGGTGATGTTCGCGAGGAAGGACTGCAGGCGGTAATAATCCTTCTGCAGGATGGGGTCGAACTTGTGGTCATGGCACTGGGCGCACTGGACGCTCATGCCAAGGAAGACGTCGGCCGTGACGTCGGTGACCTCGTTCATGAGGGTCCGCCACTGGCCCTCGGCGTCGCGCTGGTTGTATTCGTAAACCGTGTGGCGGAGAAAGGCCGTGGCGATCTCGCTCTTGGGGTCTCCCGGGGCCAGTTCATCACCGGCGAGCTGCTCCCTGACGAACTGGTGGTAAGGCTTGTCCTGGTTGAAGGATTCGATGACATAATCTCGGTAGGGCCAGACATTGGGGCGGTAGGCGTCGAGCCGGTAGCCCTCGGACTCGGCGTAGCGCACCAGGTCGAGCCAGTGCTGCGCCATGCGTTCGCCAAACCTGGGCGAGGCCAGCAGCCGGTCCACCAGCGCCTCGTAGGCGGACTGCGCCCGGTCCGAGCCTGAGGCGCAGTCGCGAACAAATTGTGAGACTTCTTCCGGGGCGGGTGGCAGGCCTGTCAGGTCGAAGGAAAGCCGGCGGATGAGCTCCTCGGGGGCTGCCTGCGGGAGTGCCTTGAGGCCTGCGTTCTGCCGGCCGGCCTCGAGGAAGGCGTCGATGGCGTTTCCTTCATGCCTGATCTTCGGCACTGCGGGCTCCCTGACGGGTTGAAACGCCCACCAGGCACGGTCCTCGGCGGTGAATTCACCGGGACGTCGTGGCGGTCTGGCGGCGGAAACTTCATTCTCAGGCCAGGGGGCGCCCATGGCGATCCATTGCCTGAGGGCGTTGACCTGGTCTTCGGGCAGCCTGCCGTCCGGAGGCATTTCCAGGTCTGGAACGGCATGGTTCACCGCCTTGATCAGCAGGGACTCCTCCGGCTTGTGGGGCACGATGGCCGGCCCCTGGTCGCCGCCGTGCAGGATGTAGGGCAGGTTGTCGAGCCGCAGGCCGCCCTTGTGCTTCTTTTCGCCATGACATTCCTGGCAGCTTTGGACCAGCACCGGGCGGACCTTCGACTCAAAGAACTTCAGGGACTCGGCCGAGGGCGCGGCCAGGCCGGCCGATGCCGTGAAGAAAGGCAGCACGGCGGCTATGTGGCGGAGGAGGGGGGGAGGCGGCATTCGAGTCGTGGCAAAGGGTCTAGTACGAGGCGTCTGCCGCACTCTTTTGGACGACCATCGAAAGGCTCCTGTTTGGAAGCAATGGGAGTTATGTCCTGCCGCAGGTTTCGGCTCGACTCCTGCGTCCAGGCGGCCTTAAAAAGGCGGCCCATGAAAAAAGTTCCCTTTGCCAGCCGCCGCCAGTTCATCGCCCGCTCCGCCGCCGCCATCGGCTTTCCAAGCATTGTTCCGGCCTCTGTCTTCGGCCAGAACGCGCCTTCCAACAGGATCACCATGGCGGTGCTCGGCTGGGGCATGATGGGGCCCGGAAACACCCAGAAGTTCCTGCAGGAGTCGGACTGCCAGGTCGTGGCCGCATGTGACATCGACAAGAACAACCTGGCGAAGGCTCTGGGCGCCGTGAACGGCTATTACAAGAACCAGGACTGCAGGGGCTACCACGACTACCGCGAGGTCATGGCCCGCAAGGACATCGACACCGTCATGCTGGCGCTGCCGGACAACTGGCACGCGCTGACCTCCATCGAGGCGGCGAAAAACGGCAAGGACATCTATGGTGAAAAGCCGCTGGCGAGGACCATCGCCGAGCAGCAGGCCATCGTGAAGGCGGTGCAGAAGCATGGGCGCATCTGGCAGACCGGCTCCTGGCAGCGCAGCGAGGACAACTTCCGCATTGGCGCCGAGATCGTGCGCAACGGCCTCATCGGCAGGCTGACGCGGGTCGAGGTGGGCCTGCCCGCCGGACACAACGACTTCGCCAAGACCGGCGACAAGCGCAGCGTCACACCTCCTCCTGCGGAGCTTGATTATGAGATGTGGATCGGGCCAGCGGCCATGCAGGACTACATCGAGTGCCGCGTGCACAAGAACTGGCGCTGGGACTACAACATCGGCGGCGGTCAGCTTCTCGACTGGATCGGTCATCACTGCGACATCGCTCACTGGGGCATGGACATGGACCGCAGCGGTCCAAACGAAGTGCTGCCCATCCAGGTGGACATGCCGCCGCGCAGCGACATCTGGAACACGGCCACGAAATATCGTGCCGAGGCGAAGTATGCGGGCGACATCACGATGGTGATCGCCGGAGGTCATGGCGACATCCAGATGGGCACGAAGTGGATCGGCACGGAGGGCTGGGTTTATGTGAATCGCAACGGTGCCTATGACAGCTCCAATCCTGCGTTGAAGCAGGTCGTCAAGAAGCGAGAAGGCCTGAGCATCGTTGAGGCCGCGAAGGCGCCCAAGCTTGGCGATGATGTGATCAAGACGCGGCTTTACGCCACGCCGGGTCATCACCGGAACTTCCTGGACTGCGTGAAGAGCCGCCAGCCTACGGTCACGCCCGTGGAGACGGCGCATCGCAGCGCCACCCCGGGGCATCTGGCGCTCATCTCCTTCCTGGTGAACCGTCCGATCAAATGGGATCCGGTGAAGGAGGAGATCATCGGCGATCCCGAGGCCTCCAAGCTGCTTGGTCGCGAGTATCGCGGCCCCTGGAAGCTGGAAGCCTGAAGAGGACCGGCTTGATCAGCGTCTGCCGAGCTTGTTGTACTTCTCAACAAGCTCGTTGAACTCCCGGGTGCGGGAGTTCAGTTTTTCGATGGCCTCGTCACGTTCCTGGGCGAGCTGCCTCAGCTGGGCGTTGGCCTTTTCAATGGCGCTGTTCTGGGCGCCAACGGTTTCGTTGCGCTTTTTCAACGCGTCGGTGCCCTGCCCGGCGAGCTTTTTATAGGCATCGAGCTCACTTTCGGCCCTCATCGCCTTGTTCATCATCACGGCAATGCTGTAACCACGGGCGGACTGGTCATCGGTGAGGTTGCGCACCTCCTCGGTCAGGTCCAGCAGGCGCGCCTCGATCTCCTTGCGGATGCTGGTGAGGCGTTCGATCTCCTGGCCGTACTGCTCGACCTTGGCCTCGGCTTCGACACGCTTTTGGTTTTCCTCGACCAGGGCGTCCTTGAGGGCGGCGATGTTGGCGCGCAGGCGGTGCTCGCGCTGCCACTGCACGACGCAGATGCCGCAGAGGCCCAGGGAGATGAGGACGAGCAGGGCGAGGAGGACGCGCTTCATTTCTTCGCGGGTGCTGGGGCGGGGGAGGACGCGGGGGCGGCACCCACGGTGGCGGGCCTGACGTTGAAGGCGACCTTGCTGAAGCCGGCTCGGCGCACGGCATCCAGGGCCTTCACCATGTCGGCATGGCGGGTTTCGGCGTCGCCGCTGATGTAGACGGGAGTTTCAGGGGCCTGTGCCCGGCGGGCGGCAAGTTTTTTCTCCAGGTCGGGAAGGCTGACGGGCTGGGTGTCGAGATGAACGTCACCGGAGGCGCTGACGCCGATGTTGATCATGTCCGGCTTGAAGTCCGGCTGGCTGGCGGCGGCGACGGGCAGGTTGACCTTGATCGTCTGCTGCTTGGTCATGGTCAGGCTGACCATCATGAAGGAGGCCAGCAGGAAGAACATGACGTCGATCAGCGGGATGATCTCCAGACGTGTCTTCTTGTGCGGGATCGGGGAGTGCAGTTTCACGTGCTCGGTCGGATCGTTCTCGGTTACTTTTTGTCCAGGCCGTGGCGGGCGGCCAGGATGAGCACGTTGTTGGCGGCCGCCTCGAGTTCAAACTGAAGCTTGGCCAGCCGGCTGTGGAAGTAGTTCATCGGGATGAGCGTGGTGATGGCGATGCCCAGGCCTGCGGCCGTGGCAATGAGCGCCTCGCCAATGCCGCCGGTGACTTTTTCCACTGCCAGTTCCGAGTCGCCGATGGAGCTGAAGGAGCCCATGATGCCGGTGACGGTGCCAAGCAGGCCGAGAAGCGGGCCGAGGGTGACGATGGTGTCCATGGCGTTGAGGAAGCGGCCCGCGCCCTGAAGTTCATGGCCGGCGGCGACTTCCAGCGCACCCTGCATCGAGGTGTGGTGGTGGATCAGGCCATGGTGAACCATGCGGACCACCGGGTCGCTGCTGCCCTTGGAAAGGGTCACCGCACGCTGCTGGTCGCCGGCATCCAGGGCGGCGTAGGTGTCCTCCAGAAGTTTGTGCTTGCGACCGATGCCGAGCCTCAGCCACCAGAAGATGCGTTCCAGGATCACGCAGACGGCCGCCACGCCCACCACGAGGATGGGATACATGATGGGGCCTCCTTTGACGATCAGTTCGACGACGGCATTGGCGAGGGGAAGCGTGGGGACGGACATTGAGACAAAGCTGGATTAGCGGAGAACAAAGGTCAGCGGTGCGATGATGCGTCCGGGGGAGCCTGCCGGTCCCCGGCCGTTGCGGCGCACCCAGGAGGCGGCGAATTCATCCAAAGCTGCGCTGCCGCTGCTGCTGTCGATGGAGACGCTTTCAGGGCGTCCTGACATGCCGACCTGGATGCTTAGCCTCACCGTGCCGCTGACGCCCAAGGCCTTCAGCGAACTTGGATAGCTGGGCCTGGGGATGACAAATTTTCCTGCAGAGGCCGCCATGCCTGCGGTGCCAGCACCTCCGGAGCCGCCGGCCTGTGAGCCGGTGCCGCTGGTGGCACGGCCTGAAGAGGCGGTGGCTGAACTGCGGGTTCGGCGTGGAGCGGCTTGGGTCACAGGCTTTGGTTCCACTGGGTCCACGGGACGCAACGCGGTCTCCACCTTGGGGGCGGAGGGCACGACAAACAAATCCTCAGTGACCAGGGCCTGTGTCAGCTCCGGCAGGTCCTGCACGGGTTCCACCACATCCGGCATGGGCGGTACTTCGGTGATCTCGACCGTGGGTTCCACCACTTCCTGGGCGACGGATGCATCCTCGGTCTGCACATCGGCCATCACGGCTTCCATGCCGGAAATTTCACCACTGCCTGCGCCGGGAACGCCCGAAAGCAGGAAGGGCATGCTGTTTTCAGGCTCAAACATGCCCGCCACGCCGACCGCCAGGAAGCAGGCGGTGATGGCCACCAGCCAGGTCAGTCCGAGATGATCCTGAGTTGTGGATCCACGGCCTAAAACAGAGCCGGGATTTTTCATGGCAGAGCCTCTGCCCTGCTTCACTGCCGGCACTTGCAAGCCGGAGGCAGGATTGGAGATCAGAGACGTCTGGAACATGGCGGGGGCGAACTTAGTGGAGAGCAGGATAGGTGGCGCAAATCATGCCTTGGTCAATGGCTATTGAGACGCTGTTGCAGGTGGGAAAATTGCAGATTGCATGGGTTAAAGCGGTGAAATTCCCTGGGATTGAACGGGTTTTGCCCTCTCCAGCCCCCTGTAGAACAAGGGTTTCTACGATTCCCGGGGCCAATCGAGGATGATCAAAGGCCAATCAAGGCAGTCTGTTGAGCGTGTAGGCGCAAAGCCGGTGCCACAGGGGCAGTCCATCCCGGGCGAGCACTTCAGGCAGTTCAAACTCATGCACATGGCCGGCGCGCAGATTGCCGCACTTCACGGTCAGGCTGAGGCCGTCGTCGGAGAGCTGCCAGCCGCTTAGTTGAAGAGGCTGCGGATTGACCTCCGGACTGCCATATTTGGCGGTCAGGGTGTAGGTGTAGCTCTGCGCTTTGACCTGGGACCAGTCGGCGGGTTTCACTGGGTGAGTGAAGGTGAAGCGGAAGCCGCCCGGGATGGCTTCGAGCTTCTGAATTTCGAGCGGCACCTTGCCGGTCGGCACCAGCCTTTGCAGGCCGAAGGACCTGCTGCCGTAGCTGTTCCAGCCGCGGTTGCTCTGGCCGACGATCATGGAGCCGTCGGGCAGGAAGTTGAGTGTCAGCACCGCGCTCTGCAGGCCGCTGACAAAGGGGAAGCAGGCGCCCTGGTATTCGCCGCCGACCTTTTCCAGGAACACTCGATTGACGCCTGAGAGCACGAATTCACCGATGAACATCTGCTTTTCAAAAGGGCCGAACCGGCCGCCTGTGAGGTTGCAGCGCAGGCCGGTCGTGCTCTGTCCGAACTTCACATAAGGGAGCCAGACGGCGGGCGGGCAGTAGCCGCGAATGCGGGTCACGGCCTCGGCCACGGTGAGGCCGTCCAGCATGCGGACCGGCGGTTTTACCGGGGAATCCGGCCGCGTGGCGTCAACCAAGGATTCGGCATGGCCGAAGAAGGCTCCTTCACGGATGTGCATGACCGGGCTGGTGGGCACCCAGTTGCCCTGCTGGTCGGTGCCGAAGATGTCGCCCTCGGCGTTGAGCCCGATGCCACAGGGGCTGCGAAAACCGGCCGAGAATCCGGAGGCCATGGTGCCGCCCTTGCGCGTGATGACGCTCCAGCCGCGCCAGAGCGGGTGTCTGGCCTCTTCGCCTGCTCCTGCCCAGGTCTTTCCCATCGAGCAGTTCAGCGTGTTGTGCATGTTGCCTTCGCGGTCAAAGACCGGGCCGTAGGCGTATTCGTGGTAGGCGCCGGAGACACCCCAGCCCTTGCTGGCGGTGAAGTATTCATCCGCGCTGCCATCCTTGTCGGTGTCGCGCAGCCGCGTGACCTCGCTGCGCTGCGTCACATAGATGTCGCCGTCATGGACGTCGAGCCCGAGGATCTCGTGCATGCCGGTGGCAAACAGATGATAGCCCAGGTTCTTCACGGTCGGAGGCTCGGCGGCCGGGTTTTGAATGATCCACACTTCACCCTTGCGCAGTGACACAGCGAGCCTGCCGTCGGGCAGCATTGCTAGGCCGCTGGCCTCGAAGTTGACGCTGGCGGGCGTCTCCAGGGTGACGGTGCGGTAGTAGTCAGACTGTTCCTGGGCGTGGAGGATGAGGCATGCGCCAGCCGAGATCAGAAATCCAAGAAATGCCCTTACCATGAGATGGCCTCCTTCGTTGTCTTGCCGTTGACGGTCACGATGCGCTCGAAGCCGCCGCCGGAGGGCCGCAATGTGTCCTCCACGGGCTGTCCATCCAGCATGTAAAGCATCGTGGGCACGCCGTCGCCTCCGAGCCGGTAGCCCTGGAATTCACGTGTTCCGGAAGCAGGAGGCAGTTCCTTCACGTCCGTGCCGAGCGGCTTGATGGGTAGCATCTCGCGGCTCTGCCAGTTGCTCATGGCATCCAGGAAGCGTCCCTTCCAGACGACGGCCCAGCGGACCTGGGCGGAGTCAAAGGCGGCGTTCACTCCAGCGGGGAAGCCGACGCCGATGGCATGAGTGCCGGCTCCTTCAATGAAGCTGCGAAAGACGACGGGCTTGCCGGTCTTCGCGGGCTTGATTTCAAAGTCCTCATTGGAGATGAGGCCTTCGGGCAGCGGCTGGCCTTCGATCTCCTTGAGGTAGGTCCAGATGGATTCGATGTCCTTGTCGGCCGTTTTGCGGCCGATGAACATGGGCGGCATCATGGTGCCGGGCTGGGTGGCCTGCGGGTTGAGCAGCAGCTCCTTGAAATACTCGGGCTGCAGACGCTCGACGGTGTGCGTGAGACGGATGACCGGCGGGCCGAGGGACTTGCGCTCCTTGAGGCCATGACAGCCGACGCAGGCCAGCCCGGTCATGCCGAGAAGCTTGCGGCCCAGTTCGGCGCGGTGATGCTTTTCCAGGCCGCTGACATCAATCTTCACCGGGGTTTCACGCCGGTCCGCTTCGGGAAGCAGGTCCGTCAGCATGGCTGTCTGCTCTTTGCCGAAGTCGGGCATGCGGGTGTCCATGTAGGGACGGACCGAGCCGCCCTCGCCGAACAAAATCTTCTCCAACCAGACGCGGGTGAGCTTGCGGCCGGTGGCGTCGAGGTTCGGCGGCAGGTGGGCGAGTTCACCCAGGGACTCGGCGCTGCCGTCGTTGCTGGTGAAGTACTGGGCGCGGGGATCCTCGGGGCCGCCTTTGCCGTCGCGGTCATGGCAGGCGTAGCAATTCAGCCGTGTCATCTGCCAGTCCACCTTCTGCCTGGCGCTGAACACCGGCGGCCCGCCTTTTTGGACGGCGGCGACGGCCAGCTTCAGGGCGCGTTTTTGCAGGTCGTTCAAATCGTAGCGCGGCACGCCGGTGGGCTGGGAGTCGGAGAGGCAGCCCTTGTCGGTGTTCAGGGAGGCAAGTGCCGCGTGGGAGCGTGTCTGAAGACCGGTCTCGCCCTGGTGACAGTTGGTGCAGCCCATGGCCTGGAAGACCTGCCTGCCTTTTGCAACGCCCTGTGGAGCGATCTTCAGAGCGGCTCGTTCGACGGCCTTTTCGGGCTGGCGACCCACATGAAGGTAGGCTGCGATGTCCGCCGCCTCCTGGTCGCTGAGGCGCAGGCTGGGCATTCGTCCGGCGGGCCGGTAATGCAGCGGGTTTTGCAGGAAATGCGCCAGCGAGCTGAGGTCGTAGAGATCGGCAAAGGCGATGGGCACCGAGGCGTTGCCGGGCTTCTCAACCTCCATCGCCGCAGGCACCTTGGCGGGGCGGAAGTCAGTGCCCGGTTCGTGGCAGGCCACGCAACCCGCCTTGTGGTAAAGCTCCTTGCCATGGGCGCCGTCACCAGGAGGCATCTTCGGGGTCTCCTGTTTCAGCGAGGAAAGGTATTCCACCAGCGCCTCGACGCTGGCGGCATCGCCTTCCGCGCCTGAAAACAAGCCGGGCATCTGCGTGCCTTTCTTCCGGAACTGCGGGCTGCGGATGAACAGCCAGAGCTGGTCCTGGTCCAGCCTGGAGCCGACACCCGTGAGGTTGGGCCCGGGTTTGGGGGCGAGACGCTCGCGCCAGGCCTCAGGCGCGGCATGGCAGGCGGTGCAGTTCAGTTCGGCCAGCAGCAGGTGCCCGCCATCCACCACATGCTCGTCCGGATCCTCGGGCAGGTTGAACTGGTCGAAGGTGAAGACGTAGGGATGGTTGATCGGTTCGGCCTGAAGCGGATGCGCGGTGAGTGGCGATGCGAGAAGCAAATGACCAATGACCAGGGGACAATAACCAAGGAATGACCAAGCACGAATTTCCAATGAGCACATCGAATGCCGGTTCGGTTTGGTTTTTGGCACTGGGACTTCCTTGGTCATTGTGATTTGGACCTTTTCATTTTAGACGCCCATCTTCTTCCGCTCCACATCAAGCGCTGCAATCCACGGCCCAATGAAGTGGCCGCTGTCATGGTAGGTGCGGCCGGAGTACATGTGCTGGTCGATGACGCAGGGTTCGTTGACGTAGATGCCGCCGCAGATCTCAAGGTCGAACTTGCACTTGGCCACCGTGGCCATGCGCAGGCCCTTGACGATGTCGGCTCGTGCGGGGATCTCCACGCCGTGGCAGACGCTGGCGCAGGGCTTCTTGTTCTCCCAGAACCAGCGGGTGATGCGCAGCAGGTCCTGGTCTTCGCGGATGTATTCAGGCGCGCGGCCGCCGCTGAAGAAGATGCCGACGTACTCCTCGGGCTTGATGTCCTTGAAGGCGATGTCGGCGTCGATGCTGTAACCCTCCCATTCCTTGGTGATGGTCCAGCCGGGCTTCACTTCGTGCAGCACCATCTGATACTTCCGCTTTTCCGGCGCGGCGACGACGGGCTTGTAGCCGCCTTCGATGAGGCGGTAGAAGGGATACAGGGTGTCAACGGTCTCGGTGGCGTCACCGACGATGAGGAGGACTTTGGCTTCAGGCATGGTGGAGCGGGGTGGGTGGTGGTGTTGGATGGGTCAGGAAAGCAAAATCAGAGACTGGCGACAAGCGCGTCGAGGTGGTCCCTGCCGCGGATGATCTCGGCGGTGGACTCGGCCAGGGTCGGCATGATGGGGATGCCGCGCGGGGTCGGGTGCATGAAGACCTCGGTGGGACCGGTGAAGTTCACCTCCTTGAGGGCGGCGAGCAGAGGCTTCCAGTCCAGCGGTCCGCGGCCCGGCATCTGCTGAAGCTCCTCGTCCTTGGGCATCGGCTTTGTGCAGCCCCGTCCGTGCTCCCAGGCGTAAAACAGCGTCATTTTGCGGTCGATGTGCCGGATGAGGCCGGCAAGCAGGCCGGGATCCTGCGGCAGATGGTAGGGGGCGAGGGCGATGCCGATGCCGGAGATGTCGCGGATTTCATCCGCCAGCCAGCGCAGTGAGTCGGGCGTGTCGATGAGGTTGTTGACGTGGTTTTCGATGCCGATCTCCACGCCGTTTTCAGCGGCGAGCGCGGCGTGCGGCTTCATCTTTTCCACAAAGCCCTTCACGTTGGCCTTGAGCTGCACCGGGGTGATGTTTTTCCACTCACCCGAACCGCCGGTGACGATGAAGCTGCCGCCGAGCTGCTTCACCATCCGGATTTCCTCCGTGAGCTTGAAGGGGCCGAGATCGTAGCGCGTCGTGCCGCCGAAGCCGACACCGGCGTCCTTGAGCATGGCACCGAATTTTTCGAGCCCGATGGCGTCGAGCTCCTCGCGCTGGGTGCCATGTTTTTTCGGCCAAAGCTCGATCGCCGTGGCGCCTGTCTTCCTCACCTCGGGCAGGATGTCCGCCAGCGGCAGGCTGCCATACATGCTGGAGGCCAGCAGGTAGTTCAGCTTCCATGGAAGCGCGGCGGCGCAGGCTGGTGCTGCGGCGAGCGCGGTCAGGGACTGGAGAAGTTGGCGGCGGTTCACAGGCCTATTCAAACGCCATCCGGCGCCGTCCTTCATTCAGCAATCACCGGGCATGTTTTCAGGTTTTGCGGCAGTCGTTCAAGGTGCCTTGAGCTTGTCGATCAGGAACGCGGCATTGCCCTTGTGCTTCAGGTCCGGTGCACCGGGATAAAAGACTTCGCATTCCACGCCGAGGCTGCGGCAGTGCTCCTGGAGCTTGATGCCGTAGTTGACGGTGTGCGTGGGATCCTTCTGCGGCTGGCCGATGGCGGGCTGGTCCTTGTAAAAGAGGAAAACAGGAGGGTCGTCGCGGCTGACGAGCGCATAGGGCGAATACATCTGGATCCATTTCAGCACCGACTCGCGCTTTTCCAGGAACTCGGCAAAACGGGTGTCGCGAGACTTCAGGTCATTCGGATCCATGAAGCCGAAGGCGTGGCCGCCGTAACGGCTGTTAGGCGTCCATTCCTTGAGCTGGGCGGGGTCGAGCGAGGTCTGGGCCCCGCTGACGGCGGCGCACCGGAGGCGGGTGGATTCACGGGCGACAGGATCCGGGCTGCCTGGGTCCGCCATGTCATCGTGGAAGGCGAGGTAGAGGCTTGAGCAGGCGCCGGCGGAGCCGCCGCTGGCGCCGATGCGCTGCTTGTCGATGTTCCATTCGGCGGCCTTGCTGCGCACGAACTGCAGGGCTCTGGCGGCATCTTCCAGAGGCCATTTCACCGGCGGCATCACGCCGGCCAGCTGGGCCTGCCAGGAGTAGCGGTAGTTGATGGAGACCACCGAGATGCCAGCGGCGAGGCAGGCGGAAAGCTCCGCAGGATTCGCCTTGTCCCCGGCCACCCAGCCGCCGCCATGGATGAAGAACAGAAGGGGTGTCGGCCGGTCAGACTCCGCCTTGTAGAAGTCGAGCACCTGGCGTTCATGCGGGCCGTAGGCCACGTTGGCAGATGTTGGTGATCGGAGTGCTTTGGGAATGCGTTTGGGCTGGGCATCTGGCGAAGCAGTCTGTGCAAGAGCAGACTGGACGCAGATCAGCGTCAGCAGAATTTGAAGGGGACGGATCATGGCGTGGAGGTTGGGGTGAGTCAGTTCTTGTTCTTTTTGGCAGCCTTCTTTTTGCCCGGCTTCTGATCCACGAGAGGCCAGTCCGGGGAATCGGTGCGCAGGGTCTTCATGAGCTCGACGGCACGTGCAACGAGGTCGGGATGGGAGGCCGCAACGTTGGTGGACTCGGCGGCATCCTTGCCGAGGTCGTAAAGTTCGACAGGCTTCGAGGGGCCGTTGCGCACGGCCTTCCAGCTGCCGAAGCGCACGGCCTGAAGGGAGGCGCCTTCATGCAGCTCCCAGTAGAAGGCTTCACGCTCGGGTGCGGATCCGCCCTTGAGCAGGGAGACCACGGAAAGCCCGTCATGGGCCGGGCTGATCCTGGCTCCGGCGAGCTCGGCCGCCGTGGGCAGGAAGTCCCAGAAGGCCCAGGGCTCTTCGCACACACGTCCGGCGGGAACCTTGCCGGGCCAGCGGGCGATGCCAGCCTGGCGCAGGCCGCCTTCATAGAGGCTGCGCTTGTAGCCGCGAAGCCTGCCACCCATGGACTGGTCGAAGAGCCTTCCGACCTCGGATTTGGGATCGAAGGAGGCGCCGTTGTCGCCGGCAAAGATGACCAGCGTGTTGTCGTCGATCTTCAGTTCCTTGAGGAGGTCAAGCAGCCTGCCGACATCGCTGTCGAGCCGGGTGACCATGGCGGCATAGGTCTTCTGCAACTCCGTCCAGGGCTTGTCCTTGTAAAGGCCCAGGTCGTCGATCTCAAACTTGCCGTGGGGCAGGGTGATGGCGTGGTAGAGGAAGAAGGGCCCCTCGGCCTGGGCGCGCACCCAGTCCAACGTGTCACGTGCGATCAGGTCCATCGCATAGGTCTTGCCGTCGAGTTCGACCCGCTTGTCGTTGTTCCAGAGATAGGCCGGGAAGTAGCTGTGGGCGTGGCGCTGGCAGTTGTAGCCATAGAAGTGGTCGAAGCCGAGCTTGAGGGGGCTGCCGCTGGTGTCAAACATGCCCATGCCCCACTTGCCGGTGCAGGCGGTGGCGTACCCCGCCTTTTTGAGCACCTGGGCGACGGTGACGGTGCCCTCAGGCAGCGGTTTCTGGCCCTCCGGCTGGACCTCACGATTGGCCCGGATGGGGCAGTGGCCCATGTGCAGGCCAGTCATCAGTGACGAGCGTGACGGGGCGCAGACGCTGGTGCCGGAATAGAGCTGCGGAAACATCGTGCCCTGCCTGGCAAGGCGGTCGAGGCTCGGCGTCTGGATGAGCTTCTGTCCGTAGCAGCCGAGGTCGCCCTGGGCGAGGTCGTCGCAGAGGATGAAGATGATGTTAGGCCGGTCCGCGGCGACAACGGCGGAGAGGCCGAGAAGGCAGGCGGACAGGAGGCCGGGGAGGGTCTTGAAAATCATGGTCGGCAGGAGTGAACGTGCCTCTGCCGCTGATCTGGCAGCCGCTTTTTTCAGAACAAGCCGGCGGCCGGCATGCGTTGGTTTGCCTCCATGAAGACCTTCGCCCTTCTGTTCTGCCTTGCGGCCTCCGCCTCCCTGTCCGCCCAGGAATCCCTGCGCTCGGCGCTCACGTTTCACGCCTCGTTCGACTCCGGGCTGGACGCCGACTTCAGCCTTGGAGAAAAGGCCTGCCTGGTGAAGAAGGGAGGCGCCCTGGCGCCCTGCCTGCCCAATGAGGAGGTGAAGCTGGACGCAGGAGGCAGGTTTGGCGGCTGTGTGTTTTATCCCAAGAAGGGCGTGACCCGTCCTCAGTTCAGCGGCGTCGGCGTGCTCGGCTACAATGCCCGTGACTGGAACGCCACGGTCTCGGTGTGGCTGCGGCTGACACCGGATGAGGACCTGGAGCCGGGCTACTGCGATCCGGTGCAGATTGTCGGTGATGACGGCAAGAAGGGCTTCATCTTCCTGGAGTGGTCCAAGAACGAGACGCCGCGCTTCTTTCGTTATGCCATCCGGCCGCTGGTGGAGATCTGGAACCCCGGCAATGTGCAGTGGGATGAGATACCCTTCGAGAAGCGACCGATGGTCCAGCTGTCGAAGGCGCCGTTTTCACGGGATGTCTGGACGCATGTCGCCTTCACGCTTTCGCAGGTGAACAACAGCGGGGCGCAGCCTTCGGGCACGCTTTACATCAACGGCAGCCGACAAGGGACCATCGAGGGATGGGACCTTCGTTTTGGCTGGAAGCCGGAGTCGGTGGCGCTTGTGCTCGGGGCTTCGTATGTGGGGCGGCAGGATGATCTCGCCATTTTCAACCGCGCCCTCAGCGACGCCGAGGTCAGCCAGCTCTACAAGCTGGAGGGCGGTGTGGGCAGCCTGCGGAAATGAGCTGAGGCTCAGTCGATCCTCACGGCGGCGCAGACCATCTCGAGCACGCGCCAGAGGCCGTTGTTGCCCTGGAGGCTGCCTTCGTTGAAACCGGTGCCGGGCGTGGGCTGCCAGCTGCTGCGGTCGCTGGTGGGCGGCGGCTGCGGGATGCGGGTCAGCTTTTCATCATACTGGCCGTCCTTGCCGCCGAGCTTGTAGATCACCAGGTCCAGCGAGGGCACGACATAGAGGCAGAAGCCGCCGGCGCCGCTCTTCCAGAAGGCGTCCTTGGGAGCCCCGGCGACATGGCCGTCGGCGTTGTGCTCCCATTGCAGGCTGAAGGGGCAGTGCGGGTTGTAAGGCAGCCAGGTCTGGCATTTGCGGATGTAATCGGCGGGCACGAGCTGGCGGTCCTTCCATTTTCCGCCCTGGGCCAGGCAGTAGCCGAAGCGCATGACGTCGGTGGCATGCAGGGCCGTGCTGCCCGCGCCGTTGGCATGCTTCATGACCACGTCGCCGCGGTAGAGGCAGTAGTTCCAGGCACCCCAGCCCTGGGGTTTGGCGAGACGCTCATCGATGTAGTCCTTCAGCTCCATGCCGCTGACGTTGCGCAGCACGATGCTGGCGATGTGCGGCGACGGGGAGGAGTAGGAGTAGCCGGCTCCGGGCTCGCACCAGAGCGGCACGCGCAGCGAGGACTCGTCGATCTCGCGGACATCCTGGCCCTTGACCGGCTTCAGGGGCTGGGGCTTGCCCAGGATCATGCCGCTGGGCGTCTGGCCCTCGCCCCAGTAGCCGCCGGTCATGCAGAGGAGCTGGCCGAGCGTGATCTTCGCCTTGCGCGGATCATCCAGGGGCAGCGCCTGGGGAAGATACTTTTGGTTAAACACCGGCGTGTCGAGGCCCTGGGGGATCTTGTCCTTGAACTCCTCGAGCATGATGCCGCAGGCGATGCTGCAGAAGCCCTTGCCGGTGGATGCCATGTCGGGGTTGGCGTTGCGGCTGGCCTTGCCGAAGTATTTTTCAAACACCAGCCAGCCCTTGTGCACGACCAGCAGGCCGCCGTTGGCCGTGGTCTTTTCCGTGACGGTGTAGGCGGGCTCGAGCTTCACGAGGTCCATGCCCGCCTTCGCCTTGATCTCCTCGGCGGACTTCGCCTCGCGCCAGCCGCCCTCGCTGTCAGGCGGGGGAAAGTAGGTGGAGTCGGCGGCCTGCAGGCCGAGGGTTGCGAGGCAGGTGAGGAGGAGGGCTCGATGAAGCATGGTGATTGGAGTAGAGCCGTGCGGGCCTTGCACGCAACAAGCACTGACGAACCCTGAAACAGGGAGGCCTGGCAGAAACCTGCGTGAATTTCCCTCGAGGGGCCGTTAGGATTTCACGACTTTCCTCCCATGCTTCTTGCCGAACTCACCTGGTCCGACGTGGCCGCCCTGGACCGGAACACGCCCGTGGTTTTTCCAGTCGCCGCCCTGGAGCAGCACGGCAGGCACATGCCGGTCTTCACCGACTCGCTGCTGATGGGAGAGATTGCGCGCCGTGCGGAGCTGGAGCTGAAGTGCGAGGTGCTGTTCGCGCCGCTGCAGTGGCTTGGGAACTCGCATCACCACCTGGACTTCCCTGGAACGCTTTCCGCCGAACCCAGAGTTTATCTGGACCTGCTTTGCGGCCTGCTGGAGAACTTCATCGCCCACGGCTTCCGGCGCCTGGTCATCCTCAACGGCCACGGCGGCAATGACGTGCCCGGGAAGCAGGCCGTGTTTGAAGTGCGTCAGCGGCATCGCGACCGCAGCGACCTGCTCCTGCTTTTCGCGACCTACTGGAACCTGGTGGCCGATCCCTCGAAGGCGCACCCTGGCCTTCAGCAGCAGGTCATGGGGCATGCCTGCGAATGGGAGACCTCGATGGTGCTGCGGCTGAATCCCGGGCTGGTCAAAGGCCATGCCAGCGTCGGCGAGGTGCCGTTTGGCAATCCCTTTGAGCCCGCCTCGCGCGGCTGGATCATGACCGACCGCAGCCAGCCCGGTCATGTGGGTGATCCCACCCATGCCAGTGCTGAAAAGGGCGAGGACCTGTTTCAAGCCTTCACCGCCGGCACGGTGTCGATGCTGCGCCGGGTGATTGAATGGGATGGAGCAAGCTGGGAAGGATGAAATGCATGAGGATTTCGGCATTCATCAAAGGCACGCTCGTCACGATGCTTCTGCTGGCGGTCGGCGCGGTCTTTCTGCTGAAGGTTGCAGGGCCTGCCATCGGGGGTGTGCGTTATTCGAACAACCCTGCTGATCTGCGCAAACTGGACTCAATCAGGAGTGATTGCCTGCCAGTCATGTCCGCCCTTGAAGACTACCATTCAAAGAAGGGTGTTTATCCCCGTGATTTGAGCCAGTT
>Ga0315900_10005477_pt1 | contig 17424 bp, 13 predicted proteins | sample LakEriMetagenome_FD_203521 | JGI IMG/M metagenome (GOLD analysis project Ga0315900, IMG submission 203521) | Freshwater fungal communities from buoy surface, Lake Erie, Ohio, United States - Buoy 12 MA114 | ecosystem: Environmental > Aquatic > Freshwater > Lake > Lake biofilm | place: USA: Lake... | reverse complement strand
TCGGGATTCACGGGCGGGTTGGTCTCGCGCATGTCGTCCTCAGGCTCTACGAGGCCGCGATTGAAGAAGTGCTTCCAGTAACGATTCACCAGCGTGTGGGCGAAGAAGGGATTGTCCTTCGCGCTCATCCATTCGGCGAGCGCGTGACGCGGATCTTGCTCGGGTTTCAGCTTCAAAGCGCTGCCGCCGAGGCTGGTGGGCATGACGTTTTCTTTCGTGCGGATGTTCTGCGTCTGCGCGATGCCGCGTTTATGGAAGATGGTCTCCTCACCGATGAACGTGGAGGGCTTGCGGCTCACATTGCTGAAGAAGGCGGCGAACCCGTAGTAGTCCTGCTGGCTCCACTTCTCGAAGGGATGATGATGACACTGGGCGCACTGCATGCGCGTTCCGAGGAAGAGCTGCGCCACGTCCTCCATCTGCTGCTTCTGCTCCTTCACCTGACGATACCAGGCGACGGGCGGGTTCTGTTCGAGATCGCCTGCGGCGGCGACGACTTCACGCACAAACTGGTCGTAGGGCTTGTTGTCCGCGATGCTGTCGCGAATCCATGAGTAGAAAAGATAGCTGCCACGCGCGAAGGTCGGCTGCGTTCGTTGATTGCGCAGCAGGGCGCTCCATTTGTTGGCGAAGTATTCGGCGTATTCCGGGCTGTCGAGCAGACGATCGACGAGCGCGGTGCGCTTGTTCGCGTCCTTCGAGGCCATGAAGTCCTTCATCTCGGCAGCGGTGGGCAGGCGGCCGGTGATGTCGAGCGTGACACGGCGGACGAAGGTGCCGTCATCGGCGATGTCGGACGGCGGCATGCCGATGGTCTTCAGTTTCGCGAAGACGAGATCGTCCACGAAGTTGCTGACGGGCGGGAGTTTATCGACAGGAGCACCCAGCGGCACCGTCGCGCGGAACGTGCTCACCTTGCCCTGATAGCGCACCATCACAGCGACATCGCCCGGCAGATCAAAGAGCTGCACGCGGCCGGTCTCCGTCGTTTCGGCCATCGCTTTCTCATTTGCCTCATAGAGGGCGCGTTTGGTGACATCACGGGTGCTGCCGTCGGTGTAATGCGCGGTCACCTTGAGCTGTTGGGCGCCTTTGAGCGGCATGGTGAGCTTCGCGGGCTCCACGCTGATGCGCGCCATCTTCGGGTCGGTGTCCTTGCCATACGGCATGCCCTCGCGGATCCAGCGTACGAGGTCGGCGTAGTCCTCGGAGTTCGGGTCGAGCTTCTTGCCGCCGCCGTGGGGCAATTGAGCGGTGCCCTTGGTCAATAGAAGGCTCTGCTCCGGTGATCCCGGGAACACACGGCGGCCACGTGCCTCCTTCACGATGTGCTCATAGTCTTCCTGCGGCTCGAAACCGAGCAACGAGAGCTTGAAACCGTTCTGCCCGCCCGATTTTCCATGACATCCACCTGAGTTGCAACTGCCCTTCGTGAGGATGGGAACGATGTCGTTCGCAAAATTCAGCGGACGCGGTGCATCGGCGGCAAAAGCCGAAGAAGACGCGAGTGCGGCGAGGAGGGTGATGCGTGGCAGGTTCATGACAGCGAGAACCTACGGGCGAGAGGGCGAGATTTTGTCGTTTGAAACAAACTATGTCGTGCTCGCAATGACGAAGCCCAAATTCCGAATGGTGAATGAATCACGAATGACGCACTGACAGCTCGCCATTCGCCATTCTGGTTTCGTCATTCCAATCACACCAGCTCCGCCATCGGCAGATTGCCATCCACGAGATACTGTGGCCTGCCAGTAAGATCAGTGAGCGTGGCCTTGGTCACGTCGATGCCCATTTGTTTGTAGAGCGTGGCAAAAACTTCGCCGAAGGCGACGGGGCGGTCGGTGGGTTCGCCGGCATGCTTATCGGTGGCGCCGATGACTTGGCCGTGACGCATGCCGCCGCAGGCGAGCAACGCGGAGGCGACGCGCGGCCAATGATCGCGGCCGCCCTTGTCGTTGATCTTCGGTGTGCGACCGAATTCGCCCCAAACGACGACGGAGACATCTTTGTCTAGGCCGCGCTCGTGCAGATCGGTGATGAGCGCTGTGAGGCCGGCGTCGAGAAGCGGCAAATCCTCGCGAAGCTGGCCGAAGTTGTTTGAGTGATAGTCCCAGCGGCTGAAGGCGAGCGTGACGACACGCGCACCGGCTTCCACCAGGCGACGCGCCATGAGGAAGTGGCTGGTGAGACGCGGGCCGCCGTCGTCGCGGTTGCGGTTCTCGCCCTTGCCGTAGCGCTCGACGACTCGCGGGTCTTCTCGGTTCAAATCGAGGGCGTGGAGCAGCTTGGGACTCGTGAGTACATTGAGCGCCTGCTCATTGAAGACATCCACGCCGCCCATAAGGCCGGTGGCGTCGAGATCGCGGCGCAGATTGTCGAAACTGCTCAGCAGCGTCTTGCGATCACCGAGACGATCAAGCGTGATGCCATTGAGTGACATGTCCTCCGTGCCGCCGCCGCGATTCGGCTGGAAAGGCGCGTGCGCGACACCGAGATAACCTGGCTCGCCTGTGCGTGCCCAGGGCATGTGACCCATCTTTGGCGCGAGGCCGACAAACGCGGGCATGGCCGGATTCACGCTGCCTTCGAGCTTGGAAACGATGGAACCCATCGACGGCCATCCGCCAGGCGGCTGACGCTTCGCGCTGCGGCCGGTGAGGCACTGAAAGGCATCATGACCGCTGTCGCAGTCGGCTAGCGAACGAATGAGGGTGCATTTGTCCATCATCTTCGCGAGGCGCGGCAGGTGCTCGCAGATTTGGATGCCGGGGACATTCGTGGAGATCGGTTTGAACTCGCCACGGATCTCGCTCGGCGCATCCGGCTTCATGTCGAACATGTCCTGATGCGACGGGCCGCCTGGCAGGAAGACCATGATCACCGCCTTGTGCGACTTGCCCGCTTTCTGCGCCGCTTCGGCACGCAGCACATCATTCAACGACAACCCGCCCATGGCGAGTCCGCCGATCTTGAGGAAGTTTCGACGCGAAACACCATCGCAGAAGCCGCCGCTGGATTGGGAGTAGATGGAGAGCATGGCTGGTTAGGGTGGTTGGCGCAAACCTACGAGGGCACTGACAGCTCTCTTGCCGCCGTGGCGCTGATTGAAAAATGAGCGGACTAATCGGACCACTTCAGGTCAGCCCGCCAATCGGCGAACCCATGTAAAGCGTGTGCGGCCGGCCGGTGAAGTCTTTCCAGATCGTTTCGCGGGGCAGGCCGAGCGCTTCGTAGATCGTGGCGGCGAAGTTTTCGGGTGTTTGGGCGTCGCTGATGGGATAGCCGCCGATCTTGTCCGTCTCGCCGATGACGCGACCGCCTTGGATGCCGCCGCCGGCGAGCAGGATGCTCTGCGCGTGGCCCCAGTGATCGCGGCCGGGCAGGGCGGTGGCGGAGATACTCTTGATCTTGGGCGTGCGACCGAATTCGCCGGCCATGACGATGAGAGTCTCATCGAGCTGGCCGCTGGCGTCGAGATCCTCGATCAAGGCACTCACGGCCTGATCCATCGGCGGCAGCAGAAAGTTCTTCAAATTCGGCCACGCGGCCTGATGCGTGTCCCAGGTCTCGTTGTTGCCCAGATTCACCTGCACGAGCCGCACGCCGCTCTGAACGAGGTTTTTCGCCATGAGCAGCGACCAGCCGAAGCTGTGGCGGCCGTAGCGGTCTAGCAGCTTTGGATCGACTTTATCCAAACTGAAGGCGTCATGCACCTTGCGGTTGCTCAGCAGGCCGATGGCGGCCTGGCGGGTCGAATCGAAGGCCTCGTCGCCTGCGAGCCGCGTGAGGTCATCGGTCTGCTTTTCGAGCGAATCACGCAGCGACACGCGATCCATCACACGATCGAGCGTCAAACCCTGCGGCAGCGAGAGATGCGGCGCCTGAAATTTGAGCTTGTCGTCTTTTTCAAAGCCGCGCTCGTGATGAAACAGGTAGCCAGGATACGCGCCGTAGTGCTTCGGGTGGTAAGGCGACATCTCCAGGAACCACGGATCATGTTGCGCGCCCAGCATGCCGCCGAACTGCCCTGCGAGCGTGCGTCCCTCGCGATGCACGAGCTTGTCCGGCATCACGATGGCAGGCGGCAGGTTGTCCTTCCGCTTCGGCAGCAGCGCCGTGGCCAGCGCCGCGATGCTGGGATGATCCGACTTCTGCGGCTTCGCAGGGCTGAAGCCCAGCGGCGCATCGCTGCGGCCCGTGAGCATGATGTGATGCCCCAGCGAGTGATCGCTGCTGCCGTGTGTGAGTGAGCGCACCAGCGACCACTTCTTTGAAATGCGCGCGAGATTCGGCAGATGCTCGCAGATGTGCAGACCGGGCGTCTGGGTGCGGATCGGCTTGAAGTCACCGCGATACTCCATGGGCGCGTCCGGCTTCATGTCGAAGCTCTCATGCTGCGCCAGACCGCCGCTGAGGAAGATGTAGATCACCGACTTCGCACGCGCCGGCTTTGCCGGGGCCGTCATCGCCTGCAGAGCGCTGAGATGATTCATCCCCAAGCCCAGCAAGCCGACCGCACCCGCCTGAATGACTTCACGGCGGGAAAAGGGATGCGCTGGATGCGGCAGGGACATGCGCATTGAAGTACGCCTTGCTGCCGCGCAGCCTTTCCGGAGCGTTTATTTCCTGTTCCACGTGCCCAGCTTGACCTTGTAGTCGCTGCCGGGCGATTCCGCCGAAGTTTTCCGCAGCACCTGGGTGACGACGATCATTCCTTGTTTGATCTCCACACGAAGATCGAGTTGATCGCCCTCTTTGAGGTCAAGGCCCTCGGGAATGGTCGTCACAACTGGATACATGCCCGCCCTTAGACGCTGTGTTCTTCACAAGCAAGCCACGTCTGCGCCTCAAACCAGCTCCGGCATCGGCGACCAGCCATCGACCAAATACTGCGGACGACCGGTGAGGTCGTTGAGTGTGGTTTTGACGGTGTCGATGCCCATGAACCGGTAGAGCGAGGCAAACACCTCACCGAAATGCACAGGACGTTCGGTAGGCTCGCCGCCGAGCTTGTCCGTGGCGCCGATGACCTGACCGGTGCGGAATCCGCCGCCAGCGAGCAACGCGCCGCCGACACGCGGCCAGTGGTCGCGGCCGCCGTCCTTGTTCACGATCGGTGTGCGGCCAAACTCGCCCCACGCAACGACGGCGACGTCTTTGTCGAGTCCGCGTTCGTGAAGATCCTCAACCAGCGCGCTCATGCCTTGATCGAACAGCGGCAGGTGCTTGAGAAGCTGCGGGTAGTTGTTGTCGTGGAAGTCCCAGCGGCCGAAATTCAGCGTCACCACCCGCGCACCGGCCTCGACCAATCGACGGGCCATGAGGAAATGCTCGAGGTTCAGCGGAGCGCCGTCACCGTAGTTCTGCGTCTGGCCTTTACCATAGCGTTCGCGCGTTTTGACGGTCTCCTTGCTCAAATCGAGCGCGGTGAGCAGTTTGCTGCTGGTGAGCACATTCAGCGCCTGCTGATTGAAAGCGTCCATGCTGCCAACAAGGCCGCTGGCGTCGAGTTCACGGCGGAACTTGTCGAAGCCGGTGAGCAGCGAGCGGCGGTCTTCGAGGCGATCCAGTGTGATGCCATTGAGCTGAAGATCCTCCACGCCTGCGCCATTCGGACGGAAGGCCGCGTGCGTGTTGCCGCAGTAACCCGGATGCCCCGGTGAACCGTAGGGCGGATGTCCTGCCTTCGGCGCGAGACCGACAAACGATGGCACCGCAGGATCGGCCTGGCCTTTGAGCTTTGAAATGACCGAGCCAAACGACGGCGGATCGGAAAGACGGCCCACAGGTGCCGCACCACCGTTCGGAGGCGGTGGCTTGCCGGTGTAGCAGATGAAGCTGTCGTGCGCGCCGTTCGGGCTGCCATACATGCTCCGGATCGGCACCAGCTTGTCCATGATCTTCGCGAGACGCGGCGCGTGCTCGGAGATGTGGATGCCGGGGACGGCAGTCTTGATCGGCTTGTAGGGGCCGCGAATCTCCAGCGGCGCGTCCATCTTCAAATCATACATGTCCTGATGCGGCGGCGCGCCGCAGAGGTAGATCATGATGACCGACTTGAAGCTGCGGCCTGCTTTGGCCTCCGCTTCCGCCTTCAGCAGCTCCGGCAGCGACAGCCCTCCCATGGCGAGTCCGCCGATGCGCAGGAAATCACGCCGCGAGACGCCGTCGCAGAATTTGCCGTGGGTTTTGCCGGAGATGGTTAGCATGGACGCCAAAATAAGCAGCCAATGTGCCGGAACTATCACTGAACCTGCGTTAAGTGCACACTATGTGCCGCATGCTGCTTTGCCTGATCGCAGGCTCTACCGTATTCGCTGTTGATTTGCATTGGTCGCAGATGCCTCCGATTCCTGACTTTCGTGGCTTTGCCGGATCATTCGCGGGCATCAGCGGTGGATCACTCATCTTGGCCGGCGGCACGCACTTCATCGACAAGATGCCATGGGAAGGCGGCACGAAGCTCTGGTATGACACGGTCCATGAGCTGAAGGCTCCTGGTGGCGAATGGAAGGTGATCGGCAAGTTGCCAAAACCGAATGGCTACGGCGTGAGCATCACGACCAGAGACGGACTCGTCATCATCGGCGGCGGCAATGCCACCGAGAACTTCCGCGAGGTGTTTTGGCTCGGCAAAGACGCGAACTTGCCACCATTGCCGAAGCCATGCGCGTTCATGGCCGGCTGCATGCTGAATGACGTGATCTACATCGCCGGAGGCATCGAAACGCCGACCGCGACGAATGCGATGAACACATTTTGGTCGCTCGATTTGAAGAAAGCAGGCGCGTCATGGCAGGAACTACCGCCGTGCCCGGGCAGAGCACGCATTCTCCCTTGCATGGCCGCTGTCGGGGGCGCGGTGCATCTCTTCAGCGGAGCGTCGTTGCGCCCCGGCAAGGATGGCAAAGCCGAGCGTGAATGGCTGAGCGACGCGTGGCGCTTCAAATCAACTACAGGGTGGGAAAGACTGCCCGACATGCCCCGTGTGGCCGTCGCCGCGCCGAATCCAGCGCCGGTGAGCGATGACAACATTCTCATCTTCGGCGGCGATGACGGCACAAACGCGAACTTCGAGCCGAAATCGAAACACCCCGGCTTTCCACGCGATATTCTGGCCTTCGATCTCAAAACGCAGTCGTGGTCAAAAGCAGGCGAAGTGCCGTTTTCGCTCGTGACGACGAACGCCGTTCCTTGGAAAGACCGGATTGTCATCCCAGGCGGCGAGGCACGTCCCGGCGTGCGTTCGCCGCAGGTGTGGAGCGCGCTGCTTGATTCAAAGCGTCCGTAACATGGCCAGCGCCTCTTCGAGTTGCTTGTGGCCGGGCCCGTTGGAAAGACGCGGAAACTTGCCATTCACCATCACATGGCGACCATTCCGTGTCAGCATCAGTTTCCGTTCCTTGATCTCGACATCGGTGATGCCCGCATGGGATGCCGCCACGCGAATGCCGGCGCAGGTGAGGAGGTTTTGCACCGCATGCGGCAGTTTTTCGCCGAATTGATCCCGCCACTGGCCTTCGAGCTCGTCGAGTTCCTTGCGTGTCATGATCTCGCCGAGTTGGCGGTAGGCGGTGATGCGCATCTTGGCGTCTTCGATGAAGGTGGAGGGCAAAAACGCGGGCGTGGCGCCTTTGGCGGCCTGTAGCATGAGCGCCTCGCTCATGACGAGGAAGTCCGCACGCAGCCCCACCTCGACCGGACGCGCCACGCGGCGGCCCTGCATGCGGGCGACGCTTTGTTTGAGCATCTGACAGTACAAATCGAAGCCGATGGCGGCGATGTGGCCGCTCTGTTCGGTGCCGAGCAAATTGCCCGCGCCGCGGATCTCGAGGTCGCGCAGGGCGATTTTGAAGCCGCTGCCGAGGCCTGCGTATTGCTTGATGGCGTTCACGCGTTTGCGGGCATCGCCTGCGGTGACGGCATCGCGTGGAAGAAGCAGATACGCGTGTGCTTGCACGCCGCCACGACCCACGCGGCCTCGGAGCTGATACAGATCAGCCAAACCGAAGCGATCCGCGCGGTCGATGATGATGGTGTTCGCGTTCGGAATATCGACACCGCTTTCGATGATCGTCGTGCACACGAGCACGTCCGCCTCGCCATCGACGAAGGTGTGCATGATGTCTTCCAGCAGCTCGCTGTCCATCTGGCCGTGACCGACGAGCACGCGCGACTTCGGGCAGAGCTCGCGGATGCGCTGAGCGACCTTTTCGATGGTGGCGACACGGTTGTGCAGGAAGAAAACCTGCCCGCCACGCTCGATCTCAGTGTCGATGGCCTGTTTGATGACGCGTTCGTCATACGGGCAGATTTGCGTCTGCACGGCCTGCTTGTTCGGCGGCGGCGTTTCGATGGTGCTCATGTCTCGCATGCCCATCAGCGCCAGGTAAAGCGTGCGCGGAATGGGCGTGGCGCTCAGCGTGAGCACATCGACGAGCCGGAAGAGGTCTTTAAACTTCTCTTTGTGCTTCACGCCGAAGCGCTGCTCCTCGTCGATCACCGCGAGGCCGAGATTTTTGAAGCGCACGTCCTTCGAGATCACGCGATGCGTTCCCACAACGATATCGACCGTGCCTTCGCTGATGCCCTTCACGATCTCGCGCTCCTTGTTCGCGGGCGTGAGGCGGCAGAGCATTTCGACGGTCACAGGGAACTCGCTCATGCGCTGGCGGATGTTTTCCCAGTGCTGGCGGGCCAAAACGGTCGTCGGCACCAAAATGGCGACCTGTCGGCCTCCCATGACGGCTTTGAAGGCAGCGCGGATCGCCACCTCGGTCTTCCCAAAGCCCACATCGGCGCATAGGAGGCGATCCATCGGCTTTTCGGCCTCCATGTCGCGTTTGATCTCCTCCGCGCTGCGGAGCTGGTCGGGTGTTTCGCGATACAAAAACGATTCCTCAAACTCCACCTGCCACTTCGTGTCCGGCGGATGCGAGTAAGCCTTCAACGTCTGCCGCTCCGCCGCGACGCTGAGCATGCGCTTCGCAAAGTCCTCGACGCTCTTCTCGGCTGTGGCGCGAGTTTTCTTCCAACGCTGCTCGCTCAGCTTGCTCAATGTGGGCGCTTTGCCACCGACACCAACATAACGCGACACCAGATGCACATGTGCCAGCGGCACAAAGAGCTTCGCGCTGTCCGCGTAGTGCAAAACGAGCACTTCCTCCTTTTTACCGCCTTCACGCACCTCGATGCCCGCGTAGCGGCCGATGCCATGCTCGGCATGCACGACGAGATCGCCCTCGCGGAGCTCGCTGAGCACATCGCGGGCTTTTCGGAGCGTTTCGGCCTCGTCGAGCTTCGAGCCGCGCACGCGGCGGATGTGCTGATGACGGCCAAAAATCTCCGCGCCGGTCAAAACAGCCAGTTTGGCCGCTGGAACGGTGAAACCGCGATACAACAAGCCCAGCTTCGTCTCGACGGACGACGGCAGCTTGCTCTGCAACTCATTGAAGCGCTCCCGCTCGGCCTCGTTGTGGAAGAAGATCACCGTGCGCCAGCCCGCCTTGTGCCACTCCGTGATCTGCTTCGCAAAAAGCTCTCGCCGCGCCTCATGCAACACGAAATCCGACGCATCGAAAACGCCGAGCGGATTCTCATGAATGGCCGCCGTGAAGTCTTCGAGCCCTTCAACCTCCGCCGCGCCGCTGAGGATGCTCATGCAGGCTGGAAAGCCTGCATCACACTCGATCTGGATGATGAAATCGTTCGAGCGGAGATGGCCGCGAACGCGTCCACCTTCATCGGAGCCGTCGTTCATCGTCAAAATGACGCCTGCGCTGTCGAGACGTCGAATCGACGACTGATTGTGCAGATCGAAGGCGCGGATGGACTCCAGTTCGTCGTCGAAAAACTCCAGTCGCAGCGGTTCCTCGGCCTGCCAGGAGAAAAAGTCCACGATACCGCCGCGACGCGCAAACTGCCCGCGCTCCGTGACGACGGGCACGCGCTCGTAACCAGCCTCCGTCAGCTCTTTGAGCAGGATTTCGACATCCAGCTTCTCGCCGACTTTGAGCATGCGTTTCTGGTCGGTGATCTCCTCCAGATTCGGTGCCGGTTCGTCGAGGCTGTCCGCGCAGAGCACCATGACGGGCGATTCGCCCTCCAGCATGCGACTGAGCACTGCGGTGCGCTCCGCGAGCACCTCCGGGTCCGCGAAGGCGCCTTCGACGATCTGTCCCAGACGCGGAAAATACAGCGCCGGGCACTGCCACACGCCGAGTTCGGCATGCACGTGGTCCTGCGTCTTCACATCCGGGCACAGAATCCAAACGCGGCGCTTTTCCTTCTCCACCCGCCGCACCAGCAGCGCCGCCGCAAAGCCAAAGGCCTGCGGCGCGATGTGATCGAGCACCGAACGCGTCTTGAACTCCTTTTTCGAGAGCACCAGATCGACAAGGCCGAGTGCATCCCCCCGCGCACGGGTGGTGGGCGGTTTGTTCAGTCGGCTGGCAGCTCGTTTGGCGGAGTGCAAAATGAGAGAGGGCAAATGGCCTTAGCGGCCTGGATTCGCAAGGTTGAAGAAACGAATACAGCGAACGTTTAGATTCCGTCATGAGCTCGCCGACCACCTCACGCCGCCGATTTTTTCAGCACTGCACTGCCGCGGGAGCCGCGCTCGGTTTCCCCACGATCATCCCGTCCTCCGCGCTCGGCAAAGACGGCGCGGTCGCCCCTTCAAACCGCACCACGCTGGCGCTCATCGGCTGCGGCGGGCGTGGCACGGATGTGGTGAAAAACTTCCTCAATGACGAACGCGTGCAGGTCATCGCTGTGTGCGATGTCGAACGCGAGTCCGACCGCTACAACAAAGGCATCATCAAAAAAGCCGGCACCCTGGGCCGTGAGCCTGCAAAGCGACTCGTCGATCAAACCTACGGCACGAAAGGCTGCGCCGTGCACGAGGACTTTCGCGAGGTGCTCGCACGTGCCGATGTCGATGCCGTGCAGATCGCCACGCCGGACCACTGGCATGCCTTGCAGGCCGTCGCCGCCGCACGGGCGAAGAAGCACATCTACTGCGAGAAGCCGCTCAGCCTCACCATCGCGCAGGGGCGCTTCATGAGCGATGTCGTGCGGCAAAGCGGTGTCGTGTGGCAAACGGGCAGCCAGCAGCGCAGCGATGTCCACTTCCGCATGGCCGCTGAATACGTCCGCAATGGCAAGATCGGCAAGCTCAAGCAAATCCGCGTCGGTCTTGCGAGCGACAACCGCGACAACAACGGCTGCGCCTCGCAAACCGAGCCCGCGCCCGTGCCAGAAGGCTTGAACTACGACATGTGGCTTGGCCCCGCGCCCGAGGCCCCGTTTTGCCCCGCGCGACTGCACTCGAACTGGCGCTGGTTCTTCGACTACAGTGGCGGAAACATCACCGACTTCGGCGCGCACCATCTCGACATCGTGCAATGGGCGCTCGGCATGGACGAAAGCGGCCCCGTCGAGTTCTTCGACCTCAGCGCCGAATGGCCCGCGCCCGGCAGCCTCTACAATACCGCGCCGAAATTCGCCTTCGCCTACCGCTACGCCGATGGCACCACCGTCCGCGTGAAGGACAAGCAGGAGTTCGGGGCCGGCATCGCCTTCGAAGGCGAACTCGGCACCATCATCAGCGCCCGCGGCAAACTCGACATCAAGCCCGCCGAACTGCGCAAACCACTCGCCGAAGGCGATGTGCGCCTCTACGAAAGCAAGGACCACTTCCGCAACTTCATCGACGCCATTCAAAACGGTGCCAAGACCGCCGCGCCCATCGAATACGCCCACCGCAGCATCACCATCGCCCATCTCGCAAACATCGCCCTGCGCCTCCACCGCGAGAAACTGCGCTGGGATCCCGCCACGGAGCAGATCATCGACGACGCCGATGCCACCGCCATGCTGACGCGTCCGATGCGCGGGCCGTGGAAGCTGGTTTGAGTTTCAGTCTGTCACGGGAACCGCTTTGCGGGCGGCGGGTTCCTCCTCCGAAGCCCCGGCTTTGCGAACCTCCTCCTCAGGTTTCGTTGCGGCGCTGCGGCCCACGGCTTCAAAAGGAGCGGTGATCACCTTGCCCGTTGTCTCGACGGTTGTTGTCACGATGCTGCCCGCCGTTTTCACCGGCACGGTGACGAGGGAGCAGCCTGCAAGAGTGAAACTCAGAATCCCGATGGCAGCGTGTGTTTTCATCGCACGTACTAAACTCTGTCCGGGCGATTTGTCATCCCGGCTGCGTCATCGCGCAGGCTGTGGCGGGTAGGGATACCAGCGTCCTTGATACCACTGGCCCTGCGGCTGCTGGGGTGGGTAGGGATAGGCCGGCTGCTGTTGCGGATATTGCGGCGCATAATGCTGCTGGGGATAATACGATTGAGGCGGCGGATACTGCGCCGGGTGAGGCTGCTGCTGAGCGTAGCCTTGGGGCGGATAATATGGCTGTTGGGGTTGCTGCGGTGCCGGCTGACGGTGGCTGCCCATGGCCTGCACACCCGCTTTCGCGACACCGCCCGTGGCCTTGACCGTGGCACCGGCCACCGTGCCCGCCGCACCCAGCGGCACGGTGATCAATGAGCAACTGGCAAGACCGCAGCAGATCAGGATGGAGGCGAGAAGGTAACGCATGCGGAGGCAGATAGCCGTGATCGAACGCTTTGTCATCCAAACTGCCGCCAGAACATCACCACTGAGATCGCGAGGCCGATCGCCGTGATCAGATGCCGCACGCGCCGCGGCTCGATCCGCTGGGAGAAATGCGCGCCGAAGTAATAGCCCGCCAGCGCCCCCGCAGTCAGCGCCAGCGCCTGCGGCCAGTTCACCATGCCCGCCGCGATGAACCACACGGCCGCGACCACATTGATGAGGCTGCCGAGCAGGTTTTTCAGCGCGTTCATCTCATGGATGTGCGTCATGCCCATGAAGCCGAACGACGCCAGCATCAGAATGCCGATCCCCGCACCGAAAAACGCGCCGTAGATCGCCACGGGCAGTTGCAGCGCCAGCGAGAACCAAAGCGCCTTCGTTCTGCCTGCCGTTTGCGACTTCTTCAGAAAGCCCTGGATGAAAAACAGCACTGTCGCGAACAAAACGAGGAACGGGATGAGCTTCGAAAACTGGTCATCACTCGTCTGCGTCAGTAACCAGCTCCCAATGGCGGCACCGACGAGGCAGATCGGAATGAAGCGCCACATCAGGTGCCGGATCGCTTTCAGATGCGTGCGGAAGCTCACGATGCTGCCCGCCGTACCGATCACGAGGCCCACGGTGCTCGTCGCATTCGCCATCACCGGCGGTGTGCCGCACATCAGCAGCACCGGAAACGTCAAAAGCGTCCCGCCACCCGCGATCGCATTGATCGCCCCTGCCGCGCATCCGGCGGCGATGAGGGCGAAGAGTTCACCCATCGGGAATGCGTGGACCGTTAGATTCACCGAGACGAGGTCTTGGTGCCAATGACAGGTTCAAAAAAAGATTGAACCGCGATTTGGTCCTGTGTTTTTATGCCAAGCATGATGCAAAAAATCTTTTTGGGCGTGCTGTTGTTCATCTGCCTGTCATCGACGATGTTGGGCGCGGAACGTGTCCGGTTGAATGACATCATCAACCGCAAATGGAGCGACTACAAGACGCAGCCACGGCTTGAGCATGTCACGTTAACCACATGGGCAGGGCAAACCGAGTCCATGTCCGCGCATGCGGGAAAGGTGGTGATTGTCGCCAAGCTTGAATGCTTTGACAAAGCCACAGAGCGATCGGTGGACCGCCTAGAGGTCTGGTTAAAAAAATATTCTGCTCAAGGGCTTGTCGTTTTGGGTGTGGATGATGCCCAAGGCGGAGCCAAGAAGACAGAGGTGGAAGAGGCTGTGAAGAGGTGGAAAGTGACGTTCCCCATTTGCCGCTACATGAGCTTTGCGAGAGGGGCCATCGAATCAGGGTGGCAGATGAGCATGCCTGGAGTCCACATTTTCGACCAAACGGGCAAACTGGGATACCAAGGCCCCATTCTGGATAGCGAACCGAATGTCTTGCTCCAAAAGCTGTTTTCCAAACCATGAACATCCACATCCGCCTCCGCCAGATCTGTCTTCTCACCGCGTTTTTTACGTCAGCCACAGTTATCAACGCGCAAGGATTGGCTGCGCAAACACTCACCCTCGCAGACGCGAAGATCAATCAGGTGCTCAAGGGCGACCCTTCCATCCTGAACAGTTTAAACGGAAAGATTGTCGTGGCCCTCTGGACGCCTGACTATGTGGATACCACGCCCCAGCCTGCCGATCCCCCGTCCAACTGGAAAGGCAGTCGTGCCGCCTGGGCCAGATATCGGGCTGATTATCCGAAATCCCGGGAAAATGACATCAAACGGAAGTCGGATGTCGTGAAAGCGTTTGAATCGCTGCGCAGAAAATACAAAGACCAGCCCAATGTTGTTTTTCTCGGTCTTGCCATGAGCTCAACAAACAAGGGCAATGTCGATCAGACTGTGGAGCAGTTGAAGATGACGTTTCCTATTGCCAAGCCGGCCGATGATGGACAACTGCCTTCGCGGCATGCAAGTCATGTGATCATTTACGATGCCAGTGGCAAAGCTGTGCATACCGGCCCTGTTGACAACCACTCGGAGTCATTTCTCAGAAAGACGGTGAAGCCCTAAGTTTCGCCGGGCATTTTTCGCTTTTTCTCTCACTTCGCCTTCGGATTCCGCATGTAATAGAGATGGCCGTCCTCGGCACCGCCGACGAAGTCAGGGACGCCGTCCGCATTGAAATCGACAGTCGTGGGGCTGACGTCGTGGCCTTCGATGTTCGCATCGGAGAGCAGGCCCTTGTCGGTGAAGAACCATTTGCTGTCGGCGGCGCTTTCCTGGCGGAGGAAGTTGGCGTTGGCGGAATTGAGGAGGATGTCGAGCTGGCCGTCCTGATCCCAGTCCATGATGCAGAGCTTCCGACGGCCGCTCTTGCCAGCGATGCCACTGTTGAGGCGCAAAGGCTCGCCCGGCTTCATGGCGACAGGTGTTTTGACTTTGAGATGCTCCAGCGCCTTGTCCAGCAAACCGGGCTTCGCCGCGTCCTTGGAGGCACATATGACACGTTGCGGATGCTTGAGCACGAGTTGGTCACCCTGCTTCGCACGTTCGAAGAAGGCGAGGTAGCCTTCTTGATCGAGCATGACGAGGTCGGTGAGGCCATCCTTATTCCAATCGACGCCGACAGGCGTGGTGCGCCATTGCGTGAGCAGGGCTTTGCCTTCGGGACGCAGCCAACCGTACGCGAGATGAGGCTGCTCGCCGTTCCATTCGACCTCGATGGGCTGGGCGGCGGCGAGTTGCGGTTTTTGGCGTGTGCCGATGTTTTTGAACCACACGACTTTGCCGAGGATGGAGTTCAAAAGCAGGTCAGGCAGGCCGTCTTGATCCCAATCGGCCACGGTTTGCGTGGTGTAGCCCCATTTGGCTTCGCAGGGGCCTTGGATGCTGCCATTCGGGCCGGCCATCGGACGGATGATTTTGCCTGCGGCGGTGAGTTTGACCGGCGCGGCCCATTTCGGCTGCTCCACGCCTTTGCCGCTGAGATTTTCAATGAAGGCGACATAACCGGCGGTGTTGCCGCAGATGAGATCGGTGTCGCCATCGCCATCCCAATCGAACCCGACGGGCGTGACGAGGGCTCCGAATTTCACCTGATCGGCCTCCTGCTGGAAGTAGCGAGGCTCGGCATAGACCGGCGCTTTGGCGTCAAATTTGCCGGTGTGCTCGATGAAGGCCACGCGGCCGTCTTCATCGCCGCAGATGAGGTCGAGGTCGCCATCCTTGTCCCAGTCGATGGCGGTGGGTGTGATCATTTCGAGGTCCATCGTGAGGTACTTGCCCGTATCGGCTTTGAGGCGGACGCCGAGGGCATACTTCGGTTTGGTGCGGCTGCCGGTGTTTTGGAAATAGGTGAAGCCATCGAGGAACTCGCCGCAGAGCAGGTCGAGGTCGCCATCCTTGTCGAAGTCGCCAAAGTTCGGCGAAGGCCAGCCAAAGGTCTCCACGGGGCGGTCGGTGGCGTTGATCTTCTTCGGCTTGTCATACTTCGGCGCTTCGTTGGTGCCGGTGTTGCTCAACAGATACACATAGCCGCGAATGGGGCCGTTCATCCAACGGCCGTCGGCGGTGTAGGCATTGTCCCAGCCGTATTCGGTCCAGTCGCCCACCCCGACGATGAGATCGTTTTTGCCATCGCCCTCAAAATCGACCATGCGCCACATGTTGGCTCGGACTTTGTTCATGTGGACGTTTGCGGGCGGGCCGAGCTTCACCTGCTGCTCGATGCCGGTTTGGAGGAAATCGGGATGCGCATTGCCCGGCGTGAGCACGACGGGTTTGCCGTCGAGATAGCTCACCTGCACGTTTTGAGCGCCTTTGCTGATGCGCTTCGCCGGTTTGAAAACGGGCATCTTCGTCTTCGCGGTGTCGCCGCTGGCGTTCTCGAAGAAGTAGATGCCGTTGTAGGGTTTGTCCGGGCAGTTCACCACGAGATCGGGGTCGCCATCGCCATCGAAATCCATCGGCAGCGGCCAGGCCCACAAGCCGACGCCAAGATCGACGACGAGACCGGGGTTGTTGTACTTGAGCGGCGTGAGCGTGGACTCGGCGGCGAGAGCGGAGCCGCAAAGGATCGCGAGGAGAATATGCTTCATGGTCGGGAAGGGAGACGGTAATGCTAAGCGAGACGAACGTCGCCGCAGAACGAAACATGCAGGCCGAGTTCGCGCATGGCGGCGGCCTTGATGCGGGCGGCGCGATGCGCCTGCTTTTCATTCGGGCAATAGACCACCTGAATGTGGTTCGACTTGTGGCGGGCCATCATCTGGTCACGTGACACGCCTTTCAGCACCGTGTGCATGATCGGCCACTGCGGTGTAGTCTCCTGCCAGCGGCGATTCGTCTCGACCTCCGGCAGTTTCACCACCTCGGCGACGCCGATGTCGCAATGCAGCGCCCCATCCATCACAAACACACGGCTCCACACGATGTGGCCCGGCTTGCTGATGCCTTTCAACGTCCCGCCGCCGAGCCGGAAATACATCGCTGGCTGACGCTCGCTGCTCGCGCCCTTCCAGCCACCCATGAAATGCGCGGGCGGTGCCGCACCGCTGATCAGCAGCGCCCAGACGTAGTTTGGGCCGAATTTATCGCCCCAGCGCAGGTCGTGCAGCGTGTTTTCCGGCGCAAAGCCGAGCTCACGCCACAGGCGATACGTCACCAAGCCGTCGAGACCGGCGCATTCATCGACCTCATTGAAATGCGGCAGCGCATCGCCCTCAAACAGCATACGCTTGCCATCCACGCTGGGCACCGGCGGACGATCCGCGTTGTTGAGCATGCCTTCGACGAGGTCACTGGCAGGCGTGAGGTCCTTCAAGCCTTGCTGATACTGTATGCCGATGGCATCGCAGCCGAACTCGTCC
>Ga0315900_10005476_pt1 | contig 17428 bp, 15 predicted proteins | sample LakEriMetagenome_FD_203521 | JGI IMG/M metagenome (GOLD analysis project Ga0315900, IMG submission 203521) | Freshwater fungal communities from buoy surface, Lake Erie, Ohio, United States - Buoy 12 MA114 | ecosystem: Environmental > Aquatic > Freshwater > Lake > Lake biofilm | place: USA: Lake... | reverse complement strand
AGCAAGCCATTGCCATGGACCGCGTCCCAAAGAGCGTAATTGTTCTTGGTGGCGGAGTTATTGGTTGCGAATTTGCATCTGTCTGGAAATCCTTTGGTTCTGAAGTAACCATCATTGAAGGCCTGCCCCACTTGATTGCTCTTGAAGATGAATCTTCAAGCAAGGGCCTAGAGCGCGCATTTAGAAAACGTGGAATTAATTTTGAACTTGGAACTCGCTTTAAGTCAGCAAGTAAAGATGCCAAGGGCGTAACCGTGACTCTTGAGGATGGCAAGACCTTTACTGCCGAAGTTCTACTTGTTGCAGTTGGTCGTGGCCCAGTTTCCGCAAACTTAGGTTATGAAGAAGCTGGCCTAAACATGGACCGTGGTTATGTTTTAGTTGACAACAAATGTCGCACAAATGTTCCGGGGATCTGGGCTGTTGGAGATCTAATTCCAACGCTGCAACTGGCGCATGTTGGATTCGGTGAAGGCATTTTGGTTGCTGAAGAAATCGGTGGCTTGAATCCGCGCCCAATTAATTACGACGGCGTTCCTCGTGTTACTTATTCTGAGCCAGAAGTTGCATCTGTTGGCCTTACTACTGCGCAGGCCAAAGAGCGCGGACATGATGTCGTTGAATTGAATTATGACTTAGCCGGAAATGGTAAGGCTCAAATCCTAAAGACCGCTGGCGCAATCAAGTTGGTTGCAGCGAAAAATGGACCAGTTCTAGGAATTCATATGGTCGGCGCTCGAGTTGGCGAACTTTTGGCTGAAGCACAATTAATATTCAACTGGGAAGCAGAAGCATCTGATGTTGCTGCTTTGATTCATGCTCACCCAACGCTTTCCGAAGCTGTTGGCGAAGCGCACTTAGCACTTGCTGGTAAACCACTACATGCACACGGGTAACGGGAGAAAATAAAATGACCTTTTCTGTAACGATGCCAGCACTTGGCGAATCGGTAACTGAAGGAACTGTTACGCGTTGGTTGAAAAACGAAGGCGACATGGTGGCTGTAGATGAGCCACTCCTAGAAGTTTCTACTGACAAAGTTGACACTGAAATTCCTTCTCCAGTTGCCGGAATTCTGCAGAAGATTGTTGTTGCTGTTGATTCAACTGTGGCAGTTGGTGCCGAACTTGCAGTAATTGCTGATGGTGCTTCAGGTGCTGCTACCCCAGCACCAGCTGCTCCAGTTGCTGCCGCACCTGTTACTCCACCACCAGCGCCGTCCGCGCCAGTTCTCGCTGCTCCCGTAACTCCTGCTCCTGCTGCTCCAGTCGCTGTTCCATCTTCAACCGGAACTATTGTGACAATGCCAGCACTAGGTGAATCCGTAACTGAGGGAACTGTTACACGTTGGCTTAAGAACGTTGGCGATCAAGTGAATGTTGATGAAGCGTTATTAGAAGTTTCTACCGACAAAGTTGATACTGAAATTCCTTCTCCTGCATCAGGCACTCTCGTCTCAATTGATGTTGCAGTTGATTCAACAGTTCCAGTCGGTGCGCGACTTGCAGTAATTGGTGGATCTGGTGCTGCAGTTGCAACACCTCCTCCTGCGCCAGTTGCTCCAGTTGTTGCAGCCGCCCCTGTTACTCCACCACCTGCGCCAATTGTGGCAGCACCCGTAGCACCAGTCGTTGCAGCGCCAGTTGTCTCTCAAGTTTCCAACGATGATGCGTATGTAACACCAATCGTCCGTAAATTTGCTTCAGAAAATAACGTTGATCTATCGAAAGTTAAGGGCACCGGTATTGGTGGCCGAATCCGCAAGGAAGATGTTTTAGCTGCAGTTCCTAGAGCGGCCGCTACTTTCCAAAGCGCACCTGTTGCCGCTGCACCGGTTTCACAATCCAGTGCTGCCCCAGTTGCGATTTCACCATTGCGTGGAACAACGGTGACGATGTCCCGACTTCGCAAAGTTATTGCAGAACGCATGCTCGAATCACTTCACGTAAGTGCGCAATTGACCACCGTCGTTGAAGTAGACGTAACTGCGATTGCTCGTCTGCGCGATCGCGCAAAGGCGTCTTTCGAAGCTCGTGAAGGCACAAAGCTTTCATTCTTGCCATTCTTTGCAGTTGCGGTTTGTGAAGCGCTTAAGCAACATCCAGTATTAAATGCTTCAGTAAATGGCGACCAAATTACCTATCACAACGCTGAACACCTTGGAATTGCAGTTGATACCGAACGCGGTCTACTTGTTCCAGTGATCCGCGATGCCGGCGATTTAAATATGGGTGGCGTCGCTCGAAAGATTACAGATGTCGCCGCAAGAACTCGTGATAACAAGATTTCACCCGATGAACTTGGTGGCGGAACTTTCACGATTACAAATACCGGAAGTCGCGGTGCACTCTTTGATACACCAATCATCAATCAACCTCAGGTAGCAATTCTTGGCTTGGGTGCCGTTGTTAAGCGTCCTATGGTCATGAAGGGCACTGATGGCGGAGAAACTATTGCAGTTCGTTCGATGGTTTACCTTGGTCTTTCATACGATCACCGAATTGTTGATGGCGCAGATGCTGCAAGATTCTTAGTAACGCTAAAGGATCGCTTAGAAGACGGCCGTTTCGAATCTGATTTGGGTCTCTCCTAAGTATGGCCACTCGCCTTCCGCTACAACGCGTAGCGGTTACTGGTGCATCCGGATTAATCGGAACCGCGTTAGTTGGTCATCTCCGCAGCGAAGGACATACGGTCCAAAGACTTGTTCGCCGCCCTGCCATTGCGCGTGATGAAATAAGTTGGGATCCAAAGGCCGGAACCGTTGATTTAAGTGCGCTCGAAGGTGTTGATGCTGTAATCCATTTGGCGGGAGCAGGAGTTGGCGATAAGCGTTGGACTAAAAAATATAAATCAACAATCTTGAACTCTCGCTTACTTGGGACAACTGCAATAGCAAATGCAGTTGCAACAGTGAAGCCTTCGGTTTTCATCTCAGGAAGTGCAATCGGTTGGTATGGCGAAACCGGAAACCGCGCTGTTACTGAATCTGATCGTGGTGGCGATGATTTTCTAGCTGCGGTCTGCAGAGAATGGGAAGGTGCTGCAGATCTTGCCGGTGATGTTCGCACAGTAAAGATCAGAACTGGTTTAGTTCTAGATCCAACTGGTGGCGCACTTGGAAGAATGATTCCGCTCTTTCGTTTCGGTCTTGGCGGAAAACTTGGAAATGGAAAACAGTGGTGGTCTTGGATTACCTTGCACGATCAAGTTCGGGCTATTTGCCATTTGATGGAATCAAAGATTTCTGGACCAGTGAATTTAACCGCGCCTAATCCATCTACAAATCAAGAATTTACCGCTGCGCTTGCACGTGCAATGCATAGGCCAGCTCTTTTCCCTGCCCCAGGTTTTGCTCTCAAACTTGCTCTAGGCGGTTTTTCAACTGAGATTTTAGGTTCTAAGAAAATTATTCCGCAAGCTCTGTTAGACGATAATTTTGTCTTTGATTATCCGCACTTAACAAGCGCTCTTGAAACTCTTGTCGTCCCTCACTAAATAATTGTAAGTGCAGCCTGGCGGCCAGATCTCATAGCGCCATTTTGTGAAGGCACGCTTCTGTGATCACCTGCAATATAGATACCATCACTAATTTTTGGGTTGCGATTCAATTCTTCTAAATCGGCTCGAAATGGCAACGATTGTTTGATCTCATATCGTGCCGCTAAATCCCAATTTCGCGTGTCGCATTTCCAAAATCTCGATAACTCTTTTCGGACTTCGCTCTCAGAAATCGGGGCAAGTGTTGTGCTTGAAATCAAATTTATTCCAGCGGGCGCATAATCTCTAGAAACTTTAGAGATAACCAAAGAATTAACAATTGGGCTCTTTGGGTCTAACGCCAAATAATTATCGTCCACCAATTCATCGCTAGTTGCGTGATACCAAGTTGTCGAGCTCAAGGTCTTTGGGATTTCACCCAGATCAAGCATCTGCGCGGCTGTAGTTAAATCTGTGGCAAGCACTATTTCATCGCAATCAAGTCTGCCAAAGTTGCCATGAACACTCCCCTGTTTAACCTCATCAACTTGAGAATTGAATCGCACATCCGAAACTTCGAGAGCAAGCTTTTTGCTGAATTCTCCAACACCGGATTGTGGAATTCCTGGCCGCCCCAGAATAAATGAACGGATGATTTCTCTCGCGATATCAGCGCGAATTAAATCTGGATTTGTCAGAAACACACCACGCAAAAATGGTGACAAGGCTCTTGCATAAATGTTTTGAAATTTAAGCGCTGAATCCCCGAGTTTTTTCTCTCTAGTGTTGCTAGCCAAGAATTTTGCGAATGCAATTTTCTCGGAGAAGCTTCCGATACTCAGGGTTTTTGCTAAATGACTTAAGCCAATTTTGACTTCACCAGACTCTTCGAAAATCCGAAGATTGTTAAACACTTCGGAGAATTCCAAACCAGAGAGCGCGTTCAGCCTTTTAATCTCGGAATAGTTTGGATTTATGACCTGAAAGCCGTGATCAAAGAGAAAGCCATTGACCGAATCAGTTTTAACTCTTCCCCCGACGCGATCACTACTTTCGAGAACAGTAACGCTTGCACCTCGGCGCTGCAGGTAGATCGCGCAGGTCAGTCCAGCTAGACCCGCGCCAACTACTACAACTGATTTACTCACTTACCTTGATGCTGAAGCTTTGAAGGCCACCAAACCTTTGGCCCAATTTCGTGCACCAGTGCTGGAACCAAAATCGATCGAACAATCATGGTGTCTAACAGAACTCCGAAAGCAACCGCAAAACCTAATTGGGCAAGGAATACCAGTGGCAAAACTCCTAGAACTGCGAACGTTGCCGCCAGAACAATTCCTGCCGATGTAATCACACCACCAGTAACGGTTAAGGCCTTCGTCATTCCTGCTCGGGTTCCCAACTTAATTGATTCTTCACGGACGCGAGTCATCAAGAAGATGTTGTAGTCGATTCCCAGCGCGACCAAGAAGATGAATGCGAATAATGGGAATGCCGGGTCTGATCCAGCAAAACCAAAGATATGGTTGAAGACAATTGCGCATGCGCCTAAGGTGGCGAAGAATGAAATAACAACGGTCGCAAGAAGAAGGACCGCTGCGTAAATAGAGCGTAAAAGCAAACCAAGAATTATTGCAATCAGAAATAGCACGATTGGAATAATCAGATTTCGATCATGCTTGGATGCTTCATTGATGTCGTAACTTACTGAGGTAGATCCGCCAACAAGGATTGATTTATCCAGGCTCTCCATATCCGCACGAAGTCCTGGAATCAGTGCAATAGCCTCTTCAGAATCTGGCGCATATTTCAAAGTTACATTCAACAGCATATTTCCATCTACAACTTTTGCTGGAGGAAGCGGTTGTCCGGGAATTGCAAAGCCCATAAACATAGCCTCAACCGAATCAACTCCAGGATTTGATCTTAATTTTGCAATCGCAGCTGGTGCAATTTCCTCTTTAACAACAACTTGCGTTGGTTGCCCCTGGCCACCAGGAAAATGCTTAAGCAATTCTTCTTGACCGACTACCGAATCAGTGCGCTTAGTAAATGAATCAATTGTTGATAGACCGGTCGCATTTAGCGTTGTTGAGAAGCCAGCCAAAACAATGAGCAGCGCTGTCGCACCGATCCAATATCTACGAGGTTTGCGTTCGGTAGCTATTCCAACTTTGGCCCAAGCTCCGGTTAATTTCTCATCGGCCTCGCCGAAGCGTGCAATTTTTGGCCAAAATATCCAACGGCCAAAAATAACCAATAGCGCAGGCAGTAGTGTCAAAATCGTAATCATCGAGCAGATAATTCCGATTGCGCCAACTGGTCCAAGTCCTCGATTATTATTTAATTGACTTAGCAGCAGAACCATCAGACCAATAACGACTGTGCTTCCAGAGGCGAGAATTGGTTCAACTACTCCACGCCAAGCAACTTTCATTGCAGCGAAGCGAGATTCGTGAAGGTGAAGTTCTTCTCGGTAGCGGGCAATCAAGAGCAGCGCATAGTCCGTCGCAGCGCCCAGCACCAGAACCGAGAGAATTCCTTGTGATTGTCCGTCGAGTGTAATTACATCGTTCTTGGCCAATAGATAGACAACGCCGCCAGCAAGGGTGAGGGCTATGCCCGCTGATAGCAAAGGCAGAATCCAAAGAATTGGCGATCTGTAAACAACAATCAAAATTATTGCAACGACAGTTGCGGTAGTAGTCAAAAGCGTTGAGTCAATGCTGCCAAATGCACCGAAGAGATCAGCCAAAATTCCAGCAAATCCAGTTGTATGTGTTACAAAACTATTACTATCTGCAAATTCATTTGCATAATAACGAATCGCTTCGACTATTCCAGGAAGGGCTGGCTCTTCGCTGCCTGGAAGAAATTCAGTAGCAATCTGGACGCTGATCGGAAAGTTGGCAAGAATCGCTTCGCCATCTTCTGAAGGAAAGGCAGTTATCGGAGCGCCATCGATGAAGTAATCTGAAATTGGGATTGAAACATCATTTCCTTCAGTATCTTTCAAAAGTTCGCCATCACTGTGAACTATTGGCTTAGAACCAAGAGTCTGTGCAAATGCCTGAGTCGATGCAATTTTTTCTGGAGTAACTTCACCAGTAAAGAGAACTAGGGCTGGAATCTGATCATTCGCGCTATCTGAAAATTTTGTGATTGCATTTGCTGCTCTTGTGGCTACCGAATCTTCAGGCAGGAAAGAGGAGTTGTTGTTCTCTTGAACTGTAGAAAGCTTGCCAAATAGCGGCCCCGTGAAACTTGAGATTGACATCCATACGATGACTACAACGATGGCCAGCCAAAGCGGTTTGCGCCCCTTAATTGTTCGAGTTTTTGAGGTTTTTGATTTAGCGTCTGAGAACATGCCTAGCCTTTCGAAATAAAGCCCTAATAATTGGTTAAGAGCCGTAGGTTACCTTAGGCTCAGACCTATGTATGCGAAGACTTCAAGCCTCGGAGTGAATTCTGGCCAGATAGCGGTAGAACACTTAGGTCTTGTTGAGTATAGAAAAGCCTGGGAATACCAACGTGAAATTCAAGCCGGAGTTATTGAAGGCCGAATTCCAAATACCTTGATTTTGGTTGAGCATCCTTCGGTTTACACCGCAGGCCGACGTACCCAAATCGATGAGCGTCCAATCGACGGAACACCTGTAATTGATGTTGACCGCGGCGGAAAAATTACCTGGCATGGCGAAGGCCAAATTGTTGGTTATCCAATCGTTAAATTGCGTAATCGAAATGATGTCGTCGGATTTGTCCGTGAAATTGAGAACGCACTAATTGATGTCTGCGCAGAATTTGATTTGAAAACTGAGAGATATTGTGAACGGAGCGGGGTCTGGATTCGAGATTCAAAATCTGATCGAAAGATTGCTGCGATTGGAATCCGAGTGGCAAAGGGCGTAACCATGCATGGGTTTGCCTTGAATATAAATCCTGATCTCACTGCCTATGATCACATTTCACCATGCGGATTCACCGATACTGGTGTTACTTCACTCGCAAAAGAGCTTGGCAAAGATATTTCGATTGAGAAAGTTCTACCTGTCCTTGAACGTCATTTATTGAGCGCACTAGAACGGATTTCAGAATGACGCTTGCACCCGAAGGTCGGCCATTACTTCGAATCGAAGCTCGTAATGCCGCGGTTCCAATTGAACGTAAGCCTGAATGGATTAAGACCCGCGCAATCATGGGGCCCGAATACACCGCGCTTCGTTCTTTGGTTGCAAAAGAAGGCCTACACACGGTCTGTCAAGAAGCTGCCTGCCCAAATATTTTTGAATGTTGGGAAGATCGCGAAGCAACTTTCTTAATCGGTGGCGAGAAGTGCACACGTCGTTGCGACTTCTGCAATATCGATACCGGAAAGCCCGACCCTCTCGATCGAGATGAACCTCGACGCGTCGCTGAATCAGTTCAGACCATGCAACTTAAATATGCAACTATCACTGGTGTTACTCGCGACGATTTAGAGGATGAAGGCGCTTGGTTATATGCCGAAACAATTCGCAAAGTTCATGAACTAAATCCAGGCACTGGCGTCGAAATGTTGGCTCCAGATTTCAGCGGTAAGTCACATCTGCTAAATGAAGTCTTTGAAACTCGTCCTGAAGTTTTTGCACACAACCTTGAGACCGTCCCCCGAATTTTTAAGAGAATTCGCCCGGCATTTAGATACGAGCGTTCGCTCGATGTGATTTCGCAAGCCCGAGCTTTTGGTTTAATTACCAAATCGAATCTAATTCTTGGTATGGGCGAGACCCGCGAAGAAGTAACCCAAGCCCTGGTAGACCTTCATGCTGCCGGTTGTGACTTAATTACGATCACCCAATATTTGCGGCCAACCCCGAAGCATCATCCAGTCGAGCGTTGGGTCAAACCAAATGAGTTTGTTGAACTTAGCGCTGAGGCAAATGACATTGGATTTGCTGGCGTAATGAGCGGCCCACTTGTTCGATCAAGTTATCGCGCGGGCAGGTTGTATAAGCAAGCGCAAGAAAAACGAGCAAATATCTAATGCGCGATTTCGTCTATCCCCCAGTTGTTGTAACGATAAAGACGCTCTGGAAATATCTAGGATTGAAATTTGATTTCAAGGGCACAGAGAACATTCCCGCAACAGGTGGCGCAGTTCTCGCCATCAACCACATCGGATATTTGGACTTTGCCATTACGGGAACTGGGGTTCTGCCACGCAAGCGATATGTCCGCTTCATGGCAAAGAAAGAGATCTTTGATCACAAAATTGCTGGCCCACTAATGCGCGGCATGCACCACATTTCCGTTGATCGATCTAGCGGCTCTAGTTCTTTTGTCGCGGCCCTGCGGTATTTGCGCGCAGGTGAAATAGTTGGGATCTTTCCGGAGGCCACAATTAGCCGGAGCTTTGAAATTAAAGAGTTGAAGACCGGCGCAGTTCGATTGGCTATGGGATCAGATACTCCGATAATTCCAACAATTGTCTGGGGCAGCCAGCGAATTTTCACAAAGAAAGTAAAGCCAAATTGGAAGCGGAATAAGTTCCCCATCACTGTCGCATTTGGCCAACCTTTTATAGTTAAAAAAGGGCAGGATGTAGATGAAGCAGAAGCTAATTTACGTCAGCAGATGAAGGACCTACTAACACAAGTGCAAGATTCGTATCCAGATTCACATGTTGGACAGCGATGGGCGCCAGCTCGTTTAGGTGGAACGGCACCAACCCCTGAGCAAGTTGAAATAGAATGGGCCGAGCATTTGAGAGAGAAAGCAAAGAATGAGGAGAAGGCGTAATGGCTCTATTTAAGAGAAAAGCTAAGGCTGAAAAAGTTAAAGGCGAAAAGCAAGGACAGATGAAGGTCCTGAAAGATGCCTTCGCGCTAGTTCGCAAGCACCAGCCAATTGCATTTTTGTGGATGATACTTTCCTTCGTCGTAGTGATGAGCATTGGACTTATTCTTGGCTTAAATTTTGATCACCCAATCTATTTCTCAATTATTGCCTTTCCGATCGCATTTCTAGCAGCATTCTTCGTCTTTACCCGGCAAGCCAATACCGCAGCATTTTTATCTATCAAGGATCAACTTGGTGCAGGTGCTTCGGTCTTGATGGCGATTCGTAAAGGCTTCACAACAACTACAGCGGTCAGTGTTGCTCGTAACCAAGATATGGTGCACCGAAGTGTCGGTCGCGCAGGCATCGTTCTCGTAGGAGAAGGTAGCCCCGCAGTTAAACAACTTCTGCTGGATGAGCGTCGCAAGATGGAGCGCTTTATCCCAGGTGTTGCACTAACCGAAGTAATTGTTGGTGAAGGTGCTGGTCAAGTTCCACTTCGTAAACTACAGAAGCATCTAAAGAAGTTGCCAAAGAAACTTAATAAAGTTCAATTGCGAGAACTTCGCAGTCGAATCAAAGCTGTTGGTGGTTTGAATATTCCAATTCCTAAAGGCCCAATGGCAATGAATCGAAATGCGAAGATACCAAAGCGCTAATTAAGATTTAGAGTTTCTCACAACTACAGAATTTGCGACCCAGTCATGCAATCCCCTGCCATCTCGAGTGAAAACTGCTGGAAGCACTAGGCAGATTAGAAACGTTCTGATCAAAACTTTCCGGGCCGGCACAACGCCATAATTTGTAAAATCCACCACTCGCATACGCAGTATCCGCTGACCTGCTGAAGCCTGCTGCAAAGTGGTCAAAATGCTGACCTGGATGAAGAAGATAACTAGCGTGCTGATCGACCTAGATCCGAATCCCACCAGGCTCGAGATGAGCAGACACATCAGCCAATCGATAATCAGAGCCAGAAATCGACGGCCCGTGCCTGCTTTAACCATCCGCCAAGGCTATCTGTTCCTATATCTTCGTGAGCCGCAGCCCCGCCTGAAAGGTGAAACATAAATGTAACAATTCGGTTAACCGTTTTTTACGTTGACCACCTATATTTTCCCCATCACCAACCAGATTGGCAGGCGCAGCGAAGCACCTGTCCAAGTGCGACTAATCCTAAATCGGGAGAGAAATGTTTAAGAATTCTGCAGAAGTTTTTGCTTACATCAAGAAAGAGAATGTAAAGCTTGTTGATGTTCGCTTTATCGATCTTCCAGGTATCCAGCACCACTTCAACGTTCCAGTTGAATCATTTGACGAAGCAGTTTTTACTGACGGTCTGATGTTCGACGGTTCTTCAATCCGTGGTTTCCAAGCAATTCATGAATCAGATATGAAGTTACTTCCTATTCCAGAATCAGCGTTCATCGATCCATTCCGTGATGTTAAAACTTTGGTAATCCTCTTCTCAGTTCACAACCCAGTAGATGGTTCGCCGTATTCACGTGACCCACGTGGCGTTGTAGCAAAGGCAGTTAAATACTTACAGGGAACTGGAATCGCGGATACTGCATTCTTCGCACCAGAAGCCGAGTTCTATGTATTCGATGCAATTCGTTTTAAAACTGGCATGAACGAGTCTTATCACCACATCGATTCCTATGAGGGCGCATGGAATACCGGGGTTGAATACGATCCAGATGGCACACCAAACCGTGGGTATCGCACACGCATCAAGGGTGGATACTTCCCAGTTTCTCCAACAGATCAATTCGCAGATCTTCGCGATCAGATGGTTATGAAACTTGGCGAAGCCGGACTTCTAGTCGAGCGTTCACACCACGAAGTGGGAACTGCAGGACAGATGGAAATTAACTATCGCTTCTCAGATATTTTGAATGCTGGCGATGATGTCATGAAATTCAAATACATCATTAAGAACACTGCATGGGAAGCTGGTAAGACAGCTACATTCATGCCGAAGCCACTGTTCGGTGATAACGGTTCAGGAATGCACGTTCACCAATCACTCTGGAAAGATGGCAAGCCATTGATCTTCGGTGATGGATACGGCGATCTTTCAGATATGGCTCGTTGGTATATCGGTGGACTTCTGAAGCACGCACCTTCATTGCTTGCATTCACCAACCCAACAGTTAACTCATATCGTCGCTTAGTTCCAGGATACGAAGCTCCAGTAAATCTTGTTTACTCAGCTCGTAACCGTTCTGCATGTATTCGTATCCCAATCACTGGTTCGAATCCAAAGGCAAAGCGCATCGAGTTCCGTTGCCCAGATCCATCATCAAACCCATACCTAGCATTCGCTGCAATGCTTATGGCCGGACTAGATGGAATCCAAAATAAGATCGAGCCACCAAAGCCAGTTGATAAAGATTTGTATGAACTAGAGGGCGATGAAGCTGCTTCTATTCAACAAGTCCCAGGCTCACTTGATGCGGTTCTAGATAATCTAGAAGCTGATCATGAGTTCCTACTAAAGGGTGGCGTATTCACCAAGGATCTAATCGATACTTGGATTACTTGGAAGCGTAAGGAAGAAGTGGATTACGTCCGCTTGCGTCCACATCCAGCAGAGTTCGAGCTTTACTTCGACCTCTAAGAAGCCGTGTTAAAAAAGCCCTCCGAGAAATTGGGGGGCTTTTTCCTTTAACTTTAGCTTTGAATTAGAGCGAGAATCCCACGGGAAGTTCGAGACGGTTCTCACTTAGTAATTTTGAATCGCTAAGAATCGTCTTGGTATCACCATCGGCAACAACAATACCCCCAGATAAAATTATTGATCGCTCGCAAAGTTCGTACGCATAAGGAATATCATGTGTGACCATCAGAATTGTGATTTCCAGCGAACGCAAAATATCTGCCAACTCTCTGCGACTTGCCGGATCAAGGTTTGAAGAGGGTTCATCTAAAACCAAAATCTCTGGCTTCATAGCAAGAACTGTTGCAACTGCAACTCTTCGCCTCTGCCCGAAAGAGAGGTGGTGTGGTGGGCGATCTTTAAATTCAGACATGTGCACTAGCGCTAGCGCTTGGTCAACAACTGCATCTAGTTCTGCACCTCGAATACCCATGTTGTAAGGACCGAAAGCAATGTCTTCACCGACGGTTGGCATGAAGAGCTGATCATCGGGATCTTGAAAAACAACACCAACCTTGCCGCGAATCCGGCGCAAGAGATCTTTATCCTTTGTATCAATTACCTCACCAGCAACACTGACACTTCCATGTTCTGCCGGATGAATACCATTCATATGCATTACTAAAGTTGTTTTACCGGCACCATTTGGCCCAAGGATCGCAACACGTTCGCCACGCTCTACCCGCAGATTCACGCCGAAGAGCGCTTGATTGCCATCGGGATAAGCAAATGCCAGATCTTCAATTAATAGGCTTGGCGCGATTGTCATTATTTATCCGATCACTATTGTTGAGATAAGTATAAAAAACGCAAAGAGTGGAAGCGCAAGACCTTGTAACCAAATCTTAAACGACGCACCTTCGCTCTGGTCATGTGGAAGTACTCCGCTATATCCACGAGAAAGCATTGCAAGGTGCACGCGTTCACCGCGTTCATAGGATCGAATAAAGAGCGCAGATGCAGCGATAGCGATGACTTTCCAATCCTTCAATCCGGTCGCAATAAAACCACGTGATTCACGGGCGACTTTCATCCGTTCCATCTCATCGCTAATGACGTTGACATAGCGCAACATAAAGGCGGCAATCTGAACCATCAACTTGGGTAGGTGTAACTTCTCTAATCCGCGTAAGAGCTCGCGCGCAGTAGTGCTTGTTGAGAGAATAACAGCGCTCAAGACTCCCAGGGTTCCCTTGGCAACAATTCCTGCCGCCGCCAACAAACTTTCACGATAGAGATTAAGTGGTCCCACTTCAAAACGCTCGCCAGTTCCAAAAAATGGCATGAGAATTGCAAAGAGAATAAATGGAATTTCGATCAACGATCGTTTAAGTAGCGTAGGGGTTGGAATTTTGGCAATGAGCGAGACTAGAAATATCGCTACGAAGTAAGCAATAAATGCCTGCCATTGAGTAATGGGTGTTGAAGCCGCAATGATTATGAAGGTAAGAACCGCCATGATCTTTACATGCGCTGGCAGGCGATGAACTAAGGAATGGCGATGTAGGTAGAGTCTTTCTCCTACATCATGGCCATGATGATGCTGGAGCTCTGTTTGAGTTTTTACGATTTGCTCTTATTGAATCGACGCAACCCGTAAAAGATTGCAAATGAAATAGCAGCGGTTGCTCCGACACCGACTACACCTGCAAGGCCCCCAGAGATGCGTTCATTCTCTACACCGGCAACACCGTATTCAGCCAACGGGCTATCTTTCAACGGGCTCTCTTTCGCCGTATCTAGAAAACCAATTTCACCAGCCGCTTTTTCAAAACCATCAGGTTGCGATGACGCATAGTAAGAAATCCCGCCTGCTAGAAAAAGCGAGAGTGCAAAACCGAGAACAATCAGAGGATTCTTCATCTTATGCCTTTCGAATTTCAAGTTGCTGTTTTGTGCCACGGTATCCATATACAAGATCAGGCCGGGTCGCCATAACAGCGGTAACTGAGAAGGCTGTAATTACTGCTTCGCCAATTCCAATCAGAACATGAGTGCTCATCATTCCGGTAAAGACTGCTGTAAGTGAAAATGTTGAATTCGCACCGATTGCATATTGAAGCAAGAAGCCCATGACTGCTGCCGGCACAGAAATAAATCCAGCTATGGTAGCTGCCGTTGAGATCGAAGCTTTATTCTTCGGAAGCGCCTTCTTCACTAGAAGAAACACTCCGTAACCAACCCAGACACCAACAAGTGAAAGATTAAAGACGTTCAACCCTGCGGCAGTTAATCCACCATCAGCAAAGAGCAGCGCTTGCAAAAGCAAGACCACACTTAGAGCAAGGGTTGCAACGTAGGGCCCGACTAAGACTGCGGCTAAGACACTTCCAAAGAGGTGACCGCTCGTGCCAGCTGCAACCGGAAAGTTAAGCATTTGAACTGCAAAGATAAATGTTGCGGTCAGCCCAGCAAGAGGTGCAGTTTTCTCATCAAGAGATTTGGCGGCACCTTTAAGGCATGCGCCGACGGCGAGCGCAGAAACACCGGCAAAGGCCGCTGAGGTCGGGATATCGATAAATCCGTCAGGAATATGCATAAGTGAATTTTAATGCAAGTTATTTGCATCTGCAACTTAAAAGCACTAATTGCGAGTCTGGGAATTGTGCCGGCCTAGGTGTGGGAGTATCGCTCAGTGATTGCCACTCAAAGCGTAGAACTCCGAGCTGGCGCAAGACTCTTAGTTAAAGATGTGGCCGTCCGAATCAACAGTGGTGACCGAATCGGCTTTGTAGGCCGAAATGGCGCCGGTAAATCCACCCTCGCAAAATGCCTTGCTGGTGAAACCCTTCCGGCTGGTGGCCAGATAACCCGAACCGGAACTATCGGATATCTCCCCCAAGATCCGCGAACTGGCGATCAAGACGAGAGCGTCATAAATCGAATTTTATCTGCACGTGGCCTAGACCAGATTGTCATACGAATGCGCAAAGCCGAAGAGGCAATGGCAACAGCATCTCCTGAAGAATTAGAACTCGCGCTAGAACGTTATGCCCGAGTCGATAGCGAATTTAATGCTGCTGGTGGTTACGGCGCATCGGCTGAAGCTGAATCAATTGCAACAAACCTTGGATTACCTGAGCGATTATTTGAAGAGCCAATCCAAGTTCTATCTGGTGGTCAACGCCGTCGCGTCGAACTTGCACGGCTTTTATTTAGTGGCGCCGAAACACTTCTGCTCGACGAACCAACAAACCACTTGGATGCCGAATCCATCAACTGGCTTCGTGATTACTTAACTAAATATTCTGGCGGCCTAGTCGTTATCTCTCACGATGTTGCCCTAATCGAAACAGTCGTAAACAAAGTTTTCTATATCGATGCCAACCGAAACGTTATCGATGTCTACAACATGGGTTGGAAGAAATATTTATTGCAGCGCGAAGCTGATGAGCACCGTCGCAAGAAGGAACGCGCAAATGCTGAGAAGAAGGCTGAAATCCTGCAGAAGCAGGGTGAGAAAATGCGTGCCAAGGCTTCGAAGGCAACCGCTGCCCAAGGAATGCTACGGCGCGCCGAATCCCTTATCTCTAATCTTGAAGATGTTCGTAAGTCTGACAAGGTCGCAAAGCTTCGCTTCCCTACCCCAGCCCCTTGTGGCAAGACACCACTTATGGCTACTGGCTTAAGTAAGTCATATGGTTCGCTAGAAATCTTTACCGATGTCGATCTTGCAATTGACAGGTCTTCGCGCGTAGTAATTCTTGGGTTGAATGGCGCCGGAAAGACAACGCTTTTGAGCATTTTGGGCGGAACCAATGAATCAGATACCGGTGAAATCTTGCCCGGCCATGGTTTAAAAATTGGTTACTACACCCAGGAACATGAATCACTAGATTTCGAACGAACCGTATTAGAAAACATGCTCTCAGCTGGTGACAAAATCAGCGAACAGCAAGCACGACAAACACTTGGCTCATTTTTATTCTCTGGCGACGATGTTCAAAAGCCCGTGAAAGTTTTAAGTGGTGGCGAGCGAACCAGATTAGCTCTCGCAACTCTCGTAGTCGGATCTGCAAACGTTCTCTTACTTGATGAACCGACTAACAACTTAGATCCAGCATCACGCGAAGAAATTTTGGCCGCACTTGGTGAATATCAAGGCGCTGTAGTTCTGGTAAGCCACGATGTTGGTGCGGTACAAGCCCTTAAACCAGAGCGAGTTTTATTGCTTCCAGATGGTGATGAAGATTTATGGGGCAATCAGTATCTAGAACTAATTGCCCTCGAATAAATCTAACTTCTTAACCTTAAGAACGAAGTGCGACCGCAAATGCGCGGAAATCTTCAACTAGTAAATCAATTTCTTTCTGGCCATGCGCCAGAGAAATCAACCACTGCTCATCAAGTCCTGGAGGCGTAATGATTCCGCGGTTCATTGACCAGAGCCATGAAAGTTCGGCGATTGCAAAGTCAGTTGCCTTGTAATCACGGTAATTGCGAACTGGATCCTTCGACCAAGTTACGCAGCCCTTAACTCCGAAACCAACTGTGTGTGCAGGAAGCTGGAATTCTTCAATGATTTCAGTGATGCGATCGAGTGCTTGCTTGTTTAGAGCTTCAGCTTTTGCAAGCGCCTCTTCCGTGCACAAACGATCCATTGCCCGAAGACCTGCCATTGCAAGCGGGTTACCGTTGAATGTTCCGAAGTGGGCCATTGCGCCGGTTGTGATCGTGTCCATGATTTCTGCTTTGCCACCAAATGCAGCAAGTGGAAGTCCACCACCGATTGATTTAGCAAGACAGATTAAATCTGGTTGAACACCGATGCGATGTGCTGCGCCTTGAGGGCCAGCGGTTAGACCAGTTTTAACTTCGTCAAAGATAAGAACGATGTTGTACTTGGTGCAGAGATCGCGAACTGCGGCAAGGTAGCCAGCATCAGGAAGAACGATTCCGAGGTTTTCTAGAACAGGCTCCAAGATGAAGCAGGCAATTGATTCGTGATCACGTGCGAAAACCTTTTCAAGTGCAGGAAGGTTATTGAACGGAACTACAAATACAACACCAGCATTAACGCCATGTCCGATAACTGGATTTGGCTCTTCAGGATTGCCGGCTTGATCTAGTGATGGCTTCGCTGAAACTGTAAGTGGGTCGTAGCTACCGTGGTAGCCGCCCTCTAATTTAACGATTGCAGATTTGCCGGTGAAAGCCTTTGCAGTACGAACTGCATACATCGTGGCTTCAGTTCCTGAGTTTGCAAAGCGGACCTTTTCGATACCAAAGCGCTTGCACAAGCGTTCTGCACCATCGCGAGAGATTGGGGATGGAGTAACGAATAGCGTTCCACCTTCAAGAGCTGCCTTGGTCTCGGCGATTACTTCTTCGTTCAGGTGGCCGGCGAGCATTGCGCCGAAGCCCATTGAAAGATCAAGTAGTTGTCGACCATCAACATCGGTCATCCAGGCACCCTTAGCTGAAACAATGCTAATTGGGTATGGATCCCAGTATTGGAAGCTT
>Ga0315900_10005475_pt1 | contig 17433 bp, 17 predicted proteins | sample LakEriMetagenome_FD_203521 | JGI IMG/M metagenome (GOLD analysis project Ga0315900, IMG submission 203521) | Freshwater fungal communities from buoy surface, Lake Erie, Ohio, United States - Buoy 12 MA114 | ecosystem: Environmental > Aquatic > Freshwater > Lake > Lake biofilm | place: USA: Lake... | reverse complement strand
CTTGGTTGGCCAACCAAGCAAATGCAGCACCTGATGTTTTCATGTACGCTTCTGAATATCAAACACATGGAACCTGGATCCGACTGCTGCACAGTTGAAACGCCAAATGTTAAATGAGCACAATTTGCTTGGTTGGCCAACCAAGCAAATCATGGCTGCGAGCGACAACTGCGAACGAGTGACCACCCATCGCCGCCTCGATACCAGCCAGCTTCGCCATCCACATGGAAATTACCTGGCGCGCCTTTCGTGCGGACCTATGTTTGCCCGATGCACCAGCGCTCCGCCTGGATATGGGTCTTCACAGGAGCGGCCCTGCTCCTGGCGTTGTTGTCGCTGTGTGCAGGCAGCGTGCCGGTGCATCCTGCTGAACTGCTTGCCGCGCTGCGTGGCGCTGGGCCCTCCACGGTGCAGATCATCCTTTGGCAGGTTCGTCTGCCCGAGGTGCTCACGGCTGCGCTGGCGGGTGCGGGACTCGCCACCAGTGGGCTTGTGATGCAAACGGTCTTCCGCAATCCACTTGCGGGGCCGAGTGTACTGGGGGTGAGCAGTGGTGCCAGCCTGGGTGTTGCCCTGGTTCTGCTCGCAGGCCCGGCATGGATGCCACTTCCGCTGCCCGCAGAGGCCATGGCCATCCTGGCAGCCTTGGGCGGGGCGCTGGCGGTGCTGCTGCTGATCACAGCGATGGACCGGCGCGTTGGCGGTGCCACAACGCTGCTCATCATGGGCCTCATGGTGGGCTATTTGTGCGGGGCGGTGGTGAGCGTGTTGCAGAGCCTGAGCGGTGCCTTGGCACTGAAGGGTTTCGTGCAATGGGGAATGGGCTCCTTCGCCGGTCTTGATCTGGGGCGCACCGCCTGGTTCGCGCCGCCCGTGCTTGCAGGGGTATGTGCAAGCTTGTGGCTGGTGAAGCCGCTGAACGGCTTGTTGCTGGGCGAGGAATATGCCCGAAGCCTGGGTGTGGACGTGCACCGCACGCGCCGCGCCGCCATTGGCATCACCGGGCTGCTGGCCGGTACCATCACCGCTTTCTGTGGACCCATCGCCTTCCTGGGCCTGGCCACGCCGCACGTGGCGCGTGCCTGTGTGCGCACCAACGACCACCGCGTGCTCCTGCCTGCCAGCGCAGCATTGGGCGCCGCCCTCGGCCTGGGCTGTGACCTGGTGGTGCGCACGGTGGGGGCTGAACGAGCGGTACCCCTGAACGCCGTTACCTCCCTGCTGGGAGCGCCCGTTGTGCTCTGGGTGTTGCTCCGCGGCCGTCGCTGGAGCCCGATCGATTGACCAGCAGGCCATGCTCACCACGGAACAGCTCGCCATCGGCTACCAGCAAGTGCTGATCCCGCCCTTCGACCTGGCGCTGCCGGGTGGCGTGCTCACGGCGCTTCTCGGGGTGAACGGCATCGGCAAGAGCACCCTGCTGCGCACGCTGGCCGGCCTGCAGGTTCCGCTGGCCGGGGCTGTGCGTTTCAACGGCCGCGACCTGCATGAGTTGAGCGCGGGTGAACGGGCCCGGCAGGTGGCCGTGGTGCTGACCGAACGCGCCATCGCGCCGTTCATGGACCTGCGCACCCTGGTGTCCTTGGGACGCCAGCCATGGACCGATCGTTTCGGCCGGATGGGGGCATCCGACCTGCAGGTGGTGGCCGCCGCCTTGGAGCGTACTGGTATGCAAGCGCTGGCGGACCGCGTGCTGGAGCGCTGCAGCGACGGAGAGCGCCAGAAGGCCTTCATCGCGCGTGCACTGGCCCAGGACACGCCCGCGTTGCTGCTGGACGAGCCCACCGCCTACCTCGACCTCCCCAACCGCGCCGCGATCGTTCGCATGCTGCACAGCATCGCCCATGCGGATGGTCGTTCGGTGCTCTTCAGCACCCACGATGTGCAACTGGCCTTGGACCTTTGCGACCGTATCCTGCTGCTGCGTCCTGGCCGGGAACCGTGGAGCGGTACTCCGGCAGAGGCCATGGCCGACGGACACTTGGTGGAGGCATTTGCCGGTAGCGGCATCCGTTTCGACGCCACCTCCGGTACGCATCGCTTTGCCCCGTAAAAGCAGATGCCCCGGTAGTACCGGGGCATCTGCAGATCGGCCGGATGGCCGGCTCACTTCTTCAGCGCATCGCGTATCTCCATCAGCAGCTTCTCCTCATTGCTCGGGCCGGGGGGCGGGGGCGCGGGCTCGGACTTTTTCATTTTGTTCATGGCTTTGACCACCAGGAAGATGGCGAACGCCACGATCATGAAATCGAGCAGGATGGTGAAGAATGTGCCCACCTTCAGGTAAACCCCGGGATCTGCCGCGGTGATGACGTTGCCGGCCGCATCCTTCACCTCCGCCACCTTCTCCTTCAGGGGTATATCGTACTTCGAGAAATCCTTGCCGCTGGTGAGGAAGCCCACGATCGGCATCACCAGTCCGTCCGTGAAGCCGGAGACCACCTTGCCGAAGGCACCACCCATGACGAAGGCGATGGCCGTGTCGACCAAGCTGCCGCGCATGGCGAACTCCTTGAACTCCTTCATCATGCCCATGTCATCAGAGGTTTTGGTGAGTTGTGGACCGGAGAGTGTGCCAAAGTAGCGCCGGCTCACTTTTCCAGCCGCACGAACCTGTATCGCACCACCCGCTCGGTGCCATGGTCCATACCGGAGACCGTTACATTCCAGGTACTGTCATTCGCAAGCAGGTAGGAGATGCACTGCGGGAAGTCGTTGGACGTGTTCTCGAATTGCAGGCTGTCCGGCGAGCCTCCTACGCCCTTGAACAGCACCCATTCCCCGTGGTGTTGCTGGTCCACCCGGGCCAGGTACACCAGAGCCCCGTTCCGCTGTTCCATCCGAAGGTGCTCTAGGAACACGGTATCGGTACCGTCCACCACGCACCCCATGCCTTCCATCGTGCTGTCATTGAGCGCCCACCAGTGCTCCCAGGTCAGGTGTCCGCGTGTACTGTCCATCCACACGCCTGCGAGCGCCGCAGGCAGGTGAGGGGACATGAGCTCCGTGGTCGTGGTCATCGGCCTCGTTGGTGCGCCATCTCCACATGCCACCAGGGAGGCGACCAGCCAGGGAAGCAGGTTGCGCACGGTTCAGTCGGGTTTCAGGGAAAGGATGACCGCCCGCAACGTGTCCGGTACCGGTATTTTGGTATGCCGCCGGTAGTCGTACAGCACCTGCACACTGCTGCCCGTGGCCACCACCTCACCGGCCCCGTTCGTGATCCGGTAATGCAGCACGAAGCTCGTTCGGCCCACGCGGTCCGGCCAGGTGCTCACCAGCAGTGTATCCGGCCAGTTGACAGGTCGCTCGAAGTCACATGTGGTGCTGGCAAGGATCACCCCGATGCCCTCCTCCCGATGGCTGCGCAGGATGCCGGTGCGCTCCAGGAAGTGCATGCGCACATTCTCGAAATAGCGGAAGTAGACCACGTTGTTCACGTGGCCGAAACCGTCCTGCTCGCCCCAGGCCACGGGAATGGCCAGCGTTGTGGGGGTGGCCCCCGTCATGGCTCAGGTCGTTGAGCCGGTGGTGTCAGGCGCTGCGGCGAGCGGGGTTTCGGGGGCTGCGGGCGGCGCTTCCGCAGGCGGGGTGGGGGTGGGAGCCTTCAGTTCCTGCTGCAGTGTACGGTACTGCTGCCGCAGGCGGTCGATGTCCTGGCGAGCGCGCTCGATCCGCTTCTCCATGTCCTTCTTCATCGATTCGCCACTGGCGCTCTTGAAGTTGAACATCCCCATGTTCCGCTCCATCTGCTTCATTTCCGCCTCGATCTCTTCGATCTTCCGGCGTATGAAGCGGCCTTCCTTCTCGAGCTGGAACTTGCCGTCCGGTCCGGACTTCAGGTCGTCCATGCGGTCCACAAAAGCCATGCGCCTGCGCTCCTCGGCATTGAGCCGCAGCTGGCCGCGCGGTAGCGTGTGTTCAGCGCGTCGAAATGCTTGGGGCTCACCCGGCCACTGTTCATCCAGCGCTGGCTGAAGGCCTTCAGCGCATCCAGCGTGGCGCCGCGGTCGGGCAGGTGTACGAAGGTCTCCAGCTCGCTCACGAGCTGCTGCTTCTCCGCAAGGTGCACGGCCTGCTCCGCGTCGAGCGCCTCGAAATGGGCCTTCCGCTTCTGGAAGAAGGCGTCGCAAGCCTCGCGGAATTTGTTCCACAACTTGTTCTCGTCGCGCGGGCCCGCGCTGCCGGCCTCCTTCCATTGCGCCTGCAGCGCCTTCAGCTTGTCGGCCGTCTGGCGCCAGTCGGAACTGTCCTTCAGCTGAATGGCTTGCTGCAGCAGGGCCTGCTTCTTGTCGTAGGCCGCTTTGAACTGGCTCTTCAGTTCGGAGAAGTGAGCGTTCTTGCGGTCGAAGAAGGTGTTGCACGCGTTCCGGAACTCCTTCCAGATGCGCTCGTTGTCCTTCTTGGTGGCGAATCCGATGGCCTTCCACGCGGTCTGCAGTTCCAGTACCTGGTCGGTCAGGGCCTTCCACTCTTTCCCACCGACGTTCTCCATGCCGGCCACCAAGGCGTTCACCTTGTCCACCAGCGCCTGTTTCGCCTCCAGGTTGGCCTCGTGCTCGGCCCGGCGGGCCTTGTAGTGCTCATTGATGCGGTCGTAGACCACGCGGGTGGCGTTCCAGAAGCCATCGCGGATGGCTTCCCATTCCTCCTTCACCACGGCCCCGATCTGGTGCCATTTCTCCTGGTATTCCTTCACCAGGGCCTCGGCTTCGCGCACGCTCTCCACCCGCTGCACAGCCTCCATGTCCGCGATCAGCGCACGTTTGAGCGCAGTGTTCTTCTTCAGGTCGTGGTCACGCAGCTCCTTGTAGATGCGGATGTGGTAGAAGAACTCGTCGCGCAGCTGGCTATAGTCGCGTTGCAGGTCGCGGTATTGCTGCTGGGGCACCGGCCCGATGCCCTTCCACTTTTCGCCGAGCTCATTGAATCGTTGGAAGGCCGTGCCGATGTTCTCCTCGTTCGCCACCATGGCACGGAGCTCTTCCATGATGGCCTGCTTGGCCGCCAGGTTCTCCGCCTCCTGCTTCTGGCGCTGTCGCCGGATATCGTTCACACGGGTATTGAACGCGTCCAGCAACTGCTTGAAGCGCTTGTCCTCCTCGCTCTGCAAGGGGGCGCTCTCGATGGGCGCAGGCTCCACCGGCGAGGGTGCTGCCTCGGATCCGGTGGCTCCTGTGGACTCGGACCCGGTGGCCTCAGCCTCCACAGGCACCTGAGCGGTGGACTGCGTCTCCTGCAGGGCAGCGGCCACCAAGGCCTCAAAGGTCTCCTTCAGGGATTCAACCTGCTCCTGGACCTGCTCGGCATCAGGGTGGGCGCTCAGTTCCTCCAACCGCGCGATCAGCTCGCTTTTTGTGGCCATGCGTCATCTCCACGGACGCTCGGGGACCGCGGGGCCGTCAAAGATAGCGGGACGCCCGCTGCCAGCGGCACGGGATGTTACCGCCACCTCACGCGCTCAGGCCGCTTGAAGGCCCAGCACCATCACGTCATCCAGTTGATCCTCGTCCCCCTTCCATTCCTGGAACACGCGCTCCAGCAGTTCGCATTGTGCGCTCATGTCCAGCTGCTGGTTCGCCACGAGCATGTCGTTGAAACGGGCCGCCATGAACTTGCGGCGCTCCGGTCCGCCGAATTGGTCCACATACCCGTCGCTGAACAGGTAGAGCCGGTCGCCGGGGTGGTATGCCACGCGATGCACGGTGAACTTGCGCTGCGGGTCGTAATGCGAACCACCGATGGGCCGACGGTCGCCGTTCACCACGGTGAGCTGCCCATCGTGCACCCAATACAGTGGGCGGTAGGCTCCGGCGAAGAGCAGTTCGCGCTGCCGCCGGTCGATCCGGCAAAGTGCGATGTCCATGCCATCGCCAGCGCCTTTGCGGCGGCCCTCCTGGTCCAGCGCGGCCACCAAGCGCTCGTTGAGCAGACCAAGGAGCTCGGCGGGGTCCTTTCCGGGGAACTGCCCCACCAGCTCGTTCAGGAGTGAGCATCCGATGGCGGCGATCATGGCGCCCGGAGGCCCATGCCCCGTGCAATCCGCCGCCGCCACCAGGCAAACATCTTCGCTAAGGCGGTGGTACCAATGGAAATCGCCGCTCACCAGGTCCTTCGGCCGGTGCAGGATGAAGTGGTCGGCGAACATTTCCCGGTAGCGCTCGGCCTTGGGTACCAGCGCATCCTGGATCTTGCCGGCATAGGCGATGCTGTCGCAGATGCCCTCGTGCCGGGCCTTCCACAACAGCCGTTCCACCTCCGCGCGCCGCACCAGGTCGGCTACGCGCCGGATCACCAGCCAGCCGAAGAGCAGCATGATCACCGCCGCCACGAGCACAAAGCGCAGTGTACGCATGCGCGCTGTGTCGAGCAGGGCCGCCTGGGAGCGCTCGGCGATCAGCGCGGCCACGGTGCGGCCCTGCACGGTGCGCACCGGGCTGAAGGCGGCCACCTGGTCGCCCCAGACCCCCACTTCCGGAGCCGTACGGCCTTCGCGGAGGAAGGCGATGAGCGCAGGTGCACAAGCTCCGGCATACCGGTCGCGGAGGCGGGGACGTGCCTCGGAGGTGGCCACCACCTGCAGTTCGTTCTTGCGGACATCGAAGTGCACCAACGTGAGCGGTGCGGCAAGGTCGTTGGCGCGCGCACCCCGCTCCAATGCTTGTTGCAGCACATAGTAGCGGGCATCCTGCATCGTGCTTACCAGCATTCCCCGCGTGTCGTAGCGATCCAGCAGTCGCATGATGCGGCCGCCCTCCAACTCCCCGCTCAAGGTGCCCACGATACCGGCCGCACCGGCCTGCGCGTTCCGAACCAAGCTTCGTTGTTGGGTCACATGGCTCCAGCCGATGAGGCCCACGCAGATGCCCAGCGACACGCCGTAAAGCAGCAACAACACCCGGTGCGCTGTGGACCGGGGCCTGAGGACCGAGCGGAGGTCGACCATGGGTTGTGCCGTTCCTACGCGAAAAAGGGCTCCGGGGTTGGCCGCGGTATCCCGGAAGCATCCCGAAAGATCGGCGGTCGTGCTTCCTTCGCGCCACGATCCACCGCCATGCCGCTGCCCGAGGAGTTCCTGAAGACGATGCGTGAAGGCTACACCTTCGCCGGTCCCAGCCTGGTGCTGGGTGCTCCACTGTTGAACGGCGAATGCTCCACGGACACGCCCGTTCACATACCCCTGCGCACCCTGAACCGGCACGGCCTCATCGCGGGGGCCACCGGCACGGGCAAGACCAAGACGCTGCAAACGCTGGCGGAACAGCTCAGCATGGCCGGTGTGCCGGTGCTCCTGATGGACATCAAGGGCGACCTCAGCGGCATCGCGGCGCCCGGGGCGGCGAACAGCCACATCACCAGCCGCCACCAGCGGCTCGGCATCGCCTACGCACCCGAACACATCCCGGTGGAGCTGCTCACCCTGAGCGATGAGCCCGGTGCGCGCCTGCGCGCCACGGTGAGCGAGTTCGGGCCGGTGCTGCTGGGCCGCATCCTGGACCTGAACGCAACCCAGCAGAGCGTGCTGGCCCTGGTGTTCAAGTACTGCGATGATGAGGGCATGCCGCTGCTCGACCTGAAGGACCTGCGCCGGGTGCTGCAGTTCGTGACCCAGGAGGGCAAGGCCGCGATCCAGAAGACCTACGGCTCGGTGAGCCCGGCCACGGTGAACATCATCCTGCGGAAACTGATCGAACTGGAGCAGCAGGGGGCCGAACGGTTCTTCGGTGAGCGCAGCTTCGACCCGCAGGACCTGCTGGCCCAGCGCGAGGGCAGGGGAGTGGTGCATATTCTGCGCCTTACCGACCTGCAGAGCAGGCCCAAGCTCTTCAGCACCTTCATGCTGTGCCTGCTGGCGGAGATCCACCATACCTTCCCCGAGGTGGGCGATCCGGATAAGCCGCGGCTGTGCCTGTTCATCGATGAGGCGCACCTGATCTTCGATACGGCCACGCCCGCGCTCCTGGAGCAGATCGGGATCATCATCAAGCTCATCCGCTCCAAGGGGGTGGGGGTGTTCTTCTGCACGCAGAACCCCATGGACGTGCCGGACGATGTCCTTGGCCAGCTCGGCCTCAAGGTGCAGCACGCCCTGCGCGCGTTCACGGCCAAGGACCGCACCACCATCAAGCGCACGGCGGAGAACTATCCGCTCTCCGACTTCTACCGCACGGGCGAACTGCTCACCTCGCTGGGCATCGGGGAGGCCTTGGTTACCGCATTGAGCGAGAAGGGCACCCCCACACCGCTCGCGCATATCCTGATGCGCGCACCCGCGACGCGCATGGACGTGCTGACGCCCGCGGAGATCGGGGACCTTGTGGCCCACAGCGCCATCGCCGCCAAGTACAACGAGGTGATCGACCGGGAGAGCGCCTTCGAGATGCTGGAGAAAAGGATGAAAGAAGCTGCGGATGCAGGCGTCGGGGAGCAGCCGGTAAAAAAGCGCGATGCCGCGCCCGAGCAGAAGGAGAAGAGCACCTTGGAGGAACTGGGCGACAATCCCATGGTGCGGCAGATCGGCCGCACGGTGGCCAACGCCGCTGTGCGCGGGCTGCTCGGGGTACTTGGGTTAGGAACCAGCTCACGCCGGCGCAAGGGGCGCGGGCTCTTTGGGTAGGACCATCCTCCGCGGTCGTTCCCGAAATGAAAAGGCCCGGCACAAGGCCGGGCCTGTCCGTTGCACACCGTGGGCCGCTCAGTCGCGGCGGTTCATCAGGATGGATACGTAGTAGAGCAATGTTGCCAGCGAACCGATCGCGGCGACCACATAGGTGCGGGCCGCCCATTTCAAGGCATCCGCGCTCATCGCATACTCGCCCGTGGTCACCACGCCGCGACGCTGGATCCAGGCCAGGGCGCGGTTGCTCGCATCATACTCGACCGGCAGCGTGACGAAGCTGAACAGGGTGGTGAGTCCGAACATCACCACACCGGCCACCAGCAGCTGCGGGAAGGAGTTGATCAGGAGGATGCCGCCCATGATCACCCAGGGCATTATGGTGCTGGTGATCTGCACCACCGGCACCAGCCTGCTGCGCATGGTGAGCCAGCGGTAGGCCGTGGCATGCTGCACAGCGTGGCCGCATTCGTGCGCCGCCACCGCCACGGCGGCGGCGTTGCGCCCGTGGTACACGGGTTCGCTCAGGTTCACGGTGCGGTTGGCGGGGTTGTAGTGGTCGGTGAGCTGGCCGGGCACGCTCACCACCTTCACATTGCTGATGCCATGGTCCTGCAGCATGTGCAGTGCCGCCTCGGCCCCGCTCATGCCGTTGGCCAGCGGGGTCTTCGAATACTTCTGGAACCGGCTCTTCAGTTGCCAGCTCACCAGCATGCTCACCAGCATCACCACGATGCCGATCAAATACGCTCCCATCATCGCTTTTCAGGTTCTTTGGTCCTCAAGAACAACAAACCACGGGCCGGACCGTTCTCCGGACAACATGGCAGGGCGCTCCTGCGCTCAATCGTGGTCCTCCAGGTCGGCCTTGCGGATCTCCTCGTCGAGGATCTCCTCAATGCGTTTTCGGGCCATTTCGTCCAGCTTCTGGTCGGTCCGGGCCTGCTTCTTCAGGAACCGGAACATGGCGTTCTTCTTGATCTCATAGGCAGTGTACACGGTGAACTCCTTGCTGCCCTCGCTCAGCCGCACCTCCTCGCCGATCTTGCGCAGGTCGCCGATCTGCGTGCTCATCACCTCGCGCACGAGGCTCTGGAACTTGTCCGCCACGTCGGCCGCTTGGGCGTTCTCCGTCTGGCCCAGGTACTGGTCGCTTACCGCCTTCACCGTTGTGCCCACCTGCGCGGCCAGCTGCTGCTTGGCCTCCAGGTCGCTTTTGCTGCGCGCGATGTTCTGCTTCACGCTCACGCCCGTGCCGGTGCCCCGGAAGAAGCGGTTGTTGCTCTGGTACTTGCTGCCCGAGAAGGGCATCTCCACCTTGACGCCGGCGGCGGTCTTGCTGCCGCCCTTGCAGGCAGGCAGCGCAAAAGCGGTTGCGGCCAGCAGGGCCAGGAGGGGAGTGGTTCGGAGGAGTTTCATCGGTTGGCCGTAAAGGGCTACAGGTTGCAAAGAAAACTCCATGCCGATCCTGTCCGGCATCCTTGTGCAGTTCGTCGCCCGGTGCCATCTTTCGACTTGTGCCGGGATCTGGACCTGTCACCAATGAACACCGCCCATGAGAGCCCTCAAGACCATCCTCATCATTGTAGCCTCGCTGCTCGCGCTCCTGCTCCTGCTCGGCCTGCTGGTCGGTAAGCCGCGTTTCCGGGTGGAGCGCAGCGTGGTGATCAAGGCCCCGGTGGCCGTGGTTTACCCCCACATCAGTTCACTGGGCGCCATGGAGCAATGGGCGCCCTGGAAGGAAGACGAACCCGACATGGTGAGCACCCTTTCAGGCGCGCCGGATGGCCAGGTGGGGGCCGTGAGCCATTGGAAGAGCAGCAGGAGCGAAGGGGAGCAGGAGATCGCCGCGCTCCTTCTCAATGAGCAGGTCCGCACCAAGGTGCGTTTCATCTCCCCGTGGAAGTCCGAAAGCGAGGGAACGTTCGACCTGGTGGCCATGGGCGACAGCACACGCCTCACGTGGGGCCTGCAAGGGGAGAACGGCCTCTTTGCGCGCGTCATGGGCGTGTTCATGAGCATGGATGCCATGGTGGGCCCCATGTATGAGCGGGGCCTGGCCAAGCTTGGTGCACTGGCGGAAAAGCAGCATGCCGAAACCCCGAAAGCCCCGGTCTACAACATCACCGCCATCGAACGACCGGCCATGCTTTACGTGGGCCGGCGCGCCATCGTGAAGTGGGCCGACCTGAAGGCGTTCTATGGCAGGAACTTCGGGGAAGGCATGGCGGCCATCGCCAAGGCGGGCGTGGCACCCGCAGCCGCCCCCAGCGGCGTGTTCTTCGCCTGGAACGAGCAGGACCAGACCGCCGACATGATCGCGGCGATCCCCGTGGCTCCAGGGGACAAGCGCAAGCTCAAGGGACTGGAGGTCTTCGAAGCCCCGGCCGGCAAAGCCCTGCTGATCGACCATGTGGGACCTTACTCCGGCACTGGGAAAGCCCACGAGGCCATGGACGCCTACATGAAGACCAACAACCTGACCCAGGACGGCGTGATGGTCGAGGAGTACATCACCGATCCGGGCCAGGAGCCGGACAGCATGAAGTGGCACACCAACATCATCTACATGGTGAAGTAGGCGGGCGGTCCGCGGCGCAAGGTCGTTCGCGCTCCAGCCATCCGCATCGGCCTGTTGATGAGGTGCGGGCGGGTGGCGGCCATGCATCCCGGCGGCACCGCACCTTCGTCCCGTGCCCCTGCGCTTTGCCTATGCCCCGCACCGCCTGCTCTTCAGGCAGCCGTTCGGCACTTCGCACGGGATGCGCGACGGCACCGACGCGCTCTTCATCCGACTTGAAGAGAAGGGTTGCCAGGGCTTCGGTGAGGTGACGCTGCCGCCCTACGTGCAGGAGAACGTCGTGGGCGCGCTCGCGCATTTCACGGCCCTTGCCGAAAGCGGTCCATGGGAAGCACAGCAGCTCCTGGATGCGCTGGCAGCGCAAGGCTTGCTGACGGAGACCCCGGCGCTGCGCGCGGCTGTGCATACCGCCTTGTTGGACCTGCTGGGCAGGATGTCCGGGCGTACCGTGCGTGACCTGCTCGGCGTGCCGGCCTCGGGCGATGCGATAGCGCTCATGACGATCGGCATATGCCGGCCGGAGGAGGTGGCGGAAAGGCTTGCGGCGCTGCCGGCTTCCGGAGGCTTGAAGTTGAAGGTTGGCGACGAGCTTCAATTATCTCGTCTTCAAACAATTGTGGATTCCAACCTACGGCTGATCCTGCTGGATGGCAACCAGGGCTTGCAGGATGTGCGAACCGCTGCGGCGCTTGCCCGGCTGGCAGGTGATCGGTTGCTGGGTTTTGAGCAGCCGTTCCCGGTCGGCCGGGAGGCCTGGTGCCTTGACCTGGCTGCGCTTTCTGGCGCCCTGGTCATCGGTGACGAATCGCTGCAGGACAGGCAGGACCTGGAGCGGCTGGGACGGTATTTCGGCGGTGTGAACCTGAAGCTGATGAAATGCGGTGGGCTGGACAGGGCGCTGGACATGATCGAGCTCGCCCGGCGGTCAGGGCTGCGCGTGATGCTCGGGAGCATGAGCGAGAGCGCGCTCGGCTGCACGGCCATGGCCCAACTGGCGGGCAGGGCACAGCTGCTTGACCTGGACGGACCGTGGCTGCTGCGCAACGACCCATGCAAGGGAATTCGAATGGTCGATGGCCGCCTGCAGCTGCCGGACGGCCCGGGCTTGGGAGTTGAGGTCGACAGGTCCTTGGCGCTCACTCATATCGGCGCATAATTTATATTATGTTAAGTATTGCAGAGGTGGATACCTTCATTCCAAACCCCTGATTACGCGGCGGATATGAACTTCGGTCCGCTTGCCCTATCTTTGCCCTGCCCCAAGCGCCCAGCTTGTAGAGTTCCGGTCCGACCGGACTCCCCTCGTCCAGGCGCCATCCCCAGCGGATCATTGTGCGCCGGACCGATCGCGGGGCTTTACTCAAACCATCCCTGGTGGCTGGCGGCCCAATGAACGGCCGGCCCCCTTTCAACCTGATCCATGCATTCGATCACGTTCGACCAGCTCGGCCTCATCGAGCCCATTCTCCAGTCCTTGCGCACCGAGGGCTACACGCATCCAACCCCGATCCAGGCCCAGGCCATTCCGTACCTGCTGGAAGGCCGCGACCTGCTGGGTTGCGCCCAGACCGGTACGGGAAAAACGGCGGCCTTCGCCATCCCGCTCATCCAGCGCATGGTGAACGCCGGCATCGGCTCCCAGCCGCGCGGCGCCCGCAGGCCCATCCAGGCCTTGGTGCTTACGCCCACCCGTGAACTGGCCATCCAGATCGAAGAGAGCTTCCGCGCCTATGGCCGCCACACGGGGCTGCGCTACACGGTGATCTTCGGCGGAGTTGGCCAGAAGCCACAGACCGACGCCCTGCGCGCCGGTGTGGACATCCTCATCGCCACCCCGGGCCGCCTGCTGGACCTGATGGGCCAGGGCTACGTGCACCTCAAGGACCTCAACTACTTCGTGCTGGACGAGGCTGACCGGATGCTGGACATGGGCTTCATCCACGATGTGAAGCGTGTGATCGCCGCCTTGCCGCCCAAACGCCAGTCGCTCTTCTTCAGCGCCACGATGCCCCCGGAGATCCAGCGCCTCGCTGGAACCATCCTCACTGAACCCGTGAAGGTGGAGGTGACGCCCGTGAGCAGCACGGCCGAGAAGGTGCAGCAGCAAGTGTATTTCGTGGACAAGGGGAACAAGGCGTCCCTGCTCATCCACCTGATGAACACCATGAGCATCCAGCAGGCGCTCGTGTTCACCAGGACCAAGCACGGCGCCGACAAGCTGGCGCGCCTGCTGGTGAAAAGCGGCATCAGCGCTGACGCCATCCACGGCAACAAGGCCCAGAACTACCGCCAGCGGGCGTTGAACAACTTCAAGGAAAAGAAGATCCGCGCGCTTGTGGCCACGGATATCGCGGCCCGGGGCATCGACATCGACCTGCTCGGCCATGTGGTGAACCACGACATTCCCAACGTGCCGGAGACCTATGTGCACCGCATCGGCCGCACCGGCCGCGCAGGCGCCAGCGGACTGGCCATTTCGCTATGCGAGCCCGAGGAGGTGGAATACCTGCGCGACATCCAACGCCTCATCAAGCGTGACGTGCCTGTGGTGGAGGACCATCCGTATCCGATGACGGGTGGCACCCCCGTGGTGGATCCGGGCCGCAAGCATGGTTCCGGCGCCCGCCCCCACCCCCATCAGGGTCGCCCCCAGCAGCAGCAGCGCAACCAGCCGCGCCGCGAGCAACGGCCACAGGACCAGCAGGGCCGCGGCGGTAAGCCCCATCACGCGCGGCCGGCCGGAGGCCCACCCAAGGAAGGGAAAGCTGAGGCCGCCGGAGCGGGAAAGGCCACCGACTATGCCGCGCTCACACGCGAACTGCTCGCCGACGTGGATGCCTTCCTGAACAAGGGTTCCGATGCGGCCCCGGAAAGCAACCAGGCACCGCGCCAGCACGGCGGACGTCCGCACAAGCGCTGGCGAGGCCGCCGCTGAGCCGCCTCAGTTCGAGCGGATGAACGCGTGCTTGGGCACCTCCCTGCCCTGCGCTTTAGCGAGCGCCAGCTCGGCTTGGAGCTGCTTGCTGGTCATGCTGCTGCCATCATGGCTCCATCCCGGGGGACCGAAGATGTACATGAGCTTGTTCCGCAGGCCCGGTGCCTTCTTCACATCCTTCCAGATCTCCTGGAACTCGAAGATGTTGTGCGTCACCGGGTTGTTCGTATCCGGGTCATGGCTGATACCGAATTTGGGCACCACCCCCTTGATCGGCGCCTGCCACGTGCCATACAGGCGGTCCCAGAAGGTGAAGATGCCCCCGTGATTGCGGTCCAGGTACTCCGTGTTACAGCTGTGGTGCACCACGTGTACGTAGCTGGTGTTGAAGATCCTCTCGATCCAGCCGAACGAAGGCAGCAACTGTGAGTGCAGCGTGAACTGGTAGAAGGCGTTCGCGATGAGGCAGGTGGCGATCATGATCGGTTCGAAGCCCAGCATGGGCATCCAGAGCCAGTAGATGGGCTTCACCAAGGTGATGAACCATCCATTTCGGATGCTGATGGTGAGGTTGTACTTGCGGCCGCTGTGGTGCGGTAGGTGGGCTGCCCAGAGCAGGCGTACGTTGTGCGCCAGCCGGTGGTGCCAGTAGAAATTGTGGTCATCCAGCACGGCACAGATCACCCAGGTGTACCACGCGAAGCCCAGTGTATTGTAACCCAGGTACTGTTCGCGCAGGGGGGCGAACTTCCAGAACAACCACATGTACACGGTTATCTCGAACACATTGGTGACCACGCGTATGATGGTGGCACCGATGCCGATGGCCAGACCGCTGAGACTTTCCTTCCAGTCGAAGAGGTCCTTCGCCTTCAGGTACTCCATAATGATGAGGACCAGGAAGACCGGGTAGATGTACTTGATGCCGATGCTTTCAATGGGAAGCGCCGGCAGCTGGGCCTTCATGTCCAGCCAGGCCTGAATGGGGTTGAACGCCATGTGATGGAAAGCCAAGCGTTTGGTCGCGCTGTAGCGCTGCGAATGTACCCTGTAGGAGTTCGATGTCGATGGGCTGCACGCATGGCCCATAACTGCATTGTGGGCACCGTTCGACGGCCCTACCTTCGCCGCACCCATGCGGATACTGCGTCAGGCTCTTCGCTTTTTGATCGGCCTTGCCCCGTTCAAAGGCCGTTACCGCCTGGCGGACCGGTTGGGTGGCCTGTTGGGCCGGGATATCCACGAGACGGTCGACATCCATGGGGTACGCGTGGAGTTCGACCATGCGGTGCTTCAGCACCGCATGATGTACTATGGCCTGTATGAGGAGAACATTGTGAACTTCCTGCGCAGTGATCTGCGTCCAGGCGATGTGGTGTTCGATCCAGGTGCCAATATCGGCTACTTCGCTGCGGTGTGCAGGGGGCTCGTTGGCGATCGCGGCCACATCTACTCATTCGAGCCGAGCAACTCAGCGTGGGGGCATATCCTCAAGCACAATCCGGCGGCTGATCCAACACGGCCGCTGCCCAATTGGACCTTGGAGCACATGGCCATCACGGACCACAGTGGGCGGATGACCTTTTACGATACCCCGCGGGTGATGACCAAGGGCTTCGCCTGCCTGGAAGGCACCTACGAACCGGTGGATCGCATTCCGCATGAAGTGGAAGTGATCACCATCGCCGACTATTGCACGCGCAAGGGTATCGGCCCCATAGCATTCCTGAAGCTCGATATCGAAGGCAGTGAATTGAAGGCCCTAAAAGGCGCCGCCCCTCAACTGGCCGCGGGTTCGATACGTACCATCATGGTGGAGACCACTTTACGTCCGCATACCGTGGACACCACCAGAGCCATGGACGAACTACTGCGCTCCGCTGGCTATCGTTCATTCCATGCAACGCGTGCCGGCCGTTTGGTCCCCGTCGATGTGCTTGCCCACAAGGAATTGCGCGCCGACATCCTCTGGCGCCGTGCACAGAACTGACGCTGCTGTGGCTACATCCGGGTCGAAAGCCACCGCATCAACTCCCCTTTCAATTCCCAGTAGAGCTTCTCGAACGTGGCCACCCGGTCGCGCAGGTCGTGGTGGTCCTTGAAGAGCACATGGTCGATGGCCACCGGGTGTTCCCGGGCCGAGCGCTCGAGGGAATTCTCATGCTGCTTGATGTCGTGCCGCAGTTCATCGATCACCTCCCGCTCGCGGATGTAGCGGTTCTGGAAGTGTTCCAGTTCGGCCATCACCTCATGACCAGTGTTCCGGCTGGCGATATCCTCCAGCCGTTTCTCGAGTATCCCGATCTCGTCCTTGCAGAAGCGCAACGTATTCAGCCATAGCTGATGGTCGCTGTGGAGATCGGCCAGGTGGACGCGCTTTTCGGCTGTGGTGCTCATGGGGTGAGTGGTTGCGTGGATGTGGGGGCAAAGCTTGTTGACCGAGTCAGGGATGGCATGACGGGGATCAGGTTGGTTCAGAACATCAATTTTGCTTGGTTGGCCAACCAAGCAAAACGGAGGATAATGCTAGATGCTATAAACTTGTATATCAATATAATACCCCCACATATATTCCGGATTGACATGATCTGTTAAAAGTGGGTTTGAGCACAAATTGCTTGGTTGGCCAACCAAGCAATTTCACCCACAGCCACCCCACCCCAAAAGAGAAGCCCCGGCTTGCGCCAGGGCTTCCCCCCTTTACACCACGGCGGGTATCGTTACTCGCCGAGGAGCTTCTTCATCTCCATTATCTCAATTCAGGCCCTGACATCAGGGTACCAGTAGGAGAACTTTTTTTCCATTGTCAACACTTACACTCTTGAACCGTGATAGCGCAGATTGACCCAAGAGAACAGGGGCTGAAAGACTGTAACTCACCGAAGCGCGAACATCGTGCAGTGTTTGCGAGCCGATCTGAAGTGACTTCAGGTTGACAATTGCGCCCTCTTGAATCTTGCCATCAGCCGTCATGAAGTTCTCCTTGCCTACGAAATCACTCTCTTCGAGATAGCCTTGCTTCATCATGAAAATGGCTTCTGTGGCTGACATTGAAACGCTAGATGCACCTGAATCAAAAATCACACCTTTAAGTGGTTGTCCGTTGACAACAATATCGAGGAGATAGACTCCCCCTTCTTGTCGCAACGGTATTGCAATTGCGCCTGTATTGGATTCAATTGTGTTGTTCGAAGGTCTACTTGAACTAGTCGTTGAGCCCTTGGGGCCTTCATTCAGGAGTCGTTGCATCTCTTCGAACCGGGCGGTGTTGCCCGTCTTGGCATACAGCACCTTCAACTG
>Ga0315900_10005472_pt1 | contig 17441 bp, 18 predicted proteins | sample LakEriMetagenome_FD_203521 | JGI IMG/M metagenome (GOLD analysis project Ga0315900, IMG submission 203521) | Freshwater fungal communities from buoy surface, Lake Erie, Ohio, United States - Buoy 12 MA114 | ecosystem: Environmental > Aquatic > Freshwater > Lake > Lake biofilm | place: USA: Lake... | reverse complement strand
TAGCGCTGCGAGGCGTGGAGGTTCGAGTCCTCTCCTGGGCACCAGATAAAAACCAAGCCGATGCAGATGCATCGGCTTTTTTTCGCCCCACCGCTGCGGCATAGGCCAGGCCAATCCAGTGTGGCCGGCGGCTCAGATCGGCTGCGCGACCAGATCGTGGCCTTCCACGCCCACGATGCGGGCCTTGGTGAACTCGCCCACCTTGAGTGTCTTGCTGATCTTCTCGGGCGGCAGCAGGCGCACGGAGCCATCGATCTCGGGCGCATCGGCATAGCTGCGTCCGACACCGCCGCGCCGGCCCAAAGCCGGGGCCGCATCCACCAGCACCTGCAGTGTGGCGCCCACACGCTGGTGCAGCCGCGCGATCGAGACCTCCTCGGCCACCGCCATGAAGCGCGAGCGGCGCTCTTCGCGCAAAGCCTCAGGCAGCAAGCCGGGCAGCTCATTGGCCGTCGCCCCTTTGACCGGGCTGTAGGCAAAGCAACCCGCGCGATCGATGCGGGCCTCACGCAGGAAGTCCAGCAGGTGGGCGAATTCTTCTTCGGTTTCGCCCGGGAAACCGGCGATGAAGGTGCTGCGGATCACCAGCTCGGGGCAGATCTCGCGCCAGCGCTGGATGCGCTCGAGGTTCTTTTCGCCGCTGGCCGGGCGCTTCATGCGCCTGAGCACATCGGGGTGGCTGTGCTGGAAGGGCACATCCAGGTAAGGCAGCACCAGGCCCTCGGCCATCAGCGGGAGGATCTCGTCCACGCTCGGGTAGGGGTAGACATAGTGCAGCCGCACCCAGGCGCCGTGCGCACGGGCCATCTCGCCGAGCGCCTGCACCAGCTCGAGCATGCGGGTCTTGACGGGTTTGCCATCCCAAAAGCCGGTGCGGTACTTCACGTCCACGCCATAGGCCGAGGTGTCCTGGCTGATCACCAGCAGTTCCTTGACGCCGCCCGCGAACAGGGCCTGGGCTTCCTTGAGCACATCGCCAATGGGGCGCGAGACCAGATCACCGCGCATGGACGGGATGATGCAGAAGGTACAGCGGTGGTTGCAGCCCTCGCTGATCTTCAGGTAGGCGTAGTGCTTGGGCGTGAGCTTGAGACCGGCCTCGCCGAAGGCGCCGGGCACCAGGTCCAAAAACGGGTCGTGGGGTTTGGGCAGGTGGGTGTGCACCGCGTCCATGACCTCCTGGGTGGCGTGCGGACCGGTCACGGCCAGCACGCTGGGGTGGGTTTCCAGCACCAGGTTCTCGCCGCTGTCGCCGGTTTTGACGCCCAGGCAGCCCGTGACGATGACCTTCCCGTTTTCGGCCAAGGCTTCGGCAATCGTGTCCAGGCTTTCCTTGACGGCATCGTCGATGAAGCCGCAGGTGTTGACGATCACCAGGTCGGCCCCGGCAAAGGTCTTGGAGGTCTGGTAGCCCTCGGCGCTGAGCTGCGTGAGGATGAGTTCGGAATCGGTCAGGGCCTTGGGGCAACCCAGGCTGACGAAACCCACTTTGGGGGCTTCGGTGGCGTTGGTGGTCTCGGTCATGCCCCGATTGTCCCCGCAAACGGCCTGGCCGGCCGCCGGGGACCCGCGGTTCAGGTTTTCTTGAGGCCGAAAGCCCCCAGGATCTGTTCGGTGTTTTTCTGCATCTGCTCCTGCATCTGGCCCATGACCTGGGCCGAGGGCTGCAGCAGCCCCCCCATGAACTGCGCAGGCCACTGCTGCATGAACTGGCCCCAGGCCTCGGGCGTGAGCGGCTTGGCCTGCTCGCCCAGACGGGTCTGCCAGTCGGCCAGCATCTGTAACTGTTGCTCCAGAAACGGCCCCATATAGCCCTGCAAGGCATGGCCGTAAAAGCGGATCAGATTGGCCAGCAGGGCCTCGCTGAACATGGGCACGCCCGCGGCCTCTTCCTCCAAGATGATCTGCAGCAGGATCGAACGCGTGAGGTCTTCGCCGGTCTTGGCGTCACGCACCACCAGCGACTCGCTCTTCATGACCAGCGCGCGGATCTCGGCGAGCGTGATGTAGGCCGAGGCCTGGGTGTCGTACAGACGCCGGTTCGGGTATTTCTTGATGACCCTGGCGGAGGCGTCGGCGGAAGGGGATGCGGTGGCAGGCAATTGAAATCACTCCAAAAAGCGCGACCCGAAGGTTGTTGCACTGCAACAGATTCTAGGCATGCGCCGGGCCCTGGCTTCTCTTGGTTAACCCTGAACCGGTCGCCACGGCTGCGGCACAGGCATGGTTTTTTCCAGCCGCCCCCCGGCCAGGGGCCCAATCCCTGCGAAAATAGCGGGATGTTCACCGGAATCATCACCGGCGTGGGGCGAATCGTCGCCCTCCACGACCTGGGTAGCTCTTTACAGCACGGCAAGCGCCTGACCATCGAGGCGCCTGCCGGCTACCTCGACGACGTGGGCCTGGGCGACAGCATCGCCCTCAACGGCGCCTGCATGACCGTCACCACCTTCGACCCCGCATCGCGCCAGTTCACGATCGACATCTCGGCCGAGTCCCTCGACAAGACCTGCGGTCTGGACCAGCCGGGCCCGATCAACCTCGAAAAAGCCCTGCGGGCGCACGACCGCCTGGGCGGCCACATCGTCTCGGGCCACGTCGATGGCGTCGGCACAGTCAGCCGCTTCGAGCAGGTCGGCGAAAGCTGGGAACTGCGGGTGCTGGCCCCGCCCGCACTGGCCAAATACCTGGCCTACAAGGGCTCGATCACCATCAATGGCGTGAGCCTGACGGTCAACCAGGTCAGTGACCAGGCCGAGGGCTGCGAGGTCAGCATCAACCTGATCCCGCACACGGTGGAGAACACTGCGCTCGGCAGCCTGGTGTCTGGCAGCCGCGTCAACCTCGAAATCGACACCGTGGCCCGCTATGTGGAGCGCATGCTCAGCGCCGGCCTCCACCTGAAAGACAAGGCATGACCTCCCCCCTGCAAGCCGTGGCCATTTCGCCCGTTGAAGAGATCGTGGCCGAGATCAAGGCCGGTCGCATGGTCATCCTCGTGGACGAGGAAGACCGCGAAAATGAAGGCGATCTGGTGCTGGCCTCCGACCACGTCACCCCCGAAGCCATCAATTTCATGGCCCGCTTCGGCCGGGGCCTGATTTGCCTGACCCTCACCCGCGAGCGCTGCGAGTTCCTGCAACTGCCGCCCATGGCCGCGCGCAACGGCACGGCCTACAGCACCGCCTTCACCGTCTCGATCGAGCCGCCGAAGGCGTGACCACCGGCATCTCGGCCGCCGACCGCGCCCGCACGGTGCAGGTGGCCGTGGCCAAAGACAGCCGCCCCACCGACCTGGTGCAGCCTGGCCACATCTTCCCGTTGCAGGCCGTCGATGGCGGCGTGCTCATGCGTGCGGGCCACACCGAAGCGGGCTGCGATCTGGCCGCCATGGCCGGCTGCAGCCCATCGTCCGTGATCTGCGAGATCATGAAGGACGACGGCACCATGGCCCGCCTGCCCGATCTGCAGCTGTTTGCGGCCGAACACGGCCTCAAGATCGGCACGATCGCCGACCTCATCGAATACCGCAGCCGCAACGAGTCCCTGGTCGAGCGCATGGGCAGCCGCGAGCTGCGCACCGCGCACGGCGATTTCACCGTCCACGCCTTCCGCGACAAGCCCAGCCAGTCGGTGCATCTGGCCCTGGTCAAGGGCCAATGGCAGGCCGATGCCGAGGTGCCGGTGCGGGTGCACGAGCCACTGTCGGTGCTGGATGCGCTCGAGCTGCAACGCTCGATGCACTCCTGGAGCCTGGACAACAGCCTGCAATACCTCCACAAGCAGGGCCAGGGTGTGGCCGTGCTGCTCAACTGCGGCGAATCGGCCGCGCAGCTGCTGGCCCAGTTCGAAGGCAGTGCCCGCCCCTCGCAGGCGCCCGAGCGTGGCCGCATGGACCTGCGCACCTACGGCATTGGCGCGCAGATCCTGCGCCTGTGCGGCGTGCACAAGATGAAGCTCATGGGCAACCCCCGCCGCATGCCCAGCATGACCGGTTACGGCCTCGAAATCACCGGCTACATCCCCAAGGAATAAGACCATGCAAGACGCCAACAAAGGCCAGGCCGGCCCGCTCGATGGGCAACACCTGCACATCGGCATCGTGCAGGCCCGTTTCAACGAAGACATCACCAACGCGCTGGCCCAAGCCTGCATCGCCGAACTCCAGAGCATGGGGGTGGAGCAGATCGACCACGTGTTCGTGCCGGGCGCCCTCGAAGTCCCGCTGGCCCTGCAAGCCCTGGCCGAGCGGGCCGAATACGACGCCCTGATCGCGCTGGGCTGCATCGTGCGCGGCGAGACCTACCACTTTGAGCTGGTGGCCAACGAGTCGGGGGCCGGCGTGACCCGGGTGGGGCTGGACTACCACATCCCGATTGCCAATGCGATCCTCACCACCGAGAACATGGAACAGGCGGTGGCCCGCCAGCACGACAAAGGCCGTGACGCTGCCCGCGTGGCGGTCGAGATGGCCTGCCTGATCGACGACCTCTCGGCCGATGTGGCCGAACTGGTCGATGACGAGGACGGTGCATGAGCGAATCGACCGTCAAGACCCCGGGCACCCGCAAATCCTCGGCCAAGCCGGCCCGCAGCCGCGCGCGCGAATTCGCACTGCAGGCGCTCTACCAGCACCTGGTCGGCCAGAACGAGGCTTCCGACATCGATCTCTTCACCCGGGACCTGTCGGGCTTCCACAAGGCCGATGTGGCCCACTACGACGCCCTGCTTTACGGCTGCATCGAACAAGGCGCCGACATCGATGCCCTGATCGGCCCACGCCTGGACCGGCCCATAGGCGAGATCTCGCCCATCGAGCACGCCTGCATGTGGATCGGGGTCTACGAACTGCAGCACTGCCTGGAGGTGCCCTGGCGCGTGGTGCTCAACGAGTGCATCGAGCTGGCCAAAGACTTTGGCGGCACCGATGGGCACAAATACGTCAATGCGGTCCTGAGCGCTCTGGCCCCGCAACTGCGCGCGGCCGAGGTCGAGGCCGACCGCAGCGCGGGCCGTGCACGCGACTGAGCCATGCAGATTGCGCAGCGCGCCGCCCGCATCGAACCCTTTTATGTGATGGAGGTGGCCAAGGCCGCCTCTGCGCTGGCCCGTGAGGTGGCCCACACCGACCGCCCTGTGCTGTTCCTGAATATCGGCGAGCCCGACTTCAGCGCGCCGCCAGCGGTGCAGGCGGCCGCTACACACTGCATCGCCAGCGGCCAGACGCCATACACCCCGGCCCTGGGCACCGACGCCCTGCGGCAGGCGATCAGCGGCTGGTACTCGCAACGCTTTGGCGTGCAAGTGCCTGCCCGGCGCATCGTGGTGACCGCCGGGGCCTCTGCGGGGCTGCATCTGGCGTGCCTGGCGCTGATCGAGCGGGACGACGAGATCCTGATGCCCGACCCCAGCTACCCCTGCAACCGGCATTTCGTCAGCGCCGCAGAAGGCCGCGCCGTGCTGCTGCCCACCAGCGCGCAGGAGCGTTTTCAGCTCAGCGCCGCCAAAGTCGAAGCCGCCTGGACGCCCAAGACCCGCGGCGTCTTGCTGGCCTCCCCCTCCAATCCCACCGGCACCTCGATCGACCCGGCCGAACTGCGCCGCATCCACGAGCTGGTGTCGGCGCGGGGCGGCATCACGCTGATCGATGAGATCTACCTGGGCCTCAGCCACGACGCGGCCTATGGCCAGACGGCGCTGGCCATCAGCGACGACATCATCAGCATCAACAGCTTCAGCAAGTACTTCAACATGACCGGCTGGCGCCTGGGCTGGCTGGTGGTGCCCGATGAACTGGTCCCGGTGATTGAACGCCTGGCGCAAAACCTCTTCATTTGCGCCAGCACCGTGTCCCAGCTGGCGGCGCTGGCCTGCTTTGCGCCCGAGAGTCTGGCGCTTTACGAACAGCGCCGCGCCGAGTTCAAGGCCCGGCGCGACTTTTTCATTCCGGCGCTCGATGCGCTGGGCCTGCCGGTGCCGGTCATGCCCGACGGCGCCTTCTATGCCTGGGCCGACTGCAGCGCCCTGTGCGCGCGCATGGGGCTCAAAGACAGCTGGGATTTTGCCCACGCCGCCCTGCACCAGGCCCATGTGGCCATCACGCCTGGCCGCGACTTCGGCACGACCGAAACCGCCCGCTTCGTGCGCTTTTCCACAGCCAATTCCATGGACGACCTGCGAACCGCGATCGCACGCCTCAAGGACTGGCTCCAGCCATGAGCACGGCACACGCTTCTTTCGGCTTTCCCCTGCGGGTCTACTGGGAAGACACCGACGCCGGCGGCATCGTCTTCTATGCCAACTACCTCAAGTTCATGGAACGCGGCCGCACCGAGTGGCTGCGCACCCTGGGCTTCCATCAGCAGCTGCTGCGAGAGCAGCTTGGCGGCATGTTTGTGGTCAGCGAAACCGCCGTCAAATACCACCGGCCCGCGCGGCTGGATGACGCCCTGTGGGTCACCGCCCGGGTGCAGGACGCGGGCCGCGTGAGCCTGACAATGGCCCAGCAGGTGCTGCTGCGCCATGCAGAACAGCCCGAGACCCTGCTGGCCGAAGGTACGATCCGCATCGGCTGGGTCGATGCCAGCACCCTCAAACCCGGCCGCATCCCGGCCGCCATTCTGGAAAAACTGCAGTCATGAACAACGACATGTCCATCGTCTCGCTGGTGCTGCACGCCAGCTTCGTGGTCCAGCTGGTGATGGCCATCCTGTTGGCCATCTCGGTGGCCAGCTGGGCGGCGATCATCCGCAAGCTCACCGCCATCAAACGCATCCAGAGCCTCAACGAGGAGTTCGAGCGGGTGTTTTGGTCCGGCACCAGCCTCAATGAGCTGTTTGCAGCGGCCAGCCAAAACGCCAAACTGGCCGGTCCGATGGAGCGGATTTTTGCCAGTGGCATGCGCGAGTACCAGAAGCTGCGCGAGCGCCGCATCGCCGACGCGGGCACCCTGCTCGACGGCGCCCGCCGCGCCATGCGCGCGAGCTTCCAGCGCGAGATGGACGCGGCCGAATCGCAGCTGTCCTTCCTGGCCTCGGTCGGATCGGTCTCGCCCTATGTGGGCCTGTTCGGCACGGTCTGGGGCATCATGCACGCCTTCACCGGCCTGGCCAGCCTGCAGCAGGTGACGCTGGCCACCGTGGCGCCCGGCATCGCCGAAGCCCTGGTGGCCACCGCCATCGGCCTGTTTGCCGCCATCCCGGCGGTGGTGGCCTACAACCGCTTTGCCCGTGACATCGACCGCGTGGCCATCAAGCTGGAGACCTTCATCGAAGAGTTCTCCAACATCCTGCAACGCAGCCTGGGCTCAGGCGCCACGGCTTCGGGCCACTGAGGCGATCACCATGCCAGGCGTCGCCCACCGAGGACGCGGCCGTCGCGCCGTCAACGAGATCAATATGGTGCCCTTCATCGACGTGATGTTGGTGCTCCTGATCATTTTCATGGTCACCGCGCCCATGATCAGCCCCAGCGTGATCGACCTGCCCAGCGTAGGCAAGGCCAACAAGCAGCCCGACAAGGTGCTGCAGGTGGTGATCCAGAAGGACGAGAGTCTGGAAGTAGTGGCCGATGGCCAGACCCGCAAGCTCATGCTGGGCGGCGTGGCCGAGGCGGTCAAGAACGCCCAGGGCAACGAGGGCAACACCGCCGTGGTCATCAGCGCCGACCGCAACGTCAAATACGAACACGTGGTCAAGGTGATGGACACCCTGCAACGGGCCGGCATCCAGCGTGTGGGCCTGTCGGTCCAGCTCGCGCCCTGAGGCTGTGGGAGCCCTGGCTTGAACCTGAGCGCCCCGCAGCAGACCGAGTTTGCGCCACCGCCCGAACCGGCGCGTGGGCGCTCGTTCGCGCTGGCGGCCGCGGCCCATGTGCTGCTCTTTGTCGCCCTGGGCCTGGTGACCCGCTGGACCACCCAGCCCCAGGTGGTCAGCGCCGAGGCCGAGCTCTGGTCGGCCGTGCCGCAGCAAGCCGCACCCCGCCTGGCCGAGCCCGAACCGACACCGCCACCCGCGCCCCCAGCCGAGCCCGTCAAACCCGAACCGCCCAAACCGGCACCGCGCCCCGCGCCCGAGCCGCAGCCAGACACCCGAGATGCCGAGATCGCGCTGAAAAAGCAGAAAGACGATGAGAAGCGAAAGGCCCTCGACAAGGAGAAGGCCGAGAAGCAGCGCCAGGACAAACTGGAGAAAGAAAAGGCCGAGAAGGACAAAGCCGAAAAAGAGAAAAAGCTCAAGGAGCAGAAACTCAAGGAAGACAAGGCCCGCGAAGAGAAAGAGCGCGAGAAGAAAAAAGCCGAGGCCGAGAAACGCAAGGCCGAAGAGGCCAAGGAAAAAGCCGAGGCGGCCCGCGCCGAGGCCCTGCGCCAGGAAAACCTCAAGCGCATGCAAGGACTGGCCGGTGCCTCCGGTGGCGAAAACAGCACCGGCACGGCCCTCAAGTCTTCGGGCCCCTCGGCCAGCTATGCCGGCCGCCTGGTCGCACGCATCAAGCCCAACATCACCTACCCCGGCGATGTGGTGGGCAACCCGCGCGCCGAAGTCGAGGTCAGGGTCGGTGCCGACGGCAGCATCCAGAGCCGCCGCATCGTGCAGTCCAGCGGCAACAAGGCCTGGGACGAGGCCGTACTGCGCGCCATCGACAAAACCGAGGTGCTGCCGCGCGACACCGACGGCCGCGTGCCGCCGGTCATCGTGCTGGGCTTCCGGCCGCTCGATTGAAAACCTGAGCCGTCCTGCGCTGCAGCCACAGGGCGGAGCTTGTGGGAGCGGTCTCCGACCGCGAAGACTCTTGATCAGGCGCCTTATCGCGGTCGGAGACCGCTCCTACAGGGTAACGGCGGGCACCGCGACGATCTTCTGCCCTTCGTCGTAGACGATCTGCGCCTGCCCCTGATCGGCCTGGGCCATCCAGCTGGCCAGGGCAGCATCCGAGGGGAAAAAGCGGGCGCGCTCGCCCAGGGCGATTTCGGCCCGCGCGGCCACATCGCCTGCCCGGCGCTCCAGGGCCAGGCGCACCGGCAGGCCCTTGACCAGCTCTCCGTGCTCGGTTTGCTCGCGCAGCGGCGGGAACTCCCGGGTCAGGCGTTCGATGTCGGGGGCGTGGCCATTGACCACCACCCGCAGGAACTTGCCAAAGCGGCAGCGCGCCGCACCCAGGTCCCAGATCTGCTCGATCTTGAGCCGGAAACCGCCCGAGAAGCGGTCCATCTGCATCTTGGCCATGACCACGATCAGCTCATCGTCCTTGAGGGTGTGGCGCGCAGAATGGATCAGGCCTTCGTCGGCGGTGGCTTCCATCACGCCCGACTTGTCGTCGAGCTTGAAGATCGCGACCTTGCCGCGTTGGCCATTGATGATGCGCAAGTCGCTCACAATGCCGGCGATCAGCTGGGGCTCGCGGCTGTCGATCAGTTCATCGATGCTGCGCCGCACGAACTGGCGCACCTCGCGCTCCACCGCGTCGAACAGGTGCCCCGACAGGTAGAAGCCAACGGCGGTCTTTTCGTTCGTCAGCCGTTCCTTGATGCCCCAGGGCAGCACCTCCTCCAGATCGGGCTCCTGCGTGCTCGAGCCGTGTGAGTCGTCGCCCAGCATGTCAAAAAGCCCGCCCTGGTTGGCATTGGCCGCGGTGGCATTGGCAAATTCGAAGGCTTTGTCGATGCTGGCCACCAACGCCGCGCGGTTGAGTTGCAGCGAGTCAAAGGCGCCGGCCTTGATGAGCGCCTCGACGGTGCGCTTGTTCAGGCGGGTGCGGTCCACCCGGTTGCAGAAATCGAACAGGCTCGTGAACGGACCGCCCTCTTCGCGGGCCGCGACGATGGCCTCGATGGCCTGCTGTCCGGTGCCTTTGACGGCGCCCAGCCCGTAGCGGATGACCTTGTCGGTGACCGGCTCGAAGCGGTAGTTTCCGCGGTTCACATCGGGCGGATCGAAGGTGATGCCGAACTTGAGCGCATCCTCGAACAAGACCTTGAGCTTGTCGGTGTCGTCCATCTCCACCGTCATGTTGGCGCAGAAGAACTCCGCCGTGTAATGCACCTTGAGCCAGCCGGTGTGGTAAGCCAGCAGGGAGTACGCGGCCGCGTGCGACTTGTTGAAGCCGTAGCCCGCGAATTTCTCCATCAGGTCAAAGACCTCGTCGGCCTGGTCCTGCGGGATGTTGTGGGTGGCCAGCGCTCCGGCACGGAACTTCTCGCGATGCTCGGCCATCTCCTCGGGCTTTTTCTTGCCCATGGCCCGGCGCAGCAGGTCGGCGCCGCCGAGCGAGTAGCCGCCCAGGATCTGGGCCGTCTGCATCACCTGCTCCTGGTAGACCATGATGCCGTAGGTCTCCGACAGCATCTCGGCCACCGCCGGGTGGGGGTAAATCACCTCTTCGCGGCCGTGCTTGCGGGCCACGAAGCTGGGGATCAGGTCCATCGGGCCCGGACGGTACAAGGCGTTGAGGGCAATCAGGTCTTCCAGGCGCGTCGGTTTGGCGTCGCGCAGCATGCCCTGCATGCCGCGGCTTTCAAACTGGAACACCGCCTCGGTCTTGCCTTCCTGGAACAAACGGTAGGTGGCGGCGTCATCGAGCGGGATGTTCTCGAAGGCAAAGTTCTCCTGGCCCTTGTGGCGCTGGATGATGAGCTCGCGCGCGATCTCCAGAATGGTCAGCGTGGCCAGGCCCAAGAAGTCAAACTTGACCAGACCGGCGGCTTCGACGTCGTCCTTGTCGTACTGGCTGACCGCCGCATCGCTGCCCGGCTGTTGGTAGAGCGGGCAGAAATCGGTCAGCTTGCCCGGCGCGATCAGCACGCCCCCGGCATGCATGCCCACGTTGCGGGTCATGCCCTCGAGGCGCTGCGCCATCTCGATCAGGTTCTTCACGTCTTCCTCGCGCTCGATGCGCTCGGCCAGCATGGGCTCCATTTCGATGGCGTAATTGTTCTTGTCGCCTTCCTTTTTGGGTCGGGGCGGGTACTGCAGCGTGACCGACATGCCCGGCTTGTTGGGGATGAGCTTGCTGATGCCATCGCAAAAGGTGTAGCTCATGTCCATGACGCGGCCCACGTCGCGGATGGCGGCGCGCGCGGCCATGGTGCCGAAGGTGGCGATCTGGCTGACGGCGTCACGCCCGTATTTTTGCTTGACGTACTCGATGACGCGGTCGCGGTTGGTCTGGCAAAAGTCGATGTCGAAGTCGGGCATGGACACCCGCTCCGGGTTGAGGAAGCGTTCGAACAGCAGGTTGTACTGCAGCGGGTCCAGGTCGGTGATCTTGAGCGCGTAAGCCACCAGGGAGCCGGCCCCGGAGCCGCGGCCCGGTCCCACCGGACAGCCATTGCTCTTGGCCCACTGGATGAAGTCACCCACGATCAGGAAGTAGCCCGGGAAGCCCATCTTGAGGATGGTGCCCAGCTCGAACTCGAGCCGCTCCACGTAGCGCGGGCGCTGCTGCTCGCGCTCGGCCTCGCGGGGGTAGAGGTGGACCAGGCGCTCCTCCAGGCCTTCGTGCGAGACATGGCGGAAATAGTCTTCCACCGACAGGATCTGCCCCTTGACCGGCGGAATCGGGAAGTTGGGCAGCTGCGGCTTGCCCAGCACCAGGCTCAGGCTGCAACGCTTGGCGATCTCCAGCGTGTTGGCGATCGCGCTGGGCACATCGGCAAACAGGGCCCGCATTTCGGCGGCCGACTTGAAATACTGCTCACGGGTGAAGCGCCGCACCCGGCGCGGGTTGGCGAGCATCTCGCCCTCGGCGATGCAGACCCGGGCCTCGTGGGCTTCGTAATCGTCCGCGCCGAGGAACTGCACGGGGTGCGTGGCCACCACCGGCAAATGCAGGCGGGCGGCCAGCTGCACGGCCGCCTGCACATGCGGCTCGTCTTCGGGGCGACCGGCGCGCTGCAATTCCAGGTAAAAGCGGTGCGGAAAGAGCGAGGCCAGCTGGAGGGCCAGATCGGCCGCCTTGTCGGCATCGCCTTGCACCAGGGCCTGCCCCACCGGTCCGGCCTGTGCGCCCGAGAGCAGGATCAAGCCTTCCGAGAGCGCCTGCAGCCATTCGAGCCGCAGCACCGATTGCGCCTTGACGACGTTTTTCGTCCAGCCAAGGGCCAACAGCTCACACAGATTGAGGTAGCCCTGCTTGCTTTGCACCAGCAGGACCACACGCGAGGTCTGGGCCGGATCACCGGCCAGGCCTTCGATCTGGACTTCGGCCCCCAGGATGGGCTTGACGCCCTTGCCGCGCGCTTCCTTGTAGAACTTGACGCCCCCGAACAGGTTGTTCAGGTCGGTGATCGCCAGGGCCGGCTGGCTGTCCTTCGCCGCGCTTTGGACGACGTCATCGATGCGGCAAGTGCCGTCGACGATAGAGAACTCGGTGTGGAGGCGCAGGTGGACAAACATGCAGCCATTTTAGGCTGGCCGCAACGGTCACGGCCCTGGCGGCGCGTGCGAAATCCGGCCCGTCAATCGCGCAGCAGGTGCACCACTTCCGAGCGGAATTCCCGGCCATACAGGACCATCACCACCAGCGAGGTGGCCAGCACCAAGGCCAAGGGTGAAAAGAACCAGGCCGCCAATGCAAACGAAAAATAATACGCGCGCAAGCCGTCGTTGAAGGTCTCTGCGGCGGTGCCCACCAGCACCCCAGCACGCCGGGCCCAGGTCTGGCGGTCATGCTCTGCGGCCAGGAATTGGTCGGCAGGCGGCAGGGCGCCGATCATCAGCGCCACAAAGGTGTATTGGCGCATGGACCAGGTGAAGCGGAAAAAGGCGTAGACAAAAATCCCGATCAGCACCAGCAGCTTGAATTCGAACACCAGCATGGGGGTGGGCTGGGCAAAGGGAATTTCGCGCACCAGCTCGGCGGCCTTGTCGGTAGTGCCCATCACGGCGAACAGACCACCGATGATGATGATCGTGGTCGAGGAAAAAAACGAAGGGGTATGCGAGAGGTTCTGCGTGATGATGCCGTCGAGCATGCGCGGGTCACGCACGGTCGCCTGCATCATCCACTGCATGCGCAGGGCGTTGGTGGTTGCCAGCAAGGTGCGCTCGGTCTGCCCGCGCAGCTTGGCAAAGCGCGCATAGCCCACCCAGAGGGCGAAAAAAGCCAACATGGCGAGCCAGTCGGCCCACGGCAGCATGGTCAGGATTTTCATGCCTGCCATGCTACCCGAGCGGGAACCGGATCAGCCGCGCGCCTTCGCTGCGACCGATGCCACGCGTTCGCCGAACTTGACGGCGGTGTCCACATCGCCCTGGGGGATCTTGTCGGCACCGGCATCCGAAGGGGCCTGCACCAGCAGACCGACCGAGCCACCGAGGTTGTTCACATCGTTGCGGGTCGAGGCGCTGGCGTTGGCCGGGGGCAGGCCCAGGCTGATCCACAGACCGCCGTGCTGCGAAGCCAGGGTGTTCAGGTAAGCCAGCGTCATGCCCTTGTCGCCGTTGAGGCTGGCACTGACCGAGAAACCGGCGAACAACTTGTCCTGCCAGGCGCGGGTGAACCAGCGCTTGGACGAGGCATCGGCGAATTTCTTGAACTGCCAGCTCACATTGCCCATGTAGGTGGGCGAGCCCATGACGATGGCGTCGGCGGCGTCCAGAGTGGACCAGTCGGACTCGCTGAGGTTGCCTTCGGCGTCGATGGCGATCAGCTGGGCGCTGGCGCCTTTGGCCACGGCCTGGGCGATGAACTGGGTGTGGCCGTAGCCAGAGTGGTAGACAACAACGGTCTTTGCCATGAGAGAACTCCTTGGTTGAAAAAGGGGGAGGAAAAATCAGGGGGCCAGGTCAAACACCAGCACTTCGGCCTCGCGCGCCTGGTCAATGGTGAGGACCGACTCGGCCTGCAGCAGTGCGGCATCGCCCGCATGGAGGGCATGGCCGTTGGCCTGCAGCTGGCCACGCACCACAAAGACATAGGCCTTGCGCTGCGCATCGAGCGCCAAGCTGTCTTGCTCGCCTTCATCAAACAGCCCGGCGTACATGCGGGCGTCGGCGTGGATCTTCACGGTGTGCGCGCCGGGCTCGGGCGCCGCCACCAGGGCCAGCCGGCCACGCTTGGCGGCCTCGGGCACGGTTTTCTGCTCGTAGCTGGGAGGGATGCCGCGCACATTCGGTTCGATCCAGATCTGCAAAAAGTGCGTCTGCTCGCCCTGGGCGTGGTTGAACTCGCTGTGGCGCACACCGCTGCCGGCGCTCATGCGCTGCACATCGCCCGGCGGGATGCCCTTGACATTGCCCATGCTGTCCTGGTGCGCCAGGTTGCCAGAGAGCACATAGCTGATGATCTCCATGTCGCGGTGGCCGTGCGTGCCGAAGCCAGTGCCAGGCGCGATGCGATCTTCGTTGATCACGCGCAAATTGCCCCAGCCCATGTGCTGCGGGTCAAAGTATTCGGCAAACGAAAAGCTGTGGAAGCTCTTGAGCCAGCCATGGTCGGCCAGGCCTCTTTCTTCGGATTTGCGGATCGTCAGCATCTGGGACTCCTGTGTCGATGCCAGGACTGTAGGGCGGCCAGGCCGATTGACCGTGCTGCCGCTTTGCTGGCATCATTCAATTTATTTGAATATAAACAAATTCATCATGCAAACGCCGCGCGACTGGCTCACCCCCGAAACCCTGCTGATGCTGCAGACCATCGAGCGCCAGGGCAGCTTTGCCGGCGCCGCGCGCGAGCTCGACCTGGTGCCCAGCGCCCTCACCTACCGGGTGCGCCAGCTCGAAGACGCGCTGGACGTGCTGCTGTTTGACCGCTCCTCGCGCCAGGCCCGCCCCACCGCCGCCGGGCGCGAGCTGCTGCGCGAGGCCGCGCGCCTGCTCGACGACGTGGACGCGGTGGCCAACCGGGTGCGGCGCGTGGCCACCGGCTGGGAGGCGGTGCTCACGGTGGCGGTGGACAGCATCGTCTCGCGCAGCGTGGTGATGGACCTGTGCGCCGCTTTTCTGGCTTTGGGTTCGCCCACCCGGCTGCGGCTGCGCCACGAAACCCTCTCGGGCACGCTGGCCGCCCTGACCTCGGGCCAGGCGGACCTGGCCGTCGGTGCGGTGCTCGAGCCGGGCCTGGGCACCGACATCCAGCATGCGGTGCTGGGCGAAATCCCCTTTGTGTACGCGGTGGCCGCCCACCACCCGCTGGCCAGTGCCCCCGAGCCGCTGCAGGACGCCATGCTGCAGCAGCACCGCGCCGTGGCGGTGGCCGACTCGGTCAGCCGCGGCGCCGGCCTCACGATCGGACTGCTGGCCGGGCAGGACGTGTTCACCGTGCCCGACATGGCCAGCAAGCTCGAAGCCCAGCTGCGCGGCCTGGGCGGCGGCTTTCTGCCGCGCTCATTGGCCCAGCCCTACATCGATGCCGGGATGCTGGTGGTCAAGCAGGTGGCTCGCTCGCGCCGCAACACCACCCACTACGCCTGGCGGGACAGCCGCGCCAGTCCAGCGGGCCAGGCCCTGCGCTGGTGGCTTGAACAGCTCGCGCAGGAGGTGACGCGCACCGCGTTGCTGCAACCCGCGCATCGCGTGTAAAGTGTCCCCATGACCACACCCCACATCGCCATCATCGGCGTCGGCATGGCCGGCATCGTCTGCTCCCGCACCCTGCGCCAGGCGGGCCACCGCGTCACCCTGTTCGAGAAAAGCCGTGGCCTGGGTGGCCGCATGGCCACACGCCGCAGCCCCTTCGGCAGCTTTGACCACGGCACGCAGTACTTCACCGTGCGCGACCCGCGCTTTGAGCTGGCCCTGGCCACGGTGCCGGGCCTGTGCCGCCCCTGGAGCGCCAATGCGGTGCGCGTGCTGGACCCGGTCGGGCGCGTGATCGAGGCCGGTCTGCCTGGCGGCGAGCGCCACTGGGTGGCCACCCCCGGCATGAATGCGCTGGTGCGCGCCTGGGGCGAGCCGCTGGAAGAAGACGGCAACGTCCTGCTGGAAACCCGCGCCACCCGCATCGCCCGCGACCCGCTGATGAAAAACGGCTGGCAGATCCACACCGAAGGCCATGACGGCAGCACACAGGTCTACGCGGGCTTTGACCAGGTGGTGCTGGCCATCCCCCCGGCCCAGGCGAACGCAGTGCTGCAGGCCTCCGGCTTGGGCGAGCTGGCGGCGCCGCTGACGGCGGTGCAGGTGGACCCGTGCTGGACGCTCATGGCCGCCTGGCCGCAGGCGGTACAGCCGGGACTGATCACCATTGGCCCGCAATGGAACGCGGCCCGCAGCACGCACCACCGCATCGCCTGGATGGCCCGTGAATCGTCCAAGCCCGGGCGCGAGCCGATCGAACGCTGGACGGTCCAGGCCAGCGCCAGCTGGTCGGCCGAACATGTGAACGACAGCCCCGAGCGCGTGACGGCCAAAATGCTCAAGGCCTTTGGCGAAGTCACCGGCATCCGTGCCATCCCGGCCCATGCCGAAGTGCACCGCTGGCTGTACGCCAAGACCGCCAAGCCGCTGGGCCAAAGCCACCTGTGGTTCAAGTCCGAAGGCATTGGTCTGTGTGGCGACTGGTGCCTGGGCCACCGCGTCGAGAATGCCTTCGTCTCCGGACTGGAGCTGGCGCTGGCCATGTTGCGCAAGCGCTGATGTCGCCCTACGTCGGACGCTTTGCCCCCTCCCCCACCGGCCTGCTGCACGCGGGCTCGCTGGTGGCCGCCCTGGCCAGCTGGCTCGATGCCCGCGCGCACGGCGGGGCCTGGCGGGTGCGCATGGAAGACGTGGATTGGCCGCGCTGCGTCCCGGGCGCAGACCCGCAGATCCTGCGGCAACTCGCACGTTGCGGTCTGGTGCCCGACGGCGAGGTGCTGCGGCAAAGCCAGCGCGATGCGGTCTACCAGCAGGCCCTGAACCGGCTGGTGGCGCTGGGCCTGGCCTACCCCTGCGGCTGCTCGCGCAAGGACATCGAGGCCGCCCAAGCCCTGCCCACGGCCCGCCACAAGGCGCAGGTCTACCCCGGCACATGCCGCCACGGCCTGAACGGCAAACCCGCGCGCGCCTGGCGCCTGAATGTGCAGGCGGTACGCCAGGCACTCGGCCTGCCCGACATCACCCGCTGGAGCGACCGCCGGCTGGGGCCGCAGAGCGAGGATGTGGCGCAGGCGGTCGGTGACTTCGTGCTGCGCCGCGCCGATGGCCTGTGGGCCTACCAGCTCGCCGTGGTGGTGGACGATGCCGCGCAAGGCATCACCGACGTGGTGCGTGGCGAAGACCTGGCAGACAACACCGCGCGCCAGATCCTGCTGCAACAGGCGCTGGGCCTGCCCACCCCACGCCACCTGCACACCCCACTGGTGCGCGGGCCCAACGGCGAGAAACTCAGCAAGCAAAACGGCGCCACCCCCCTGGATCTGAGCGAGCCGCTGGCCGCCCTGAATGCCGCGGCGCAGACGCTGGGCTTGTCGGTCAGCACCGGTCCTCTCGCGCAAAGTCTGTCCTTCTGGACGGAAGAATGGC